>Ga0187893_10001323_pt1 | contig 60462 bp, 54 predicted proteins | sample MA1701074metaG_FD_139574 | JGI IMG/M metagenome (GOLD analysis project Ga0187893, IMG submission 139574) | White microbial mat communities from a basaltic lava cave in the Kipuka Kanohina Cave System on the Island of Hawaii, USA - MA170107-4 metaG ... | reverse complement strand
GCGACGTCCCTGCGAAGGGGCGTGCAGCGCATCTTGCGTCCTTTGCCGGAGCAACGGACGTGGGCGCCGGTGCCGAGCGCGACATCGCGGCGGCGGAGGGATCGCAGCTCGCTGTTGCGCAGTGGACTCAACGCTCGGAAAGTGACCCACCCCAACGCGCAGAAAGTGCCCCACCCATAGGCTCCCGATCCGTTGCTCCCGAATGGGGCGATCCCCCCACGACCACGAGGGAACGATGCCCAGGAGGGACCAAACCCCTGTGGTGCCACGAAGGGTGTTCGTGAAGGGACTCAGCGTCCGCGCGTCGGTCCGGGCACCAGATCTTCACCGCAAGACGATGCGTCCGCACCCCCCCGACCCGATGCACCCGGCGTGCGGAGGCCGCAGTGCAGTCACCCCTCGATCGCCTTGCCGATGGCGCAGCCGCAGGAGAGGACGATGCAGAGGCTCATGAAGTTGCCTTGGACGGCGGCCGCGTGGCGCAGGTCGCCATGGGAGAAGAGGACCATCGGGTCGAGGCCTAGGGCCCTGAGTGCGAAGGCGAGCAGGTAGGCGCCGGAGAAGAGCAGCACCCCCCGGAGCCCCCCGCCATTCGCCCTCGCGAGCAGATGGCCCGCGACGGCGCAGAGGAGGCTTTCCAGCAGGAACGAGTGCCAGAGCAGCGCGCGGCGCGTCACGCCGGCGGTGAGCGCGACCGCGACGAGGCCGACGAAGGCGCCCGCGATCGTGCCGTTGCGGCGGTTCCGGCGCTGGCGCGCGATCGCCTGGGCCATCGCTTGCCGCTGGCGCAGCGCGAACTCCTCGCGGAGCCCGCTCGTGGCATCGTCCATGCCGACTGCATCGGCAGGAGGGCTCAGGGACTTGCGGAGTCTTCCGATGATCCGCGTGTGGACCCTGTCGCCGAACTGGTGCGCGAGCGCGAGCGCGCGGAGGCGCATCGCACGGTCGTGCAGGTCGCGCGACGGCGGCGCGCCGCGCGCTCCTACGTCGCGGAGGGGGCGGGGATCTTCGTCGTCGTGGAGCTCTTCATGGGCTTCTCGCCGCTCTTGGCGCTTGTCGCGGGTGCGGCGGCCGGGCTTGGCGCGTGGCGCGTGAAGGCGGGCGCCCACGCCTATGCGCTGATGGCGCTCGGGGGGCAGGCGCTGCTGACGGTGCTCTCCGGCTCCTTCCTGATCACCGCGTTCGTCGCGCGGGTGACGCTCTGCGCCGTCGCGGGGGCGATGCACCGGTTGCAGCGCGCGGACGGCTCGGAGCCCAGCTGAACCGGTCCGTCAAGGCAGCCGCGCGCGAAGGCGCGTGCGGCGCGAGGCCGTCGCGCGATGCTCCGCGGGCGGGAGCGCGTCGAGCGCCCGCCGGACGCGGGCCGAGTCGATCGGGAGCGACTCCGCAGCGGCCTTGGCGAGCAGCGCTTCGCAGTCGGCGAAGTCGCGCGCGGAGAGCCGGCCGATCTTGAGCAGGAGGAAGAGCGTCGCCGAGGGGCGGTAGATCGTGCCGCGGGCGCCGCGGTGGAGGACCTCGATCTCGTCGCGCCAGCCCGCGATGCGTCCGACGAAGAAGTCGGCGGCGGAATTCAGGGCCTCGACCGGGAGGCCGAGGTCGTGCGCGAAGTCCAGCAGCGCGAGGCGGGGATTCTCGACCCCGCCGATCGGGACGAAGTCGACGTCCTCGGTCGTGCGGCGCGCCTCGATCCAGAGCGCGACGAGCGCGCCTCCGATCAGCAGCCACTCCCCGCCGAGGCGATCGGCCACGGCGCGAACCGCCTCCTCGATGCGCTCGCGGTCAAGCTCCATCGCTCTAGAGTAGGATAACGACATGGGAGATGCGTGGGCGCTGCTCGTGGACCTCGGCCTCCCCGACGGTGCCGTGCGCCCGGCGCCGACGGCCGCGTTCGACGCGGCGGCCGCCGCCGCGGCCGTGAACGAAGTCGCGCGGGATACGACGCTGGAGGAGGCGCGAGTCGCGCCGCTGCTCGCGTGGCTGCGGGCGTGGCAACACCATTGGGGCGACCACTTCGAGCGGACGCTCGGGGCGGAGGGCGCCGCACTCGTGCGCCGCCTCCAGCGGCGTCTCGACGACAGGAACCGCTACCTGAAGCTGCGCCGCATCGCGATCGCGAACCTCGCGGCGCTCCTCTGAGCCGGCGGCACGGGGCACGCGCGAGTCCGCCGGGCCGCTTGCGCCTCAGGAGGCGGCGGCCGCCGCGAGCAGGCGGCGGGCGATGTCGACGACCTCGTCGTAGCCCACCGGCTTGGTGAGCACGAGGCTGCCCGGATAGACGAGCGCGGCGGCGTCCACGCGCGGGCTGATGTCGCCCGTCAGCAGGATGACCGGGGGGGTGAAGGACCCGTGCACGGCGTTGAGCCTGCGCAGGCACTGGATGCCGTCGACGCCGGGCATGCGCACGTCGAGCACGACGAGGTCGGGGCGCTCGCGCTCGAGCGCCTCGCGGGCCTCGGCGCCGTCGGTGATGGCCCGCGCGGAAAACCCCTGCTCCTCGAACTCCATCGCGAGCCGCTTCGCGAAGTTGCGCTCGTCGTCGACGACGATCACGGTCGGCCTCGGACTCCGGTCACCCATGGCGTCTTTCCCCTTCCCGAATCTACCCCTCAGTATTCCGCGCGCAATGTCGATAACGGTGGGTAGACCAGCCATCGAAAGGGGAAAGGCATGGTTCCGAGCGCCACGGACGTCGCGGGGATCCGCGACGGGCGGGCGCAGGAGGGGATCAGGTCGCAAGGGGAGGCGTCGCCGGACGAAGCGCGCGCGCAGATCCTCGTCGTCGACGACGATCCGCACATCCTGCGGCTCTGCCAGCACTACTTGACCGCGGGGGAGGGGATCGCCCCCGACGGCATCGAGTTGCGCCTTCTCTCCGCCGGCAGCGGGGCGGAGGCCCTCGCTTTGGTACGGCAGCGCGTCGCCGCGGGCGAGCGCATCGCGTGCGCGCTCGTCGACGTCCTCCTCCCCGACGGGCCGGACGGCATCGAGACGATCTGCCGCCTCTGGGAGATCGACCCCGACGTCCAGTGCACGCTGATGACGGGCATGGGCGCGCGGATCGCGCAGGAGATCGCCGGCCGCCTGCCGGAGGACCGCCTCGACCGTTGGGACTACTTCACGAAGCCCTTCACCGCGTTCGAGATCACGCAGCGCATGCGCCGCGCCCTCGCCGCATGGCTCGCGCACCGCGGCGAGGCGCGCCGCGCCGCCGAGAACGAACGGCTGCTGCTGCACCTCTCGAGGGCGAACCTCGAGCTCGAGGAGACGGTCCGCGAGCGCACGAGCGCCCTCGCGCTGCGCAGCGAGGAGCAGGAGCGCAAGAACGTCGAGCTCGAACGGGCGATGCGCGAACTCGAGTCGGCGCAGGGCAAGCTCTTGCAGCAGGAGAAGATGGCCTGCATCGGCCAGCTCGCCGCCGGCGTGGCCCACGAGCTGAACAACCCGATCGGCTTCGTCCACAGCAACCTCGGCACGCTGCGCCGCTACGTCGAGAGGATCCGCGGCCTGATCGGCGTCTACGAGGCGCAGAGCCCCCCGGGCAACGGGGAGATCGCGCGCACGCGGCGCGAGCTGAAGGTGGACTTCATGCTGCAAGACCTCCCCGCCCTCGTCGAGGAGTCCCTCGAAGGCACCGAGCGGATGCGCAAGATCGTCGCCGACCTGAAGGTCTTCTCCCACCCGGCGGAGCAGACGCCGAAGTACGCCGACCTGAACGAGGGGCTCCGGAGCACGCTGAACATCGTGCACAACGAGATCAAGTACAAGGCGGAGGTCAAGACCGAGTTCGGCGACATCCCGCCCGTGCTCTGCCTCGGCGGCCAGTTGAACCAGGTCTTCATGAACCTGCTCGTGAACGCCGCGCAGGCGATCGCCGAGAGCGGCGTCATCACCGTCGCGACGCATCGCGGCGGGGACGAGGTCGAGGTGCGCATCTCCGACACCGGGTGCGGCATCCCGGAGGAGCTGCTCTCGCGCATCTTCGACCCCTTCTTCACGACGAAGGATGTCGGCAAGGGCACCGGGCTCGGCCTCTCCATCTCGTGCGACATCGTGCGCCGCCACGGCGGGACGATCCGCGTCGAGAGCACCGTCGGCGTCGGCACGACCTTCCGCATCCGGCTCCCGGTCGAGGGAGGGGGGAACCTCCACCATGACGGCTAGCCAGCCGCCGCGCGTCCTCTGCGTCGACGACGAATCGAGCATCCGCAGCGCGCTGCGCCGCGTCTTCCTCGACGAACCGTGGGAGGTCCACTTCGCCGCGAGCGGCGAGGAGGGGCTCGGCTTCATCGCCGAGCACGACGTCGACCTCGTGCTCTCCGACTTCCGGATGCCCGGCATGGACGGCGTCACCTTCCTGAAGAAGGTCAAGGAGATCCGGCCCGACTGCATCCGGATCGTGCTCTCCGGCTACGCCGACATCAACCTCATCGTCTGCGCGCTCAACGAGGGGGAGGTCTACCGCTTCCTCGCCAAGCCGTGGAACGACGAGGAGCTGCAGCACAACCTGCGCAAGGCGCTCGAGCACCACCGCCTCTCGCGGGAGAACCGGCGGCTCAACGGCGAACTCGTCGCGTTCAACGCCGAGCTCGAGCGCAAGGTCGACGAGCGCACGCGCGAGTTGCGCGAGCTCAACCGCGTGCTCAAGGTCGCGCAGGAGATCCTCGAGGTGCTGCCCATGCCGGTGCTCGGCCTCGACGCGGCCCGCACCGTGCTCTTCGCGAACGCGAAGGCGCGCGCGCAGCTCGGCGGCGCCGGCTTCGTCGGCCGCAGCGTCGCCGACCTGTTCGAGCCCGAACTGACCGGCGCGATGCTGGGGGGGGCCGGGGGGGGCGTCGTCCCGATGGTCGTCGACGGCGTGCCCGTCGGCGCGCTGATCGTCGGCGACAACGTGGCCCTTCTCGGCGCCGCCCCCGAGCCCCCTGTCGAATCCAATCCCTGAGGAGTCGCTACCGATGAGCACCGAAACCGATGTCTCGATCCTCTTCGTCGACGACGAGAAGCCCGTCGTCGCGGCGCTGCAGCGCGTCTTCGCCGACGAGCCCTACGAGGTCCGCACCTGCACCGACCCGCACGTGGCGCTCTCGGAGATCACCGCGAACGCGCCGACGGTCGTCGTCGCCGACTACTACATGCCGGGCATGCAGGGGCCCGCGCTGCTGAAGCGCGTGCGGGAGATCGACGACGGCATCATCCGCGTGATCCTGACCGGCAAGCCCGACGTGACCGCGGTGCTCGACGCCGTCAAGAACGGCGCCGTCTACCGCTTCATCCTGAAGCCGTGGGACGACGACGACCTCCGCATGACGATCCGTCAGGCGGTGGACTACGCGCGGCTGCTCGGCGAGCGCAACGCGCTGCGGCGCGCGCTGGCGCGCCAGCGCGGGGCGCCCGAGGAGGTCCACGCCGGCGTCACGCGCCCGCCCACCTGCGACGAGGGGGGCGCCGTCGTGCTGACGCCGCGCGACCTGCCGCCGGGCGGCGCGCGGCGCTAGGGCCCCGGCCGCCAGCCGTCCATCACCGCCTGCGCGAAGGCCTCGACCTTCGCGCCGAGTTCGGCGGGGGTGAGGCCGAACGCGGCCTCCTTCCCGACCCGGGTCTCCTCGTCCCGGCTCGTGTAGAAGCTCTTCACGTAGTCGAGGAGGCGCGAGCGGTACTTGCCCTTCTCGCCCCAGTAGAGGAAGTGGCAGGTCGCGCCCGCCTGCTCGTAGAAGAGGCGGATCTCGACCATGCCGCCGGGGAAGATGCCCCACTTCGTCGGGCAGCTCACGGGGGGCTTCGACTTGTCGAGCACGGTCTGGAACTCGACCTGCGTCAGCGGGAGCACCTTCTCCCAGGGGATGAGCTTCTTCTCCTTCGCGAACGACGCGACGACGTCGAGGCTCCGTGCGTGGGGGTTGAAGTGCGACGAGGTGCCGCGCTCGATGTCGTAGCGGCCCTCCTCGATGAAGGTCGCGAACCCCTCGACGATCCAGTAGCCCGGCGTCGTCACGCGCTTCTCGGACGCGGCCTGGTCCCGCGGATGCCAGCGGGGGCAGCGGCGCTCGATCCAGTGGTGCGTGAGTTCGTGGACGAAGGTGTGGCGCACCTGACGCTCGGGGATCGGCCCCTTGGGCCAGAAGAAGCGCGAGACGTTCTCCCCCGGGGTGTAGAAGCCCGCGGTCATGCGAAGCAGCGGGTCGGGCATGCCGCCCGCGCCCCGGGAGCGCTCCATGTACTCCTGCGGGCTCTCGTAGAAGTAGATGACGAGCGGCAGCGTCTCGTCGCGGGCCGGCGTCTCGGTGGCGAACATGCGGTCGAGCGCGGAGCAGGTGAGCCGCGCGAGCCGCAGGCACATCCCGACGGGCCCCGTCTCCTTCATCGGCGTCAGGAAGACGATCTCGCCCGTCTCGACGCCGAAGAGGTCCCTCCGCCAGAGGGCGCGCGCGCGCTCCATGTCGGGGTGGGAGCGGCGCAGCAGCCTCACCCCCCCGGGCATCACGTCGATCTCCCACGAGAGCCAGTCGCCCTGCGTGCCGATCTCCCAGCCGGAGGGGGCGAGTTCCGCGAGCAGCGCGTTCGCGCCCTCGTGCCCGGGTTGGCCCTGGAGCGCGATGCGGAGCAGTTCGAGGCCGCGCGTGCGCTGGTCGGCCGCGAGCGAACGTCGCGCGCGCTCGACCAGCATGCCCGAGAGGACCTCGGGGCCGGGAACCGCGATCGTCCCCGGCGGCTGGGACGGCAGCGCGGCGATGCGCGCCTCCCACCCTTCCGCCTCCTTCGGATCGAGCCCGGCGCGCTCGCCGAGGTCGAGCAGCAATCTCGCGTCCCCGCTGGCGCCGGACGCGATCGCCTTCGGGAGCAACTCGACGGAAAGGCTCAGCACCTCCTCCCTCGCGAGCGTCCGGACCGCGAGATGGTGCGACGCGAGATCCGGGGAGCGGCGCATCGTGCCATCGTCGCCCTCCCAGAGGAGGATCTCGTCGAACGGCACGCTCTCGCCGCCGATCTTCACGCCCTTGCCCGCCTCGTCCGCGGTGGCCGATCCGGTCACCACGCTCCGGTCGCTCCGGACGACACGGTCTCCCGACGCGACCGCGCAGCAGAGGAGAAGGGCCGACAGCCGCGTCATGAGCCGATCTCCTCGGGGCCGATGCAGTGGACGGACCTCCTGTCCTCCGGCACGGCCACCATCCGCCCGTCGCCGCTCGGGACCGGCGCGAACGCTACGCCCTTCGCGAACTGCTTCACGTCGGACCGCTCGCGCAGGTGCCAGAGCACCTCGTTGGCGTTCAGGTCCCCCGCCCAGGCGCCGAAGCAGATCACCTCCCCGAGGCCGGTCGGCGCGACGACCGACATGCCGAGGTCGGGCCGCGACTTGGAGGGCAGCACGGGCTGGACCGGCCGCTTCCCGTCCATGTAGAGCGTCCATGCGTCGGAATCCGAGAGGGCGATCGCGAGCGCGGGACCGAGCAGCGGCGGCGTCTTCAGGCTCTCGAGCCGCAGCAGCCGGAGCGAGGGCGTCGGGTTGCGCGCCAGAAGGGCCCACTTGCCTCCGACCTGGACGGCTGCCATCCCCTCCGAGACGGCCACGACCCCCCCGGCCCCCCCCTCGTTCCCCAGTTCGGCGACGCCGCACTCCTTGCCGTCGCGCCGCTCGTGGATGACGAGTTGCAAGCCTCCGGCCGCGGGACGCCGCAGCGCGTAGACGTGGTCGCCCAAGACCGCGGGCTCCCCCTCGTAGCGCCCGGCGGCGCTCCACGCGGGCTTGCCGCGCCCCTGTCGCAGGCGCAGGAGGCCCGCCGCCGTCGTCACGTAGATCTCGCCCATGTGGATGCGGACGCCCGCGGCGCCGCCGCCGACATCGCAACTCCACCGCTGTTGCAACTGGCGCACGCGCAGGTGGAACTCGACGAGGCGCGTACCGCCGTCGATCAGGAAGATGGACTGCTCGTGGAGCGCGGGGGTGCCGGTCGGGGCGGGCGGGAGCGCCGCGCGTGCGCGGACGCGGCCGGTGGCCGCATCGAGCACGACGACCTCCCTGTCTTCGAGGAGGAAGAGCGCGCCGTCCCAGAGCAGCGGGGTCTCGCGGATCGGCGACCGCGCGGAGTAGCTCCACAGCAGGCCGCCGAACGACGTGGGAGGCTCGGCCAGCGAGCGGCCGCTCGCCGACGCGGGGCCGCGGGGGTGGGGCCAGCGGCCCGGCGGCGCGTGGCCGGCGTCGGCTTCGCCGGCGAGGAGCGGCGCCGGCAACGAGAGCAGCACCGCGAGAAGGGGGATCCGCATGGGGGGGAACATATACTACAGGTCCATGCAGCCGCGCGCGTTCGATGTCGTCCTCGCCGAGCCGCGCGGCTTCTGCGCCGGCGTCGACCGCGCGATCGAGATCGTCGAGCGGGCGCTCCGGAAGTACGGGGCGCCGATCTACGTCCGGCACGAGATCGTCCACAACCGCCACGTCGTCGAGGAGTTGCGCCGGAAGGGGGCGATCTTCGTCGAGGAGCTGTCGGAGGTGCCGGAGGACGCGGTGGTCATCTTCAGCGCGCACGGCGTCGCGCGGCGCGTCGTCGAGGAGGCGATGCGGCGGCGGCTGCACGCGATCGACGCGACCTGCCCGCTCGTGACGAAGGTGCACCGCGAGGCGGACTCGATGGCGGGGGAGGGGCACCATCTCGTGCTGATCGGCCATGCCGGTCACCCGGAGGTGGAGGGGACGCTGGGGCAGGTGCCGGCGGGGTCGATCACGCTCGTCGAGAGGGTCGAGGACGTCGAGCGGCTCTCGCTGCCGCCGCGGACGCCGGTCTCGTTCGTGACCCAGACGACGCTGTCGATGGACGACACCGCGGCGATCGTCGCCGCGCTGCGGCGCAAGTTCCCCTCCATCGGGGGGCCGCGGCAGGAGGACATCTGCTACGCGACGCAGAACCGCCAGAACGCGGTGAAGAGCCTCGCGAGGGCGTGCGACGTGATCCTCGTGCTCGGGGCGCCGAACTCGTCCAACAGCAACCGCCTCGTCGAGGTGGCGGCGGAGGCCGGAAGCCGCTCCTACCTGTTGCAGTCCGCGGGCGACCTCGATCCCGAGTGGGTGCGCGGGGCGCGCCGCGTCGGCGTGACCGCCGGGGCCTCCGCCCCCGAGGTGCTCGTCAAGGAACTGGTCGAGCGGCTGCGGCAGTGCGGGGCGCGGCATGTCGAGGCGCTGCGCGTCGCCGAAGAGCGCGTGCAATTCTCGCTGCCGCGCGAACTTGCGGCGGATTGAGCCGTCCCTTCACTCGCCCCGCCCCTCGGTTCGATAGGGAGGGCGGAGGCAGCCAAGTCGTGAGGAGGCGCGGTTGAGGATCGCCGGCACGCGGGTACGTGGCACGGCGGTGGCATACGTCGTATTCGAGGACGCGCTGATCGTCGGCGCGCTGCTCGGGGCGTTCGCGTTCGCGCACTACGGCAGCATCCGGTTCGTCGCGAGCCCGCTCCGGCTGCTTCCGGGCCTTGCGCTGCTGCTCTCGATCAAGGCCGCCTTCTTCTGGTGCGGCCTCTACGACTTCCGCCACCTCGTCCCTCGCGCCACCTTCTGGCGCCGCCTCTTCGCCGGCTTCCTGCTGAGCGGCCTCGCCGCGTGGGGCTTCTGCTCGGTGATGGTGGGGGAGCGGCTTGCCTGCCTCACGTTCCTCTCGGTGTTCATCCCGCTCATCGCGCTCGCGCGCGTCGGCTACGAGGTCGTGAGCCGCACGCGCGGCTTCCGCCGCCGGCTGCTCTTCCTCGGCGTGGGGGACCACGCCCAGCGCACCGCCCGCGAGCTGCTCGCGGAGCGCAGCCGCGACTTCGACCTCGTCGGCTTCCTCGGCTCCAAGCCCGAGGAGAAGGGGTGGCGGATCGGCGGCCGGCCGGTGCTGGGCAGCTACGACGAGGTGGAGCGGGTCGCGGCGGAGCACCGGATCGACCGGATCGTCGTTGCCGTTGCCGATCGCCGGAGCGGGCAGTTCCCGCTCGAGGCGCTGCTGAACGTCCGCTTGAGCGGCGTCGAGATCGTCGAGGAGGCGAAGGTGCACGAGGAGATCGCCGGCAAGATCCCGGTGGAGGACCTGCGTCCCTCCTGGCTCATCTTCTCGGACGGGTTCTCGAACTCCCGGCTTCGCAACCTCAACAAGCGCGCGTTCGACGTCGTCGTCGCGGCGGCCGGTCTCCTGCTCAGTGCGCCGCTCGCCGCCCTCGTGGCGCTCGCGATCCGCCTCGACAGCAAGGGCCCGATCCTCTTCCGCCAGAAGCGCGTCGGGCAGGGGGGCAAGGAGTTCACGCTCTGCAAGTTCCGGTCGATGCGTCCGGATGCCGAGGCGGGCGGGCGGCCGCAGTGGGCGCAGAAGGACGACCCCCGCGTGACGCGCCTCGGCCGCTTCCTCCGCAAGTCGCGCCTCGACGAGATCCCGCAGATGTGGAACGTGCTCCAGGGCACGATGAGCTTCGTGGGCCCGCGCCCCGAGCGTGCGTTCTTCGTGCAGGAACTGAGGAAGCGCATTCCCTTCTACGACCAGCGCCACGCCGTGAAGCCCGGCATCACCGGCTGGGCGCAGGTCCGTTTCCGCTACGGGGCGGACGAGACGGACGCCGTCGAGAAGCTGCGCCACGACATGTTCTACATCAAGCACCACGGCATCCTCTTCGACCTGCGCATCCTGCTCGAGACCGTCCGTGTCGTTCTCCGCCGCGACATGGGCCGTTGATCGGGGCCTGACCCTCCTCCACCGGCGATCCACGGGACAAGGCGCGCCGACGTGCGGGCGCGCGCGTGCTCCGGCCCTCGGGCACCCCCGACATCGCCCGCCGTCGAACGCGGCCGGTGCGCCTGGGGGGAGCCACCTGACGGTGCGCGGATTCCGGCCGCCCCGTTGAAGATCTGAGCGCGGCTTGCCGACGAATGGGTAGGTGAAGAGGGGGCGCGCGGGGTTCGCCCTGCGTCTCCCCCCCGGGCCTTTGAGGCCCACGGCGTACAGGAAAGACGTTGCCCTTCGTGCAACAGCGTTGCCGGAGGGTGGACTTGCAAGAGGGGAAATGCCTAGCAAGCGCTCTCGGGGGGATGGTGCATGCCCCCCGGGGGCGGCCATTTGCCATGATTGCCGCAGCGCAAGGGGAAGAGGGGCCGAGCACCGCCCGGAGGGACCCCCGTCCCATCCTGGTCGGGCTCGTCGTGCTCGTCGCGGCCGGGAGCGCCCATGCGTGGGGCGGCCCTGGGGCCGCCGCGGCGCTCCTCGGGGCGGCGGTGCTCTCGGCCGCGGCCCTGCCGCTCGTCGCCGCGTTCGCGCGGCGCGTCGGGGCCACCGTCCTGCCGGGTGGCCGCTCGGTGCACGCCGTTCCGACGCCGCTGCTCGGCGGCATCGCGGTCGTGCTGCCGCTGCTGCTCGTGCTGCTCCTCCAAGGGGGAGAGAGGGCGCATGCGCTCGCGTTCGGCTGCGCGCTGCTGATGGTCGTCGGTCTCTTCGACGACCTGCGCGGGCTCTCCCCCGGCCGCAAGCTGCTGTTGCAAGCGTTTGCGGCCGCCGTCCTCTTCGCAGGCGGGTTCCGGCTGCCGGCCCTGCTGATCGCGCCCCTCGGTGCGGTCGGAACCGGGGCGGCGCACTTCGCGGGCCTTCTCCTTTGGCTCGTGCTCGTCGTCAACGCGGTCAACCTGATCGACGGCATGGACGGGCTCGCGGCGGGCTCTTCGTGCATCTCCTCTCTCGCGCTCCTCGCACTCGGGGCCGGGGGCCTCGCCGCGGCGGCCCTCGCCGGCTCGCTGCTGGGTTTCCTGCGGCACAACCTGCCGCTGCCGCGGGCGCGGATCTTCCTCGGCGACGCGGGCAGCATGCCGGTCGGGCTCTGCCTCGCGGCGCTGCTGCTCGACTCCCCGCGGGGGCTCGACCTGCCGGTGGCGTTCGGCATCCTCGCGCTCCCGCTCGGCGACCTCTTCCTCGCGTGCGCGCGGCGCGGGTTGCGCGGCAAGCCGCTCTTCGCCGCCGACCGGGGCCACGTCCACCACCTGCTCCTGCGTGCGTGGCAGTCGCCGCGCCGCGTGCTGGCCGCGCTGCTGCTCTTCGCGGCGGCGCAGGCTTCGGTCGCCCTGCTGCGGCCGGACCTGGGCGGCCTGCTGTGCGCGATCTCGCTCTGGGCGCTGCTCTGCGCCTATCTGCTGGTGCGTTCGCGCGACTGCGTCTCCCGCATGGTGCGGCGGCGCCGCACCTTCAAGCGCGTCCATCTGCTGCGGCGCTACGCCGACCAGTCCCTCGCGCTCGCGGAGCGCCGCGAGGAAGTCGCGCCGATCCTCGCGCGGATCGCCGAGGACCTCGGCCTCGCGAGCCTTCGCGTGCGCGACTTCGACCTGCGCCGACCCTCGCCCGCGGGGGCCGAGATCGTGGCCGAGTCGATCCCCTGCGCCGGCGGCGACGTCCACGTGACGCTGTCGCGCCACGGCGACGACGAGATCTATGACGAGGAGCGCCGGACCGTGCTCTGCGACCTCGTCCGACGCGCCGACGCCGTGCTCGCGCGGATCGCGGCGCCCGCTCCCTGCGCCCCCCCGGCCCCCCCCATGTCGCCCCGACCGGCGGTGCACTTCATCGCCTGCGGGCGTCCGGACCTGCTCAAGCTCGCCCCCGTACTCTCCACCTGCCGGGAGCGGGGTTCCTTCCGGCCGCTGCTGGTCCACACCGGATGCCGCGACGCGCTGGCCGCGCAGATGGACGCGCACGGCGAGACGCTCCCGGTCGAGCCCGACATCGACCTCGATGTCGATGCCGAGCGCGACGCGCTGCGCGCGGCGCTCGCGATGGAGCGCTACGACTCGCTGCTCGAAGTCGCACGGCCGGTGCTCGCCGTCGTCGCCGGCCACGGCGGGGACGCGCTCGCCTGCGCGATCGCCGCGCGGCGGCGCGGGCTGCTCGTCGTGCATCTCGGGGACGAGGGGGCGACCGCGTTGCAGCGCGCGCTGGCCCGGGCGGTGGCGGAGTTCCTCGACGCCGGCGAGGAGGTGCTGCCGGCGCTGGAGAAGCGGGCCTTGGCGGGGGTCGGCGCGTGAGCGGGCGGCTGCTTTCGCTGCTGCTCGCGGCGGCGTGTGCCGCCCCCCGGGAGCACCCGGCCGAGGTCCGGGCGCTGCTCGCGGCGGGCAGCGAGCGCGTCGCGCCGCCGCCCGCGCTGCATCTCGAAACCGTCGAGACCGAGCCGCCGGAGGCGGGCGGCGAATACCTGCTCGGCGCGCTCGACGTGCTCGACGTGCAGGTCTCGGGGCGCGCCGACTTCGGCGTGCGCGCGCGCAACGCGAACGACCGGCTGCTCGGCTTCCGCGTGCAGCGCGACGGCAACGTCCACCTGCCCCTGGTCGGCGCGCTGCCGGCGGCGGGCCGGACGCCGCTCGACGTGCAGGTCGACCTCGCGACGCGACTGAAGGCCTACCTCGAGAACCCCTTCGTCACCGTCGACGTGCTCTCGTACGAGTCGCAGAAGTTCTATGTGCTCGGCGCGGTGCAGCGGCCGGGTGTCTTCCCGGTGACCGGGGAGACGACGCTGCTCGAAGGGCTCGGGCTCGCCGGCGGCGTCCGCGACGGGGGCGACATCGAGGGCGCCTACGTGATCCGCGGCCCCGCGCTGCTCGCGGTGAGCCTCGGCGACATGCTGCTGCGCGGCGACCTGAGCCGCAACATCCGGATGCGCCACGGCGACCTCGTCTACGTGCCGGACGGTTCGAGGCGGCAGGTCTACGTGCTCGGCGAGGTGCGGACGCCGGGGGCCGTGCCGCTCCCGCCCGGCGGGCTCAGCCTCGCGGCGGCGCTCGCCGCCGCGGGCGGACTCGACCCGGTGCACGCCGACCAGAACGTGATCCGCGTCTTCCGCGGGAGCTGGCAGGCGCCGCAGGTCTTCACGATCGGGGCGGAGGAGCTCTACCGGTTCGGCCACGAGATCGCGCTGCGCCCCGGCGACCGCATCCACGTCGCGCCGCGCGGCGTCGCGAAGTGGTCGCGCACCGTGACGCTGCTGCTCCCGTTCCTCCAGAGCGCCGTGACCGGGGCGGCGGCCGCGGCGGCGATCGCCGACTGACATGCCCGGCCTCGAACTCGACCTCCATTCGCACCTCGTGCCCGGCGTCGACGACGGCAGCCGCGGCGGACCCGAGACCGTCGCGATGGCGCGCGGGCTCGCGCGCCTCGGCGTGCGGCGCGTCCACCTGACGCCGCACCAGTACCGCTTCGGCAACGAGTTCACGCCGCTCGACGCGCGAGCGCAGGCTGCCAGGGTCCGCGAGCTGCTCACGCGCGCGGGGGTCGCCCTCGAGGTCGAGGCGGGGGCCGAGTACTACTACGGCAGCCGGTTGCTCGAGGCGCTCGAGCGCAACGAGGCGCTCGTCGCGAGCGCGGTCGGTACCGAACGGTGCGTGTTGATCGAGCTGCCCTTCGACAAGCCCGTCGTCGGCGTGCGCCGGGTCGGCATCGCGCTGCGGAGGCGCGGGCTCCGCCCCGTGCTCGCACATCCCGAGCGGCTCGGCGCGCTGTTGCCGGACCGCCCGCGCCTCGACGAGTGGCGCCGCGCCGGATGGCAATTCCAGTTGAACCTGATGTCGCTCGCGGGCTTCCACGGCGAGGAGCCGCGCGCCGCCGCCACGGCGCTGCTCCGCGAGGGGCTCTTCGACTACGTCGGGAGCGACCTCCACCGTCCCGCGGACCTCGACGCGCTCGAACGCGCGCACGAGACCTGGCGGCGCCTCGAGCCGAAGCGGGTCCACGCATGAGCGCGAAGCGAAAGCCGCCGAAGCGGGAGCGCGCGCACCACCTCGCGGACTATCTCGCGCTCGTGCGCCACCGCCGATGGCTCGCGGCGACGGTCTTCCTGATCGTCTGCGGCGGCCTCGCCACGCGGGCGCTCCTCGCCGAGCCGGTCTACCGCGCCGCGGCGATGGTGCAGATCGAGGGGAAGCCGGTGCCCGGCGGCCTGCTCGGCGAACTCGCGGCGCTCGAGAGCGCGAGCAGCACCGAGGCGGAACTCGAGATCATGCGCTCGCGCCTCGTCGCGCTCGGCGCGGCGCGAAACCTCCGCGCGCAGGACTTCCTCGCGGAGCGGAACGCGCTGCGGCCCTTCGACGCGCTGCTCGCGCGCCTCTCCGGCCCGGAGGAGGCGTGCGAGCTGCGGGTCGAGACGGAGGAGGCGGCCGAGGATGCGGTGCCGGTCACATTCCGGTTTCGGTTCGGGGGGGGCGCGGGGGGGGTGACGCTGTCGATCGAGCGCGAGGCGGAAGGGAGCGGCGCGCCGGAAATCGTCTCGAAGGGCCCCTTCCGGCCCGGGAGCTCCGTCGCGGCCTTCGGCCGCGCGTTCACGATCGACGCCGACGGCGATCCCTCGGGCCGCTGCTGGGAGGTGACGCTCCGCTCGCCGCTGGCCTTGGCGCGCTGGATCCAGGGCCGCGTCCGCGTCGAGGAGGTGGGGCTGCGGACCGGCGTCGTCCACCTCGGTTTCGAGGCGGCGACGCCGCACCTCGCGATGCGCGTCGCGAACGAGCTTGCCGCGAGCTACCTCTCGCTGAAGACCGAGCAGAAGCGCGCGCAGGCGCAGAAGGCGAGCGCGTTTCTCGCCGAGGCCACCGCCGAAGTCCATCGCGCGCTGGGCGAGGCGGAGGAGGCGCTCGACCGCTACCGCGCCGAGACCGGGGCCGTGCTGCTCTCGGAGCGGGCGCAGTGGCTCGTGCGGCAGACGAGCGCGCTCTCGCTGGAGCGGGCGGAGCAGCAGGTGCTGCTGCGCGACCACGAGGCGCTCGTCGAACGCGTGGAGACCGAGCCCGAGCCCGCGACGCTGCTCGCGGGGTTCGGGCGCGACGCCGTCGACCCCGTCACCGCGACGCTGGTCGGGCGCATCGCGGACCTCGACGCGGAGCGTGCGCGCTGCACCGGGGAGGGCCTGCGGCCGGCCCACCCCGCGCGCATCGCGCTCGATGCCGAGATCGCCGCCGCCCGGGAGCGGCTGCGCGGCGCGGTGCGCGAGACGCTGCGCCGGATCGGGCAGCGGCTCGGGAGCCGCATCGCGCATCTCGACCGGACGCTCGAGGAGTTCGCCGCCGAGGAGCGGGAACTGCCGCAGGCGGAACGGCGGCTCACGGTGCTGACGCGGGAGGTGACCGCCAACCTGCGCATCCACCAGTTCCTCGTCGAGAAGGAGCAGGAGGCGCAGATCGCGCTCGTCTCGACGCTCGCGTCGGTGCGCCGCATCGACGACGCGCTGGCCCCGCTGGAGCGCACGAGCCCGGACCTGCTGCGCACGCTGATCGTCGGCCTGCTGCTCGGGGCGGCGGCGGGGCTCCTGGCGGCCGTCTTCGCCGAGTACCTCGACCGCACGGTCAAGAACCCGCAGGCCTTGGAGGAGGGGACCGGCCTCACCCTCTACGCGGCGATCCCCTGCCACCGGTCGGTGCGGCGCCGCGGGGAACGCCGGTCGCGCGCCGGGGCCGCACTGGTGGTCGCCGAGCGGCCGCACGGCGTGCTGGCGGAGGCCTACCGCACGCTGCGCACCAACCTCCGTTTCGCGAGCCTCGAACGGCCGGTGCGCGCGCTGGCGATCACCTCGTCGGTGATGGGCGAGGGGAAGACGCTGACCTCCTGCAACCTCGCCGCCATCTACGCGCAGCAGGGGGAGAGGGTGCTGCTCGTCGACGCCGACCTGCGCCGCCCCGCGACGCACGTGCTGCTCGGCCGCAAGGCCTCCCCCGGCCTCTCCGACGTGCTCGAGGGGCGACTCGCCTGGGGCGACGCGGTGCGCGAGAGCGGCGTTCCCGGCTTCTCGGTCCTTCACGCCGGCCAGCGGCCCGGCAACCCCGGCGCGCTGCTCGACAGCGAGCGTATGACGTCGCTGATCGAGGAGGTCAAGGCGGCCTACGACTTCGTGATGTTCGACGTGCCGCCGATCCTCGCCGTCACCGACGCGGCCGCGTTCTTCCGGATGCTCGACGGCGTGCTGCTGCTCGCCCGCGACAAGACCTGCACCCTCGACGTCGTGCTCGACGCGCGGGACCAGATCCGCCGCGTCGGCGCCAACCTGCTCGGCGTCGTCTTCAACGGCTTCGACGGCCGTCGCGCCTCGCGCGGCGGCTACGGCTACTACGGGTACTACGGGTACTACGGCGACTCCTCCGCCTACGGCGAGGAGCCCGCGGAGCGCAAGGCGCCGGAGGACCGTCTTGCGGGAAGGCTCTAGCGCGATGCGCATCCTCGTCTTCCGCATCGGGCAACTCGGCGACACCCTCGTCGCCGTGCCGGCGCTGCATGCGCTGCGTTCCCACTTCCCGCAGGCGCACATCACGCTGCTGTGCGACCGCCATCCGGGCCGCGGCTATTGCGTCGCCGGGGAGGTGCTGGCGGGAAGCGGCCTCGTCGACGGGTTCGAGAGCTATCCGGTGGGGGCGCGGGGGCCGGGGAGGATCGCGATGGCGCTGCTGCTCGCGCGCCTGCGCCGCGGCCGCCACGACCTCCTCGCCTACCTCGCCCCGTCGACCCGGTCGCCGGAGCGGGTTCGCCGCGACCTCGCCTATTTCCGCTGGGCCGGCATCGCGAACGCCGTCGGGGCCCACGGATTCGACAGCCGCCCGGAACGTCCGAAGGGCCTGCCGCCCCGGGAGTTCCCCCGCGAGGCGGATCTGCTGCTCGCGCGTCTGGCGAGGAGCGGCATCCCGGTTCCCGCCCCCGGCGCGGGGAACTGCCGCATCGGGATCGGCGAAGCCGAACGCGACGAGGTCGAGGAGTGGCTGCCGGAGTACCCGCAGGATCTCGGCCGGGCGTGGATCGGCGTGGGCCCCGGCTCGAAGATGCCGAGCAAGGTCTGGCCGACGGAGCGCTACGCCGAGGTGGTCGAGGGGCTGATCCGCCGCTTCGACGTCTGGCCGGTCGTCTTCGGCGGTCCGGAGGACCGCCAGACCGGCGCGCGGCTGCTGCTGCGCTGGAAGCGCGGTTACAACGCGGCGGGCCATCTCGGCGTGCGCGCGGCGGCGGCGGCGCTCGCACGCTGCCGACTCTACGTCGGCAACGACACCGGCACGATGCACCTCGCCGTCGCCGCCGGCACGCGATGCGTCGCGATCTTCAGCTCCCGGGACCAGCCCGGCCTCTGGGAGCCCTACGGACCGGGCCACGCGGTGCTGCGCACGAGGATCGACTGCGAGGGGTGCATGCTCGAGCGGTGCGTCGATCGCGGGATGGCCTGCCTGCTCGCGATCGGGGCGCACGAGGTGGAGCGGGAGTGCGCGCTCCTGCTCGAGGAGCGCAAGGCGGCACGGAAGGAGTGTTCACGATGATCGACTATCGGACGCGCATCTACGACAAGTACGCTTCGCGGTTCCAGGACGCGGTGGCGACCTTCCGCGCGGACGAGGCGGCCCGCTGGGGCCGGCCCTACGCGCGCTATCTGGCCGGCTGGCTGCCCGCCGATGCCGACGCCGAGATCGTCGATCTCGCGTGCGGCCACGGCAAGCTGCTGCACTGCCTGCGCCAGCGCGGCTTCGCGAACGTGCGCGGCGTGGACCGCTCGCCGGAACAGGTCGCGATCGCGCGCCAGACGGGCATCCCGGTGGACGAGGCCGACGTCCTCGACTTCCTCGGCGGGCATCGGGGCCGGTTCGACCTGATCACCGCCCTCGATCTCGTCGAGCACTTCCGCAAGGAGGAGGTGCTCGCCTTCCTCGACCTCTGTCACGGCGCGCTGCGTCCCGGCGGGCGGCTCGTCCTCCAGACCCCGAACGCCGACAGCCCCTTCGGCGCGCAGCACCGCTACAACGACTTCACCCACGAGGTCGCTTTCAACCCCAACGCGCTCTGCCGGCTGCTCGCGCTCTGCGGCTTCTCCGAGGTCGAGGCGCGCGAGCAGGGGCCGGTCGCCCACGGCCTCGCGTCGGGCGCCCGCTGTCTCGCGTGGGGAGCCCTGCGCCTCGGGCTGCTCGCGTGGAACCTCGCGGAGACGGGGTCGAAGGGGAGCGGAGTGCTGACGCGCGTCTTCCTCTGTTCCGGGGTGCGCCCGTGAATCGCGCCCCTTCGATCCTCTACGTAGGGCCGCTCTGGCGGGGCGGAACCTGCCTGCAGCGGCACGACGCCCTCCTGCCGCTCTGCGGCGAGGTCCTTTGCGTCGACACCACCCCCCCGGGCCCCCCCTCCCTCCGCGAGCGGCTCTTCGGGGCCGCCGACCGGCGCGGCGCCAACGCCGCGATCCTCTCGCATCTCGCGATGCGCGAGATCGACATCCTCTGGATCGACAAGGGGCTCCTGATCCGCGCCTCCACGCTCGCGGAGGCCCGGAGGCTCCGCCCCGGGTGCCGGATCGTCGGCTACTCGCCCGACGACATGGCGGCGCGCCACAACACGAGCGCCGCGTTCCGCGCGGGGCTCCGGCACTACGACATCTACTTCACGACGAAGTCCTTCGGCGTCGGCGAACTGCTCCAGATGGGGTGCCCGCGCGTGCGCTTCGTCGGCAACGCGTTCGACCCCGCGACCCATCGGCCCTGCCCGGTGTCGCCGCGCGAGCGGGACGAACTCGGCGGACCGGTCGGGTTCATCGGCCAGTACGAGCGGGCGCGGGCCCGCGCGATCGACCGCCTCGCGCGCGACGGCTGGCCGGTGCGCGTCTGGGGGCCCGACTGGGGGCGCCACGGCGGCGCGGGCGCGCCGCTGCGGATCGAGGGGAGGTCGCTGTGGGGCGGCGCCTACGCGCGCGCGATCTGCACGTTCGACATCAACCTCGGCTTCCTGCGCAAGGCGAACCGCGACCTGAGCACGACCCGGAGCGTGGAGATCCCGGCGTGCGGCGGCTTCCTGCTCGCCGAACGCACCGGAGAGCACCGTGAACTCTTCGAGGAGGGGCGCGAGGCGGAATTCTTCGGGTCCGAGGAGGAGCTGCTCGAGAAGACGCGCTTCTATCTCGCCCACGCGCGCGCGCGGCGCCGCATCGCCGCCGCCGGGCGCGCGCGCTGCCTCCGCAGCGGCTATTCGAACCGGGAGCGCCTGCGCTGGATGCTCGCCGAGGTGCGGGAGGTCGCATGAGGCCGCGCCCCGTCGTCGCCTGCGGCGTGCTCCTCGCGGCGGTGGTCGCCGCGGCGGCGGCGGCGGACCTCCCCCCCGGCCCCGCGACCTACGTCGCGGGCTCCGCCGGGGCCGCGGGCATCCTCGGCGCGCTGCTGCTGCTGCACGGCCGCCGCTGGCCCCTCGACGGCGAGGTCGCGCTCCATGTCGGCATCGCGATCCAGTACCTGCTCGCCCCGATGGCGCACCGGCTCCTGACCGCAGGCTTCCGCACCGAGGCATGGCTGCTGACCGACGAGCGCGCCTACGTGAAGGGCGCCTATCCGCAGGCGATGCTCGTCGTGCTCGCGTTCGCGGCCGCGCTCTTCGCGACGATGCGCCTCTGCGGCACGCGGGCGACGGATCGCACGGAGTGGAAGCCGCGCGCGGAGTCCGGCGCGCTGCGGGTGATCCTCGTGCTCGCGGGGCTCGTCTGGACCGTGCGCCTCGGCCTGCTCGCGACGGGTTCCTACTACCACCTCCACAGGACCGACTTCCAGTTCGTCGACTGGCGGTTCTCCGCGATGTCGCAGATCAACGGCACCTTCGGCCTCGTCGTCCTCGCGGCCCTCTGCTGCACCTACCTCGCCGGCGGCCTCGTGCGGCGCGCGTGGATCCTCGCGTACGTCGCCCTCGACCTCTTCTGGAACTTCGCCTCGGGCTCGCGGGAGCCGACGCTGCTGGTCGGCCTCGCGCTGCTCTTCGCCTACGTGCTCTGCCGGCGCCGCTGGCCGCTGCGCAGCCTCGCCGTCGGCGCGCTGCTCGCGCTGCCGCTGATGGGCTTCATGGACCTCTACCGCTACGCGGTGCGCGACGTCTCCAGGCGCACCGAACTGCGCGTCGGACGCGTGGGCCGCGCGGTGGACCTTGCCGCGGGGCAGGCGCGCGCCTTCGGGACCGCCACCGTCGCGATGCGGAGCGTCTCGCGGCTCAACGACCTCGAGTCCATCGCGGCGCTCTGCCTCCGCGTGCCGCGCTACCAGCCCCACCTCGACGGCGAGACCTACGCGACGGTGCCGGCGGTCTTCGTCCCGAGGCTGCTCTGGCCGGAGAAGCCGTCGATGGTGCTGCCGGTGAACCGCTGGTTCTTCCGCGACGAGGGCGGCACCTGCCCCGTCACGACGATGGGGGAGGGCTATCTCAACTTCGGGTGGCGGGGCGTCGTCGCGGCCGGCGCCGCCGCCGGCCTGCTTCTCGCCGCCGCCGAGCGCTACCTGCGCCGCCACCGCACCTCGGCGCTCGCGCTGGGCTTCTACGTCTGCTTCCTGCTCACGATGTCGCGGCTCCACACGCAGTCGATGGCGACGTGGATCGGCACGCTCGGCAAGCTCTGCCTCGCGCTGGCGGCGACGCATGCGCTGCAGCGCCTCGCGACGGAGGAGGCGTGAAGCTCCTCCACGTGATCCCCTCCTTCTTCCCGGCGTGGCGCGCCGGGGGGCCGCTCTTCGTCGCGCACGGGCTGACCCGCGCCCTCGCGCGCGCGGGCCACGAGGTCCGCGTGCTCACCGGCAACCGCGACGGCAGCGACGTCCTCGACGTGCCGGCCGACAGGGACGTCGACGTCGACGGCGTGCGGGTCCGCTACTCCACCGCGATGCGCGCCGCGCTCGCGCGCGAGACGCGCCACTTCGACGTCGTCCACATCCACTACCTCTTCCGCCCGCACACGAGCCTCGCCTCGCACTACGCCCGCCGCGCCGGCGTCCCCTACCTGCTGCGCCCGGCCGGCTCGCTGAGCCCCGCCTGCATCGGAAAGCAACACGCCGGTCTTGTTGCCTCCATCGCGAGCCGGCTGAAGAAGCGCGCCTATCTCGCGACGCTGGGCCGCGTCGAGATCGGCCGCGCGGCGGGCCTGCATCTCGCCACGGAGGGGGAGCGCGAGGGGGCGGAACGGCTCGGGTTCCGCTGCCCGGCCTTCGTCGTGCCTCCGGGGGTCGACCCCCCGAACCCCCCGGAAACCGCCCGCGAGGGGCCCGTCGCGCTGGTTCTGCTCGCGCGGCTGGACCCGATCAAGGGGTTCGACCTGCTGCTGCCCACGCTGGCGCGGCTCCGCGGCGACTTCGTGCTGCGGATCGCCGGCAGCGGCCCGTGCGAGGCCGCGCTGCACCGCGCGGTCGCGCGGCTGGGGCTCGAGGAGCGCGTGCGGTTCCTCGGCGGCGTGACCGGCGACGCGAAGTGGCGACTGTTGCATTCCTCGGACGTGTTCGTGCTGCCCTCGCATCACGAGAACTTCGGGCTCTCGGTGCTCGAGGCGATGGCGGCGGGGCTGCCGGTGGTCGTCAGCGACCGCGTCGAGCTGAAGGATGTGGTGGGGGCCGCGGGGGCGGGGATCGTCGTGCCCCGCACCGAGGAGGCGCTCGCCGGCGCGCTGCAGCGCCTGATCGACGATCCCCTCCTCCGCCGGTCCATGGGCGCGCGCGGCGCCCTTTGCGCCCGCGAACGCTTCTCGTGGGAGCGCGCGGCGGGCGCGATGGAGGAGGTCTACGCGACCGTCAGCCACTCCGCGGTGCGCCGCACGCCCTCCGCGAGATCGAAGGGACAGGCGCCGCAGACCGCGCGCGTCGGTTCGAGGTCGTAGACGGCATGCGTGAGCAGGTTCTTCAACCGGAAACTGGTGAGCGGCGCCTTCAGGCCGACGCGGTCGAGCAGGTCGCCGGCGAGCGCGCCCGCGCGCAGCAGCGGCACCGGCAGCGTGCGGATGCGCGGCGCGGAGAGCGCCGCGCGGATGCGTTCGCCCCAGGCGCCGATCTCGACCGGCTCGTAGTCGGCGACGTAGAAGACGCGCCCGCGCACCTGCGCCTCCGGGGCGCGGGCGATCGCGTCGAGCTGGTGGACGACGTTGCCGACATACCCGTAGGTGCGCTCGATCCGGCGCCCCCGCGGGTGGAAGTAGCGGCCGCGGGCGATCGCGGCGAAGAAGTCGCGATAGGGGGCCGCGAACCAGGGGCCCCAGATCGACGTCGGGCGGACGATCGTCCACGCGAGACCCTCCCCCTCCCGCCGGACGATCTCCTCGCCGTCGGCCTTGCTCCTGCCGTAGGCGGTCGTCGGGCGGAAGTCGCGGTCGTGGCGCGGGAGGTAGCCGAGCTCGCAGACGAGCATCGACGAGGCGAGCACGACGCGGCGGACGCCGCGGGCGGCGTCGACGAGGTTGCGCGTGCCGAGGGTGTTGGCGTCGTAGTCGGCGGCGCCGCGCCCCTTCAGGTCGGTGCGCGCCGCGAGATGGAAGACCGTGTCGGGGGCGAACCGCCGCACCGCGGCGCGGAGCGCCCCGCCGTCGCGCACGTCGAGTTCGCGCCAGTGGGCGGCGTGCGCCGGGTTTCGCGGGGGCGCGACGTCGAGGTTCAGCACGGCGTCGCGCCGGTCGAGGGCGCTCGCGACGAGATTGGTGCCGATGAAGCCGGACCCGCCGGTGATGAGGACTCTTTGCATCGGTGCTCTTTCCCCCTGTTCAGGAGATCGGCATGAACATCCTCGGAATCAATGCGTTTCACGGCGATGTCGCGGCGGCGCTGGTGCGCGACGGCACGCTCGTCGCCGCCGTCGAGGAGGAGCGCTTCCGCCGCGTCAAGCACTGGGCCGGCTTCCCGAGGGAGGCGGTGCGCGCCTGCCTCGCGATGGGGGGCCTCGAGCCCCGCAGCGTGGATTGGTTCGCCGTCTCCCGGGACCCGCATGCGCACCTGCTGCGCAAGGCGTGGTTCGCGCTGAGCCGGCGGCCGAGCCCCCGCCTGCTCCGGGACCGGCTCCGCAACTCGGGGCGCGTCGGCGACCTGCCGGGGCTCCTCGCGGAGGCGCTCGGGCTCCCGGAGGCGGAGGTGCGGCGCAAGACCCGGCGCGTCGAGCACCACCCCGCCCACCTCGCGAGCGCCTTCTTCGTCTCGCCGTTCGACGAGGCGGCGGTCTGCGCGATCGACGGCTTCGGCGACTTCGTCTCGACGTCGTTCGCCGTCGGACGCGGGCGGCGCCTCGACGTCGAGCGGAGGATCTTCTTCCCGCACTCGCTCGGGCTCCTCTACCTCGCGGTGACGCAGTACCTGGGCTTCATGAAGTACGGCGACGAGTACAAGGTGATGGGGCTCGCCCCCTACGGGGAGCCCTCCCTCGCCGGCGAGATGCGCCGCCTCGTGCATCCGACCCGGGACGGGGGGTTCCGCCTCGACCTCGCCTATTTCCGCCACCACACCGCGAGGACGACGCTGACGTGGGAGGAGGGCGAGCCGAAGGTCGAGCCGGTCTTCACGCCGGCGCTGGAGGCGCTGCTCGGACCCGCGCGCCGGCCGGACGAGCCGGTCACCGAGCGCCACGAGGCGGTCGCCGCGTCGTTGCAACTTGTCTTCGAGGAGGCGGCGCTGCACCTGCTGCGGGGACTCGCGGCGCGGACCGGGCAGACGCGCCTCTGCCTCGCGGGGGGCTGCGCGATGAACAGCGTCATGAACGGGAAGATCCGCGCGCAGACGCCCTTCCGCGAGGTCTTCATCCAGCCGGCGGCCGGCGACAACGGAACCGCCCTCGGCGCCGCCTTCCACGTCTGGAACCACGAACTCGGCGGCGCGCGCGGATTCGTGATGGAGCACTCCTACTGGGGGCCGTCGTTCGGGAGGCGCGAGATCGAGCGCGCCCTCGGCGAGCGCGACGCCGACCTCCGCGCGACCGCCTGCACCGTGCGCCGGATCGACGACGAGGGGGTGCTCTGCGCGTGGACCGCCGAGCGCCTCGCGCACGGCAACGTGGTCGGCTGGTTCCAGGGGCGGATGGAGTGGGGGGCGCGGGCGCTCGGGAACCGCAGCATCCTCGCCGACCCGCGCCGCGCCGACATGCGCGAGGTCCTGAACCGGAAGATCAAGCTGCGCGAGTCGTTCCGGCCCTTCGCGCCCTCGGTCGGGGAGGAGGCGGTGGACGGGTGGTTCGCCGGCGCCGCGCCGGACCCGTTCATGCTGCAGGTCTACCCGGTCCGGGAGGAGCGGCGCTCGTCGATCCCCGCGGTCACGCACGTGGACGGCTCGGGGCGCTTGCAGACCGTCCACCCGCGCTCGAACCCGCGCTATGCGCGTCTCATCGAGGCGTTCCGGGAGCGCACCGGCGTCCCGATCGTCCTCAACACATCGTTCAACGAGAACGAGCCCATCGTCCATCGGCCCGGGGAGGCGCTCGACTGCTTCCTGCGCACGCAGATGGACGTGCTCGTGCTCGGCGACCACGTGATCACGAAGTCGGATTCGAAAGGGGAGTAGCCATGGGAAGCGGAAACTGGATCGTCGTCACCGGGGCGGGCGGCTTCATCGGGGGCCACCTCGTCCGCGCGCTGGTCGAGCGCGGCCACAGGCGCGTGCGCGCGGTCGACCGGAAGCCGTTCGCCGAGTGGTACCAGCGGGCGGAGGGGGCGGAGAACCTCTCCCTCGACCTGATGGAGCGCCGCCACTGCGAGCGGGTCTGCGACGGCGCGGCCACCGTCTATCAGCTCGCCGCCGACATGGGCGGCATGGGCTTCATCGAGACCCACAAGGCGGAGTGCATGCTCTCGGTCCTGATCAACACGCACATGCTCCTCGCCGCGCGCGACGCCGGCGTGGAGCGCTTCTTCTTCTCCTCCTCCGCCTGCGTCTACAACGCGGAGAAGCAGAAGAGCCCCGACGTCGTCCCGCTGCGCGAGGAGGACGCCTACCCGGCGCTGCCCGAGGACGGCTACGGGTGGGAGAAGCTCTTCTCGGAGCGGATGTGCCGCCACTTCCGCGAGGACTTCGGCCTCGTCACGCGCGTCGCGCGCTACCACAACGTCTACGGCCCCGACGGCACCTGGGAGGGCGGCCGCGAGAAGGCGCCCGCCGCGATCTGCCGCAAGGTGATCGAGGCGAAGGAGAGCGGGTGCCACGAGATCGAGATCTGGGGCGACGGCGAGCAGACGCGCAGCTTCATGTACATCGACGACTGCCTCGAGGGCACCGTCGCGATCCTCGAGAGCGGGATCGAGGAGCCGATCAACCTCGGCTCGAGCGAACTCGTCACGATCAACGGCCTCGTCGACATCGTCGAGGAGATCGCCGGCGTCACGCTGCGCCGGCGCTACGACCTCGACGCGCCGAAGGGCGTGAACGGCCGCAACAGCGACAACGCGCGCATCCGCGAACTGCTCCGGTGGGAGCCGTCGATCCCGTTGCGCGACGGGCTCGAGCGGACCTACGCCTGGATCCACGACGCCTACCGCGCCAAGCACGGCGCGCCGGCGACCGTCGCATGAGCCGCCGCACGCTGCTGCTGATCAGCCAGGTCTACGTGCCCGACCCCGCGAGCGTCGGCCAGCACATGGCCGACGCCGCGGGCGAACTCGCGCGCCGCGGCTGGCGCGTCCGCGTACTCTGCTCGGCGCGGGGCTACGAGGATCCGGGCCGCCGCTATCCCCCGCGCGAGCGGCTCGACGGCGTCGACGTGCGCCGTCTGCCGCTCTCCTCGTTCGGAAAGCGCTCGATGGCGGCGCGACTGCTCGGCGCCCTCTGCTTCCTCGCGCAGGCGACGGTGCGAGGGCTCTTCACGCGCGATCTCGCCGCGGTGCTCGTCACCACGTCGCCGCCGATGGCCTCGGTCGCGGGCCTCGCCGTCGCGATGCTGCGCCGCGTCCCGGTCAAGTACTGGGTCATGGACCTGAACCCCGACCAGATGGTCGCGCTCGGCCGCGTCGGGCCGCGCTCGCTTGCCGCGCGCGCCTTCGACGCGCTCAACCGGCGGATCCTGGACCGGGCCGGCGACGTCGTCGCGCTCGACCGCTTCATGGCGGAGCGGCTGCTCCGGAAGTGCGATCTGCGGCCCCGGCTGACGATCCTGCCCCCGTGGCCCCACCAGGATCCCTCCGTGGAGATCCCCCACGGGGAGAACCCCTTTCGCCGCGAACACGGCCTCGAGGGCAGGTTCGTCGTGATGTACAGCGGCAACCACGCGCTGTCGATGCCGCTCGATGCCCTCCTCGGCGCGGCGGAGCGGCTCGCGGACGAGGCGCGCCTCGCGTTCCTCTTCATCGGCGGCGGCGAAGGGAAGCGCGCCGTCGAAGGGCTGATCGCGGGGGGGCGCGGGGGGGATGTCCGGTCGCTGCCCTACGAGCCGCTCCCCCGGGTGCCCTATTCGCTGAGCGCCGCCGACCTGCACGTCGTCGTCGTGGGCGAGCCGCTCGTCGGCATCGTGCATCCCTGCAAGATCTACGGCGCGATGGCGGTCGGGAGGCCGATCCTGCTGCTCGGCCCCGAGGAGTGCCCGGTCGCGGAGATCCTCCGGAAGCACGAGATCGGCTGGCGCGTCCCCGCCCACGACGTGGCGAACGCGGAGCGCACGATCCGCGGGATCCTCGCCATGCCGCCGGCGGATCTCGCGGCGATGGGTCGGCGCGCCCGCGCGGCCGCCCTCTCCTCCTACAGCAAGCGCGTGCTCTGCACGCGCTTCTGCGACGTCGTCGAACGGGGGGTGGCGTGAGCCGCGCGGCTGCGGCGCCGTCGCTGCAAGGCTCGCGCCTGCTCCGGGAGGGGGCGTGGGTCGCGGGCGGGCAGGCTATCGCCGTCGCGGCCGCGCTTGTCGGCACGCGCCTCCTCACCGAGGCCGTCTCGCCGGAGGTCTACGGCACCGTCGCGTTGCTCGCCGGCGCGGTCGTGCTGCTGCTGAACCTCTTCTGCTCGCCGCTCTTCCAGGCCATCCTGCGTTACTTCCCGGAGGCGGACGAGGACGCGCTTCGCGGAACGGCGACGCGCTACCTCCGCCCTGCGGTCGGTCTGCTCGCGCTCGCACTCGCGGCGGCGGGCGCGCTGGCCGGTGCGCCGCTGCTGGGCCTCCTGCTCTCGGTGCTGCTCGTCGCGGAGACGGTGCGCGGCTTCGGCCAGTCCTTCCTGCTCGCGGCGCGGCGCCAGCGGCGGGCGGCGGTCTGGCAGGCGGCGGAGGCCTGGGGGCGGCCGCTCGCGGCGGTGCTCTGCGCCGCGTTCTTCGGCCCGACGCCCTCGGCGGTCCTCGGGGGATATGGCGCGGCGACGCTGCTCATCGCGGCGCTCTGCCGGCGCGCCGCCGCGGCGGCGCCGCCGCACGCCAATCTCGGCGCCGCGATGATGCGCTACGCGCGTCCGCTCGCGCCGCTCGCGGTCGTCGGCTGGATCGCCACGGCGGGCGACCGCTACATCCTCGGCGGCACCGTCGGACTCGCCGAGGCGGGGATCTACGCGGTCTGCTACGGGCTCGTCGGCCGGCCGCTGCTGATCGGCTTCGGCATCCTGAACCAGACGCTGCGGCCGGTCTACTTCGATGCGGTCGCCCGCGGGGCGCAGGACGAGATCGACCGGTACTTCCGGGTCTGGATGCGGGGCGCCCTCGCGGTGGGGTGCGGGGGCGTCGCGGTCGCGGCGGCGGGGAGCGGACTGCTCGCGGCGCTGCTGCTCGCGGAGCCCTTCCGCGGAGGGGCGCAACTGATGCCGTGGATCGCGCTCGGGCACGCGGCGCTGCTCGTCGCCTACGTCTACGAAGGGCGCCTCTTCGCGCGCAAGCGCACGCGCTCGATCCTGCTGGCCCAGGGGCTCGGCGCCGCCGCCGCCCTCGCGATCACCTTCCCGATGGTCCGCGCCCACGGCCTGATCGGCGCCGCCGCCGCCTGTCCGATCGCGTTCGGTTTCCAGGCACTCGTGACCGCGCGCCTCGCGCGCGAGGAGAGAGGCAGATGCAAGTGACGCGACTTCCCCGGTGGACCCCGATCCCGTGCGGCGGAGCGAAGCGCCGCCGCTGCGGCGCCTCGACGAGGTACCCATGTGCGGTCTAGCCGGCATCCTGCCGCTCGCGCCCGGCGGCGATGTCGTCGAGGGCGACCTTCTCACGCTTCGCGACGCGCAGCGCCATCGCGGGCCCGACGGTGCGGGCATCTGGATCGCCCCCGGCGGCCGCATCGGCCTCGCCCACCGCCGCCTTTCGATCGTCGACCTGAGCCCGCTCGGCCACCAGCCGATGGCGACGCCCGACGGCCGCCTCCATGTCGTCTTCAACGGCGAGATCTACAACTGGAAGGCGCTCCGCAGCGAACTCGAGGGGCGCGGCCACACGTTCCGCTCGCGCTGCGACACCGAGGTGCTGCTCCACGGGTACCGCGAGTGGGGGCGCGGACTGCTCCCGCGCCTGCGCGGGATGTACGCGTTCGCGATCTGGGACCATGGGGAGGGCCGGCTCCTGCTCGCGCGCGACCCGCTCGGGATCAAGCCGCTCTACTGGAGCGCCGAGGGGGGGCGCCTCGCCTTCGCCTCCGAGATCCGTCCGCTCCGCGCGATCGCGCGCTCGGGCGAGCTCGATCCGCAGGCGGTCGCGGCCTTTCTGACGTGGGGGTCGATCCCGGCGCCGCGGACGCTGTGGGCGGGCATCCGCTCGCTTCCGCCGGGTTCGATCCTCGAAGCCGAGCAAGGGGGTCTGACCCCCCTGTTCGGATGCGAAGAAGTCTGGGGGCCCACGGGGGCCCAAGTCGCCGGCGAAGAGGGCCGCACGCTCGCCCGGGAGGCCCTCGCCGACTCCGTACGGCACCACCTCCTCGCCGACGTGCCGGTGGGGGTCTTCCTCTCGGGAGGCGTCGACTCGAGCGCGCTGCTCGGCCTCGTGGCGGAGACGCACACGGGGCCGGTGCGCGCGGTCACGATCTGCTTCGACATCGAAGGCCTCGACGAACGCCGCTACGCGCGCCTCGCGGCCGCGACCTACGGCGCCGAGGCGAGCGAGATCCTGCTCCGCGCCCGCGACCTGCGCGAACGCATTCCCGACGCGATCAAGGCGCTCGACCAGCCGAGCATCGACGGCATCAACAGCTTCTTCGTCGCCGAGGCGGCGGCGCAGGCGGGGCTCAAGGCGGTCATCTCGGGGGTCGGCGGCGACGAACTGTTCGGCGGCTACCCGACCTTCGCCCGCCTCCCGAGGATCCGGCGCGTCCACCGGATGCTCTCCGCCCTCCCCGGCCTCGCCCCGGCGTGTTCGCTGCTCGAGGCGGTGCCGCAGGGGAGGCGCACCGCCAAGCTCGCGCGGGCGCTCGCCTACGGCGGCGACAGCCACGGGGCCTACTTCGCCGACCGCGGACTCTTCTCGCCGCGCGAGATCCGCCGGCTGCTCGCGCCGGAACTGGCGGGCGCGATCGACGCGGCGGAGCCCCGCGCCGACCTCCGTTCGAGGGTCCCGCTCGACGCGCTCCCGCCGGAGGAGCACGTGACCGCGCTCGAGCTGGGGCAGTTCCTCAAGGTGCAGTTGCTGCGCGACATCGACGCCGTCAGCATGCGCCACTCGATCGAGGTGCGGACGCCGCTCGTCGACGTCGCGCTGCTCCGCGCGCTGCGCCGCATCGAGCCCGGAACGAGGACCGCGGGGCCGGCGAAGCTCTGCCTGCGCGAGGCGCCGCGCCCTCCCCTCCCCGAGCCCCTCTGGAATCGGAAGAAACAGGGCTTCACACTGCCGTTCGAGCGGTGGCTCCGCTCCGGCCAGCTCGAGGCGCGCCTCCCGCGCCATCCGTGGCTGCGCCGGGAGGGGACGGAGGCGGTCGAGCGCGCGTGGCGGAAGGGCAGGCTCCACTGGTCCCGGCTCTGGGCCTTGCATGTCTTGGGAGAGTATCTCCGATAACAGTACGAGAGACTCCCGCGAAAGGACCCCCCCCGTGGCCAAGTATCTGGTGACCGGCACCGCCGGTTTCATCGCGTCGAAGGTGACCGAGCAGCTTCTCGAGGCCGGCCACGAGGTCGTCGGCGTCGACAACATGAACGACGCCTACGACGTGAAGCTGAAGGATTGGCGCCTCGGGCGGCTCGCGGGGCGCAAGGGGCTCGCCTTCCACAAGGTGGACATCTGCGACCAGGCGGCCCTCGCGAAGGTCTTCGACGCGGCCGGCCGGATCGACGCCGTCGTGAACCTCGCCGCGCGCGCGGGCGTCCGGCAGAGCGTCGAGAACCCGTGGGTCTACGTCGACACGAACACGACGGGCTCGCTGAACCTGCTCGAACTCTGCCGCACGCGCGAGGTGCCGAAGTTCGTTCTCGCCTCGACGTCGAGCCTCTACGGCGCGCACAACCCGATGCCCTACCGGGAGGACGCCGACACGAGCCGCCCGCTCAGCCCCTATGCGGCGAGCAAGAAGGGGGCGGAGGTGATGGCGTACACCTACCACTACCTCTACAAGATCGACGTCACGGTCTTCCGCTACTTCACCGTGTACGGCCCGGCGGGGCGGCCCGACATGAGCCTCTTCCGCTTCGTGCAGTGGATCTCGGAGGGACGGCCGGTCACCGTCTACGGCGACGGGAGCCAGTCGCGCGACTTCACCTACGTGGACGACATCGCGCGCGGGACGATCGCAGGCCTGAAGCCGCTCGGCTACGACGTGATCAACCTCGGCTCGGACACGCCGACGGTGCTGATGGACGTGATCCGCTACATCGAGCAGAGGATCGGCAGGAAGGCGATCTTCCGGCACCTGCCGATGCATCCCGCGGACGTCACCGCGACGTGGGCCGACATCGCGAAGGCGCGCACGAAGCTCGGCTGGGAGCCGCAGACCGACTGGAAGAGGGGCTGCGACAACCTGATCGCGTGGTACCGCGAGAACCGCGCGTGGGCGAAGGACGTCCGCACCGATTGAGCGGCGACGCCCTCAGCGCCCCGGCAGTTGCGCCATGTAGCCGCTGATGCCGTTGAAGACGAACTGGATCGCGATGACGAGAACGACGAGGCCGAGCACGCGCTCGACGACGTTGGTCCCCGTCTGGCCGAGGGCCCGGTCGATCCGCGGCGCCTGATGCAGGATCGCCCAGCTCGCGAGGCAGACGGAGACGATCGCGAGCACGACCGCGGCCACCGCGTACTTCTCGCGCATCACCATGACCGTCGTCATCGCGCCGGGGCCCGAGAGCAGCGGGATCGCGAGCGGGATGATCGCGATGTCCTGCGGCGGCGCCGTGTACTCCTCGGGCGCGTTCCGCAACTCCTTGCCGAGCATGTCGAACGCCACCTTGCCGAGGTAGAGCCCGCCCGCGACGCGGAACGCATAGAGCGTGATGCCGAAGAAGGCCATCAGCGGCCGGCCGATCAGCATGAAGACGAGCAGCGTCACCGCCGCCGCGACCGACGCGGTCCGGCTGAGCCGCCTCTTCTCCTCCTCGCCGTGGTTGCGCGCGAGCCGGTTGAACACGAACGCCGTCGAGACCGGGTTGACGATCGCGAAGAGCGTCCCGGTGGCGAGGATGGCCTGGGTCAGCGTCTCGGCGGTGAAGGGCACGGCCGGCAGATCCTACCCGGAGGGGAGGCGGGGGAGACAGGGGGGGGCGGGGGGGGGCGGGGGGGCGCTCGGGGCCCCTTCGGCGACCGCCGGCCGAGGACGCCGCCACCGGACTCTGCGAAGACGCCGGCCGCCCCGCCCGCGCTCATCCCCGCAGCCGGGCCACCGCCGCGTCGGCGAGGCCCGGCCCGCAGAAGAGGAGCCCCTTCGGGTGGTCGAGTTCGCCCTCGTAACGGAGCGGCGCCCCCGACGCGTCTCCGGCAAACCCCCCGCCCGCGAGCACGAGCGCGGCCGGGCCGGCGCTGTCCCACCACATCGTGCCCCCCCTCGGGTGGATGTAGATGTGCGCCCTCCCCGAGAGCAGCCACCCGACCTTGTAGCCGATGCTGCCGGCCGGGATCGTCCGCAGCGGAGCGAGACGGCGCAGCGCCTCCCTGAGTTGCGGCCCCTGGTGCGAGCGGCTGTGGATCGCAACGGCCTTGGAGAGGTCGGTCGTGCGCGGCAGCGAGACCTGCGCGCCGTCCTGGAAGACGCCGCCGCCGCCCCAGCCCCAGAAATGCGTGCCGTCGGCCGGCAGCGAGAGCGCCCCTGCGCATGGCGCGCCGTCGACGAGGAGCCCGATCATGCATGCGTACTCGGGAAGGCCGTCGGCATACTCGCGCGTGCCGTCGATCGGGTCGACGCACCAGACGCGCCTCGCCCCCCCCGGCACCCCCCCGTTCAGCGTCTCCTCGGAGACGATCGCATCGTCCGGGAACGCCCTCCGCAGCCCCTCGAGGATCAGGCGCTCGCACGCGAGGTCGGCCTCCGTGACCGGACCGAGGCCGCCGCCCTTGTCGCGGCGGCGGACGCCGCGCTGCATCGACTTCGCGGCCTTCCCCGCCTCGGCGACGAGGTCGCGCGCGCACTCGGCCTCGCGCCGAAGGTCCATCCGCGCATTAGACCGGATGGCGGAGACTCTCCAGGAAGGCCCGCGCCGCGACCGAGAGCGGACGCCCCTTCCTGCGGATCACGGCGAGGGTGCGCTGGATGCGGAGGCCCGGCACGTCGATCACGCGGACGCGCGCGTCGACGCCGAGGCGGCTCACGAAGGCGAGCCCCTGGTCGAGCTCGACCATGCGCAGGATCGACTGGATCGAGCGCAGCTCCATGACGACGCGCATCGCGACGCCGCGCTGCTCCAGCGCGCGGTCGATCAGGCGGCGGATGGCGGAGCCGCGCTCGAATCCGATGAGCGGCAGGCCGTCGAGGGATTTCAGGGGGGCGCGGGGGGGGAGCGGGTGCGCCCGCGCCGCGACGAGGACGATCGGGTCCTTGACGATCGGCTGCACGTGCAGGTCCTTCGAGCGCGCCGGGAGGGTGATGATGCCGAGTTCGAGCTCTTCGCGGAGGACGTCGCCCTCGATCTCGCGGCTGCCGGCCTCCTTGAGCTGGAAGACGACGTCGGGGTGGTCCTTCCGGAAGGCGCGGATGACCCCCGGGAGCAGGAAGGAGACCGCCGTCGCCCCGCCGCCGATGCGGACGGTGCCGCGCTCGAGGCGCAGGTGGGCGCCGATGCTCTCCTTCAGGCGCCCGTAGCGGTCGAGGATCGCCCGCCCCTCCTCCTCGACGAGGCGGCCGAGTTCGGTCAGGCGCACCCCCTTGCGGCTGCGCGCGAGCAGCGGCGTGCCGAACTCCTGCTCGAGGAGGTGGAGGCGGCGGCTCAGCGCCGGCTGCGTCAGGCCGAGCGCGGTCGCGGCTCCCGTGATCGCGCCGCGGCGGGCGACCTCGGAGAGGGTCTCCAGCAGCAAGAGGCTCATCCATCAGAAAATAGCATGAATCGCATAGACAAAATCGTTTTCTTGTATGGTTGAGCGCGCGCTAGGATACGGGCATGGACAAGGACGACGTCGAGATCCCGGTCGCCGCGATTCGAGCCCTCTACAAGAGGATGGTCTCCTCCAACGCGCGCTTCCGCGCGAAACTGGGCCGCCCCCTCACGTGGGCGGAGAAGATCCTCTTCGCCCACCTGAGCGACCCCGACGGCCAGGAGCTGAAGCGCGGCGAGAGCCAGGGTCTCTTCCGCGTGGACCGGGTCGCGATGCAGGACGCGACCGCGCAGATGGCGCTGCTCCAGTTCATGCAGACCGGCCGCGCGCGGGTGGCCGTCCCGTCGACGGTGCACTGCGACCACCTGATCCGCGCCGAGACCGGGGCCGCCGCCGACCTCGGCCGGGCGGAGAGCGAGAACGGCGAGGTCTACCGCTTCCTCGCCGACTCCTCGCGCAAGTACGGGATCGGGTTCTGGAAGCCCGGCGCGGGCATCATCCACCAGGTCGTGCTCGAGAACTACGCCTTCCCGGGCGGCATGATGATCGGCACCGACAGCCACACGCCGAACGGCGGCGGCCTCGCCATGATCGCGATCGGCGTCGGCGGGGCGGACGCCGCGGAGGTCATGGCCGGCAGCGACTGGAGCGTGCGGATGCCGAAGCTGATCGGCGTCAAGCTCACCGGGAAGCCGAACGGCTGGACCTCGGCGAAGGACGTGATCCTGAAGGTCGCCGAGATCCTGACCGTCAGCGGCGGCACCGGCGCGATCGTCGAGTACTTCGGCCCCGGCACCGCGGCGCTCTCGACGACCGGCAAGGGGACGATCACGAACATGGGCGCCGAGATCGGCGCGACGACGTCGCTCTTCCCCTACGACGCGCGGATGGCGGAGTACCTCCGCTCGACGGGGCGGAAGGATCTCGCCGCGCTGACCGAGGAGTTCGGCAAGGAGCTCCGCTCGGACGCCGAGGTCGAGTCGGACCCGAAGGGCTTCTACGACCGGCTGATCGAGATCAACCTCGACACGCTCGAGCCGCACCTCGTCGGGCCGCACACCCCCGACCTCGCGCATCCGCTGTCGAGGATGAAGCAGGACGTCGAGAAGGAGGACTACCCCGACGAGTTCACGAACGCGCTCATCGGAAGCTGCACGAACTCCTCGTACGAGGACATGGGCCGCGCGGCCCATGTCGCGCGGCAGGCGGTCGCCGCGGGGCTCAAGGTGAAGCGCCCGCTGCTCGTCACCCCCGGCAGCGAGCGCGTGCACAAGACCATCCGGCGCGACGGCCAGCTCGAGACGCTGACGAAGGCCGGGGCGACGGTGCTCGCTAACGCCTGCGGGCCCTGCATCGGCCAGTGGAAGCGCCGCGACGTGAAGCCGGAGGAGCGCAACTCGATCCTGACGAGCTACAACCGCAACTTCCAGCGGCGCAACGACGGCAGCGCCGCGACGCTGGCCTTCATCGGCAGCCCGGAGATCGTCACCGCCCTCGCCTTCGCGGGCCGGCTCAGCTTCGACCCGCGCCGCGACGCGATCCGCACGAAGGAGGGCAAGGAGTTCCGCTTCGAGCCTCCGCACGCCGACGACCTTCCGCGGGAGGGGCTCGCGACCGATCCGGACGGCTACGCGGCCCCCGCGCGCGCGGGGGAGAGCGTCGAGATCCGCGTCGCCCCCGACAGCGAGCGGCTGCAGCTTCTCGAGCCGTTCGCGCCCTGGGACGGCAAGGACTTCACCGACCTGCCGGTGCTGCTGAAGGCGAAGGGCAAGTGCACGACCGACCACATCAGCGCGGCGGGCCCGTGGCTCAAGTACCGCGGCCACCTCGACAAGATCAGCGACAACATGTTCCTCGGCGCCGCGAACGCGTTCACCGGCGAGGAGGGGAGGGGCACGAACCAGCTCTCCGGCGAAAAGGGCAAGCTCTTCCACGAGGTCGCCCGCGACTACAGGAAGAAGGGCGTCCGCTGGGTCGTCTTCGGCGACGAGAACTACGGCGAGGGGTCGAGCCGCGAGCACGCGGCGATGTCGCCGCGCTTCCTCGGCTGCGCCGCGGTCGTCGTCAAGAGCTTCGCGCGCATCCACGAGACGAACCTGAAGAAGCAGGGCGTGCTCCCCCTCACGCTGAAGAGCCCCGCGGACTACGACAAGATCGAGGAGGGGGACCGCGTCACCGTCGCGGGCCTCGCCGCCCTCGCGCCGGGGCGCGACGTCGAGGTCACGCTGCGACACAAGGGGGGGCGCAGCGAGAGGATCCTCTGCCGCCACACGCTGACGGCGGAGCAGTTCGAGTGGTTCAAGGCGGGGTCGGCTCTCGCGTGGATCGGAAAGTCCTCCTCCTGACGCTGCTCTGGTCCCCGGCCGCCGCCGGGGACCCGTATCAGGAGTACCTGGCCCGCGCCCCGGAGTTCCGGGCGGTGGCGGAGGTGCCCGCGCGTTCCGACGGCTGGCTCTACATGCCGTGGCGCTACCAGTGGACGATCGGCACCGGCGACGAGGGGGGGCGGTTCTGCCGCGACCACGGCATCACCGGCGGCTTCACCGACCACGGCCAGGGGCCTCTCGACTGGCTCGCGAAGTGGGGCCTCTCCTTCTACAACGACCACACCGCCGGCAAGGGCACGCTCTACCTGCGCGATGCCAATGCCAGCGAGAAGTGGAAGGGGTTGCAGCGCGACGCCGCGGCGATCCGCCCGGTCCCGCTGGACGAGGAGGCCTTGGCGGGGGCCCGGGGGATCGTGCGGAAGAACCTCGCCAAGGTCTCGAAGAGCGACCTGCGCTGGGCCTATGCGCTCGACGACGAGGTCTCGTGGGGGGTCTTCGTGCGCCCGATGTGCTGGCGGGTGCGGGGCGACGAGCAGCACTTCGCCGACTGGCTCGCCACGCTCTACGGCACGAAACGCGAGCCGCGCCATGTCAACGCCGACGACGCGCTGCGGCAGCTCGACCGCCCGCTGCGCGAGATCGACTTCTCCGCCTTCCTCGACCGGATGAGCTACCAGGACTCGGTCTTCGCCGAGTTCGTCGGCGCGCTCGTCGAGACGGCGAACGAGGTCGATCCCCTGACCCCCTGCGGCGTCGTCGGCGCGCAGGCGCCTTCGCTCTGGGGCGGCTACGACTACGCGAAGCTGATGCGCAAGGTGCAGTTCCTCGAGGCCTACGACACCGGCTCCGCGCCCGAGATCGCGCGCTCGCTCTCCCCCCGCGCCCCCCTCTTCTCGACCCACTTCCACAGCAAGGAGCCCGGCTGGGACTCCTGGTTCGCCTGGTCGCGCTTTGCCCACGGCCAGCGGGGCCTGATCGGCTGGGTGGAGGGGTGGTTCGACGGCAAGACGCCGAAGCCGTGGCTTTCGGAGTTCGCGCCGGTGCTGCGCGAACTGTCGCGGCTCGGTCCGCTGACGGCCCGCGCGCAGTGGCAGCACGACCGCATCGCGATCTACTACTCGCACCCGTCGGTGCAGGTCTCGTGGATCCTCGACAGCGAGGCGCACGGCCGCACGTGGCCGAACCGCAACCGCGACGCGGAGCTCGGGACGGCGTCGTGCGTGCGGCGGGCGTGGGAGTTCCTTCTCAACGACGCGGGGTTGCAATACGACTTCGTCGCCTACGACACCGTGGGAAGGGAGGGGGTGCCGGGGGAGGTCAAGGTGCTGATCCTGCCCGCCTGCTTCGCCGTGTCCGACGCGGAGGCGCGCGGCATCCGCGCGTTCGCGGCACGCGGCGGCGTCGTCGTCGCCGACTTCATGTGCGGCCTCTTCGACCAGCACGGGCGCGGGCGCGCGCGGGGCGCGCTCGACGACCTCTTCGGCGTCGAGCACCCGGGGACGCTTCGCGCGAAGGACTTCTTCGGCGACCGCCTCTGGGTCGAGAGCGACCAGGACAGGGGCTACGGGGCGAGGAGCTACGAGGAGCTGCTCGGCACGGTCTCGTCGCCGCAGCGCGACGGATTCGCGGTGCCGGAGCGCGGCGTGACCGGCAACGCGCGCTACCTCAACCTCTCGCCCCAGCGCTACCTCGCGCTGCGCGAGGCCGGTCTCGCGAAGGCGCGCCACCGCGCGCCCTTCGTCGGCCCGCTCGGGGTGGAGCCGTTCGCCACGGTCGAGTCGGAGACGCCGGCCGAGATCACGCGCTTCCGCAAGGGCGACCGCCTGCTGCTCTTCGTCGTCGCGAACCCTGCGCAGAGAATCGACGGCGCGCGGCGGGTGCTGCCGGGGAGCGAGCGCGTCGTTCTGCGTTTCGCGCGGCCCGCCACGGGCGTGCGCAACGAACGCACCGGAGAGGATCTCGGCGACGGGGGCGAGTTCGGCCTCGTGTTCGACCGGACGGCGGCGGTGTTGGTTTCGCTGGATGCGAGGTGAGGCGGGGGGGGAGAAGGAGCAGGGAGGCTCGGGGCACAGAGGGACTTGGGTGCGACGTGGAGGGAGCGGGGGGTGGGGGGTGTTGCGAAGGCGATGGGAACAGGGGGGGGATGGGCGGGGGCGCGAGCTCGGGGGGCGTGCCCCTTGACGGCGGGTGGCCCTCGTGCATGATAAGTGCATGGCGGTGAAGACCATCACGATCGATCTCGAGGCCTACGCGCTGCTTGCGAGACTGAAGAGGAAGGGCCAGTCCTTCTCTCAGGTCATCAAGGAGCGCCTCGGCACACAGACGACCGGCGAGGATTTGCTGCGGGCGCTCGCGCAGGTGGACGTGGCGGCCGACACGCTGGCGAGTCTGGAGCGCCAGGTCAAGTCCCGGAGGCGCAACTTGGCTCGGAGGCCGAGATTGTGATCCATCTCGACACCTCGTTCGTCATCGACCTGCTGCGGGAGTCCGCGCGCGGCAGGAAGGGGCCCGCCTCGACGCTGCTGACCGCCCTCGGGACGGAGGAGATCGTCGTGTCGCTGCATGTCGCCTGCGAACTCTTCGCGGGCGTGGAACTCTCGCGCACGCCGGTGCGCGAGCGGGAGAGCGTGAATCGTCTCTGCGCCGGCATCCCGGTCTTCCTCCCCGGGGGAGAGTTCCCGCGGATCTACGGGAAGCTCCTTCTAGGGCTGAGTCGCGCCGGCCAGCGCATCTCGACGATGGACCTGCTCATCGCCACCGCCTGCATCGAGTCCGACGCCCGGCTCGCGACGCGTAACGCGAAGGACTTCGCGCGCGTGCCCGGGTTGGAGATCCTTGAGTACTGATCGTGGACTGGGGCAGGTGGCACTTCCACAACCTGCGCGGGCGGGACTTGGATGGTGCGGGTGCGTCGCGGAGCCTGTGGCAGGGAGGTCTCGTAGCGGGTCGAGCGATGCGGCCGTCAGGCTGGGCTTGAGTCGCTGCGTGAGCTGGGTGATCCACGGGCGGTCCGTCGCTCCCCGGCAGCCTGCGAAGCGCCGCGCCCCCCCCCGCGCCTCCCCCGGAATCCCACGCCACGCAGCGGCGGGCCGTTGGTAGAGTGTCGCGCTCATGCTCGTAGCCGTCGAGGGGCTCTCGAAGCGGTTCGGACGCACCGTCGCGCTCGACAAGGTCTCCTTCTCGATCGGCGGAGGCGCGGTCGGGCTGCTCGGGCCGAACGGGTCGGGCAAGACGACGCTGCTGCGGATCCTGCTCGGTCTCCTGCCGGCGAAGGGGACGGCGAGCGTGCTCGGGCTCGACCCGATGCGCCGGCCGCGGGAGGTGCGCGCGCGCATCGGCTACGTGCCGGAGTCGGAGTGCATCGTGCCGGGGCTCAGCGGCGTCGACGTCGTCGCCTTCCTCGGGCGGCTCGCGGGCATGTCGAAGGGCGCCGCGCGCAAGCGGGCGCACGAGGTGACCTACTTCGTCGGCCTAAACGAGGAGCGCTATCGGGAGGCGTCGGAGTACTCGCAGGGCATGCAGCAGAGGCTCAAGCTCGCGACCGCGCTCGTCCACGACCCCGACGTGCTCTTCCTCGACGAGCCGACCAACGGGCTCGACCCCGCCGGGCGCATCGAGATGCTCGATCTCATCCGCGAACTCGCGACCGAACACGGCAAGCACGTCGTGCTGTCGAGCCACCTGCTGCAAGACGTCGAGAGGGTATGCACGGAGGTGCTGATGCTCCGGTCCGGCCGCCTGCTGCGCCACGGCACGCTCGCGGGCCTCACGTCCGCGGGCGACGGCAGCTACAGGGTGCGCGTCCGCGGCGACGAGCAGCGCTTCGTCGCCGAGATGCGCGCGGCCGGCGGGGACGCGTCGGGGCAGGAGGACCTGCTCGTCACGCTGCCCGCGGGCGCATCGACCGACCTCGTCTTCCGCGCCGCCCGCGCCGCTTTGGTGCAGGTGCGCGGGCTCGCGCCGACGCGCCGCACCCTCGAGGACGTCTTCCTCGCGGAGATGGAGGGCGACGGTGCCCGTTGACCAGAGCGCCTACCGGAAGTGGGACGGCACCGCGCGGCCGACGCGCGCCGCGGCGCTCGCGATCGCGGCGGTGCTGGTCGGCCGCTTCTACAAGCTGCGCCTCGTGCGATGGCTCGCCAACGTCGTGGCGGTGGGCGCCTGCGTGCTCGCGCCGATCTTCCTCTACGCGAAGCACATGTCCGAGCGCGACCGGGGGCTCCAGATGGCGATGCGCCAGATGGGGTTCGACCAGATCAACGTCCTCGCGCTCGTGAACCGCGAGTTCCACACGCGCGCGAGCTTCTTCGCGGTGCTGATCTGCGGCGTCGTCGCCGCGCAACTGATCGCGGAGGACCGGCGCGCGAAGGCGCTCGCGCTCTACTTCTCGCGCCCGATCCGCCACATCGACTACCTCTGCGGCAAGTTCCTCGCCGGCTTCTTCTTCGTCGCGCTGCTGCTGCTGGTGCCGCCGGTGCTCATGTATCTCGCGGAGATCGGGATCTCCGATGTGGAGGGGGCCGCGGGGGAGCAGCTCCCGATGCTGCTTCGCTCGCTGCTCGCGGGGGCCGTGCTCGGCGGCGCGCTCGTGACCGTGGCGCTGGCCGTCTCCGCCTGCACCGACAGGACCAACTACGCTTCGCTGATCTTCCTCGGCCTGATGGCGCTCTCGTGGATCCTCGGGGTCATGCTCGCCGAGGGGATCTTCAAGGAGCCGAAGTGGTTCGCCGTCTCCCCGGTCGCGAGCGCCCATCGCGTCGTCTACGACCTCTTCCCCGATACGGGCCAGCTCCGCAGGACGGCGCTTCGCGTTTCGCGGATGGAGGTCGCGCTCGCGTGGAAGTCGCTCGGCGCATGGACGGCCGCCGGCCTTCTCGTGCTGCTCGCGAAGGTGCGCCGCGTCGAGGTCGTCTCGTGATCGCGTCGTTCGAGAAGGTCGCGAAGTGGTATGGCGCCGTGGTCGGCCTCGTCGACGTGGATGTCGAGGTCGCGCCGGGGGTCACGGGCCTGCTCGGGCCCAACGGCGCCGGCAAGAGCACCTTCCTGAAGCTCCTGACCGGGCAGATCGTCCCCTCCCAGGGGCGCGTGCGACTCCTCGGCACCGATCCGTTCCGGGACTGGCGCCTCCACCGGCGCATCGGCTTCTGCCCCGAGCCCGACGCCTTCTGGGAGCAGTTGACCGGGCGCGAGTTCGTGCGCTACCTGACGCGGCTGCATGGCGTGGCCGGCCGGGAGGCGTCGCGGCGCGCCGACGAGGCGATCGCGCGCGTCGACCTCGACGCCGAGGCCGACCGGCCGATCCGGGGCTACTCGAAGGGGATGCGGCAGCGCATCAAGCTCGCGCAGGCGCTCGCGCACGCGCCCGAGGTGATCGTGCTCGACGAGCCGCTCAACGGGATGGACCCGGTGGGCCGGAAGAAGACGACGAACCTGATCCGGGAGCTCGGCGCCCAGGGCGTCTCGGTGCTCGTCAGCAGCCACATCCTGCACGAGGTCGAGGGAATGACGCGGCAGGTCGTGCTGCTCTATCAGGGACGCGTGCGCGCCCAGGGGGAGATCGGCGAGATCCGCGCGCTGCTCGACCGCTACCCGCACAAGATCCGCCTCCGCACCGGCCGCCCCCGCGACCTCGCCCGCGCGCTGCTCGCCCTCGAGCGAATCGTGGCGGTGCGCGTGGAGGAGGACTCGGTGCAGGTCGAGACGCGCGATCCCGACGCCCTCTTCGACCTGCTTCCGCGCCTCGTGCTCGACGAGGGGTTGCCGGTCGAATCGCTCCACTCCGAGGACCTGAGCCTCGATGCGGTCTTCGAGTACCTGACGGCATGAGCATCCTCTCCTCCTTCCTGCTGATCGCGCGCCACGCCTTCGCGCAGACGCTCCGCGGCAAACGGCTCCTGCTGCTGCTGCTGCTCGTCGGGCTCCCGGTCCTGCTGTCGGTCCTGATCTCGGGCGCGCGCCAGCGGTCGGGGATGCTCGACTTCCAGATGTGGTCGCTGATCGTGCTGTTGCGCGGCGTCGTGCCGCTCGCGGCGCTCTATCTCGGCGTCGCCATCCTTGGGGACGAGATCGAGGGGCGGACGATCACCTTCCTCTTCACGCGGCCGATCCCCCGCTCGATCCTCTACCTCGCGCGGTACGCCGGCGCCGCGGCGGCCTTCCTGCTGCTGCTCTCGATCGCCGTCGCCTTGTCGGGCCGGATCTTCGCGCGCCACCTCCCGGTCGACCCGCGCGGCGTCGCGCTGACCGGCGCGATCGCGGGAGCGGGCTTCCTCGTCTACGGGGCCTTCTTCGCGATGCTGCGCCTCTTCCTGCAGAGGGCGCTGCTGGTCGGGTTCCTGATCGGCTTCATCCTCGAAAGCCTCATCATGGGCCTGCCGCCCGGCGGATTCGGGCAGATCTCGGTCTGGCACCACCTTGCGGTGTTCCAGGCGGGGGTCTACCCCGACGCGATCCTGCCGGGGCAGGAGGTCCTCGAGGGGGTCGGGGCCGACGAGTCGGTGGCGGCGAGCGTCCGGTCGCTCTGCTGGATCCTCGGCGGCAGCCTGCTCGTCGGCGCGGTGCGGATCACGCGCAGCGAGATCCGCATCCCGAGCAGCGTGGCCTGACTCGGGCCCATAGCCCGCGCAGCGGGCGACGGACCCTTGCCTCGGAGCCGCCCCCCCCCGCCCCCCCCAAAATTTGTTCGCACGACGTAATCGCGCGGCGCGTCTATAAAGGATCGGAGCTAACGGCCCGGCGGGGGCCGGAAAGGACGGTCGGGTGCGGAAGGTCTTGCTTGTCGCGGCGCTTGCCGGTTGCGCCTCCCGCCATGTCGCGTCGGCGGACCGGGAGGGGATGGCGATCATGGCGGAGAAGATGGGGGAGGTGGAGAGGTTCCGGGCCCACCTCGACGATCCGGCCAAGGAGGGGGCGCCGCGGACCAGGATGCCTCCGCCGGTCGAGGTCCCCGCGCTGCTCACCCTCGACGACGCGATCCGGATCGCGACGCGGTTCAACCGCTCCTACCTCGCGCAGACGGAGGGGTTCTTCCTGCAGGCGCTCGGGCTCGGGCTCACGCGGCGCAACTTCCACGAGATGGTCTTCGCCGGATCGCTCTCCTTCTCGGGCAGCGACGGCGCCCATGTGGACTTCGCCGACTCGACGGTGCTCGCGCTGTCGGGGACCAAGCTGCTGCCGACCGGCGGCACCGTGACGGTCTCGACCTCCGGCAGCGTGAGCCACAGCGACGCGGGCAGCGGGCGGGTCGAGGATGGGGGCGTCAGCGGCTCCGTGTCGCTGAGCCAGCCGCTGCTGCGCGGCGCGGGGCGCGGCATCGCGTGGGAGGGGCTCACGCAGGCGGAGCGCTCGGCGGTCTACGCGGCGCGCTCCTACGAACTCTTCCGGCAGCAGTTCGTGATCGGGATCCTGAACCGGTATTACGGCCTCGTCAGCCAGAAGAAGGGGCTCGTCAACACGACGGCGCAGGTCGCGAACCAGCAGTTCGCGCTCGATCAGGCGCGCGCCCTCTACGATCTGCGCCGCGGGACGCAGCAGGACGTGCTGCGCGCGGAGCAGAGCTTCCGCGACTCGAAGAACGCGGAACTGGACGCGATCCAGGCGTACCGGGTCGCGCTCGACCGGTTCAAGATCGAGCTCGGCCTGCCGATCGACGTCGAATTCGAAATCGGCGACGAGATCCCCGAGGTGGCGCCCTTCGAGGTCGACACCGAGGCCGCGGTGCGCGCCGCGATGAACAACCGCCTCGACTTCCGGTCGGCGCGCGACCAGCACGAGGATGTCGAGCGGGGCCTCCGCATCGCGCGGAACGCGCTGCTGCCGGGGGTGGACCTGAGCGCGTCCTACAGCAACGCGACCGACGCCGGCGGCTCCCTCGGCGACCTCGACTTCGGCAACGACTCCGTCTCGGTCGGGCTGTCGATCGAGATCCCGCTCGACCGCAAGGCGGAGCGCAACGCCTACCGCGCCGCGCTGATCGGCGTCGAGCAGTCGCGGCGCAGCCTGCAGCAGACCGAGGACAACCTGATCCTCGAGGTGCGCGACGCCGTGCGGCGGCTGAAGCAGCAGGAGCAGCAGATCCGCAACGACGAGGAGAACATCGTCACGCTGCAGCGCCGGCTGCTGCGCGCCGACCTCGACAACCGCGCCGGCGCCGGCAGCAACCGCGACATCGTCGAGGCGCTGAACGCGCTGACGGCGGCGCAGAACGGGCTGCTCGACCGGCGCGTCTCCTATCTGATCACGCAGTTGAGCCTGCGGCAGCAGATGGGGCTGCTCTTCGTGGACAAGGAGGGGAGGATCGTGCCGTGAAGACACTTGCCGTGCTGGTGTTCCTCGCCGCGGGGACCGGAGGAGGGCTCTGGTACTTCGGCGTCCTCGAGGAGAAGACGGAGGACGGGGATGCGGGGACCAAGAAGACCCACACCGTCACCCGCGGCACGCTGACGATCGCGCTGCTCGAGCAGGGGACGCTGAAGACGCTCAAGTCGACGCAGATCCGCTCGGAGACCAACGCGAAGATCCAGTCCATCATCGCCGAGGGCACGAAGGTGCTGAAGGACGCCGTGCTCGTCGAGCTGGACAAGACCGACGCCACGCGGGAACTGGAACAGCTCGTGAACCAGGTCACGCAGCTCGAGGCGGAGCTCAAGAGCGCGACCACCGAGGAGACGATCCAGCTCGACCAGAACAAGACCGACATCGAGAAGGCGAAGCTCGACCTCGAGATCAAGACCGTCGAGCTGACGAAGCTGATGGAGGCGGACATCCCCGCCGAGGTGCGCCGCCTCGACCTCGCGATCGAGGAGGCGGAGACGGCGCTCGAGCGGGCGGAGGACGACGTCAAGGCGAGCGAGCGTCTGCTGCAGGAGAAGTTCGTGACCGAGAACGACCACAAGCAGACCGTGCTCAACCTGAAGAAGTCGAAGAACAGCCTCGAGACCGCGAGGATGGAGAAGGCCAACTACGAGCGCTTCAAGCGCCCCCTCGACGAGCGGCAGAAGCGGGAGGCGGTCGAGGAGGCGACGCGGGGCCTGGAGCGGGCCATCAAGCGCGCGGAGGCGCAGATCGCGTCGAAGAACGCGATCGTGACGCAGAAGCGCGTCTCCCTCGACCGCGTCAAGAACATGAAGGAGCAGAAGGAGAAGGACCTCACGAAGATGACGATCGTCGCGCCGACCGACGGCACGGTCCTCTACGGCGACCCCGACAACCCGTGGAACAACGAGAACATCAAGGTGGGCGCGCAGGTCTGGAACAGCCAGGTGCTGATGACGCTGCCCGACAGCAAGGAGCTGGCCGCGACCGTCGAAATCCACGAGGCGGACGTCAACAAGGTCAAGGTGGGCATGCCCGTCTACATCACGTCGGAGATGGAGAAGGGGGTCTCCTTCGACGGCAAGGTGCTGAAGATCGACGCGGTGCCGAATGCCGGGCGCCGGTGGGGGTTCGGCGAGAACGTGAAGAAGTTCCGTGTCGAGGTGAGCCTCGAGGGGCAGAACCTCAACCTGAAGAACGGCACGAGCTGCATGGTCGAGGTCAAGGTCGGCGAGGTGCCCGACGTGCTCTCCGTGCCCTTGCAGGCGGTCTTCGCGCGGGAGGGCAAGTTCTACTGCTTCCGCAGGAGGAACGGGAAGCCCGAGCGCGTCGAGGTGGAGACCGGCAGCGCGAGCCGCACCTACGTCGAGATCAAGAAGGGGCTCGAGGAGAAGGACGAGGTCCTGCTCCACGACCCGGAGATCGGCGACACGGACGGCGCCAAGGCGGGGGGCGCGCCGACACCTCCCAAGGCGAAGCCTTGACGGCCGCCGTCCTGAGCCTGCGCGGCATCACGAAGGTCTACGGCGAGGGGGATGCCCGCCTCGAGGTGCTCAAGGGCATCGACGCCGAGGTGAAGACCGGCGAGTACGTCGCGATCATGGGCCCCTCCGGCTCGGGGAAGTCCACGCTGCTGAACATCCTCGGCTGCCTCGACCGCCCCACGAAGGGCACCTACGAGCTCGAGGGCGAGGACGTCTCGCGCCTCTCCGACAACCGCCTCTCGGCGATCCGGGGCGAGCGGCTCGGATTCATCTTCCAGAGCTTCAACCTCATCCCGCAGCTCACCGTGCTCGAGAACGTCGAGGTGCCGCTGCTCTACGATCCGGGGCGGCGGCACGACCGCTCCGTGCGCTGCCGCGAGGTGCTCGACTCGGTCGGGCTCGGCCACCGGCTCAAGCACCGGCCGCCGCAACTGAGCGGCGGCGAGCGCCAGCGCGTCGCGATCGCGCGGGCGCTCGTGCGCGACCCGGTCCTGCTGCTCGCCGACGAGCCGACGGGCAACCTCGACTCGAAGACGGGCGAGGACGTGCTGCAGTTCATGGAGCAACTGCATGCCGACGGCCGCACGATCCTGATGATCACCCACGACGCGGCGGTGGCGAAGCGGGCGGGCCGCGTGATCCGCCTGCAAGACGGAAGGGTCGTGGCCCCCGCATGATCGGCGCCGGCTTCGAACTCGTCCAGCTCGGGCTGCGCAACCTGACCGGCTATCCGCTGCGCACGCTGCTGACGATCATCGGCGTCGTCTTCGGCGTCTCGTCGGTGATGGCGATGATCGCGGTGGGGGCCGGGGCCGAGCAGGAGCTGCTGAAGGAGTTCGGGCGCCTCGGCATCGAGAACATCATCGTCAATTCGGTGAAGTCGACCGAGACCCGGCCCGACTCCTCGAACAACACCTGGGGGTACAAGCGCTACGGCATCACCTTCCTCGACGAGGCGCTGATCCGCACGACCGTCCCCGGGCTGCGCGAGGTGCTTCCCGTCGCGAAGCGGACGCTTCCCGCGTGGTCCGGCAGCCGGAAGGTCGAGGTCTCCCTCACCGCCGTGCAGGCCCGGCACCTCGACCTCTTCCGCCTGAGGCCCGCGCGCGGCCGCGCGCTCTGCGCCGCCGACGGCGCGACGCTGAGCCGCGTCTGCATGATCCGCGAAGGGCTGCTGACGGAGCTGGGGATCTTCCGCGACCCGCTCGGGAGCATGCTGCGCGTCGGCAACACGGCGTACGAGATCGTCGGCGTGCTGCCGCAGGAGCGGCTCGTCGGCTACGCGCAGAAGGCGCTCGCGGTCGACGCGAAGCGCATCGAGGTCTACATCCCCTACGAGACCTTCGCCAACCGCATCGGGACGGCGCAGATCACGCAGCGCGAGGGCTCGTTCGAGGCGGAGGACGTCCAGGTGAGCCAGTTGATCGTCGCCGTGCGCGACGCGGAGGACGTCATCGACATCTCCCACATGATCAACCGCGTGATGGAGTACAACCACAAGGTCAAGGACTACGAGGTCGTCGTCCCCCTCGAGCACCTCGCGCAGCGCCAGAAGACGCAGAGCATCTTCAACGACGTGCTTTTCCTGCAGGCGGCGATCTCGCTGATCGTCGGCGGCATCGGCATCGCGAACATCATGCTCGCGAGCGTCACCGAGCGCACGAAGGAGATCGGCATCCGGCGCGCGCTCGGCGCGAAGCGCCGCCACATCCTCGCGCAGTTCCTCGTCGAGACGGTCATCGTCGCGACGCTGGGCGGTCTCGTCGGCGTCGGCGCCGGCTACGGGCTGATCGCGATCGTCGAGTGGCGCACGGGCTGGACGACGGTCGTCACCCCCGCGAGCATCGCCCTCGCGGTGTCGATCTCCGTCGCCGTGGGCATCCTGAGCGGCATCTTCCCCGCGCGGCGGGCGGCCCGGCTCGATCCCATCGCGGCGCTCCGGCACGAGTAGCTATAATCGCGAAATGCACGGCTACCTGCCGCGGACCGACCCCGAGACCGGGGAGCGGTATCTCCCGGTCCGGGACCGCGGCCTCGCGCTGCTGCGCAACCCGCTGCTGAACAAGGGGACCGCCTTCACCGACCACGAGCGCGACCTCCTCGGCCTGCGCGGGCTCCTGCCCGCCCGCGTGACGTCGCTCGCGGAGCAGGTGCCGCGCGCCTACGAGGCCTACCAGCAGTCCGCCGACGACGCGGCGAAGAACCGCTTCCTCTCGCGGCTGCAAGACAGCAACGAGACGCTCTTCTTCCGCGTCGTCGGCGACCACCTCCGCGAGATGACGCCCATCATCTACACGCCGGTCGTCGCCGAGGCGTGCCGCAACTGGAGCCGCGTCTTCCGCCGCACGCGCGGGCTCTATCTCACGCCGGGCGACCGCGGCCGGATGGAGCAGGTGCTGCGCCACGCGCCGGGGGAGCCGGAGGTGATCGTCGTCACGGACAACGAGCGCATCCTGGGCATCGGAGATCAGGGGGCCGGGGGGATGGGCATCTCCATCGGCAAGCTCTCGCTCTACACCCTCGGCGCGGGCATCCACCCCTCCCGCACCCTCCCCATGTCGCTCGATGTCGGGACCGACAACGGCGATCTGCTGCGCGACCCCCTCTACATCGGCTGGCGCCAGCCGCGCATGCGCGGCGACGAGTACTGGGCGTTCATCGACGAATTCGTGCATGCGGTCAAGCGCGTCTACCCGAGCGCGCTGCTGCAGTGGGAGGACTTCGGCAAGGGCACGAGCTTCCGCAACCTCGAGACCCACCGCGACGCGATCTGCTCCTTCAACGACGACATCCAGGGCACCGCGGCGGTCTCCGTCGCGGGGCTGATGGGGGCGATGCGTCTCGTCGAGGGACGGCTGCGCGACCAGACGATCGCGCTGCTCGGCGCGGGCTCCGCCGGCGTCGGCATCTCGCGGCTGATCGTCGATGCGATGCGCGAGGAGGGGGCGACGGTCGACGAGGCGCGAAGCCGCATCTTCACGATCGACAGCAAGGGGCTCGTCGTGCAGGGGCGCCCGGGGCTCGACGAGCACAAGCGGGAGTTCGCGGTGCCGGTCGCCCGGATCGCCGACTGGGGCCCGACCGGCGACCGGATCCCGCTCCTGGAGGTCGTGCGGCGCGCGAAGCCGACGGTGCTCTTCGGCGTCTCCGGGCAGGCGGGGGAGTTCACCGAGGAGGTCGTGCGCACGATGGCGGCGCACGTCCGCCGGCCGATCATCCTGCCGCTCTCGAACCCGACCGCCTGCGCGGAGGCGAGGCCGGCGGACCTGATCCCGTGGACCGAAGGTCGCGCGATCATCGGCACCGGCAGCCCCTTCGAGGATGTGCTCTACAACGGCCGGCGCTATCGGATCGGGCAGGGCAACAACGTCTTCGTCTTCCCCGGCGTCGGCCTCGCGACGATCGTGACCGGCGCGCGCAGGGTCACCGACGGCATGTTCCTCGCCGCGGCGCGGTCGCTCGCGGGTTGCATCTCCCCGGAGCTGTTGGACTTGGGCTGCGTCTATCCCCGCATCGAAGAGGTGAGGAGCGCATCCCGAGCCGTCGCTCTGGGTGTCGCCAGGCGTGCCATCGAGGAGGGTGTCGCCGACCCGGTTCGCGACCTCGAGGCCCGTCTCGAACAAGCCATGTGGACGCCCGAATACGTCTCCTACCGGCCCGCGTAGGCGGGCCTCCGGGTTTCGCGCGCCGGCGCGAGGTGCGTGGTAATCTCTGGGCCGCCTATGTCCAAGGAAGAACCGATCCGCGTCGAGGGAAGGGTCATGGAGGTCCTCCCGAGCACGCGTTTCCGCTGCGAGATCGAGGGCGGCCACAAGATCCTCTGCCACGTCTCGGGCCGCATGCGCCGCTATCGCATCCGCATGCTGCCGGGCGACGTCGTGACGATCGAGATGTCCCCCTACGACCTCAGCAAGGGCCGCATCGTCTACCGCGGCCCCATGCGCCGCGCCGACCAGGCGGACGGGGACTTGGAGGAGTGACACCCGCGTCTGCCCGTTGACCCGAACGACTCCGGACCGGGCGCTCGCGCGGGATGGCCGCCGCCCGGAGGCCCGCCCGCGGCACACAGGCGCGGCGGGAGTCGGCGCCGCGGGCCCCCCTCCGGCTGCACGGAGGCGGACCCGCCCCAGGAACCTTGGAATCGTGCAGGCGCGCTCCGGCCCCTCCTCGGGCCCCGCCCCATGTGCGCTCGCGGGGCGGAGCCTTTCCGTGGACGGTAGAATGATCGGCGATGGCAGCAACGAAGGCGTCCACGAAGAAGGCAACCAAGAAGTCAGCGAAGCGATCGCCGAAAGCGGCGGCGCCGCCGAAGCGTACATCGAAGGTCGCCGCCACGCGCATGACGCTGGCCGAGGCGATGTCCGCGCTCGAGAAGGCGGGCTCCGAGCAGACGCGGAAGACCTACCTCCGGCACGGCGCGACACCGCCGCTCTTCGGTGTCAGCTTTGCCACGCTGAAGACGCTGTTGAAGCGGATCCGCGTCGACCACGAACTCGCGCTCGCGCTCTGGAAGACGGGCAACTTCGACGCGCGGAACCTCGCCTACAAGCTCGCCGACCCGGCGCAGATGAGCTCCGCCGATCTCGACCGCTGGGCGCGCGACTCGATGTCGCGGATGTGCGGCGGCTACGTCGCCTGCCTCGCGGCCGAGGGGCCTCACGCGGCCGCGAAGGCGGCGCAGTGGTTGAAGGCGCCGGACGGCCCCGAGCGCATCGCCGGGTGGGGGTTGCTCGGGCAGATGGCCATGCTCGACGAGGCGACTCCCGATGCGTGGTTCCTCGAACGGCTCGCCACGATCGAGAAGTCGATCCACTCCGCCCCGAACGATCAGCGCCTGGCCATGAACATGGCGGTCATCCAGATCGGTTGCCGCAACCCTGCGTTGCGAAAGGCGGCGCTCGCCGCCGCCAAGCGGATCGGCAAGGTCGACATCGACCACGGCGACACCTCCTGCAAGACCCCCGACGCCGGGCCGTACATCGAGAAGACATGGGCCCACTCGACCTCGAAGGGATTTGCGACCCCCGCCGCCCACGAGCGCTCCCGCGAATCCATGCGAACCCGCTGCTGATCCCAATCCTCGATGGGGAAAATTCCCCACCCACGCGTGCCGTCAGGGGAGGTTCGGGACAAACTCCGGCCCCGCCAAGCCCCCAAGACCCGAGCTCGCGGGGAGAGTCACGCCGCGTCGTGCGCGGCCAGTTCGCGGGCGCGGCGCCACTCGGCGAACGAGACCGGGGGCTCCTGCCACTCGGCGACCGCGTCGGCGCCGTGCTGCTCGATGAGCCAGTTCAGCCACTCGACACGGAGCAGCGTCTCCGCCGAGGGCGTCTTCTTGACGCGGCGGCGGGGGAGGTCTCCGATGCGAGGGCGGGTCTGGATTGTCGTCTTCATGAGAGGACTCGCGGCAGTCGGCGCGACGGGACTTCGCACCTGCTGACTACCTATTACGACGACGCCCGCATGCGCCGCTGGTAAAAAAAGCGTCTCCGAGAGCGCCCCCTTTTTCGGTCAGCGCAGCGGGCGGCCCCCATCCACCGGGATCACCGCCCCGGTGATGAAGTCGTTACAAATCAGGAACATCACCGCCGACACCACCGCCCCGGTCCCGCCCCATCTGCCGAGGAGGTTCGCCCGGGCGACCTCCTCTTCCGGCGCGTGGCCCGCACCCGCCGCCGGCAGGATCGCCCCCGGCGCCACGGCGTTGACGCGAACTTCCGGGGCAAGCGCCCTCGCGAGGCCGAGCGTCATCGCTTCGAGGCCCGCCTTCGCCGCGAAATAGGGCAGCAGGTCGGTGTAGGGCCGCGCCACGGCCCAGTCGGTGAGATTGACGATCGCGCCCGATCCCGCCCGCTTCATCGCGAGGCCCGTGTCGCGCGCGAGGAAGAAGGGCGCCTTCAGATTCGTCGCCAGCGTCCTGTCCCATGCCTCGTCATCGACCGCGGCGAGAGGGTTCTTCTCGTAGACCGCGGCGTTGTTGACGAGGATGTCGAGGGGTCCCAGGGCCCGGGTCGCCTCCGCGAGCAGGCGCAGCCTGCCCCCGCGCTCGCTCAGGTCCGCCTCGACGACGACGCTGCCGGGGCAGCGCCCCCGCACCCCCTGAGCCTCTTCCACCGACCGGTGGCAGTGGATCGCCACCGCGGCGCCCTCCGCCGCAAGCGCCTCGCAGATGGCCGCGCCGATGCGGCGCGCGCCGCCGGTCACGAGCGCGGTCCTGCCCTGAAGCGTCACTTCCCCGGGCGGAAGGCCGCAACGACCTTCTCGTCCGTCTCCAGATAGGGGCCTTCGAGCAGGTCGATGCAATAGGGGATGGCCGGGAAGACCGCGAGCAGGCAGTCGCGGATCGCGCGCGGGCGGCCCGGCAGGTTCACGACGAGGGTGCGGCCGCGGATGCCGGCGATCTGCCGCGACAGGATCGCGGTCGGCACCTTGCGCAGGCTGACGGCGCGCATCTGCTCGCCGAAGCCGTCGAGGATCTTGTCGCAGACCGCCTCGGTGGCCTCCGGCGTCACGTCGCGGAGCGCGGGGCCGGTGCCGCCGGTCGTGACGACGAGGCAGCAGCGCTCGCCGTCGCAGAGGTCGCGGAGCGCCTGCTGGATCCGCGGCTGCTCGTCGGGGACGAGGCGGGCGACCGGCTCCCAGTCGGACGTCAGGACTTCGCGCAGCAGCGCCTCGATCGCGGGGCCGCCCTCGTCGGCGTACTCGCCGCGGCTCGCGCGGTCGGAGACGGTGAGGATGCCGATGCGCGCGCGCGTCATTCCACCGCGATCGTCGCCTTCTTCAGCGTGAGCCGCTCGCTCGTGGCGCCGCTCTTCGAGCCGCGCTTCTCGAGCGCCTTCAGCACGTCGCCGCCGCCCTGCACCTCGCCGAAGATCGAGTGCTTGCCGTCGAGCCAGGCGGTCGGGACGAAGGTCAGGAAGAACTGGCTTCCGTCGGTGCCCGGGCCCGCGTTGGCCATGCTGAGCAGGCCGCCGCGGTCGTGCTTCGCCTTCGGGCTGAACTCCCCGTCGTACTTGTAGCCGGGGCCGCCCATGCCGCTGCCGTCGGGGCATCCCCCCTGCGCCATGAAGCCGGTGATGACGCGGTGGAAGACGAGGCCGTCGTAGAAGCCGAGGCGGGTCAGGTAGACCGTGCTCGACACGTGCATCGGCGCGATCTCGGGCATCAGCTTCACGCGCAGGTTGCCGTGGCTCGTCTCGAGGTCCCAGTAGTACGTGCGCGCCGAGTCCGTCGGGAGGAGGGGGGGCTTGGGCAGCTTCTTGCGCCAGCCCGGCGCCTGCCGGTCGATCTGCTTCTCGGCGATGAAGGCGTCGCAGGCGGCGAGGGTTGCGTGGGTCATGCCGCTATTGTCCCTGCCGCGTCCAGCGCGGCTCGCGCTTCTCGAGGAAGGCGGCGACCCCCTCCTTGCAGTCGGCGGAGGCGCGGGCGTCGGCGTTGGCCTCCGCGGCGACGCGCAGCCCCTCCGAGAGCGGCAGCGGGCGCAGTTCGGTGAAGAGGCGCTTCGTCAGCGCGATCGCCTGCGGGCTCGCCTCGGCGAAGGCGGTCCCGTACTCGGCGACGGCGCCCTCGAGCGCGCCGGGCGGGACGACGAGGTTCACGAAGCCGAGGGCGGAGGCCTCCTCCACCGAGAGCCGCCGGCCGGTCAGGCAGAGGTCGCGCAGCACCTTCTCGCCGGCGGTCCGGAGCAGGAAGTTCAGGATCACCGCCGGGACGAAGCCGACGCGCACCTCGGTGAAGCCGAGCGCCGACCCCTCGACGGCGAGCGTCAGGTCGCACGCCAGCGCGAGGCCCGCCCCGCCGGCCAGCGCGTGGCCGTTCATCGCGGCGATGACCGGCAGCGGGTGGAGCGCGATCGCCTCGAACAGGTCGGCGAGCAGCCGCGCGTCGGCGACGTTCTCCTCCCGCGGGCGCGCGGCGAGCTCTTGCAGCGCGCGCAGGTCGGCGCCGGCGGAGAAGACCTTGCCCGCGCCGGTGATCGCGATGCAGCGCGCGTCCGAGCGCGCCGCCGCGTCGAGCTCCGCGCGCAGCGCGGCGACGAGCGGCGCGCCGAGCGCGTTCCGGTTGTGCGGGGTGTTCAGCGTGAGCCAGCGCACCGGCCCCTCGTCGCGGGCGATCACGAGCGCGTCGGTCATGTCTGCAAGACTCCGGTGCGGAAGGGATCGACCGTGACGTTGTGCGCGGCCGCCTCGAGCGCCGCCGCGAGGAAATCGCGCGTCTCGCGCGGATCGAGGACCGCGTCCACCCAGAGGCGGCTCGCCGCGTAGAGCGGATCGGTCTCGTGTTCGTACTTGTCGCGCACCTCGCGGTGGAAGGCGGCGAGCTCCTCCGCGTCGATCGCCGCCCCCTTGCGCGCGGCGGCGGCGGCGCGCACCTCGGTGATCGTCCCGGCCGCCTGCTCGGCGCCCATCACCGCGTAGCGCGCCTGCGGCCACGCGACGATGAAGCGCGGGTCGTACGCCTTGCCGCACATCGCGTAGTGGCCCGCTCCGAACGAGCCGCCGAGGATCACGGTGATCTTCGGCACGACGGAGTTCGCGACCGCGTTGACCATCTTCGCGCCGGCGCGGATGATGCCCTCCTTCTCGCTGTCGGGCCCGACCATGAAGCCGTTGACGTCGTGCAGGAAGAGCAGCGGGATCCGGTTCTGGTTGCAGTCGAGGATGAAGCGCGCCGCCTTCTCCGCGCTGGCGCTGTAGATCACGCCGCCCATCTCCCACGGCTTGCCCGGGTCGCGGGCGTGCCGCTTCTGGTTCGCGACGATCCCGACCGACCAGCCGTCGAGGCGCGCGAACGCGCAGACGAGCGTCTTGCCGTACTCGGCGCGGTACTCGGTGAAGGCGCTCTCGTCGACGAGCCGCGCGATGACCTCGCGCACGTCGTATTCCTGCATCGGGTCGCTCGGCACGATCGCGGCGAGGTCCGCGGCGGGAAATCGGGGGGGCGCCGGGGGGTCGCGGCGGAAGGGCGGCGCCGGCGGCGGCGCGAGCGTGCCCGCGAGCGCGCGGATGCGCTCGAGGCAACCGGGGTCGTCCTTCTCGCGGAAGTCGACCGTGCCGCTGATCGCCGCGTGGAGCCGCGCGCCGCCGATCTCCTCGCTGTCGAACTTCTTGCCGACCGCCTTCGCGACGAGATCCGGCCCGGCGAGGAAGAGCCCCGACCCCTCGGTCATCAGCACCGTGTCGCACATGATCGGCAGGTAGGCGCCGCCGGCGACGCACATGCCCATGATCGCGGCGATCTGCGGCACGCCGCGGGCGCTCATCACCGCGTTGTTGCGGAAGACGCGGCCGAAGTCGTCCTGGTCGGGGAAGACCTCGTCCTGCATCGGGAGGTTCACCCCCGCCGAGTCGACGAGGTAGATCGTCGGCAGGTGGCAATCCATCGCGATCTGCTGGTTGCGGATGACCTTCTTCGCGGTCATCGGGAAGAAGGCGCCGCTCGACACCGTCGCGTCGTTCGCGATGACCATGAAGAGGCGCCCGGCGACGCGGGCCAGCCCGGTGACGACCCCCGCCGCCGGCGCCGCGCCCTCGTACATCCCGCTTGCGGCGTGGATCCCGAGTTCGAGGAACCGCGTGCGCGGATCGACAAGCCCCGCAATCCGCTCCCGTGCCGTCAGCCTCCCCTTCCGATGCTGCGCCTCGATCCGGCGCGCGCCGCCCCCCTCGGCGATCTTCTTCTCCTGCGCGCGGATCTCGACGAGCTTTTCGAGCACGAGGCGCCGGTTGGTCTTGTACCGGTCGTCGGCACGCGCCTTCTCGTCGATGCCCGACTCGAAGCGGGCGTGGGGGGGGACGTTCATGGGGTGGGGGAAAGTACCACGGGGAGGGCGCGGGCGGAACGTCGGCCCGCGGGCGCCCGCGATGCCGAGGCGCGCCGCCGAGGGGGGGCGGCCACGCGCGCCTCCGCTCCGCGTCACTCCCTCGCCCCGACCCAGAGACCGTCGCCGAAGGGGACGATGATGCTCCGGAGCCCCGCGGTCTTCGCGACGAGGTCGTTGAAGGCGCGCATCGCCGGGGCCTCGCGGTCGGTCGGATGCTCGTCGAAGAGTTGGCCGAACGCGAAGGCGTTGTCGGCCATGACGAGGCCGCCCGGCCTCACGATGCGCATGCACTCGCGCAGGTAGTCCGGGTAGTTCGCCTTGTCGGCGTCGAGGAAGGCGGCGTCCGCGGAGCCGCTTGGGATCTTCGGCAGCACCTGCGTCCCCGGGCCCCTCAGCACCTCCACCCTTGTGGAGACGTCGGAGCGCCTCACCCAGCGCTCCGCGAAATCGGCGTGCTTGTCGAGGATCTCGATCGTGCGCACGCGCCCTCCCGGCGGCAGCGCGCGCGCCATGCAGATGGCGCTGTACCCCGCGAGCGTGCCCACCTCGACGACCTCCCGCGCCTTGCACAGCCGCAGCAGGATCTGGAGAAAGGCGGCCTGCTCCGGCGCGATCTGGATCTCCGGTATCCCCTCCTCCACCGCCGCCCCGCGCAAGCGCCGCAGGAAGTCGTCTTCCTGCGACGTTCGGGCGGCGATGTAGGCGAAATGCCTCGCGGTCACGACCGTCGATTCTGCCGACATGGGGGGGCTCCGGGGGGGAATCCGCTAGGATAGCGCGCCCATGCTGCGTGCACTCGCAATCGCCTTCGTCGCCGTCGGCGCGGCCTGCGGCGGCGCGGGCGGCGCGCCGCCTCAGGCGCCGGCGCCGCTGGTCGTGCCGCCCAACGCCTCCGGCTTCGTCAACTGGGAGAACCTCTCGGTCCACCCGGTGGACATCACGCCGGACCGGCACACGCTGCTCGTCTGCAACACCGCCGACCACCGGCTCGAACTCTTCGGGGTCTTCCTCGACGTGCCGGTGCCGCTCGGTTCGGTCTTCGTCGGCCTCGACCCGGTGTCGGTGCGCGCGCGGTCGAACGTCGAGGCGTGGGTCGTCAACCACATCAGCGACTCGATCAGCGTCGTCGACCTGCCGACGCGGCGCGTGGTCGCGACGCTGCAGACCCTCGACGAGCCCGCCGACGTGATCTTCGCCGGAAGCCCGCAGCGCGCGTTCGTGACCTGCTCGCAGGCCAACACGGTGCTCGTCTTCGACCCCGTCGACCTGACGCGCGCGCCGGTCGAGGTGGCGATCGACGCCGAGGACCCGCGCGCGCTCGCCGCGAGCGCGGACGGGCGCGAGGTCTATGTCGCGATCTTCGAGTCGGGCAACGGAACGACGCTGCTCGGCGGCGGCATCGACACGACGAGCGGCTCCGGGGCGCTCGCCTTCCCGCCGAACGTCGTCGGCGATCCGCAGGGGCCGCACGGCGGCGTCAATCCGCCGCCGAACCGCGCGGGCGCCTTCGACCCGCCGCAGAAGCCGGGCAACCCCCCGCCGCCGCCGGTCGGCCTCATCGTGCGCAAGGACGATGCCGCGCGGTGGCGCGACGACACCGGCGCCGACTGGACCGACTTCGTCAGCGGCGCGCGAGCGGCGCGTTCGGGGCGGCCGGCCGGCTGGGATCTGCCCGATCGCGATGTCGCGGTGATCGACACGGCGACGCTCGGCGTGCGCTACCTGACGCGCGGCATGAACCTCTGCATGGCGCTCGCGGTGCAGCCGGGCACCGGACGCGTGACGGTCGTCGGGACCGATGCGCGCAACGAGGTGCGCTTCGACCCGAACGCGCGCGGCGTGTTCGTGCGCGTGCTCGCGGCGTCGTTCGATGCCGCGTCGGGAGCGCGCACGGTGCAGGACCTGAACCCGCACCTCGACTACACGCAGGCGACGGTGGCGCAGGCGGTGCGCGACCTGTCGATCGGCGACCCGCGCGGCATCGTCTGGAACGGCGACGGCAGCCGTGCCTACGTGACCGGCATGGGCAGCAACAACGTGCTCGTGCTCGACCGCGACCTCGCGCGGGTCGCCCGGGTCGAGGTGGGGGAGGGGCCGACCGGGCTCGTCGTCGATCCCGAGGGGCTCCGGGTCTACGTGCTGAACCGGTTCGAGGGGTCGGTGTCGTACATCAGCGCCGTGACGAACCGCGAGGTGGCGCGCGTGCCCTTCTTCGACCCGACGCCCGCGGCGATCCGGCGCGGGCGCCGCCACCTCTACGACACCCACGGCACGAGCGGCCTCGGGCACCTCTCCTGCGCGAGTTGCCACATCGACGCGCGCATGGACCGCCTCGCGTGGGACCTCGGCGATCCCGCGGGCGATGTCAAGCCGCTCGACCAGAACTGCATCACCGATCCGATCGTTCCCTGCGCCGACTTCCACCCGATGAAGGGGCCGATGCTGACGCAGACGCTCCAGGACATCATCGGCAAGGAGCCGCTGCACTGGCGCGGCGACCGCGACGGCATCGAGGAGTTCAACTTCGCGTTCATCTCGCTGCTCGGCGACGACGCGGTGCTGAGCGCGGCGGAGATGCAGGAGTTCAAGGCGTTCCTCGCGACCCTCAGGTTCCCGCCCAACCCCAACAGAAACCTCGACAACACGTTGCCCGCGGCGATGGCGCTGCCCGGCCAGTTCACGACGGGGCGGTTCGGGCCCCCGGGCCGGCCGCTGGGCGTCGGGAACGCGCAGAGCGGCCTCGACCTCTACCGCAGCGCCTCCCTCGACGGTGGCGTGCCCGGCTTCCAGTGCGTCACCTGCCACACGCTGCCGACGGGCATGGGGCCCGACCTGCTGTTGCAGGGCGGCGTCCTCTCACCCGCGCCGCCGGGCCCGAACGGCGAGCGCCACCACAGTCTCGTCTCGGTGGACGGCTCGACGAACGTCAGCATGAAGATCCCGCAACTGAGGAACCTCTACGAGCGCGTCGGCCTCGAATTCGCGACGACGTCGAACCGCGCGGGCTTCGGCTTCATCCACGACGGCAGCGTGGACAGCCTCGCGCGCTTCGTCGCCGAGCCGGTCTTCCAGGTCGCCAGCGACCAGCAGGTGGCCGACATCGTCGCGTTCCTGCTCTCCTTCTCCGGCTCCGACCTGCCGGAGGGGTCGCTGACGCTGATCGGCGAGCCCCCCGGACCCGCGAGCGCCGACACCCACGCCGCGGTCGGCAAGCAGGTCACCTTCACGCCGCTTGGCGACGATGGCCGCCTCGCCCAACTGCTCGCGCTGGCCGCCGCGGGCGAGATCGACCTCATCGCGAAGGGCCCCGGCCGCGGCTGGTTCTTCGATGGCGCCATCGGCGGCTTCCGCGCCGACGGCGCCGGAGGGACGATCACCGCCGCCGCCCTGCGCGCCTCCGCCGCCGCCGGCAACGAGATCACCTTCACCGCCGTCCCTGTGGGCGCCGGCCGCCGCCTCGGCATCGACAGGGATGACGATGGGGTGAGCGATGTGGCGACGCCGTAAACCAGTCCCGAATGGGACGTTTTCCTGCCATCGACGAGGTGGACTGAGGCGATGGACAACGGGCGTACTTGCTCCTGAGCCAGGCCCGTTCGGTTCGGTGGACCAGACTCATGCGCTACCTCCTGCACAAAAGTTCCGGACTGCTACAGTGTGCGCGGAGGTGTCGCCATGAACGACTTGGGGACGCTCACACTGGGAGAGTGGATGGCGCTTCAGCGTCACCAGCCGGAGAGAGCAGCAGAGATTGCGGTGTACGCCGCGCGCCATTGGGCAAACCGTCGCAGGGGCTCTCGGCACGCAGACGATGCATCTTGCGAGGCACTGGTGCGAGTCGTGGAAAGGCGCTGCCTCGATCAGGCGGATCCGCGGGCGCGGTTTTGCGCTCTCATCGGAGCGATCGCGCGCAACGCGGAGCACGAAATGGCACGACGCGAGTGGCCAACCCTTCCGGCTGCTACAGTCGATGAGCGGTTCACTCCACCCGTTCGCGAGCCTCACTTCCGCAGGGATCGCTGCAGGAAGTTCCTCGAGCTGCTTGTCGGAGAAGAGCACTCATTGGCCTCAGATCTCCTGGATGGACTAACCCTTGACGACATCGAGAGTAAGCGCTCTCTTGACAATGAGCAGATCGTGCGCCTGACCTGCCGCGCAGCGGGGAGAATCGGCGCCTTGAGGTTTCGCGTCCTCACTGGGCCTGCCAGAGAACGCACTGAAGCCAGCTTTGTTCCCTCTAATCGTGCTTTGTTGCGGGGAGCAGCCGCGGGCCTTTCTTGTGCACAACTTGCGGCAAGAACGGGCCTCTCCCGCGATTGCGTGAAGAAGCGGTTGCAACGCATCCGTGCAAGAGTGAAAAGACTGTCCCCCACCCCGCCCCCCATCCCCCCGCATCCGAGCCCGGCGCGAGCCACGAAGCACCAATTTCGCGCCCTGAGTATCCT
>Ga0187893_10001322_pt1 | contig 60464 bp, 58 predicted proteins | sample MA1701074metaG_FD_139574 | JGI IMG/M metagenome (GOLD analysis project Ga0187893, IMG submission 139574) | White microbial mat communities from a basaltic lava cave in the Kipuka Kanohina Cave System on the Island of Hawaii, USA - MA170107-4 metaG ... | reverse complement strand
TGTTCGATCCGGTCCCGGCCAACGACGAGGAGTGGACCGCCGAGACTGTCACAGCCGCCGCGTAGGATCACCATGAGGAATCTGCGTCAGTCGGCTTTTACACCAGATCTGGGACGCAACCCCATCCAGCTCGCCCGAACGGAGTGAGCGAAGCGAACGAGTGAGGGGCGATTCTCCTCATAGTTCCCCACCGCCCCTGGCGGGGCGGCCTGCGACGCACGAGAATCGCCCGCGGTTTGTCGCTCCTGGCGGCTGGCGCCGCCGGGCCGCATGGCCCAGGACCGGCGGGGGGTCCGGGGGGCAGAGGCTCCGCCGGAGCCCCCCGGCTGCCGATCGATCCGGCTCCGCCGGTCGATCGACGACCAGGCCCTTCCGCGCCGCCGCAGGCGGCGGCCACCCAGCTCGCCCGAACGGAGCGAGCGCAGCGAGCGAGTAAGGGCGACGGATTCTCGCCACAGATCCCCCACCGCCCCTGGCGGGGCGACCATCGAACGATGAGAATCGCCGCGTCTTTGTCGCTCCTGGCGGCTGTCGCCGCCGGGCCGCATGGCCCGGGACCGGCGGGGGGCCCGGGGGGCAGAGGCTCCGCCGGTCGGCGCAGGACAGGTTCTCGACGCCGCCGCAGGCGGCGACCATCCAGCTCGCCCGAACGGAGTGAGCGAAGCGAACGAGTGAGGGCGATGGGTTCTCCTCATAGGCCCTTGGCCATGTTGGCGAACTTCGTGTAGTGCTCGAGCCAGGCCAGGCGCACCCGTCCGGTGGGACCGCTGCGGTGCTTGGACACGAGCACCTCGGCGATCCCTCGATCGGGGGAGTCGGGGTTGTAGACGTCATCGCGATAAAGGAACAACACGACATCGGCATCCTGCTCCAATGAGTTGTGCGCGACCACCCCATCGGCCATGAAGTTGTGCGTCCCGTCGATGGTTACATCGAACGTCGGCTGCTCGCCGACGGCCGTCACCTCGACCACCCTGTCCCATTCGAGGTCGGACGTCGCTGGGTCCGCGAGCTCGCCCGCGTCGGGGCCCTCCTCGATGGCCGCGAGGATGGCGAGCGCCTCCGGGATGCGAGCGCCGCCTGCTCCGGGGCACCCGACCTGCCGCAGCAAGCGCGCCTGGTTCGCCGCGCCGTGGACCCGGACGCTGAACGCCTCTCGGTCGCAGCCGATACCGCCCCGACGGGGCCCGGCGCGCTTGGTACGAGCGCGCCCGATTGTCGACCGGACCCCAAGGCGCAGGAGGAGGCGCTGGACATCAAGGGCGAGGCGAATGCTCGTCGTCGCGTAGCGCGTAGACACGGTCGGCCCCCGGCTGTTCCGACCGGTGGTGATGGACCCGTTGGTGGCCCAGAGGTGACGCAGGAACAGGGCCACCCGTGCGTCGTCGAGCCCAAAGATCGGCGAGGGCACGAACTTGGTCCACGCCCTCGACCTCCACAGTCCGTGCGGCTCGAGCCAGTTGCGCATCGGGTGGTGCACGCCGTGGATGAGCGGGTAGGGGCTCGGGAACCAGAGCTTCCAGGTGTTCGCCTCCTTCCGAGCTCCTGTTTCGATGCCGAACAAGCGGCGGACCAGATCAACGACGACATCGATGTTGGCTGGATCGGTAGTCGCATACTCGAACCTGGGCCCCATCGAGGCGGCGCCGAGCATGTGAGCGAGCAACACCAGCTCGTCGACGAACCATCCAACCCCCGGCCGCACCGGTGCAGGCAGTCGGCGGGGCACGGCCACGTTGGCACCGACGGGCAACGAGTCGAGCCTGGACCACCCGTCGATGGTGAGAAACCGATGGTTGGCCGTGGCGTCGACGCTTCGACCCGACGCCAGTCTCATCCTGAAGACGGGCCTGCGTCCTGTCGGGAACGTTCTCAGGAGCTTCGCCGGAACGAGTCGTTGGCCGTCGTCAACGGACCACACGACCGGCTGCTGTTGGGTCAGCACGAGCTCGCCCAGCGAGATCTCCTCGCCGTTGTCGGCCCTCATCACCATGGTGGTCGCCGGCATACAGCCCGACTCGCGCAGGTCCGACAGCATGGGGCGCTTGTCGGCGCGCTGTTCGAGGCTGCGGTTGAGCTGGGCCAAGGCCACCACCGGAGCCTCGAGCTCACGGGCCAGGATCTTGAGGCTGCGGCTGATCTCGGCCACCTCGACCTGGCGGTTCTCGGCCCGGGACCGGCCTCCCATCAACTGGACGTAGTCGATGATGACCAGGCCGAGCTCGCCGACCTTGCTCTTGAGCCGCCGGGACTTGGCCCGGATCTCCATCACGTTCACGTTGGGGTTGTCGTCGATGTAGATCGGCGCCTCGGCCAGGCGGCCCACGGCGTGGCTGAGCTGGGCCCAGTCGGCCTGGGCCAGCCGCCCGGTACGAACCTTGGTGGCGTCGACCCTGGCCTCGGCGCACAGGATGCGCTGGCTCACCTCGAGCTGGCTCATCTCCAGCGAGAACACGAGCACCGGTTTGTGGGCGTGGAGCCCAGCGTGGGCCGCCATGCCCAGCGCGAAGCTGGTCTTGCCCATGGCCGGGCGGGCCCCCACCACGATGAGGTTGCTCGGCTGCATCCCCGCCAGGATCTCGTCGAGGTCGATGTAGCCAGAGGGCAGGCCGGTGATCGACTCGCCCCGCTCGTAGAGCTGTTCGAGGCGGTCGAGGTTGGCCGAGAGCAGCTCGCCGATCGGGGCGGTGGAGTCGGTGATGCGACGCTGCGCCACCTCGAAGACCATGGTCTCGGCCCGGTCGACCGCCTTGGTGACGTCCTCGGGCAGGTCGTAGCCAATCTCGGCGATCTCCCCGGCCACGCCTATGAGCCGGCGCAGTAGCGCGTGCTCCTCGACGATGCGGGCGTAGCGGGCCGCGCTGGTGGTGGCTGGGGTCGAGGCTTGGATCGACACCAACGTGGCGCCGCCGCCGATGGCCTCCAGCAGCCCCGCCCGGTTGAGCTCCTCGGCCACGGTGACCGGGTCGACCGGTTCACCGCTGGCGAACAACGCGGTGATCGCGTCGTAGATGTGGCCGTGGGCCGGCTTGTAGAAGTCGTCGGCCGAGGTGATCTCCACCGCGGCGGCAATGGCGTCGCGCGACAGCAGCATGGCGCCGAGCAGAGATTCCTCGGCTTGGAGGTTGTGGGGCGGCACTCGCCCGCCCTCACCGGGACGGCTTCGTGACGAGGGGGGCTCAATCGCCATGGGGTCTCACACCTTGACGGAAGGTGCCTGTGAAACGCTAGGGGGCCAACGGCGGTATTTCCGTGGACGGCGTTGTGGACCTGGCTGTGGACCGACAGTGGATTTCCGAGCCGTCAGCGAACGCACGTTCAGAGCATACGAACCGGGTCTGACAGCGAGCCCGCCTCGCCATGGCGACCGACCCGAACAGGGTTGGCTAGCGGGCGGTGACCTCGACCGTGATCGAGAACTCCACATCGGCGTGCAGCTTGGCCTGCACCAGGTGGGTGCCGAGCGACTTGATCGGCTCGGTGATGTGAACCTTGCGCCGGTCGAGCTCGATGCCGGCCTGCTCGGCCACGGCATCGACGACGTCGGAGACGGTGATCGAGCCGAACAAGCGACCTTCCGGACCAGCCTTGGCCCGCACCGCGATGACCGCAGGCACCAGGGTTGTGGCCACCTCCTCGGCGGCGCCGCGGTCTTTGACGTCTTTCACGTCTCGAGCGCGCCGCATGGCGGTGGCCTGGAGCTGAGCGCCGGGCTCGGCCTTCATCGCCATGCCCTTAGGTACGAGGAAGTTCCTGGCGTAACCGTCGGCCACGTCGACGATGTCACCGCGTTTGCCGACCGCGGCGACATCGGCCCGCAGGATCACTCGCATGGCTCAGGGCCTCCCGGCGCCTGCGGGACTCACGTCGCTCGCGGGCTCGATGGCATCGGTGCTCTCTGTCGGTTCCGCGGCCGCCGCGGCAGGGGGCGGTGCAGTCGGGCGGGGGGGCGGACCGTCGGCTCGCCCGGGTCGATCCCCCCGCTCGCGCGACGTGCGCTGCGTGGTGACCCGGTTCGTGTACGGCAACAGCGCCATCTCCCGGGCGTTCTTGATGGCTCGGGCGACCTCTCGCTGCTGTTGGGCGTCGTTGCCGGTCACCCGGCGCGCGCGGATCTTGGCGCGGTCGGACATGAACCGACGCAGGAGGTTCACGTCCTTGTAGTCGATGTAGTCGACCTTCTCCTGGATGAGGACGCTCGTCTTCTTCTTGGAGCGCCGAGCATTGTCCTTATTCTTCGTCCTCGGAGCCTTCTTCGCCATCAGGCCAACTCCTCTTCACGAGCCGGCTCGACCGGTCGGCTCTTCGTCCTCGGAGCCTTCTTCGCCATCAGGCCAACTCCTCTTCACGAGCCGGCTCGACCGGTCGGCTCTTCGTCCTCGGAGCCTTCTTCGCCATCAGAACGGCTCCTCGTCGCTGTCGTAGGCCGGGACGGGGGCGTCCTGGTTGGCAACCGGACGGCTGGCACCGCCACCGGACGCGCTCGCGCCGGGCCCGTCACCGGTCCGACGCTCGTTCTTGGTCACCTCTGCGGTCGCCCAGCGCAGGCTCGGGCCGATCTCGTCGGCCACGACCTCGACGACGGAGCGCTTGTCACCGTCCTGCGTCTCGTACGACCGCTGCTCGAGTCGCCCGTTCACGACGACTCGTGCGCCCTTCTGCAGCGAATGGCTCACGTTCTCGGCCATCTCTCGCCAGCAGGTGATGTTGAAGAAGCTCGTGGCTTCCTCCCAGTCGCCGCTCTGACGGTTCTGCCAGCGCCGGTTGACGGCCAACCCGAAGGTGGCCAGCGCCTGGCCGGAGTTGGTGAAGCGCAACTCGGGGTCCCGGGTGATGTTGCCGACGAGGGTCACGGTGTTGTCTGCCATCAGGGGTTCCTTTCGCTACCCGGCCGCAGCCGGGGCTGCCTCGTCCGTCACCAGCCCGCGGCGAGCGGCCTCGTGATCGGGGAGGCGGATCAGCTTGTGGCGAACGACGTCGTCCGCGAGCCGAAGCTGTCGTTCGAGATCGTCGAGGGCACCGGGCTCGGCCAGCACCTCGACCACCACGTAGTACCCGTCGTGGCGATGGTTGATCTCGTACGCGAAGCGACGCTTGCCCCACTTGGCCGTGGTGGCGATGCTGCCGCTCTTGTCCCTGATCGAGGTGTCGACCCGGGCGATCGAGGCATCCAAGCCGGCATCATCGAGCTCGCCGTCGAAGATGGCCATAAGTTCGTAAGCTCGCATGAGCGAGGCGTTCCTCCCTTCGGTCCCGACCGTGCCGGGGCCCCACCGGACGTGGGGCAGGGTCTGATGTGCCCGACGACTCTACTCCGGCGCACACGCCACCCTGCACCGTCGACCATAGACAGGGGGTGTGACAGCCATGAGGGGGGTCGCGGGCTTCCGGTGCTCGGCCGTGATCTGGCCCTGGGTGTGACTGGTCTCGTGCCTGTTCGCTGAACTGTCGATCGCGGTCCGGCCCAGGCGCGCACCGACCGGTCGGGCGGACGTGACCTGATAGGAGCTTTCGCCTCACGCTGCACCGTGCGTGTCCCGTCCGCCGTCCCGGCCGGTGGTGCGCTCCCACATCTCCAAGATGGACAGGGGTGTGCAAGGGACCGGCGCCGTCGAGCCGATCCGGGTCCTGCCCAGCAGCCCATGGCGGGCCGAGCCGGCGCGTGACCTTAGGGCGCGCAGGTACCGCCGGTGTCGGTGAAGACGGCGTCCCCGGCGAGGCCGAGGCGGCCGAGCCCCCCCTGGGGCACCTCCAGCGCCCAGCGGTAGGGGCCGGCCGGGGGGTAGGTCGGACAACCTTCGGCGTCGGGGCAGGGCGCCATGTCCGTGCTCGACACGATCCGGCCGGAACCCTCGATGTAGGCGATCGTCAGCGGCATCGGCGTGTTGCGCATGTAGAAGGGCACCGAGACCTCCTGGTCGTAGCGGAACAACATGCCGTCATACCCGCCGAGTGCCGGGTCGGTGACCTCCATCAGGCCCCGCTGTCGTTCGGCCTCGGTCGCGGCCAGGAGCAGGCACCACTCGAGCACGCCGCCACCGGGAGCGGCGACGGTGATCGCCACCGCGCCGAAGTCCGACAGGGCGTCCGGACCATCCTCGGCGCGGCCACCCTCGTCGCCCTCGCCGACGAACGACGGATCAGCGGGGCTGTTGGCGCCCTGCACCACGAACGCGGCAAGGCCGAGGCCCACCACGAGGTATGCGGCCAGCTTGAGCCGGCGTAGCCGGCGATCCGCGCCGGCCGCGCCCTCGGGTCGGGCCGAGTCAGCGCCGGCACCATCGTCGTTGGGCGCGGGAGTCACGCCGTCTTGCTAGCACCCCCGTAGAGCCCGAGGGCTTCGGTGACCGAATCGGCGAGGTGGTAGCTCTCGATGTCGGCGGGGAAACGGCGGGCGCGCACGTCCGCCGCGAACGCGGCCATGGCGGCCACGCCGTCGGCCTTGAGATTGGCGTAGCGGCGCACGAACTTCGGTGTGACGCGGTCCTCGAGACCGAGCAGGTCGTGCGCCACAAGGACCTGCCCGTCGCAGGCCGGCCCGGCCCCGATGCCGATGGTGGGCACCTTGACCGCGTCGGTGACCATCGCCGCGACCTGATCGGGGACGCCCTCGATCACGATCGAGAAGCACCCGGCCGCTTCGAGCATCCTGGCATCGTCGACCAGAGCGAGCGCCGCGTCCACGTCCCTGGCCTGGACCCGGTAGCCCCCCATGGCGTGGACCGACTGGGGGGTGAGCCCGAGGTGCCCCATGACCGGGATCTCGGCGGCTACGAGCGCCTCGACCATCGCTACTCGCTTGCGCCCGCCCTCGAGCTTCACCGCGACGGCGCCCGCCCGCACCAGCGTCGCGGCATTGCGCACGGTGTCCTCGACCGACACGTGGTAGCTGAGCCAGGGCAGATCGGCCACCACCAACGGGCGGGGGCGGGCCCGGGCCACCGCGGCGACATGGTGGGCCATGTCGGCCACGGTGACGCGGAGGGTGTCGTCGTAGCCCAGGACGACCATGGCGAGCGAGTCGCCGACCAGGATGATGTCGACGCCAGCCTCGTCGGCCATTCGCGCCCCGGGGGCGTCGTAGGCGGTGACCATCACCAACGGCGTCGAGCTGTTTCGGCCTTTGCGGGCGCGAACCGCGGGAACGGTGACCTGCTGACTCATCACGAGCCTCCTTCCGTCCAGCGCCACACGGCTGCCGGCGGGTCCGACGCATCGTACCCCGAGGCGCGGCCTGCGACGCCACGACAGCATTACGGCGGGGGCGGGGGCGGCGGCGGGGACGTGGTGGTCGTGGTGGTCGTGGTGGGCCCGGGCCCGGTCGTGGTGGTGGTGGTCGCCCCGGGTGTCGTCGTGGTAGTAGTCCCGCCGGGCCCGGACGTGGTCGAGGTGACCGGCCCCGCCACCGTGGTGGTGGTCGACGGCGGCACGGTCGACGTGGTGGTTGTGGTATTGGCAAGCCCCGCGTTGAGCACCTCGCCCGGGAAGGACCCGGGATTGGGGAAGCTCCCCACCTCGGCGCCGTCGAGCCAGTCGGCCATGAAGGCCCGCCAGATCTCGGCGGGGAACGATCCGCCCGTGACCTCCCGGCCGTGCACGTCGTTCATGAAGCGGGTGGTCTCCGAGCCGTCAGGGTTGCGGACCGGGTCGTACCCCATCCACACGGCCGCCGTATAGCCGTTGGGCGTGTAGCCGACGAACCAGGCGTCGCGGTTGTCCTGCGTGGTCCCGGTCTTGCCCGCGGCGGGGACGCCCAGCCGAGCGGCGGTACCGGTCCCTCGCTCTATCACCTGGCGCAGCGCGGCGGTGACGAGGTCGGCCTGCTGTTCGCTCAGCGCGATCGACCTCGCCTGTTCGAAGGTGTCGACGCGGCCGTCGGGTCGTTCCACCCTGGTGATGACCGCAGGGGAGACATGGGTGCCGCGCCGCGCGAGCGTCGAGTACGCGCTGGCCATGTCGAGCACCGACACCTCCTCGACCCCGAGGACCAGGGCGAAGTTCTCCTCGAGCGGAGCCGTGATCCCCATCTGGGTGGCCAATGACGCGACGTCCTCTGGGCCGACCTCGGCCATGAGCTGGGCGTAGGCGGTGTTGGACGACACCCGGGTGGCATCGAGCAGCGTGAGCACGCCCTGCTCGGTGCCACCGTAGTTGTTGACCGTGTAGTCATCCCCGGCATTGACGTCAGGGATGACGACGCGTCCCGGCGAGGTGAACTTCGACTCCAGCGAGATGCCCTGGCGCACGGCGGCGGCGAGGACGAACGGCTTCATGGCCGACCCGGGTTGGCGGCCGGTGCCACCGCCACCGGTACCGACGGCCAGGTTCACCTCGCTGGTGGCGAAGTCCCGACCACCCACCATCGCCTTGACGTAGCCGGCGTCGTCAATGGCCACCAGCGCCGCGGCCGGGTCTTCGGCCCGGTCGAGGGTGCCGGTGACCGAGCTCCACGCGGCCTCTTGCGCGGCAAGGTCGAGCGTGGTGTAGACGCGAAGGCCCCCGCCGTAGATCTCGTTGTCGGTGTACCCCCGCTCCAGGAGCTCACGCCGTACGTACTCGGCGAAGTACTTGGACCCGATCTCCTCGCCCCGGAGCATGTCGAGCCCAGCCCGCTCCGTACGCGGCCGGATCGTCACCCCTTCGCCCTCGCTGACCCACGGTTCGGCATCGGCGGCGTCGCGTTGGGCGCGATCGATGTAGCCCTCCTCGACCATGGCGTCGAGCACGGTCCGCCGTCGTCGCGTCGCCTCATCGGGGTCCCGCACCGCGTCGGCCGCCTCCGGGGCACGGATGAGCCCGGCCAGATAGGCCGATTGGGCCAGGCCGAGCTCGCCGACGCTACGGCCGAAATAGGTCCGGGCCGCGGCACCGAGACCGTAGGCCCCCCGGCCGAAGTAGATGGTGTTCAGGTAGCGCTCGAGTATCTCCTCCTTGGTCAGCTCCTGTTCGAGCTTGATCGCCAACACCGCCTCGCGCACCTTGCGGGTCACGGTCCGATCGCTCGTCAGGTAGTAGTTCTTCACGTACTGCTGGGTGATCGTCGACCCCCCCTGGGTGAGCCCGCCGCCTCGGATGTCGGCCCACGCCGCCCGGGCGATGCCCACCGGGTCGACGCCGCCATGGGCGAAGAAGTCGCGGTCCTCGGCCGAGAGCACCGCCTGCACCATCACCTCGGGCACCACGGCAAGGTCGACCGGCACCCGGTCCTGCTCGCTGAACAGCCGGGCCAGGGCGTTGTCGGCGTTGCAGTCCTGAGCCACGTCGGCGGCGCAGATGAACGACGTCTGAGCCTGGAACTGTTCCTCGGGCAGCTCGATGCTGGCCAGCACGTAGCCGCCACCGGCCAGGGCGGCGACCAGCAGGAGCCCGGTGAGATAGAGGCCCCGGCGCCAGCGCCACAACAGGCTTCGTCGCCCCCCGCGATCACGGGCGCCGCGTGGCGCGGCCCGCCGCGGTGGTCGGGCCGGGGGACGGGTGGCACGCGGCGATATTCGGGCCCGCCCCGGCTGTGGGCGCCCGGAGGTCGACATCAGCGCGACGACACCCGCAGCGGGCGCCGTCGATGTCGCGGTCGATCGCGATCATCGGCGCCGGCGCCCGGCCCAGAGGCGGCGGGCGGGGGGGCGGGCGGGGGGGCGGGAGGAGCCTTGGCCCGCGCCGCCCGCCGGCGCGATCGGGCGCTGCGGCGGGGCTGGCGTTCGGGTCGGACGGGTGGCAAGGGCCGGGCCGGCAGCGACGCGAGCCAACCCAACGTCGGGGAGCGCCGCGCTGCGGCACCGAACAGCACCGCCGACGCCATGCTCGCGGCGATGGCCACGGCTGCGCCCCGATCGTAGAGCGACAGATCACCGGGCCCGGCAAAGGCCCAGCTTCCGGGGATGGCCACCAACCAGATCGCCAACAGGACCGCCGGGACGGCGTCGGGCCCGGCTTGGTCTCGCTCGGTCGCTTCCTCGACCCCGGCCGCGACACCACCCACGCCGGTCGCGAGCGCGACCACGGTTGCCCCGGCGAGCGCGGCAAGCGGCCCGAGGACGCCACCTCGCCCGGCGGCGAGCCCCTCCGCCAGCAACACCGCGCCGGGCACGGCTGCGACCAGGACGCCGGGGGCCGGGACCGCAGCCACCAGCACCGCCGCGGCCGCGAGCAGGACCGCGACGACCGCGGCGCCCTCGACCGGTGCTGCGGCCACGGCTAGCGCCCACAGGGCGAGCGCGGCGACAGGCGTCGGCAGTCGCCACGGCAGACCGGCGCGCCAGCGATCGGGCAGGGTGCACGCCGCGGCGACGGTCCCGGCGAAGGCCAGAGCCAACGCCAGGGCGTCAGCGCCGCCCTCGTCGGGCAAACCCGGCAGGAAACGCAGTGACGCCACCACAACGCCGACGACAAGGACCGACACGGTATGGCGCGGCCGGCTCCCGGCCACCAGCCCGACAGCAGCCGAGCCGGTCGCGAGCAGCGCCAGTGGGCGCAGCTCGGCAGTGCCCGCGTCGCCGACGTCGACGAGGGCGAGGGCGGTCAGGACCACGCCAACCCCGGCGACGACCGCGGGCCACCCCGTGGACGTTCTCGCCGCCACCGCGACCCCCCACGTCGCCAGCAGGCCACACGCCAGCGCGGCGGTCGACGGCCGACCGTCGGTGGCCACCGCGAGCGTGGCCGTGAGCGCTCCGAGCCCGGCCGCGACGGCAGGGCCCGCAGCCGGCGCCGCGCCAGCAGCGATGAGCGCCGCCCCAACGCACGCGGCGAGCGTGAGCTCATCCGGCGCGAAGCGCCAGACCTCAGGCGCCGATCCGGCCACCAAGAGGGCGAACCAGCAGGCCGCGGCCACCAGGGCTCCAGCCTGAGCGAGGCGGCCCGCGATCGCGACGCTGAGCCGGCCGACGAGGCCGCTGAGCCCGACCAGCGGGGCCAACAAAGCGAGAACCAGCACGGCGTCGGCCCAACCGGGTTCGGTCAACGCACCGTGCTCGTTCCGGCGTGCGTTACTGCGCCTGAGCGACCGGTCCGAACGCCGGAACTCGCCGAGCGGGGCTCGCTGCGCTCGCTCATGACGTGCCCGCGGCGAGGACGGCGGCGATGCCGCACGAGACGGCCAGCGATGCCGCCACCCGGTCGGCACCGGGCGTGGTGCGGATGGTGGCGACGGCGGCGGCCAGGACCACGGCCGCGACGCCGGCTGCGACCCGGAGCCCGAGGGCGCCGCCGGGGCCGGGACCGGCCACCACGGCGGCCGCGGCCAGACCGAACGGTACGGCGGGCGCGACGAAACCCAGTCGGGCCAGGCGCCCCTGGGGAGGACGGGCGTGGCCAACCGGCGTAGCCGCCAGGACCAGCGCGGCGGCGGCCAACCATGCGCTGGCGGCCGCCGCGCTCGTGCCCGTGAGGCCGGCGGCGCCGAGCACCGACTGGTTCCCGGCCAGGGCGCCGAGTGAAGGCGACCCCCAGCGCAGGAGCACCGCGGCGGCAGCGCCGGCGGCGGCGGCCCCCGAGGAGACACGACCGGCGGCGAGGCCGAGCAGCAAGGCAAGCACGACCACATGACCCTGAGAGAACGCGGCGCTCATGCCGGCCGCGCCGATGGCGCCGGCCCGGATCAAGGAGAGGGCCGCCCCCGGCGCCGCGGCACGGTCCTCGCCATCCCCGCGCCCGACCATCGCGCCCCCGGGGACCGGCGCGGCCCATCCGCCGGCGTTCGAGGACAGCGACGAGGTCGCCCGCAGCGGGCGCGCCCGTCGCGCCGGAACGCCTTCGACGACGTTCAGCGCCCGGTGCGCCCAGTGGCGAGCGGGAACACCCGGGCGAGGTGGTTCCACGAGCAGGCCGGGCACACCTCGACGACATAACACGAGAGGTTCCCGGCACGGCGTGACAGCTTGGCCAACTCGGACTTGGAGGTGATGCAGCGCCCGTAAGGCGGCAGCCCCGGCCCGAAGACGTAGGAGACCAGTACGACCTGGGCGACCTCGCAGATGGGGCAGTCGAGCGACGTGGGTTCACCGCACTCCCGGCCGGCACGGACCAGTTCGGGGTGGGCGTCGCACACCTCGTGCTGGGCCAGACGGCCCTTGCGGAACTCCGACACGATCGCCTGGCGGGCCAAGCGGTAGTCGATGGTGCCCGGCCCGGCCGAGATGACACCCCGAATGGCCTCGGGCCGAAAGCTCATCGGTGCGCCGTCGCAGTTGGGTCTGGTCCTCGGCGGGGCCCTGGTGGGCGGGCACCGATGAGCGCTCGGCCCCGGGGGCCGAGCTGACCGACGCGAGCCGAACCCGGGCCCACGGCCGGCCGAGAGCCTGTGCGTGACGGCTTCAGCGTTGCTTGGCGGGCACGACAGGGCTCGCTGCACATCGGACGGTCAGGCTAGTGCACCGGCCGTAACGGTTCGCCGTGGACCACCAGCCCGGCAAGCCATGGGCCCCACCACGGGGGCGCGGATCTCGCCGCCCTCGACGCCAGCAGCAGGGTCTGGGCTCCCGAACGGCCCAGGGTGCGGTACGCTCGGTTCCGATATATCGCTTCGATACGACATTTCGATACGACGCTTCGATACTGTGAGCCACCCATGATCGACCTCGCCATCCTCGGCCTGCTCAAGGAGCAGGACCTGCACGGCTACGAGCTACGCAAGCGCGTGGCTGACCTGCTCGGGCCCGGGCGCAGCGCCCTGTCCTTCGGCTCGCTCTACCCCGCCCTCACCCGGCTCGAGCGGACGGGCCTGGTGAAGGCGGTCGAAGCCAGCACCCGGGTGGCGCCGGCCGCGCCGTCGAGCGGCTCGCTGGCCGGGGAACTGGCCGCGCTGCGGTCCCGGCCGGCCCGCCCGTCGCGCGCCGGGCGAGGCGGGCGCAGCCGCAAGGTCTACGGCCTCACCGACGAGGGCGCCGCACACCTCGTCGGCCTGCTCACCGATTCCCATGACGGCGACGACCGCACCTTCACCGTGCGGGTGGCGCTGTGCCGGTTCCTCGCCCCACCTCAGCGGCTCGCGCTCTTCCAGCGCCGGCGCGACGAGTTGGCCACCCGCCTCGCCAACCACGGCTGCCGGGCCGGCACCCGCGAGCCGAGCCGGCGCGACCGCTACCTGCGCGCCCTGCGCGAGCACGACACCGAGACCACCAGCAACGAGATCGCCTGGCTCGACCGGCTCATCGCCGAGGAACAGGCCGAACCAACGGAGGACCTGCACCGATGAACCCCATCCGCCTTGCCATCGCCGGCATCGGCAACTGCGCCAGCTCTCTCGTGCAGGGCCTCGAGTACTACCGCGACGCCATCGGTGGCACCGAGGTCCCGGGCCTGATGCACGTCGAGCTGGGCGGCTATCACATCCGCGACATCGAGGTGGTGGCCGCGTTCGACGTCGACGCCACCAAGGTCGGCCAGGACGTCGGCAAGGCCATCCGAGCGGGGCAGAACAACACGGTGCGCTTCGCCACCGTGGGTGAGCTCGGCGTGCTGGTGCAACGCGGCCCCACCCTTGACGGGCTCGGCAAGTACTACCGCGAGGTGTGCGAGGAGTCGCCCGAGGACCCCATCGACGTCGCCGAGGCGCTACGGGTGTCGCGCGCCGACGTGCTGGTCTCGTACCTGCCGGTCGGCTCGGAGCAGGCCCAGAAGCACTACGCCCAAGCCTGCCTCGATGCCGGCGTGGCCTTCGTCAACGCCATCCCGGTGTTCATCGCCTCCGACCCGGTGTGGGCCCGCAAGTTCACCGAAGCGGGCGTGCCCATCGTGGGCGACGACATCAAGAGCCAGGTGGGGGCGACGATCGTGCACCGCATCCTGGCTCGACTGTTCGAGGACCGGGGCATGGTGCTCGACCGCACATACCAGCTCAACGTGGGCGGGAACATGGACTTCAAGAACATGCTGGAGCGGGAGCGCCTGGAGTCGAAGAAGATCTCGAAGACCCAGTCGGTCACCAGCCAGCTCTCCAACGGCATCGACGCCCACGACGTCCACATCGGGCCCTCCGACCACGTGCCGTGGCTCGACGACCGCAAATGGGCCTACATCCGCCTCGAGGGCCGCAACTTCGGCGACGTTCCGCTCAACCTCGAGCTCAAGCTGGAGGTGTGGGACTCGCCGAACTCCGCCGGCGTGATCATCGACGCTCTCCGCTGCGCCAAGCTGGCCCTGGACCGAGGGATCGGAGGGCCCCTGCTGGGACCGTCGGCGTACTTCATGAAGAGCCCGCCGGAGCAGTACACCGACGACGCGGCCCGGCTCCTGGTCGAGGACTTCGCCGCCGGCGCCGGCACCTGAGCTCAGGTCGGCGCGGCCGGCACCGACACCGTCACGACCAGGGCCCGGTGGTCACTGATCGCCGTGTGGACCACCTCCATATCGGTGATGTCGAGGCCGTCCACCACCACGTGGTCGATCCGCAGCATCGGCCGCCACGCGGGGAACGTGGCCGGGCCGTCAGCCAGCACGAGCCCGGGGCGACCCGTGATGCTCGCCAGTTCCCCCGGACGCCGGTTGAGGTCGCCGAGCAGGGCCCGGGGACCCGGGCGGCGGGCCAGCGCGTCGAGCACCGCATCGAGCTGGCGGCCGCTCTCACCCCGGCGGGTCGACAGGTGGGTGGCGGCGACCGCCAAGCGGTCGGCACCCACCACGGCAGTGGCCACGATGGCGCCGCGCGGCTCGCGGCGCTCCCAGGCCCGCCGGCCCCGCGGCAACCGCAGCATCGCCACGTCGTCGATGGCGCCTCGCACCAACAACGCGTTGCCGTACTGGCCGCCGTCACGGTCCAGGGTCGCCCCGAACACCGACGCCATCCCCGTCGCCTTCGCCACGACCGCCGTCAGGTCCGCCCGCCACGAGCGGGGGTTGCCGAGGTCGACCTCCTGGAGGGCGAGCACGTCGGGCCGCAGCGCGGCGCAGGCCACCGCCAGGCGCGCCAGATCCACGTCGGTGCCCCGGCCAGAAGCGCCGTGACGGATGTTGAAGGTGACGAGTCGCACCAACCCAGTGTGTCGGCCGGCCGGCCGGCCTCGGACGGGACCGGCCTCCGGTGCCAGCAACATCGTTCGCGATGGGCGAGACTGCCGAGGTGCCCGACGATGCATCCCTCCCCACCGCGGGTGGCACCGCAGGTGGCACCGCACCTGACGGCGGGTCACACGGGCCGGTCGAACCGCCGTTCTCGCTGACCGCCCGGTCGTTCAACACGTGGCTCGAAGGCTTCGAATGGTCCTATGACACGGTCCGCTATGGCCCCGGCGCCCCCACCGAGGCCGACCTCAAGCTGCTCGGCAATGTGGCCACCAAGCGGGTACTCGAGCTCGGTTGCGGTGCCGGCGCGGCCGCCATCGCGCTGGCCAAGCAGGGAGCCAGGGTCGTCGCCGTGGACGAGTCCGCGGCCCAGATCGGTCACGCTCGTTGGGCGGCCGACCGGCACGGCGCCCGCCTCGAGCTCCGCCACGGCGACCTGGCCGACCTGGCTTTCCTCCGAGCCGACACGATCGACGCCGCCGTCAGCGTCTACACGCTCGGCACGGTGGACGACCTCGACCGCGTCTTCCGCCAGGTGCACCGCGTCCTGCGCCCCGAGGCGCCACTGGCGATCTCCCTCCCCCATCCCGCCTTTCGCATGGTCGACCCCGCCGGAGACCCGCCGTCTGTGCGTCGTGCCTACTTCGACCGGAACCCGCTGGCGTGGCCGAGAGCACCGGGGGTGGCCGAGGAGGGTGTCGACTACACACGCACCGTCGCCGACATCTTCACCAGCCTCACCCGCGCCAACTTCCGTGTCGACATGGTGCTCGAGCCCGGTCCGCGCGCCGACGCCCGCCACGATCCCCGGTGGGCGCCGGCGATGGCCTGGGTTCCCTCGACCCTGATCGTGCGAGCCCGCAAACAAGGCATCTAGGAAGCCGGCGTCAACGGGCCGTTCAACACCAGCCTCCTATCCGCATCTAGCTCTTCTGCGGCGGGCACCGGCCGAGCGAGCGGTGGCGCGCGGGCGGCGGTCATCATCACGCCCGCGCCGAGGTCATCTGTGGTGTTGCAGGTGCTGGTTGAGTCGCGCCGCTTGGCGCGTCTGATGGTCGCGTTCCGCGAGGTTCGGTGCGTTGCGAGCTGCGTTGGCATACAGGCGGGCTGCGAGATCGAGATCGCCGTTCTTCTCATGGAGGTACGCGGCGACCGCTTCGCGCCGCGGGACGTGTTCGTCGACCTCGGCCAGTGCCGCCAGTCCTGCGGGCGCGCCGTCGGCCTCGCCGACTGCGACCGCACGGTTGAGCCTGACGATCGCAGTGTCGGCGAACCGGAGTAGTTCGTCGTACCACTCCACGATCTGGGCCCAGTCCGTCTCCTCGAGACGCCCCGCGTCGGCGTGGAGCGCGGCGATCGCCGCTTGCGCCTGGTATTCGCCGAGCCGATCGCGCGCCAGCGCAGCGTGGGCGATGTCGATTCCCTCGGCGATGAGCCCTTCGTCCCACTGGGTGCGGTCCTGATCGGCGAGAGCCACGATGCTCCCGTCCGGTCGGGTGCGGCTGCGGCGGCGGGCATGGTGCAGGACCATCAAGGCGAGCAACCCGTGGACCTCGGGGTCGTCCACCAAGGCCGCCAGCTGCCGAGTCAGCCGGATCGCCTCGGCCGCGAGATCGACGTCGCCGGAATAACCCTCGTTGAAGACGAGGTACAGCACCCGCATCACCGTGCGCACGTCGCCGGGACGATCGACGCCGGCCCGACTGACCATGCGCTTGGCGCGGCTGATGCGTTGCGCCATGGTGCGCTCGGGCACGAGGTATGCCCGAGCGATCTGGCGTGTGGTGAGGCCACCCACGGCTCGGAGGGTCAACGCAACCGCCGACGACGACGTCAGATCGGGGTGCGCGCACAGGAAGTAGAGACGCAGCGTGTCGTCGGCGCTCGGGATCGCGCCGGCCGGCGGTTCGGTGTCCAATCGGAGCTCTCGGTCGCGGCGCGCGGCGTCTGACCGCGTCATGTCGAGGAAGGCTCTCCAAGCGACCGTGATGAGCCACCCCCTGGGGTCGGCGGGCCGCTCGCCCCCCCACGCGGAGAGCGCCCGGATGAGCGCCTCCTGGACGGCGTCCTCGGCCGTCGCGAAGTCCGCACCGCGCCAGACGAGGACGCTCAAGACCCGCGGGACAAGCTCGCGTAGCTCAACGTCGTCCATGTCCTAGGAAGGGTCACTGGGTGACGGTGGGCGGCTCGGCCAGGAAGGGTCGGACCTCCAGCCATTCGTGGATCGGTTCGCCGCCGGCCCCGGGTGCTGACGACAGCTCACCGGCGAGCTCGATCGCTCGCTCGTAGCTGTCGACGTCGATCACCATCCACCCCGCGATCAAGTCCTTCGTCTCGGCGAACGGGCCGTCGGTCACCGGCGGCCGCCCCGCGCCGTCGTAGCGGGCCCACACGCCGTCGGGCGACAACGCCTGTCCGTCGATGAACTCGCCGCTGCTCTCGAGGCGAGCGGCGAAGTCGTTCATGAACCGGATGTGTGCCTCGACCTCGTCGGGCCTCCACTGGTCCATCGGGACATCGTTGACGGGCGCCGGCGCGCCACGGTAGTGCTTGAGCAACAGGTACTTGGCCATGGTGTTCTCCTTGTGTGACGTCGACGTGTGACGTCGACCCTGACGGCCGGATGCACGCTGGGACGGAGCCGGCCGGAGCTTCTCGACATCGTCGCCGGGAATTCGGCACGAGAGCTCTGATGAGAATCGCCCTCACTCGGTCGCTTCGCTCCCTCCGTTCGGGCGAGCTTGATTGCCGCCGCCTGCGGCGGCGCCGAAGGGCTTGTCGCCGATCGACCGGCGGAGCCTCTGCCCCGGGCCCTCACGCCCTCGGCGTAGACGTCTGAGCCTTCCACCAGTCGTCGAGCCGGCGGCGAGCCTCGGTCTCGCCCAGGGGACCGTGCTCGAGGCGAGCCTCGAGCAGCATGGCCAACGCCTTTCCGACGACTGGCCCGGGGCCGATGCCGAGGTGCTCCATGACCGCCCGGCCGTCGAGATCGGGGCGCATCGCCTGCAGCTCCTCCTGCTCCCGCAGCGCCGCGATGCGGGCCTCCAGGGCGTCCATCCGCCGGCTCAACTGGGCCGCCTTGCGCTCGTTGCGAGTCGTACAGTCGCACCGAGTCAGCTCGTTGAGCTCGGTGAGCAGGTCGCCGGCGTCGCGCACGTAGCGGCGCACGGCGCTGTCCGTCCATCCTCCCTGACCCTCGCCGTACCCGTGAAAGCGCAGGTGGAGCTCCACCAGGCGCGACACCGCATCGACCTCCGGTGACGGGTAGCGAAGCGCCTGGAGACGTTCGCGGGCCATTCGGGCTCCCACCACCTCGTGGTGGTGGAAGCTCACGCCGCCTGGCCCGATCGAGCGCGTCTTGGGCTTGCCGATGTCGTGCAGCAGCGCGGCCAGACGGACCAGCCGATTGCTCGAGCCGTCGTCCTTGCGAGCTCGTGTCCTGGACACCACCGCGATGGTGTGGGCCAGCACGTCCTTGTGGCGATGAACCGGGTCCTGCTCGAGCTGCATGGCCGGGATCTCGGGCAGGAACTCCTCGAACAACCCCGTGCCCTGCAAGAACCACAGTCCCGCCGCCGGTTCTTCGACCACCAGGAGCTTGTCGAGCTCGTCGCGAATCCGCTCGGCCGAGACGATCTCGAGCCGGTGACGCAGCGCGCCGGCCGCCTCGGACAACCCCGGCTCCGGCACCAGGCCGTACCCGGCCACGAACCGGGCGGCGCGCAGCATGCGTAACGGGTCGTCGCGGAAGGAATCCTCAGTCGCCCTCGGCGTCCGCAACCGGTGGTGCACGAGCAGGTCGGCGGTGCCATCGAAGGGATCGACGAGGACGGGCTCCGGCAGGGCGAGGGCCATGGCATTGACGGTGAAGTCGCGCCGGGACAGGTCGGCCTCGATCGCGTCGGCGTACACGACGTCGGGCTGGCGCGACCCGGGGTAGTAGGCGTCGGCTCGGTGGGTGGTGATCTCGAACGCCCGGTCGCCCTTGCGGGCACCGATGGTGCCGAAGCGCTCACCCTGGGCCCACACGGCGTCGGCCCAGCCCCGCAGGATCGCCTTGGTCTCCTGGGGCCGGGCGTCGGTGGTCAGATCGATGTCGGGCTGGTCGAGAGCGCGGCCGAGGAGGATGTCACGGACGATGCCGCCGACGAGGTACAGCCGCCGGCCGGCCTGCTCGAAGCGCTCGGCCAGGGGAGCCGTCTCGGCGAGGATCGGCCGCATCCGCTCGGGCGGTAGCACTAGCGGGCGTTCAGCCCTGTCCCTCATCGCTCGACGCTATCGGTCCTCGTGGCCCGTGGCCGAAAACGACGCCCGGCCCGGCAAGAGCCGGGCCGGGCGTCAGTATCGGAGTGGCCGAATCAGGCCAGGCTGCGACGCCGGAGCGCCACGGCCGCCATCACGGCGGCCAACAGGCCGAGAGCCACCGGTCCGGTACTGGATTCGTCACCACCGGTGCGAGGCAACACCCGGGCGTCATCGAGCTCACTGTCGTCCTGGGCGTCGGTACAGCCCGGGTCGGCGGGGAAGTCGATGAAGCCGTCACCGTCGTTGTCGATGCCGTCGCTGCACTCGGGGGACTCGTCGTCATCCTGCGGGCTGTCGCAGTCCGGGTCGGCGGGGAAGTCGATCCGGCCGTCACCGTCGTTGTCGATGAGGTCGCTGCACTCGGGCAGGTCGGTGATGGCCGGCGGGCAGGTGACACCGCTGACCTCGGCGTGACCGAGCCGCAGCTCGACCAGCGGCGTGCCACCCAGCGCGGGGAGCACCTCGACGAGGAGCGCGTCCACGGCGATGCCGTCGGCCAGGGGCGTGATCACGTTGCGCTCGAGGTTCAGCACCGAGTCGGACAGGCCGAGGCTGTCGAGCAGGTCGGTCACCGTGTCGAGCAGACCCGCGAGAGTGTCGTTGAGGTCGCCGAGCAACGGGTTGCCGCCGAGCTCGAGGTTCGCCACCTCGGACTGGGCCGAGTAGGTCACCTGACCGGCCGAGCACACCGCCACGGCCTCGCCGCGTACGGCGTCGGCCTCGAGCAGCGTGACCGGGTCGAGCAGGTCGAGGGGATCCTCGATCAGGACCGAGAGACCCTCGGTGAAGCCGAGCGCACGGGCGTTGTACGGCCCCGGGGTCGGCTGCTGGGCGCTGGGCGACTCGAGCGCCGAGGTGATGTCGGACTGCTCGTGCACGTTCGCCACCGCCCCCAGCGTCAGGCTGACGGCCAGCGGGTCGAGGACAACGGGCAGGAACGCCTCGGGCGGGTTGTCGACGTCGGCCGGGAAGGGTGGCGCCTGGGCCAGCGCTTCCGCGTCCTGGTCGACGAGAAGCGGTGAACCAGCGACATCGAGGTTCCCGCCGAACGCGTACGCTCGGCCCGCGCTGGCCGGGTCGGCACCGGCCGGTGGTAGCCCGACGATGGCGAGCCCGCTGAGGCTCAGCAACATTGCCGAACCCGCGAGAAGTGCCTTCTTCATCCTGGTTGCTCCCCTTCTTTCGTTTCCCGATGAGCGAGTGTGCTGTCGAGAGTCAAGCGTCCTCAAACCCCTGTTCCCGAGGTCTCGGCCCGGACAGGTCGCCGGTACTCTAGGTGACATTCGAGATCAGGGCTAACAACCCCTTCTTTCCGCATCATGTGACGCGAGTGGCTGGGAGGCTATGCGCTAGCGGCCCGGCACGCCAGCACCACCCTGCACGCCGGGCGCCTTTCTGGCAAGCCCGCAGGAACCCAGGGGCGTCAGGGGGCGTCAGGCGTGGTGACGCCGCTGCGCCGCCACCGCCGTCACCACCGCCCGCCCCGGGCCGCCCGACGAGCACGGCTCCGACTCCCTCAGGCGCTCGTAGTCGCCATCTCGCCCCCCCGCCATGGCGACGAGGCAGGCGGTTGTGCAGTTCGCCACCGCCGCCAGGTCGTACCCGCCCTCGAGGAAGGCGACGCACCTACGGCGGGGCACCAGCGCCAGCAATCGGCTCGTAAGCAGCCCGACGTCCCCGGCGGTGAGGCCCAGGCCCGTCAGAGGGTCATCGCGATGGAGATCGAACCCGGCCGAGAGCAGCAGCCACGTCGGCCTCTGCTCCTCGGCGACGGGCGCCACCACCTCGTCCAGAGCCGCCAGGTAGACGTCGCCGGTGGTCCCTGGCGGGAACGGCACGTTGACGGTTGCGCCTCGGCCTGGTCCCTCACCCACGTCGTCGATCGCACCGGTGCCGGGGTAGAGCGGGAACTGGTGCATGGAGACGTACACCACCCGCGGATCGGACTCGAACGCGGCCTGGGTGCCGTTGCCGTGGTGGGCGTCGTAGTCGACCACCAGCACCCGCTCGCCGCGGGCGGCCAGCGTGGCGGCCGCCACCGCCACGCTGTTCAGGAGGCAGAACCCCATGGCCCGCTGGGGTGTGGCGTGGTGGCCCGGCGGCCGCACCGCGCAGAAGGCGGCGTCGCCTTCGCCCCGGTCGAGGCGCTCGATCGCGTCGAGCCCGGCGCCCACGGCCAACGCCGCCGCCGCGAACGACCCGGCGCTGGCCGTCGTGTCCGCGTCGAGGTGGCCGCCACCGGCGCCACAGAACGCCTCGATAGCGTCGACCAACCGCTGCTCGTGTACCAGTCCCAGTTCGGCCCTGGTCGCCATGCGGGGAGTGACCCGTAGGAGATCGTCGCCGAGACGAGCGGCCCGGGCACCGGCCAGGACGGCCTCGAGGCGGGCGGGCCGCTCCGGGTGCAGCGTGCCGGTGCGGTGGTCGGCGAAGCGGGGATGGGTCGACAACAACACGGCCACCAGGACCAGTCTTGCCGCTCGTGCCCGACCCGCGGTGTCGACGGCGAGAACGTACGCACTCGGCGGCGTCGCCCGCGCCCGGACGCGCCCTGCCCGGCGTGGCGAGCACGCCGTATCCTCTGCGGGTGACCCTGGACCTTTTGCGCTGGGGCGGTGAACGGCTGCGGATCGGCGCGTGGCGCGGCGATGCCCACGTGGCCTACGTGGCGCCGCTGGCGGGTACGCCGTCGCCCACCGCCGACATCGTCGGGCGAAGCTGTGCCGTGCTGGCCGAACGTGGCTACGTCGAGGTCATCACCGCCGCGCTCGGTCCGGTCGAGGCCCAGGGTTTCGTCGCCGCCGGCTTCGAGATCCGCGAGCGGCTACACCTTTTGGACCACGATCTTGGCGACCTTCGGCCCATGGCAGCGGTCGAGTTGCGCCGCGCCCGGCGGACGGACCGGGCCGACGTCCTGGCCATCGACCGGCGAGCGTTCAGCCGGTTCTGGCATCTCGAGGAGGTCGGTCTGGCCGAGGCGCTCACGGCCACACCGTCGACACGCTTTCGTGTGGCCGCCCCCGGGTCGACCATCGCCCGTGGCGGTCGCCTCGAGGGGTACGCGGTTTCGGGGCGCGCCGGTCGGCGCGGGTTCCTGCAACGCCTCGCGGTGGAGCCCGCTGACCGAGGCCGCGGCGTCGGCACCGCACTCGTCCTCGACGCGCTGTACTGGATGCGGCGCCGGGGCGTCGACCGGGCCGTGGTGAACACCCAGGAATCCAACCAGGCGGCTCTGGCCCTCTATGAGAGCGTGGGATTTCGGCGCCAGCGCGACGGCCTTGCCGTACTGCGAACGACGTTGTGACGAGAACCCATCGCCCTCACTCGTTCGCTGCGCTCACTCCGTTCGGGCGAGCTGGGTGGCCGCCGCCTGCGGCGGCGCGGAAGGGCCTTGTCGTCGATCGACCGGGCCTGGGCCATGCGGCCCGGCGGCGCCAGCCGCCGAGAGCGGCCGCGGGGGGTCGATCGGCACCCGGGGGAGCGGCCGTGAGACGCTTCGCGCGGGGCGGGCTGGCCGTGCTGGTCGTGGCCGGTCTCGCGGTGGCGGGCCCGTCAGGGGCGGCATCGGCGGCCGGGGGCCAGGCTCGGGCGGGGTTGTTGCAGTTGGCTGGGCAATCCGGGGTCGTCGCCCCCGACGGCGACCTTGTCATGCGCGTGCGCGCCACGGGCGCTCCACCCGGAGCGCAGCTCGCGGTCGGCGTCCACAACCGGGTGCAGACGCGCTCCGAGTTCGTCCGAACGCTCGACGGCGACGATCTCAGGGGTCGGCTCGCACCGAACACGATCGCGCCTCTCGAAGACCTCGACCCCGACCCCAGCGGGACGGTGGAGCTCACCGTGGCCACCCGGACCGGCTCCGGCGACGCCAACCGGGTCCGTGTCCCGAGCGCGGGCGTCTATCCGGTCGTCGTCGAGCTGCTCGACAAGGACGGCGACCGCATCGACTCCCTCATCACCCACCTGGTGCGCCTGCCCGACGACGGCGCCGTCTCACCTCCGCTCGCTGTCGCCCTGAGCCTGCCCCTGCACGGCCCGCCCGCGCTGGCGCCCGACGGCTCGAGCGAGCTCGACGCCACCGCCCGTGACGGGATCGTCACCACGATCTCGGCCCTGCTCAACCACCCCCGGATCGACCTCACCCTCGATCCCACCCCGGAGACGATCGCCGCCCTCGGGCGCGACGCCGTCCCGGGCGATATCGGCGTCCTCGAATCCCTGCGCAGCGCGCTGTCCGGTCGTCAGGTCATGGCCCGGCCCTTCGTCGAGCTCGACATCGCCGCCTGGCTCGACGCCGGGCTGGGCGACCAGCTCGCGGCCCAGTTCGACCGGGGCGGCGCCGTGCTCGACGAGCGCCTGGGCGCGACGGATACCCGCACCTGGTCCGCCAGCGCCTCGGTCGACGCCACGACCGCCCGCTGGCTTCGTGACCGCGGCGCCGACCAACTCGTGGTGCCGGAGTCGGCGCTCACACCGCTCGACGAGCGCCAGTTCCCCATTGCCCTCACCCAGACGTTCGAGCTTGACGGCGTCGAGGGCGCCCGCGCCGCGGTGGCCGACGCCGGGCTCACGACGCGGTTCGACACCACCGGAGACCCTGTGCTCGACGCCCACCGGCTCCTGGCCGACCTCGCCGTCCTGTACTACGACGAACCCCCATCGAGGCGCGGCGTGGTGGTCGTCCCACCCGAGGCGTGGACGCCCTCCGCTCCGTTCCTCGACGCGCTGCTGGCCGGACTGGCCGGTGCCGGCACGATGCTCCGGCCCGTCGACATGACGACCTTCTTCGCCGTCGTACCGCAGGCCAGCATGGACGGCGACACCATCGACGAGAGCGACCCGACGGGCCCGAGCCGGCCGCTGGTACGCACCCTGAGCCCGACACCGGGTCGAGAGCTGGGGTCGCTCGTGCCTCGACTGGCCGAGGCCGAAGGGGCGGTCAGCACCTACACGTCGGTCATCGGGCCCGACAGTCCCCGGGCCGATCCCTTCGCCGAGCGGGTGCTCGTGTCCGGCGCGTCGGGCCTCGGCCGCGCCGCGCAGACCCGGTACCTCGACGCCGTGCGGGCCGACATCGACGAGGAACTGGCGAAGATCCGCCCGCCGGGTCGACAGACCATCACCCTTACCGACCGCGACGGACAGGTGCCGCTGGTGTTCTACAACGACACCGGTTACCCCGTCGACGTCGTTGCCCGCCTGGAGGCGACCAAGCTCGAGTTCCCGGAGCTCGCCGGTGGGGTCTTACGCCTGAGGTTGCACGACCAGGCGACGCGGGTCGAGGTGAAGGTCAGGGCTCGCACCTCGGGCGACTCTCCCCTCGACATCACGCTGATGACCCCTGACGGGAACCGCGAGCTCGGCCGGGCGCGCTTCACGGTGCGGTCGACGGCGGTGTCCGGGCTCGGGCTCGTCCTGTCGATCGGTGCCGGGACGTTCCTGGTCATGTGGTGGGGGCGCAATATCCGTCGGACCCGGCGCGACCGGCGCGCCCGGCGCGCTCCCGCCGCGGTTGCGCCGCCACGAGGCGCCGGTCGGGGCACGGTCGTCGGGCCGGTGCTCAACAAGCCAACCTGAAGGGACGCTAACCTCGGCCGGCCATGGCTGTTCGAATCGTGACCGACAGCGCCTGTGACCTGAGCACGGACGAGGCGGCCGCGCTCGGGATCGAGGTGGTCCCACTGTCGATCCGCTTCGGCGGGGACGAGTTCGTCGACCGGGTCGACTTGTCCGTCGACGATTTCTATCGGCGCCTGGCCGGCGCCAGCGCCCTACCGGAGACGGCGGCGCCGTCACCCGGTGCCTTCGAACAGGCCTTCCGCACGCTCGCCGCCGGCGGGGCCGAGGCCGTGGTGTGCGTGAACCTCTCTTCGGACCTCTCGGCCACCATGCAATCGGCCCGCACGGCGGCGGCCTCGGTGGCGGCTGACCCCGGCACCGAGCTCGACATCCGCGTCGTTGACTCGCGATCGGTCACCCACGGTCTCGGCAGCCAGGTGGTTCGCGCCGCCGAGGCCGCGGCCGGCGGTGCAGGTGTGGATGAAGTGGAAACCCTCGTACGAGACATGGCGGGTCGTACGCGCGTCTACGGAGCCCTCGACACGCTGGAATACCTCCGCAAGGGAGGCCGCATCGGTGGGGCGCAGGCAATGCTCGGCCAACTGCTGTCGATCAAGCCGATCGTCGACGTCAGCACCGGCGTGGTCAAGGAGGCGGCCAAGGCCCGCACGCGCCGCAAGGCCCTGCAATGGCTCGCCGCCAAGGTCCTGGCCGAGCCCCGGGTCGAGAACCTGGCGGTGATGCACGGTCAAGCCCCCGACGTGGACGAGATGGTCGCGCTGCTGGCCCCCCGCTACGGGCCCGCCGACATCCACATCGGGCTCATCGGGGCCGTGATCGGCACCCACGGCGGTCCCCACGTCATGGGCGTCACCTTCCAACTTCCTACTGGATAGGAATGCCGGCGGGGCCCGGCCTTGGGCCGGCGCCGCGCCGAAGGCCACCGCGCGCCGGGCTACGGTGGCCGGGCCGTGGCTGACACGCACCCTCCCGATTCGCGGGCCGGCCGCGTGCTGGCCGGGCGGTACCGACTCGACCAGGTCATCGCCACTGGCGGTATGGCCCAGGTCTGGGAGAGTACCGACGAGGTACTGGCTCGTGCGGTTGCGGTCAAGATCCTCCATCCACACCTGGCGGCGGACGAGACCTTCGTCAGCCGCTTTCGCCAGGAAGCCGTAGCCGCGGCCCGCCTCACCCATCCGTCGATCGTCTCGGTCTACGACACGTGTTCCGACGAGGGCACCGAGGCCATCGTCATGGAGCTGGTTCGCGGCCGGACCCTCCGTGACGAGCTCGACGGTCGCGACGACCGTTGTCTGGATCCGGTCGAAACCGTGGCGATCGTGGCCCAGGTCGCCGATGCCTTGGAGACGGCGCACCGCGCCGGGATCGTGCACCGCGATGTCAAGCCGGCCAACATCCTGCTGTCGAGCGACGGGCGCGTGCTGGTAGCCGACTTCGGCATTGCCAAGGCCGTCGAGGGTCGGGACCTCACCCACACCGGCACGACCTTGGGGACGGCCAAGTACCTGGCGCCGGAACAGGTCGAGGGCGCCGCCGTCGACGCGCGCACCGATGTCTACGCCCTCGGCGTCATCCTCTACGAACTGGTGTGTGGCCGGCCGCCGTTCACCGGGGACGCCGAGACCGCCATCGCCCTCGCCCGGCTCCAACGCGACCCGCTGCGGCCCCGACAGGTCAGAGCTGGCATCCCCCGCCAGCTCGAGGACATCATCATGAAGGCGCTGGCGCGAAGCCCGCAGGACCGCTACAGCAGCGCCGGCGACCTGCGCGCCGCACTGCTCTCGCTCAACCCGGCCGCCGTCGACGATCTCGCCGATGCCGTCTACGCCGGGCCGGACGCCACGGTGCCGGTGAGCACGCCCGAACCCCCCGTCGGACCGAGGTCGAACTCCTCGACGACGCCGCCGACCGGGGTGCCTCGCTTCGCCCGGACGGAGCGGAGCTGGCTCGTGCCCAGCGTGCTCATCGTGCTCGTCGTCCTGGCCATGGTGATGGTGGGGCTGCTCGTCAGCCGATCCGATGCCGGTCGCACGCTGCTCGGGCGTGACACCGACACCGACGGGATCGACGACGGCGATGACGACGGCGATGACGGCGTGACCATCGCCGACGCATCGGCGTTCGACCCGCCCCCGGGCGACGGGAGCGAGAACGACGGCGACGCGGGCCTGGCCATCGACGACGACCCGACCACGGCCTGGACGACGCAGGGCTACGACTCGCGCGACCTCGGCGGTCTGAAGGACGGCGTCGGGCTCGTGGTGGTGCTGGACGAACCGGCCGAGCTCGAGCGCCTCACCGTGGCGTCGCCGTCGAACGACTGGAGCGCCGAGATCTACCTCTCGCCGAGCGCGGCCTCCGACCTGGGGGCCTGGGGCGAACCGGTCGCGTCCGAGGCAGGCATCGATGCGGGCGAGGTCACGTTCGAGCTCGAAGGGCGCCCGGCGGGCGCCGTCCTGGTGTGGATAACCGACCTGGGCGATGAGCCACCACGTGCCCACACCCTCATCGCCGACATCTCGGTGCAGGGCTGACCCGACGAGCGTGGTCATATCCGACGACGCCCTGGTCGAGCGGGCCCGTAGCGGGGACCGGACCGCGTTGGAGGCGCTCTTGCGGCGCCATCACGATCGGGTCTATTCCCTGTGCCGCCGCCTCGCCGGCAACGACAGCGACGCCCTCGACGCCACCCAGGAGGCCCTCATGGCCATCGTGCGCGGCCTCGACCGGTTCGACGGCCGCGCCGCTTTCACCACCTGGTCGCACCGGGTCGCCACCAATGCCTGCCTCGACGAGATCCGGCGACGATCGCGTCGGCCCGTGACCGGGTTCCCCGACGGCGACGACGGAGGCTGCTCGCCCGGCGAGACCCCGACGGCCGACCGAGCGCTCGATTCGGCCGTCGCCGACCGTCTTGACATCGACGCCGCCTTGAGCCGGGTACCCGTCGACTTCCGGACCGCGGTGGTGCTGCGCGACCTCTGCCAGCTCGACTACGCCGAGATCGCCGAAGTCCTGGGGATCCCCGCGGGCACGGTGCGCTCACGGATCGCGCGCGGGCGCGCCGTCCTCGCCGGGCTCCTGGGCGGGAACCGGCCGGGGCCCGATCGTCGTCCAAGCCTTGACCGTGCTGAGCCTTCACCCCCTTCCCTCTCGCCGACCTCCTACGCTCCGACCCCGACGTCTCCGACCCGCGGCCATCCCGGCTCGCCCACGAGCCGCGATGCCGAACCGACCGCGCCATGACTGAGCGCGCCTCGCGGCCCGACGACGAGCCCGCCGGCGACGAGCCCGCCGACGACGAGATCGTCTCGGCGGTGCTCGACGGGGAGGGCACTGCCGACGAGGTTGCCCGTGTCCTAGCCGAACCCCGCCTCGCGGCCCGCCTCGAGGTCATGCGCGGCGTCGCGGTGGCCACCGGGGCCGCGGTGCCGACGCCACCCCACGACGTCGTCCACGACACCATCGCCCGAGTGCTGACGCGGGCGTCCTCATCGGCTTCGACCGCACCGGCCCCCACGACCGAGGTCCCCGCCGAGGTCCCCGCCGAGGTCCCCGCCGAGGTCCCCGCCGAGTACGGCGCGGCCGCGCCCGTCGCGCGGGTGGTGACGATGACGGCGCGCCGCTCCCCCAGCCGGCGCACGTTGTCGATAGCGGCCGCCGTGCTGGCCGCCGTGCTGGCCCCGCTCGTCGTGAGCCGGATCGGCGGGGACGGGGCCGCTGACCAGGAGGCGTCGAGCGGGGCGGCGGCGGAGCTCAGGGCCCGGGCGCCGGAGGACGCCGCCACCGGGACCGACGAGGCCGAGGACGAGGGCGAGAACCTCGACGACGCCGGCGGCACGGCCGCCGGGGATGCCCCTTCGGAGCTCGCTGTCCCCGCCGACCCAGGAACGCCGAGCCCAACCGCGCCCGACCCAGGAGCCGTGGAGGTGATCGACCTCGGGTCGCTGCCCGATGAGGACGCGCTACGCCGGGCGGTGCTCGAGCTGGAAACCACCGAAGCCGCCGGTCTCCCCCCTCCCACCACCGTGGTCGCGGCAGACGACTTCGATGCTCGGGACCCGGCGCGTTGCCTCCCTGAGGCCACGGAGCGAGGCGCGGTCGACGGACCGCTCGAGGTGGTCCAGGCCTGGGCCCGCTACCGGGGCGAGCCGGTCACGGTCTACATCACCGCTCTCCACGACGGCAGCCGCGAGGTCGTCGCCGTGGCCGCGCTGAGCTGTGCCGAGCGGGCACGGCTGCTGGTATCAGGCTGACGGACCTGACCCAGAAGGGCGACCCCAGCGCCCGGTACGCCAACCGGCGCAGACGGCGCCGATCGCCATGGCGGGCCACACCGCGCCGGGCAACGGGCGTAGCCCCTCGCTCGTGCTGATCCACGCCGCCCACAAGAGCGCGCCGGCCACCTGCAGCGCTGCGACGCTGCCCACCAGCGGTGAGCGCAGGCGCCCGACGTCGGCGACCAGCTCGCCGATGACAAGGCCGAACAGGGCGGCACCGAAATAGGGCGTGACGCCGTTGAACTGGTACTCGCCCAGAACCAGGGCACCGAGGGTGCTGGCCAGTGCGGCCAGCACGAGGGCGAACGCCGCCCTTGGGGTCATCAGCGGGTAGCCGTCCACGCCGGTCCCCGTCATCGAGCGATGGCCGGAGCGGCCAGGTGGTCCAGTTGGGCCAAGGGTGAGGACATCGGTCGGCAGACTACGCTCCCGTCATGGCGCTCAGGGAACCTGACACCACCACCCGCGGCGACGGCGGCCGCGGCGACGGCGGCCGCGACGACTGGGCCGTGACCGCCACCGACACGATCGTGCGGGTCGTCGACGGCGTCCGGGCCAAGACCACCGGTCCCGCCATCACCGCGTCCCGCGCGCTCGTCTACGGGTTGCTGGCCCTCCTGCTCGGCGTTGCCGCCCTCGTGCTCGGCGCCATAGGCCTGGTGCGGGCCATCGACGTCTACCTTCCCGATAGCGTGTTCGGCGAGCGCCATACGTGGGCCGCACATCTCCTCGTAGGCTCAGCGTTCGCGGTCGTGGGGTTGGCGCTCTGGTCGAAACGCCACGGCTCTGCTCGGCGCTGACCCGCCGACTGCCGCACCGCAACACGAACGACCCGCCCGCCGGGAACAGCCGGGGTGGAAGAAGGGTTCACCGGGCCGAACGCACGGCCATACCCGAACAGGAGCACCGCCGCCATGCCAGCCGATCCCGAGCCGCTGCCCGCCCACGGCCCCACCCGTGACGTCGTCATCATCGGGTCGGGACCGGCCGGGCTGACCGCTGCCGTCTACACCGCCCGCGCGAACCTGTCGCCGTTGGTGCTCGAGGGCGAGCCGTCCTCGACCAGCGACCAACCCGGTGGCCAGCTCATGCTCACCACCGAGGTGGAGAACTACCCCGGGTTCCCCGACGGCATCACGGGCCCCGAGCTCATGGCTCGCTTCCGGGAGCAGGCGGCACGCTTCGGGGCCGAGCTCCGCACCGAGAAGGCCAGCCGCGTCGATTTGTCGGCTCGCCCCTTCGGCGTCTGGGTCGGCGACCCCGACTCCGATGAGCCCACGCACCGGGCCGAGACGATCATCGTGTCCACCGGGGCCCGTTCGATCATGCTGGGCCTCGAGGACGAGCGTCGGCTCGTCGGCCACGGCGTGTCGACCTGTGCCACCTGTGACGGGTTCTTCTTCCAGGATGATGACATCGCCGTGGTCGGCGGCGGCGACTCGGCCATTGAGGAAGCGACGTTCCTCACCAAGTTCGCCCGGTCGGTCACCGTCATCCACCGCCGTGACCAGCTACGGGCATCGAAGATCATGCAGGACCGCGCCTTCGCCAACCCGAAGATCGCATTCCGCTGGGACAGCACCGTCACCGCCGTGCTCGGCGCCTCGCGGGTGGAGGGCATCACCCTGCGCAACGTCAAGACCGGCGTGGAGGAGGACCTCGCGGTCAGCGGGCTCTTCGTCGCCATCGGCCATCAACCGAACACGGCGTTGTTCAAGGGCCTGCTGGCCATGGACGGCAACGGCTACCTCATTACCCAGCCGGGCAGCACGCGCACCAACGTCGAGGGTGTGTTCGCGGCCGGAGATGTGCAGGACCACACCTACCGCCAAGCCGTCACCGCGGCCGGCTCGGGTTGCATGGCCGCCATCGACGTGGAGCGCTGGCTCGAGGCGCGAGGTGCCCATGAGATGGCCACCGAGACCCAGTGGTGACCGACAGGGCGGTGAGCGCCGCCCGCGCGTTAGGAATGTCGGTGATGCACCCGGCGTTGGTCCCCACGATCGCCGGCGAAAATCTGAACGAGCCCTGAACCGACGCTTGCGGACCACCTTCGACCACGACCCCAGGAGACAGAGACCCGAACATGGCTGTTGACACCATCACCACGCTGACCGATGCCACCTTCGACGAGGAGATCGCGGCCGCCACCGAGCCAGTGGTCGTCGACTTCTGGGCCGAGTGGTGCGGTCCGTGCAAGATGATCGCACCCATTCTCGACGAGATCGCCACCGAGCAGGCCGGGTCCCTACGCGTGGCCAAGGTCAACGTCGACCAGAGCCCTGGGATTGCCCGACGCTTCGAAGTGATGAGCATCCCGACCATCATCGTGTTCAAAGATGGGGTCCCGGCGAGACGCCTCATCGGGGCCAAGGGCAAGGGCCAGTTGCTGGCGGAGCTGAGCGACTTCGTCGCCTAGGCGTCGCCTCTCACCGCAACGGGGCGATGCAGCTCGGCGGCGAAGGCGGCATCCTCCGACGGCGATCGGGGTAGACAAGGCCGATGTCGAGCCAGTCCACCGATCTGCCCCTGTGGCCCGGCGGCAGCGGTGAGGCCGTCGGTGATGTGCAGCGGCGCTTGGCCGCCCTGGGCTTCGACGTGGCGCGCGACCAGCCGGGTGCCTATGGTCCGGGCACCGAAGCTGCCGTTCGCCGCTTCCAGGGGCGTCGCGGCCTGCGCGTCGACGGCGTGTGCGGTCGCCAAACCTGGTCGTCGCTGGTGGAGGCCGGGTACCGGCTCGGCGACCGCTACCTCTACCTGCGGTCACCGATGCTGCGGGGCGACGACGTCAACGACCTGCAACACCTGCTCGGCGCGCTCGGCTTCGACGCCGGCCGGGTAGACGGGATGCTCGGTGAGCGCACGGCCGCGGCGTTGGCCGAGTTCCAGCGCAACGCCGGTCTCACCACCGACGGGATCTGCGGCCCCGCCACCGTGGCGGAGCTCGCCCGGCTCGGTTCGCGCGCCGACCGCGGGGCGAACGTGGCCACCACCCGAGAGGCCGAGGCTCTGCGGGCCGGCCCCCGCCACCTCGCCGGACGAAGGATCGCGATCGGAGAGACCGGTGGCCTCGCCGCGCTGGCGGACAAGCTCGGCGGCGTGCTGATCGAGGCCGGCGCCGTGGTCGTGGTGCTGCACCACCCCGACGAGTCGGTCCAGGCCGCACAAGCGAACGAGTTCGAGGCCGGCGTATACCTCGGCCTGGGCGTGCTCGACGGGCCCGGGCGCCGCGCGTCGTACTACTCCACCGACCATTTTCATGCGGTCGGCGCCAAGCGCCTCGCCGGTCTGCTGATCGCCGAACTCCCCGCTCCGCCGCTCGGCATCCCTAGCTCTACGGTAGGGATGCGGCTGCCCATCCTGCGCGAGACGCGTATGGCCGCGGTGCTGTGCGAGCTCGGACCGGTTGCGGCCGTCGTTCGCCACGCTCCCGCGGTGGTGGCCGGGCTGGGCCAGGCGCTCACCCGCTGGGTGACGGCACCGATAGAGGCCTGACGGTCCTGCGATCGGCGTTCCGAGGGGTTGCTGTGTTCAGGTGTCCCGTCGGGCTGAGAATGTCGGAACCGGGCCGACATTCTCAACGAACCCACCCGAGGATGTCGCTTGGTCGAGAGATCTCCACCCAAAGGTGAGAGCGCGGGCGGGCCGGCGCTCAGGCACGAGAAACCCACAGGTTTGGCCACAGGTTGTGGATGATCTGTAGGTGAGGTTCATCCGTCCGCCCTAGACCACGCGTCGAGGTGCCGACGCGTCGATTCGATTCAGGCCGCATGGGCTGTAAGGAGAACCCATCGCCCTCACTCGTTCGCTGCGCTCACTCCGTGGGGGAGGTGTAACGAGAACTGGACGCGTGGGAACGGGGCGCGTTTCGGCGCGTTCTCGTACGAGCCCCAAGGGTCAGGGCGCCGGCGGGCTCTCCGTGATGATCCGGTAGACGCGCTCGAGGTCTTCGAGGCCGGCGAACTCGATGATCACCCGCCCCCGTTGGGCCCGCATCGTCACGGCGACCCGAGTGTCCAGATAGGTGGACAGCAGCTCCTCGAGCTCGAGAAGCCCGGGCTGACGCAGCCGGCGTACCGGAGGGGCCGCGGGCGCCGGGCCGGGCTGGCCGGGTGAATTTTGGGAGGCGGCATGTACACGTACTGCTTCCTCGACGTCCCGTACCGACAACCCGTCGGACAGGGCTCGCTGCGCCAGTCGCTCCTGGTAGGCCCGGTCGGGCGTGCCGAGCATGGCCCGGGCATGGCCGGCGGACAGACGACCCTCAGCCACGTACCGTTGGATGGCGGGGGGAAGCTGGAACAGCCTCAACGTGTTCGTGACGGCCGAACGGGACTTCGCCACTCGGGCTGCCACCTGGTCATGGGTCAGATGAAAATCCTCGATGAGCTGCTGGTAGGCCGCGGCCTCCTCGAGCGGGTTCAGGTCCTCTCTCTGGAGGTTCTCCACCAGCGCTTGCTCGAGCGATGTCGTGTCGTCGATCTCCCGCACGATGGCGGGGATGGACTGCAGGCCGGCCCGTTTGGCGGCTCGCCAACGCCGCTCTCCGGCAATCAGCTCGTAGGTCTCGCCCTCAGCGCCAGCGTCGCCCAGGGGTCGAACCAGCACGGGCTGGAGGACGCCGAGCTCTCGAATCGACGCCGTGAGCGAGACGAGCGACTCCTCGTCGAACGCCGATCGAGGCTGGTAGCGGTTCGAGGTGATGCGGCTCACGGCGATGTCGACGAGCGCCGACATCGCGGTGCCGGTCCCATCGGCGGGGATCAGGGCGCTCAGTCCCCTACCCAGCCCGCTGCGGCGTGCCACCACTGACCTCCTTTGCCAGCTCCCGATAGGCGATCGCCCCACGAGAGGAGGGATCGAACGCGATGATGGGTTGCCCGTAGGAGGGGGCCTCGGACAGACGAACCGTCCGGGGGACGACGGTGCGGCAGACGGTGTCGCCGAAATGGCTCCTGACCTCGCGCACGACCTGGTCGCCGAGCTTCGTTCGGGCGTCGTACATCACGAGAACGATGACGCTCATCTCCAGGGTCGGGTTGAGGTTCTTCTGCACCAGTTGGACGTTGCGGGTGAGCTGGCCGAGACCCTCGAGCGCGTAGTACTCGCACTGGATCGGCACCAGGACCTCGGTGGCGGCCGCCAGGCTGTTCACGGTGAGGAGGCCGAGTGACGGTGGGCAGTCGATCAGCACGTAGTCGAACTCGTCGCGGACCTCCTCGAGCGCCCGCTTGAGCTTGAGCTCGCGGCTGAACGCCGGCACGAGCTCGATCTCGGCCCCCGCCAGGTCCAAGCTGGCGGGAGCGACGAACAGGTTCTTGACGGACGTGGCTTCGATGCAGTCGTCGATCGGCGTGTCGTGCAGCACGACGTCGTACATCGACGATTGAAGGTCGCGAACGTTGATCCCGAGCCCGGTCGACGCATTGCCTTGGGGATCGAGGTCGACGACCAGGACCCGGTAACCCAGGTCGGCCAGAGAGGCGCCGAGGTTGATGGCGGTTGTGGTCTTGCCCACACCACCCTTCTGGTTCGTGATGGCCAACACCCGGGGGAGCGGTCGGACGAAGCCCCGCGCCGGCGCCGGAGCCGGTGCGGCGGGCCGCTCCTCGCCGGCATGTTCGCCGGCTTCCTCGTCGCCACCTTCGTCGGTCGAATCCGCCGTTGGCGCTTGTTCGGGGGCCACGGTCCGCGCCAGGACGGCCGCTGAGGCTGCCTCGTCGTCCGCTGCCGGTGCCGGCCAACCTTCCTCGGGGGTGGCGATGCTCGTCGACTCACCGTCGCGCCCGCGTCGGGATGGGGGAGGTGCCTGGTCCTGGTCGTCGTCGCTGCGCAACCGATCGAAAATGGCTCGACCCATCGCAGCCAGGTCGGAGGGGGAGTCGGTCACGTCACGACATCTTCCCCGGCTTGGGAGTCCAGGTCAAGGACCGGAGCGTTTCACGTGGAGCACGATTTCTATCCCTTTCACGCCGTGTGCCGTCACCACAATGGGCGCTTGCGGGGGATGCCGACCCGCCGCGCGAACCGGTCGGGGCACGGCTCGATCTGCTCCAACAGCTGGAACGAGGCCGCGCCGCTGCCCGTCTCGGTCCGACGTTCGGACCGGAGCCCGAGCGTCGTCAGGCCCGACGCCGACCATCGCCCTTCTGTGGACGTCGGTGGTTCGCTGACCAGGATACGCCCGCCGGGGCGGAGGAACGGGCTCGCGCACTCCGCGGTCACAGCCGGTGGTCCAAAGCCGCGAGCAACCACCAGATCGAACCGATATCGCAGGCTCGCCTCCCTGCCCGCATTCTCGGCCCGTTCGTGCAGCACGCGCACGCGATCTCCGAGGCCGAGGCGGTCGGCGGCGGCCCCTACGAACTCGGACCGGCGCAGGTTTGCATCCAGCAGCACCCAGTTCGTGTCGGTCCAATGCATTACGGCCAAGATCAGACCGGGTACCCCCCCACCGCTGCCGAGATCGAGAACCAAGCCCGATGGAGGCGTAATCGCTTCGACGAAGCCCGTGGTGTGGCCGATGTGCTCCTCGATGGGGCCGGGCCCGAGGAACCCGAGCCGGCGGGCCTCGGTCAGGACCCGGACAATGCCGTCAACCCCGGTCGGCAGCGGGGTCCTCGGTACCCTCGAGGTCGGCCTCTTCGAGCCTCGAGGTGCCTGCCCGCCGCGGGGCGGGAAGGATCACCACCCATCGACGGGGTTCGATGCCCTCGGAAGCGGTCACGACGCCGTCGATCCCGTTCACCGTGTCGTGCACGACCTTTCGGTCGGCGGGGTTCATCGGCTCCAGTGCCTTGGAGGTGCCACTCGTTACCACACCCTCGGCCACCTCCCGGCTGAAACGCTCGAGTGCCTCGCGGCGGCGCTGCCGGTAGGACCCGATGTCGATACGGACCCGACCATGGTGCGTGCCGGTCGCCCGACGTTGCACGAACGTGCGGGAGAGGTCCTGCACAGCCTGCAGCGTTTGTCCTTTGGGCCCGATGAGCAACCCCAGATCATCACCCTGAACCCGTACCTCGATGGTGTCCTCGTCGAGCCGCTCGTCAATCACGTCGCCGTCCAGCGCGAAGGCGTCGAGCAGCCCCTCGAGGAAGTCGTGCACCAGCGCGGCCTGCTCCTCGACGGTGGCATCGCCCTGGTGGTCCGCATCCCCTTCGCCCCGAGCGCGTTCCCGGTGCGGGCCCTCATGGCCTGTGCTGTCGTTACTGTGCATTTCGCTCCCTTGTCCCGGTGCCGGACCATCTCCACGGGTGGCGGTGGCGCGCCCGGGCGGGGACGCGACGCGGCCACCGCCAGATCCTCGAGACGCCCGAGACCCGGGCGTGGGCCCGCGGTTTCGCGACGAGCGCCGCCGCGCCGCCACCGACTCGTCACCGGCCGTGTCACCGGCCGTGCCCCCCGGTGAGCCCCCCGGTGAGTCGTCGAGCTCGGTGGGCCCGGCCGCCGCCGACGGCTCGGTGCGCCCTCGACGACGATCTCGTCGTTCGACCTTCGGGCGGGGTCGTGTGGGTCGGACGCGGGCCCGGACCCTGGCCTCACCGCGGGTTCGGCCGAACAGGCCCAGCCGCGGTTCCTCGACGACCTCGAACTCAGCGTCGTGGTCGGCCACTCCGAGCTGGTCGAGAGCCAGTTCCTTGGCCTCGTCAATAGAGCGTGCTGTAGTTTCGACCCATTCCACGTTGTTCTACTTCCTCTTCCGCTTCTTACGCGCCGCGGCGGCCCGGGGACGGGCTCCGGGCGGAGTGGTCCGGCCTGATGTCTTGCCGTTGGCGGGCGGGCGGTTCTTCGACGGCTCGGCGCCGTTGCCCGACTTCGAAGCTTGACCGGGGCCGCCGGGCTTGGCCTTGGCCGACGGGCCGGGTTCCTTGGTCGGCGGGCCCTTCGGGTCGCCAGTGGCGCCACCGACCAGTCGCGCCAGGAAGCCACTCCGGGGTCGGTCCTGGTTGGAGGAAGCGGCCGCAGCCTTGGCTTTCGGCCCCTTGGCCGAGCCGGTCCCTGCGCTCGATCGGGGCCCCTCCTTGGCGGTGGCGGCGATGGTGCCGTCGGCCAGCGCCGGCTTGTAGATCGTGTGGGAGATGAGGGCCTGCTGGCCCACCCGATACAGGTTGGACACGAAGAAGTACACGACCAGAGCGGCTGGCAGCGTGAGCGAGATGAACGCGAAGAACCCTGGCATGAGGCGCAACAGCATCTGCTGCTGCGGGTTCATCTTGGAGGTCGGGTTCCGCCCCGACACCTGCTTCTGCTGGACATAGCTCGTGGCCGCGACACCGAAGATAAGCACGAGGAAGGGCAACGCGCTGACGAAGCCCGCTTCGCTGATCTCCTTGGTGGCGGAGTGCGAGAGGTCGATCCCCCACGACATCATCGCCTCCGCGCGGTCCAGCGCCTTGAACAGCGCGCTGTTCTCGTCGAGGTACGACGGCTCGAACGTGCCGTCGGCGCCCACCTTGGTGAGCTGGCTCAATACCCGGTAGAGGACGAAGAACACCGGAAGCTGGACAAGGAGCGGAAGGCACCCACCCAGCGGGTTGATCTTGTTCTCCCGGTAGAACTTGAGCATCTCCTCGTTGAGCTTCTGACGATCGTCCTTGTGCTGTTGCTGAAGCTTCTTCATCTCCGGCTGCAACTGCTGCAGCATCATCATCGAGCGCGTGCCCTTGAGCGTCAGCGGCGTGAGGATCACCATCACGCTCAGGGTGAGGAAGCCGATGGCGATCCCGTAGGACGGCCAAATGTCGTAGAACCACGACAAGACGGTGGCGAGGAGGTCGAACATCGGGTCAGGTCTTTCCCTGCGGCGTCAGCGGGATGGTCCCGGCGCGGGCGTACGGAGGCGGCGGGGGCACGGGGTCCCAACCGTGACCACCGAGCGGGTGACAGCGGCCGAGGCGGCGCGCCACCAGAGCGGACCCCCGAAGTGCGCCGTGGTCGGCCAGCGCGGTCAGCGCGTACTCGGAGCAGGTCGGCTCGAACCGGCAGGGCGAAGGGCGCCCCGCCCGGACCGAGCGGTACGTCCGCACCCCGGCCAACAGGGCGCTCGTGAACCGTCCGGGGGCGCGCATGTCAGCGCGGTCCCGCCCCGTTCGGGCCCGAGGCGGCGACCGCCGACTCGATGGCCGAGACGGTGCAATGACGGAGACCGTCGTACGACAGCGTCGCGGCATCGGGCCGGGCTTGGACCAGGTAGTCGCCGGGGGCGGTGTTCGCCCCGGCGACGATCGACCGCAGCCGCCGGCGCACCCGGTTACGCACCACGGCACCGCCCACGGGCCGGCCGACCGCGAAGGCGACGTAGACGTGCCGGTCCGGGGCTCGGCTCGCCGCCGAGCGGTCGGGCTCGCGCGCCGGCTCGCTCGGTGCCGGGGTTGGCGCGATCGCAGGCACGAACCTCACCAGGATGGGCCCGTTGCGAGCCCGACGACCCTCGGAACGCAGGGCGGCAAAGCGCTCACGACCGCGAAGTCGCTGGATGGCCACGGGGGCCCGCCCACCTAGAACGGGATACGCGTCTCACTATGCGGACAGGCGCTGGCGACCCTTGAGCCGCCGGGCGCGCAGGACGGCACGACCGGCACGAGTGGACATCCGGTGACGAAAGCCATGGCGCTTGGCCCGCTTGCGGTTGTTGGGCTGGTACGGACGCTTCATCGGCAGGCCTCCTGGTCGCCGCGCTCGGGTCGCCGCGTTGCAATGGCGGCGGCACCCGGACGGGGCCCTGTGAGAAAAAGATGCTTCGCGACCAAAGCTGTGGTCCCGGACGGGACGCGGCCCGACCGGGCACGACAGGGCCGCGCCGAGGACAACGGTAGAGGTCGCGGGGCGTGTCCGGCAATCCGCGACCCGAGGGTGCCGCGAACGTCGCCCGTCGAAGCGAGCGTACCGGCCGGGCCGCGACGGTCCCCGCCGAAGGTGAACCGCGTCCTTTGTCGGTGGCGGTCGGGTGACATCTCGCGGAGCGCAGTGCTAGCGTGCCCTAGGCGCCCATCACGGCCTCGATCGCACGAGCCCGGCCCTCCAGAGCCCGTCCGGTCGCCCCTCGGTGGCGCGCCGGGAGGCGGGTCGGGTCAGGATCATCGAATTCGCCGTCCTTTTCCACAGTTTGTGGAATTCGTTGTGGACCATCATGGACCCTGGGAGGCGTTGAGGCTGGTGGACGAGGCGCAACTCCTGTGGAAGGCCTGCGCTGGAGCGCTGCGCGGACAGGTGTCCGAGGCGGTCTGGCTCTCCTCGTTCACCGACGTCGAAGCAGGCGCGTTGCGGGACGGGTGCCTCGTGCTGCGAGCGCCGAGCCCTTGGGTCCGCGAGCGCATCGAGGGCCGGTACCTCCACTTGGTGCGAGCCGCCCTGGCCGACGTCGGCGCGCCGGACGTCGATGTGGCCATCCAGGTGGGCCCCACCACTCGGACACCGCCACGCCAACCGACAGCCGAGCCCGCGACCGGTCCGACCGGCGCCGAGAACCCGGAGGGCACGGAGGGCGCGGCTGGCGCCCTCGGGACCACCACGACAACCGCCCCTGGGCGCACCGGCGCACCAGGGGCGGGGCCCGAGGCACGAACCGCGGTCGACGGCACTCGGGCCACCGCCAGCCTCAACCCCAAGTACACCTTCGGCGCCTTCGTAATCGGATCGTCGAACCGCTTCGCCCATGCCGCGGCCCTGGCCGTGGCCGAGCGCCCGGCCGAGCGCTACAACCCCCTGTTCATCTACGGCGACGCCGGGTTGGGCAAGACCCACCTCCTCCAGGCGGTGGCCGGCTACGTCACGGAGAACTACCCGGCCTCGCGGATCCGTTATGTCTCGAGCGAGATGTTCCTCAACGAGTTCGTCGACTCCATCCGCAGCAACGCCGGCGCCGGACTGCGCGGCCGCTACCGCGACGTCGACATCCTGCTCGTCGATGACATCCAGTTCATCGAGGGCAAGGAGGGGTTCCAGGAGGAGTTCTTCCACACGTTCAACAGCCTCTATGAGGCCAACCGCCAGATCGTCCTTACCTCGGACCGCCCCCCCGACGCCATCCCCACCTTGGAGGACCGGCTGCGCAGCCGGTTCAAGATGGGATTGATCACCGACATCCAGCCACCGGACGTGGAGACCCGCCTCGCCATCCTGCGCAAGAAGGCCGAGCGAGAGGACACGCCCATTCCCGCCGAGGTGCTCGAGTACATCGCCATCAACATCACCGACAACATCAGAGAGCTCGAAGGGGCGCTGAACCGGGTCTCGGCCTTCACCGCGCTCACCAACGAGCCGTTGTCCGTCGGCCTGGCGGAACGGGTCCTGGCTGATCTGCTCACCGACCGCCAACCCCGGGCCATCACACCGACGGTCATCTTGGAGGCGACCTCCCAGCTCTTCGGCATCCCCATCGATGAGCTCGTCTCCAAGAGCCGTAGCCGCCCACTGGTCACCGCCCGTCAGATCGGGATGTACGTGTGCCGGGAGCTCACCGACCTGTCCTTCCCGCAGATTGCCAAGGCGTTCGGCAAGGGTGACCACACCACGGTCATGCACGCGGTATCCAAGATCGAGGCCCAGATGCGTGAGCGCCGCCAGGTCTACGACCAGGTGAACGAGCTCTCCCAGATGGTCCTGAACGGAAGCTGAGATGCGCGAGGGCGACTCGACCCCGCCCGTTCGTCCGGGTTTGGGGACAGGGTTGGGGACCACGACCGGGCCCCGCGGTGGACAACACCGCCCGACCTGGGGAAGGTGCGCCCCTTATCCCCACCCGGGGCCCGCCGACCTCACCGTCATCCACCGCGCTGGGGATGACCGGCGCGGGCCAGCAGCCGCCCCGACCTGCCGCCCCGGCCTCTTCTCCACAATCCACACCACCTACGACTACCACTTTGTCTCGAAGAGTGTTCTCCACCCGTAGCTCCAGCAGGCGCCACGATCCGTTGGCTCCCATGACGAAGAAAGCGAAGTCACGTGAAGTTTCGATGTGAACGCGATGTCCTCGTAGACGCCCTCGGCACCGCGGGACGGGCGGTGTCGAGCAGGGGTGGTTCCCTGCCGGTCCTCTCCGGGGTCAGAATGGACCTGCGCGGAGACGACCTCACGCTGACGGGCAGTGACCTGGAGCTCACGATCGCGGTCACGACTTCGGTGTCCGGCGATGGCGACGGCAGCGCGGTGATCCCGGCCCGACTGGCCACCGACATCGTTCGTGCTCTCGAGGAGGGCAAGCTCGAGCTCGAGGTGACCGACGAAGAGGCCAGGATCACGGCGTCGTCGGGCCGGTCGCAGTTCGCCTTGCGGGTGATGCCGGTCGATGAGTTCCCCCGGCTGCCCGAGCCACCGGCCAACACCGTGACCTTGGCCGGGGCCGAGTTCGCGGCCGCACTTCGCCAAGTCGTACCCGCGGCCAGCGCGGACGACGCCCGGCCCATCCTCACCGGGGTGCTCCTGGCCGCCGAACACGACGGTCTTCGCCTGGTGGCCACCGATTCCTATCGCCTGGCCGTGCGCGACCTGCCCGGCACCTCCGTGCTGAGCGAGGGGGAGCACGTCCTGGTCCCGTCCAAGGCCTTGGCCGAGCTGAGCCGGGCCTTGGGGTCGGCCACTGAGATCGTGTTGCACCTGGGCGAACGCGACGCTTCCTTCGAGGTCGGAGGCACCCGCCTCACCACCCGCCTCATCGAGGGTGAGTTCCCCAACTATCGGGGGCTGATCCCGTCGAGCTACCCCAACCGCCTCACCGTCGGTCGCGAGCCCTTGCTCGATGCCATCCGTCGGGTGAAGCTGATGGCCCGTGAGGCAACACCCGTGCGGTTGTCGATGAAGGCCGACAGCCTGGAGCTGGTTGCCATCACCCAGGACGTCGGCCAGGCCCACGAAGAGCTTGACGCCAAGTTCGAAGGCACCGAGCTCACCGTGGCGTTCAACCCGGAGTACCTGCTCAACGGGGTGGAGGTGACCACGGGGGACGAGGTCGTCCTCGAGACGGTCGACGCGCTCAAGCCGTCGGTGATCCGTTCCACCGAGAGCTCGGATTTCCTCTACCTGCTGATGCCCGTGCGGGTTTCGTAGTCCCTGGTACGGGTGCTGGTCCGACGGTTCTGGCTCACCGACTTCCGTAGCCACGCGCAAGCCGATGTCGTTCTCGCGCCCGGTCTTACCGCCATACTCGGGGCCAACGGCGAGGGCAAGACGAACTTGTTGGAGGCATTGGGCTGGCTGGCCACCATGGCTTCGTTCCGGGGGGCGCCCACCGAGGCACTGATCCGGCGCGACTGCCACTCGGCGGTCGTCCGGGCCGAAGGCGAGCGAGACGGCCGGGCCCTGCTGGTCGAGGCCGAGCTGGTGGCGGGCGGCCGTAGTCGGGTGCAGGTGAATCGTCAGCGACTGGCCCGCGCCCGGGACCTGCTCGGCGCCCTGCGGGTGAGCGTGTTCGCGCCCGACGACCTGGCGTTGGTGAAGGGCGGACCGGCCGAACGGCGACGTCTGCTCGACGACGCTCTGGTGGCCACCCACCCCCGTCACGACGCGACCCGCACCGAGGTCGATCGGGTGGTGCGCCAGCGCAACGCCCTTCTGCGCCAGTCCGGGGGCCGTCTCGACGAGAGCGCCGCCTTCACGCTCGACGTCTGGGATGCCAAGTTGGCCGCAGCCGGTGCTGCGCTGGCGGCGGCCAGGGAGGATCTGGTCCGCACGTTGGCACCCGCGTTGGCATCGTCGTACGCCGCGGTGGCCGCGCCCACGGTGGCCGCGGTCGACCTGGCCTACCGGCGGTCGTGGGCCGATGACTCCCTGGCGGCGGCCCTGGCGCGGTCGAGACGGGACGACGTGCGGCGCGGCACCACGATGATCGGGCCCCATCGCGACGAGCTGACGCTCGAGCTCGGCGGGATGGCGGCGCGTACCCACGCATCTCAGGGTGAGCAGCGGTCCCTCGCCCTGGCGCTGCGGCTGGCCGTGCACGGGGTGGTCACGGCCGCCACCGGCACGACGCCGGTGTTGTTGCTGGATGACGTGTTCAGCGAGCTCGACCCGGCGCGTAGCGATGCGCTGCTCGCCCACCTGCCGCCAGGTCAGACCGTGCTCACCAGCGCCTCGGGGCTCCCGTCCGGGGCCCGGCCCGAGCGGGTGCTGGAGATCTCGGGGGCGATCGTGCGGGAGTGCCGGTGACGCCGCGCGACGGGGCCCGCGCCTCGCCGGCCGACGAGCCTCGGCGACTGGCCGATGGCCTCGATCGCGTGCTGCGCGGCCTGGGCGCGCCGAAGGCGGACGCCCTGGGCGCCATCTTCGCCGGCTGGGCCGACCTGGTGGGGGAGGGGGTGGCGGCGCATGCCCGGCCGGTGTCGATCGAAAAGGGGTGCCTGGTGCTGGCGGTCGAAGAGCCCGCCTGGGCGGTCCAGGTCCGCTATCTGGAGACCGACCTGGTGGCGCAGCTCGGTAAGCGCCTCGGTCCCGGGGTCGTGACGCAAGTGCGGGCCCGGGTCACGCCTGCACCGTCTCAGGGCTGAGCCGGCTTGGACCGGCCAACGTCACCGGTTCGGTGGCGGTAGGGCTGCTGGGCTGCGTAGGCGACAACTTCGGCTCGGTTCCGCAAGCCGAGCTTGGCCAGGATGTTGCTGACATGGTTGGAAGCCGTCTTGCGACTGATGTAGAGGCGCAGGGCGATCTCGGGGTTCGAGAGGCCGATGGCCACGAGCCGCACCACGTCCTGCTCGCGTTCGGTGAGAACGCCGACGTTCTTCGGGCCGGTACGAGCCGGCGCGCCGAGCGCCCGTAACAGCGCAGCGACGGCGTCGGCGTCGGCTGCGGCGCCGAGCTGCTCGAACGTGGCGAGCGCACGGGTCGCCTCGGCCACCGCCCGCTGCGGTTCGGCGTCGACGAGAAGCCGAGCGAGCTCGATCCGCACCCGAGCGGTCTCGTAGGGCAGGCCGAGCGGAACGAGGCCCTGAAGGGCGCGGTCGAGGTCGTCGATCGCTTCGACGGTTCGGGATTCTCCGGCCGCGATACGACCGGTGGCCTGCGCCGCCAATGCGGGCGCCGGCCCCCGCTGGCGGCTATCGGCGACGGCCCGCAGCCGAGCGGCTGCGTGGCGAGCGAAGGCCAGGTCGCCGTTGGCGAGGTACGCCTCGACGAGCATCGCCAACGTGGGCGCGGTCTCGATGTGGCGTTCTCCCAGGAGCTTGGTTCGGCGTTCGAGCAGTCCCGCGGCCAGTGCGGGCTTGCCGCGGGCCAGTTGCACGGTTGCCGCGGCCAGTGTCCCCGCGCCCTCGTTGTCCGTGAGGGCGAGCAGCTCTTCGGCTTCTTCGAGGCGGCCTTGGCGGAGGCGAAGCTCGGCGAGCTGAGCGAGGGCATCCCCCCGCGGCCCGGGGCCGGTGTCCTGCGACATCCGCAGCGCCGCTTGCAACTGGTCCTCGCCCTCGGCCCAATGACCTGCCGCCACGAGAACACTGCCGTAGTGGGTGCGGCAACGCGCATAGAGGAACGGGCAGCCGAAGGTGTGCATGAACTCATCGGCGACGCGGCACCATTGACTGGCCCGATCGAGGTCGTCGGCGAGTTGGCAGGCCGCGAGCATGCTGCACGAGGCGAAAACGACCGTGTCGAGGCGGTGGTACTCGCCGCCGAGCGTCCCCGCCATCGCCTCGTCCAGTAGGCGCAGCCCCTCGTCGAGGCGTCCTTCGGCGACCAGAACGAGACCGAGGTCGCTGAGGGCAACCAGCTCGAGGTCGACGTCGCCCGACACCTGCGCGAGCCCGAGCGCGCGGGTGTAGAGCTCGTGCGCCCGGCGCGGGTCGGCGGACATGTAGCCCTGCATGAGCCAGAGCCACCCGCGAAGGGGGTTGGGGTCGGTGCCGCGCAGGACCCGTTCGGCCCGGCCCAACCACCCTCGCGCCGCGGCGTCGTTGCCGAGGTTCACGAGATAGTGGATGGCGAGGTCCACCGCAACTCGTCCCGCCCGCAGGACGTCCCCGCCTCCGCGAAGCCGTACCCAGGCGCGCTCCCGGTAGCGCACGCTGGCCGGGGCGTCGCACAGCCACCAGCACGCGTCGGCGATCCCCTCCAAGGCCTCGGCGACCTCGTGCTCGTCGAGCACGGCCTCGAACTCGGCGCGGGCATCCGTCCATCGCCCCTCTCGTAGGGCCCGGTGCCCGGCATCGAGGCGGTGGGCGGACGTCACCGCCGCAATGATGCATCGACCCCACCCTGGGCGCCCGCCTCGAAGCGAGCAGTCCTCCGTCGAGCCCGGCCATGGCCGGGTACCCGGCGCACCCGGGACGGCCGAATGGGGCAGTTGGCCCATGCTTCGCCGGTCGAACGCGCGCATGCTGATCTCACCCGACGAGCCAGGAGAGGTACCGAACCAATGAGCCGATGCGTGGAGACGTTCCAGTTGTCACTCGAGGCGGCCGAGGCCTACGAAACCAAGTTCGTACCGGCGTTGTTCGCGGAGTGGGCGCCTGTTCTCGTGGACGCCGCGGGCGTCGCGCCGGGCCAGGCTGTGCTCGACGTCGCCTGCGGGACCGGCGTAGTGGCGCGGGAGGCGGCCGCCCGGCTCCGAGGGACGGGCACCGTCACCGGCGTCGACCTCAACGAAGCGATGCTCACCGTGGCGCGCCGTCTGCGGCCCGACATCTCATGGCGGCACGGCGACGCCTGCGCCTTACCGTTCGACGACGCGTCGTGCGATGCGGTGTTGTGCCAGGCGGCGCTCATGTTCTTTCCCGACCGAGCCCGGGCCCTGGGCGAGATGGCCAGGGTGGCCGCCGATGGCGGCGCCGTCGCCATCCAGGTGTGGGCCGGGCTCGACGCCCAGCCCGGCTACGGCCCGTTCGTCGAGATCGCCGCCCGTCACGCCGGGCCCGAGGCGGTCGACCTGCTGAGCGCCTACTGGGCGCTCGGTGACCTCGACCTCGTGTGCTCGCTGCTGGTGGCCGCCGGGCTCGAGGTCACCACGAGGAGCACCCGGGTGGGTACCGCTCGCTTCTCCTCCATCGACGAGCTCGTTCGAATCGAGGTCGAGGGGACGCCGCTGGCCGACCGCATCGACGAGGAGATCTACCGGCGCATCCTGGACGACGCCCGAGAAAGGCTCGCGCCCTTCCGGTCGGCCGAGGGCACGGCCGACATCCCCATCGCCGGCCACGTGGTCGCCGCCAGGAAACCTTTGTCCTGAGCGGCTCGACTGACCTGCGCCCGGCGCAGGAACGCTGCGGTGCTCGGCCATCCGGCGCGCGCCACCGACGCCGCATCGTTGCTCTGGCGGGCGACCATCGGACCGACGAGACTCGTCACGACGCCTTGGGCGTCCGGCCCGGTGGCGCAGCTCGCCACGCCGGCGCCGGCCTGTCGGTCTGCGACGACGGGATGCTGATCGATTTCGGCCCCATGCGAGGCATCCGCGTCGATCCCGAGGCGCGAACGGCTCGGGCCCCGTCGAGGACGGTGAACGGGCCGCGCGGCCGCCCAGGCGTTCGGCGCCCCGATTCTCGACCTGTGCCGGGCCAAGCCGTACCTGGCCCACCAGCAGATGTTCGATCCCTCGTTTTGTCACGGCTGGTGGTACTACGTCCGCTCCTGTGACATCGCTCAGCTCACCGACGATGTCATCGACATCGTCGTGGAGCGGCATGCGGATCGACTCGCCGGTGGCCAGCGTCGCCCTGTGGCAGATGGGGGGTGCGGTGGCACGGGTGCCAGAGGACGAGACCGCGTTCAACGGGCGCGACGCGGGGTTCACCTTCAACATCAACGGCAACACCTACACCGCCGACGGGTTCGAGGCTGAGCGCCAGTGGGCGCGCGAGTACTGGTCGGCGCTGGCGCCCCACCACACCAGCGTCTACGTGAACTTCCTGATGGAGGAGGGCGGGGATCGCGTCCGACAGGCCTACGGCTCGGGCAAGTACGACCGGCTCAAGGCGCTCAAGCGGGCATACGATCCCACGAACCTCTTTCGGCTCAATCAGAACATCAACCCTGACTGAGCCGACGCGGCGACGTAGCCGGGGTTGTCTCGCTGTCGTCCGCGGGTCACGGAGCGAGATGCGGTCGGGACCCGGCGGGGAGCACTCGGTACGAGGCGGGCGGCTGGTAGACTGACCCGATCGTGGTTCAGGCCTGTGACCTGCGGTTTTGTCCGTATCGTCCCTGCTGGACCGTCCTTGGGAGGATGGCCCCCTGAACCGCCCGCGAGGAACTCGAGCGTGAAAGGCCGCGCCTTGGCCAGAGGCAACGACGACTACGGAGCGAAGGACATCCAGGTCCTCGAGGGCCTGGAAGCGGTCCGCAAACGACCCGGCATGTACATCGGCTCGACCGGTCCGAGCGGGCTGCACCACCTGGCCTACGAGGTGGTCGACAACGCCGTCGACGAGGCCATGGCCGGGCATTGTGACCGCATCGACATCACGCTGCTGGCCGACAGTGGGTGCGAGGTCGTCGACAACGGCCGCGGGATCCCGGTCGACCCCCACCCCGACCCCAAGATGCGCCGGATGCCGGCGGCCGAGGTGGTCCTCACCGTCCTGCACGCGGGGGGCAAGTTCGGCGGCGCCGGCTACAAGGTCTCTGGCGGCCTGCACGGGGTCGGCGTCTCGGTGGTCAACGCCCTGTCCGAGCGGCTCGAGGTCGAGATCGACCGCAACGGCGAACGCCACTTCATGGACTTCGCCAAAGGCGGCAAGATCAACACCAAGCTCCATGTCATCGGCCGCGCGCCGCGGGGCCGCACCGGCACCACGGTGCGGTTCTGGCCCGACCCCCTGGTGTTCGAGGACACCCATTTCCGGGCCCAGACGCTGCTGGAGCGCTTCCAGATGATGGCCTTCCTCAACAAGGGCCTTGAGCTGCGCTTCGTCGACGCCCGCGCCGGGGCCGACGCCACCCCTGTGATCTACCGCTACAACGGCGGCATCGTCGACTTCGTCAAGCACCTGAACGCGTCGAAGGAGGCCCTGTTCAAGCGGGTCGGGTCCTTCCAGCAGGCCGAGGCCGGCCAGGAGGTGGAGGTCGCCTTCCAGTGGAACTCGGGCTACAACACCGACGGCATCCACAGCTTCGCCAACGGCATCGCCACCAACGAGGGCGGCATGCACGAGGAGGGTTTCAAGAAGGCGCTCACCAACGCGGTCAACAAGTACGCCCGGGGCAAGGGCCTGCTCAAGGAGAAGGACGAGAACCTCCAGGGTGAGGACATCCGCGAGGGCCTCACCACCATCATCAGCGTGCGCCTGGCCGATCCACAGTTCGAGGGCCAGACCAAGTCCAAGCTCGGCAACGTCTCGATCCGCTCGCTGGTCGAGCGTTCCACCAACGAAAAGCTGGGCGACTGGCTGGAGGAGCACCCCACCGAGGCCCGCCAGGTGGTCCAGAAGAGCACGCAGGCCGCGCGGGCCCGCATGGCCGCCCGCCAGGCTCGCGACGCGACCCGGCGCAAGTCTCCGTTGGAGGGGGCGGGCATGCCCGGCAAGCTCACCGACTGCTCGTCGCGCAACCCCCGCGAAGCCGAGCTGTTCATCGTCGAGGGCGACTCGGCCGGGGGCTCGGCCATCAAGGCCCGCAACCCGGCGCGCCAGGCCATCCTGCCCATCCGGGGCAAGATCCTCAACGTCGAGCGGGCCCGTGTAGACCGGATGCTCAAGAACAACGAGATCGAGGCGTTGGTGAAGGCCATCGGCGCCGGCTTCGGCGAGGAGTTCGACCTCACCAAGATCCGCTACCACAAGGTCATCCTCATGGCCGACGCCGACGTCGACGGCAGCCACATCCGCACGCTGCTGCTCACGTTTCTCTTCCGCCAGATGAAGCCCCTGGTCGAGGCCGGTCACGTGTTCATCGCCCAGCCGCCGCTGTTCTCCACCGTTGTCGGCAAGGAGAAGGTCTACCTGAAGGACGAGTCGGCCCGGAACCGGTTCCTGGCCGAGCACGAAGGTCGCCGCTTCGAGTTCCAGCGCCTCAAGGGCCTCGGCGAGATGGACTGGGACGAGCTCGGCGCCACCACCATGGACGCGACCAAGCGCACGCTCTTGCAGGTCTCGGTCGAGCAGGCCTCGATCGCGGACGAGGTCATGAGCATCCTCATGGGCGACGACGTCCCCCTGCGCAAGCACTTCATCACCACCAACGCCAAAGACGTCCGGTTCTTGGACATCTGATGGGTGAGCGCTGATGGCTGACACCTTGCTCCCCGGCGGCCCCGGCGGCCCCGGCGATGGTGACGACGATGGCACCGCCTTCGCCAGCATCGAGCCCATCGAGATCCAGGAGGAGATGGAACGCTCCTTCCTCGACTACGCCATGTCGGTCATCGTCAGCCGGGCCTTGCCCGACGCTCGTGACGGGCTCAAGCCGGTGCACCGCCGCATCCTGTTCGGCATGCACGACCTCGGCGCCCGCTCCGACCGGCCCCGGCTCAAGTGCGCCCGGGTCACCGGTGACGTCATGGGCAAGCTCCATCCCCACGGCGAGGGTGCCATCTACGACGCCCTGGTGCGCATGGCCCAGGACTTCAGCCTGCGCCATCCTCTCGTCGATGGTCAGGGCAACTTCGGCTCGCCCGACCACCCGGCCGCGGCGCAGCGCTACACCGAGTGCCGGTTGGCGCCGCTGGCCAACCAAATGCTGGCCGGCATCGACGAGGACACGGTCGACTTCGCCGACAACTACTCCGGCGAGTTCACCGAGCCCTCGGTGCTGCCGGCGCGGTTCCCGAACCTGTTGGTCAACGGCAGCCAGGGCATCGCGGTGGGCATGGCCACCAACATCCCGCCCCACAACCTGGGCGAGGTCGTCGACGCCACCGTGCACCTCGTCGACCACCCCGACGCCACGCCCGACGAGCTGATGGCCTTCGTCACCGGGCCGGACTTTCCCACCGGTGCGTACATCCTGGGCCGTTCCGGCATTCTCGACGCCTATCGCACCGGCCGCGGCTCGATCCGGGTGCGGGCCAAGGCCGAGATCACCGAGGACCGCCGGGGCACGTCGTTCATCGTGGTGTCCGAGCTGCCCTGGCAGTCCTCCCCCAACGGCATCCTCAGCCGCATCGCCGAGCTGGTCACCAATCGCGAGCTCGAGGGCATCGCCGACATCAACGACGAGTCCTCGGGCATCACGACCAAGCTGGTCATCAAGCTCAAGCGCGACGCCAACGCCAACGTGGTGCTCAACAACCTCTACAAGCACACGCCGCTGCAGACCAGCTTCGGCATGAACATGGTGGCCCTCGTCGACGGCGTGCCCCGCACCCTCAACCTGGTGCAGGCGCTGGCGGCCTACGTCGAGCACCAGATCGACGTCGTCACCCGACGAAGCCAACATCGCCTCGACAAGGCCGAGAAGCGGGCCCACATCGTGGAGGGCCTGCTCAAGGCGCTCGACATGATCGACGCCATCATCGTGGCCATCCGGGCGTCGGACGACAAGGCGGCGGCGCGGCTCGCACTCACGGACGAGCCCTTCGCGTTCAGCGACGTCCAGGCCGAGCACATCCTCGACATGACGCTGAGCCGCCTCACCCGCCTGGGCCGTTCCGACCTCTCCGACGAGATGGCCCGGCTGCGCCAGGCGATCGCCGAGCTGCAGGCCATCCTGGGCGACGACGCCCGCCTGCGCCAGGTCATCAAGGACGAGCTGGCGGCGGTGCGAGCCGAGTTCGCCTCGCCTCGCCGAGCCGAGATCACCTTTGACCCCGGCGACATGAACAACCTCGACCTGATCGACGACGAGGACCTGGTGGTCACCTTGTCGGCCAAGGGCTACGTGAAGACGGTGTCGACCGACAGTTTCCGCACGCAGGCCCGGGGTGGTCGGGGAGTGGCCGGCACCAAGCTGCGCGACGAGGACTATGTCACCCAGATCCTGACCACCACGGCGCACGCCTACCTCCTCTTCTTCTCCAACCTCGGCCGGGTGTACCGCCTCCGGGGCCACGAGATCCCGATGAAGGAACGCACGGCTCGCGGCACGGCCATCGTGAACCTGTTGCCGTTGCAACCGGGCGAGCGCATCCAGACCATCATCGACACCCGCGACTACGAGACGCACCGGTTCCTCTTCTTCGCCACCAAGGCCGGCCAGGTCAAGAAGACCAACTTCACCGCCTACGACTCGTCCCTGCGGGCCGGGCTCATCGCCATCAACCTGCGCGACGGCGACGAGCTGGTCCGGGTCATCCCCACCAACGGCGGCGACGACATCTTCATGGTGACCCGTAACGGGACGACGATCCGCTTCAGCGAGGACGACGTGCGCCCGATGGGCCGCTCGGCCGCCGGCGTGCGAGGGATGCGGATGAAGACGGGCGACGAGGTGGTTTCCTGCGACGTGGCCCGTGACGACGCCGCCATCCTGGTGGTGACCGACGCCGGCTACGGGAAGCGCACCCAGCTCGATCGCTTCAACCGCCAGACCCGCGGCGGCCAGGGCGTTCGGGGCATTCGTCTCACGGCTCGCAAGGGTTTCGTGGTGGCCTCGTTCATGGTCGGCCTCGACGACGAGATCTACGTCATCGCCTCGGGGGGCGTGGTGATCCGGATGCCCGTGCGGGAGATCTCCTCGCAGGGTCGCGACGCCACCGGCGTCCATCTGATGAACCTCGACGACGGCCGCACCGTCGCCGCGGTGGCCCCGGTGCTCACCACCGACGACGCTCCCTGACGCGGGCCCTCTCAGGCCTTTCCCCATCGGCCTTTCTTCATCGGACTTCCCCCGCAGGACTTCCCCCGCAGGACTTCCCCAATAGGGCCGTCGATCGGGAGATGGGAATGTCCATACACGCGAGGCGCGCTCGGCGCGCGACGAGCGCACCTGGCGACCGGGGTCAGGCCATGCCGCTGCTGGTCATGCTCGTGCTGCTGGCCGGGGTGAGCGTGCTCGTGCTCACCGACCTGGGGGTTGCGGCTGTCTCGCGGGCGCAGGCCCGCACCGCGGCCGACGCTGCCGCGCTGGCCGGGGCGGCCGCGGGTCGGGAGGCCGCGACCGAGGTGGCCGAGGCGAACGGCGCGACGCTCGAGTCGTTCGAGGTCTCCGGGGCCGAGACAGAGGTGGTGGTGCTGGTCGGGGAGGCGAAGGCGCGAGCCAGGGCTCGACGGAGCGCGACCGGGCCCTGCGGACAACCGCCGATGGGTCATCCTTTACACTCCCTGGCGTGCCGACCGAGCAGTCCCCGATGACCGCGGCGCCCGCCGGGGCCACGCGCGGGGGCGCACCCGCGGGCGCCATCGCGACGGGAGCGCACGCGGCCGCACCCGGGCAGCACTCGAGCGGAGCCGACAACGCGGTCGGGCGGCCTCGCCATTCGGCCGCGGGCGGCCGCCCGCCCAGGATGACCCGGCGCCAACGGGTGGCCATGGGTCGTCTGCGAGCCCGAAAGGTGCGACGCGTGCTTCGCCACGTCGACCCGTGGGCGGTGCTGAAGGTCTCCCTCCTGTTCAACCTGTGCCTGTTCATTATCATGATGGTGGCCGGGACAATGTTGTGGAACCTGGCCAGCGCGGCGGGGACGATCGCCGACATCGAGAGCTTCATCGAAGACCTCGGCGCCTTCGAGACGTTCACGTTCGAGGGCGGGCAGATCTTCCGCGCCTGCCTGTTCGGAGGCCTGGTGTTGGTGGTGGCTGGTAGCGGGGTGAACGTGTTGTTGGCCGTGCTCTTCAACCTCATCAGTGATCTGGTCGGCGGCATCCGGGTGACGGTCATCGAGGAGGAGACGTTGGCCCCCGCGCGACGCCTGCCTGCCAACGGCGCCGACCCCGACGGCGGCCCCGGCCCCGGCCGCGGTCCCTAAATCGCCGGCCCCCGGCTTCTGCCACTGCTGCCGGGGCCCGAGTCCCGGAACTGATCGCAGAATCGCTGGGTTGTGCCCGGGGCACCAACCGTTGGATCAGCCGATGTTGCGCAACCCGTTGGCGATGCCGTTGATGGTGAGCAGCAGCGCCCGTTGCAACGTCTGGTCGGCTTCGTCGGCCTCCCTGGAGCGGGCCAGCAGTTCGATCTGCAGAACGTGCAGCGGGTCGAGATAGCGGTCGCGCACCTGCAGGGTTCGGCGCAGCAGGCCCTGGTGCTCCAGCAGCTCGCCGGTGCCGAGCACGGTCAGAATCTCGCGCTTGGTGAGCTCGAACTCGACGCGCAGGCGGTCGAGGATCCCGCGGTGCGCCGGGTCGACCAACCGCTCGACGTACTGCTCGGCGACGTCCAGGTCGGTCTTCATCAGCACCATCTCGATGTTGGAGAGAAGGTCGCCCATGAAGGGCCAGCTGTGCGCCATCACGGCCAGCACGTCACCGTGGCCGGCCGCTCGGGCCGCGGCCAGGCCCGACCCGACGCCGAACCAGCCCGGCAGGTTCTGACGGGTCTGGGTCCACCCGAACACCCATGGGATCGCCCGCAAATCCGCGAGGTCGGGGCCGGGCGTTCGCCCGCCGCTGCGCCGGGCCGGGCGCGAGCCGATGTTGAGCTGACCCAGCTCGGTGACCGGCGTAGACGCCAGGAAGTACGGGACGAGGGACGGGTCCCGCATGAGCGAGAGATAGGACCCGTACGCCGCGGTCGAGACCACGTCCATCACCGCGTCCCAGCGCTCGAGCTGTTCGGTGGTGAGCCGCGACTCGGTGTGGAACAGGGTGGCGGCCATGACCGCACCGATGGTGACCCGGAGGTTGTGATCGGCCAGCTCGGGCGTGCCGTACTTGTCGGACACGACCTCGCCCTGTTCGGTGATCTTGATCGTCCCCTGCAGCGCCCCGAAGGGCTGGGCCAGGATGGCCTCGGCGGTCGGACCGCCTCCCCGCCCCACGCTGCCGCCCCGACCGTGGAACAGGCGCAGGCGCACGCCGTGGTGGGCGGCGACGTCGCGCAGGGCGCGCATCGACCGGTGGATGAGCCAGCGCGAGGTGGCGGGCCCGCCGGCCTTGTTGGAGTCGGAGTAGCCGAGCATCACCTCCTGCACGTCGCCGCGCAACGCGACCAGGCTGCGGTAGGCGGGCACCGACAGGAGACGGTCGAGGATCTCGCCGGCCCTGGTGACGGCGTCGATGGTCTCGAGCAGCGGGACGAACCCGATCTGGGCCACGCCGCCCGCGATGTCGACCAAGCCGGCGTCCACGGCCAGCACGGCCGGCGCCAGCACGTCGTCGGCGTCGCCCACCATCGACACGACGTAGCTCTCTACGGCTTCGTTCCCGTCGCGTGCGACCGCCTCGGCGATCACGTCGAACAGGACGCGCGCCTGGGCCAGGGGTTCGGGTAGCGCCACCCCGGGCGGGGCCAGGGGTCGGCTCTCGGCCAGCTCAGCGGCCAGCAGGCACAGTCGTTCCTGGCGTGACAGCTCCAGGTAGGGCCGCGACCGCCCCGGCCGTCGCCGGTACAGCGCGGCGAGCAGTTGGTGGTGCCGCGATGCCTCCTCGCGGATGTCCATGGAGGCGAGCGTGAACCCGAAGGCGACCAGGACCCGCAGCATCCGGTCGAGGGGCCCGCGGGCGATGTGCTCGCCCCGGCGGGCGACCAACGACCGTCGCAGGACCAACAGGTCGTCCACCAACTCGTCGCAGCGACCGTAGGCGGGTTCGACGCCGTCGAGCGCGTTTCGCAGTCGTTGGCGCATGTAGGACAGCGCCAAGCGATAGGGCTCCTCGGCGTTGAGGCGCAGGTAGCGGGCGTGGACCTCGGGCAGCGCGCCCTGCTCTCGTTGGAGGAAGGCGGCGATCTCGTCGGTCTGGCCCACGATCCGCGACGACACGGACAACTCGCTCACCAAACGGTCGACGGCGGCGACGGCGTGCTCGAGGCCTCGCTGGCGCTGCAGGGCCAGCACGGACCGGGTCACGTGGGGCGTGACCGACGGGTTGCCGTCGCGATCGCCGCCCACCCAGGTACCGAAGCGCACCGGCCGCAGGGTCGGAGGCGCGTCGATCCCACCCTCGGCCAGCCCGTCGGCGAACGCTCCCAGGAGCGCGCCCAGAACCTCGGTGCGAACGACGTCGAGCACCCCGAGAATGGAGGTGGCCTCTTCGAGGGGCGAGGGCCGGTTCAGGCGCAGCTCGTCGGTCTGCCAGAGCAGGTCGATGGCCTCGCTGACGTGGCGGTCGATCCGGGACCGGCCGCGATCGTCGAGCCGGGGGTCGATGCGCTCGCCCAGCAGGCGGGCGATCTGGAGGCGCCTGAAGGTCACCGATCGGCGGGTGGCCTCGGTGGGGTGCGCGGTGAACACCGGGCGGATGTCGAGCCGGGGCAGGAGGGCGGCCACGTCGGCCGGGTCGACCACGGCGGGCGTTGCCTCCAAGGGGACGAAGGGCAGGCCCGGTGCGGCTGGCGGCGGATGGTCGGGCACACGGTGCACCTGTTCGGCCAGGTTGGCCAGGTGGAAGTACGACGAGAACGCACGCACCAGGCGGATGCTGGTGGGCAGGTCGAGACCGGCCAGCAGCGGCCGGAGCTCGTCGCCCCCCGCGCCCCTGGCCCGGGTCGCCTTGGCAGCCAGGCGCACCCGCTCCACCAGGGCCAGGAACTCGGGCCCCTCCTGGCGGACCAGCGTGTCGCCCAACTGGTCCCCGAGCCGACGGATGTCCTCGCGCAGGTGGTCGACCTCGGGCTCGGGCATCGTGACAGTCTCGCAGTGCCCGACCCCGGTGCCATCCAGCGAAACCGCCCGTGCCTGTTTCGCCACGGCGCCTACCCGTCGATCGACCGGGGTGGAGCCGGACGGCGAGCGGGCCGCAGGTCACGACCGTCCTGGGGACCAATTCGATCGAGTGGGCCAGCGCGTTCGCCAGACGCGTGACCAACCGGCACCGGTTGGCGATCGTGATTCGCGGCGGGCGGATGGGGATCGAGCCCATCGGGTACGCGGCGGGCCTCTGGACGACGCTTCTTGGCTTCGTCTCAAACCAAGCGAGGCAACGTGGAACTCCTGATCGGGCTGCTGGTCATCTTCATCGTGTTCATGGTCGCCGGCTGGGGTTGGCGCAAGGGCCGAGGCCGCTGATCCTGGCGGGCGACAGGCACACGGTGCGCCTTGGGTCGGCCGGGCCCGGCCCGTGTCTCACGAGATGCTCACCATGAGCATCCCTCGGCGCGCGCCGCGCCAGGGCGGCGCAAGGTACGGCCGACGCGCCCGCGTGCAGAGCCAGCAGGTCATCTGCCGTCCACCAACGGGCGGGTAGAGCTCGCAAGGCCCGGTACGGGCGTCGCCATGGCTGCGCGCTGTGCTAGTACGAGTTCGACCATCAGGAGGGGCCCGAAGGGTCAAGCCACGAGGTCGAGGGGCTATAGCTCAGTCGGTTAGAGCGCATCCCTGATAAGGATGAGGTCGCAAGTTCGATTCTTGCTAGCCCCACCATCGGCTACCTGCGCCGATGCTTCAGGACCGGTCGCGCCCGGCCCGGGTCGTGAAGCCGCCCGAGGCGGCGAGCAGGCCGCGGGAGCCCTGGAGAAGGTCGCCAAGACCGTCGGCGTTCGGCCCGTCCATGCCCTCGTCGAGATGCCGTCACGATCGAGCCCCAGTGACGGCCGGGCGCTGGGTCCTACGGCCGTCTGGACCGCACCTGCTTCTTTGATGACCCTTCGCTCTCTGTCGTGGCCCGGGGCCTGGGCTCAGCTCGCTCACGAAGCGGCGTGGCTGCCGTGGCGTCACGGTCGTAGGCAGCTCTGTTGGCGAGGTCGGACCGAACACGTGGGTTGTTCAACATCGAGGCCAGGTGCTGGACGAGGAGCTGGTGGACGTACGCGTTAGGGCGGCTTCGATCGAGATGAGCGACCGACTGGAGCACTTCGAGCTGGCGCGCCGTGAGGCGCAGCATCAACTGCTGGTCTCTAGGTTCAGTCGCCTTCTGCCTCGGCATGGTGATCCCGAATCATCCTTCGGAGAAGCACCGTATCTTGATACGCTTTTTCAGTGGAGGTAGAGCGTCATGCGACGATGGTGGCCGTGGAACCGCAGGCGAAACGCCGTGCCAAGTAGGTCTGACCGCGTCGCGCTCGCGTCCGTCCTCGCTGAGAGCGCCGGCCTGTGGGTAGCGATCGACCGAACGACCAACGAACCGCGAGCGATCTCAGACTCGCCATACAAGTTGGCGGCCGAGATCCGGCGACGGGGTCTTCGCAACGTCGCTGTTGTCCGCGCTCCCGACCCGTCGGAGCCGGAGCTCGTCGGCCTCGGGTAGGGGAGCGTGGCAGCGCGGCCGCCCCTTCCCTGGGTGTACCCCTACCAGGAGGACGGACCGAGGCTCGGGACCATCGTCCTGCGTCCGATCGTGCCGATCACCTTGGCTGCGGCGGATGTGGCACCCACCTCGTTGGCGTTGGTCGACTCCGGGAGCGAGCACGTCCTTGCGGCGCCCTGGCTCGCAACCGCGATCGGGATCGACCTCGGCCAGAGCCATCGAGAGATTGGCCTCGGCGTCGGCGGCGAGACAGTGAAGGTCCGCTTCGCGGACGTGACCCTGAGGTTGCAGGCGCCCGATGTTGACGACGACGACACGTACCTCGAATGGCAGGGTGAAGTTGGGTTCCCTCATCACTGGCGACCGACCTGGCCCATCCTCGTCGGACAGATCAGCTTTCTCGACCAGTTCACGGTCACGATGAGCCGGCTTGCCCAGCACGTTGCGATCGACGCCCCCGAGGCCTTCGACGAGAGGTACGGGATCCAGTGCGGGAGCTGACCCCGCGGCGGCGGGCCCGGCCGCGGCCAGGCTGTGTCACGGGCCATGAGTTCTCCCGCGGGCGCTCACCAGCGGACAGCCGGTCGCCGCCGCACCGTCGGTAGCTTGTTGCGATGCCCATGTTCACCGGGAGGGCGGCGCAGTTCCTCGCATCGCACCATGGCGCCAGGCCCCTGTTGCAGCCCAACGCCTGGGATGTCGGGTCCGCCAAGCTGCTCGAGTCGCTCGGTTTCGAGGCGATCGCCACCTCCAGTAGCGCCTTCGCCGCAACGCTCGGCCGCCTCGACGGCTCGGTGACCCGCCATGAGGCCATCGACCACGCCGCTCAACTCGCCCACGCCGTCCACGTACCGGTATCGGCCGACATGGAGAACGGTTTTGGGGACGACCCCGAAGACGTGGCCGCGACGGTGTCGCTGGCCTGCGGCAGCGGGCTCGCGGGGTGTTCGATCGAGGACTTCACCGGTCGGGCCCACGATGCCATCTACGACGTCGGTCTCGCCGCGCAGCGGGTGGCGGCCGCGGTCGAAGCCGCTCACCGCGGACCGGCTCGACTGGTGCTCACCGCGCGCGCCGAGAACCATCTCCATGGGCGCAACGACCTTGCGGACACGATCGCTCGTCTACAGGCGTACCAGGAGGCTGGCGCCGACGTTCTGTTCGCACCCGGCCTCGACACCGTCGAGGACATCCGCACCCTGGTCACGTCGGTCGATCGGCCCGTGAACGTGCTCGCCACGCCCGGGTGCCCGCCGGTCGGCGAGCTCGCGTCGATCGGCGTGGCCCGCGTCTCCGTAGGCGGCGCCTTTGCCTATGCGGCCCTGGCCGCGATGATCCGCGCCGCCCACGAGCTCAGGGACACGGGCACCTACAGCTACTGGGAAGGGGTAGCCGGCGCCGAGACCACGATCCGCCGCGCGTTCAAGCCTTGACGACCAGCTCGACCTCGAAACCGTCGCGGTCTTCGAGGTAGGCCACCTCGGCCCCTCCAGCGATGGGATGGCCGTCCACCGGCAGCGCCGACCATCCGTAGCCGGGGGCGCCGTCGACGATGGCGTGCAAGCTCGGCGCCGAGCCGACGGCGAACGCCACATGGTTGAGCCCGGGGCGAAGGCGACTGTGGAGCATCCCTGGGACCATGTCGGCGGACTGCTCGAGCACGAGGGCGAACCCATCGTCGTGGCGGAACAGCAACAACCGGTGGGCTGACCGCTCGACCTGGTACCCGAGCTCGCCGAGGAGCCAGCGCCATGACGGCCCGGCCCGTTCGAGGTCGGGGACCCACAGCGTCAGATGGTGCAGCACGGCCCGAGGATACGTCGCGGTTTGCCGGGCGCAGTTGCGACGGCGTCGCATCGGTGCGGGGGCCCTATCCGGTCCGCGACGTTGGTCGCGACTGCATCGCCCTGGTAGAAAACGCCGGTGAGGTACCTGCGACGAGCGATGTTCGCGCTCGGCCTCGCCGGCTTCATCGCCGCGGTGCTGCGGGTGCGAGGCACGGGGGGCGTGCCCCCGCAGGACGGCGGATGGCGGGAGTTGTCAGGGCCCGACCTGCGCTGATGCTGCGCATCGCCGTCATCGGCCTCGGGGCCCTAGGGGCGAGGGCGGCCCGCCAGCTTGCCTCCACGCCGGCCGTCGACGCGGTTCTGGTCCATGACGTGGTGGGCGACCGGCGTCAAGGCGTGGTCGACTCCATCGGCCAGCGCGCCGGGCTGTTCCCGGCTGACGGCTCACCAGCCGGACTGTGCGAAGCGGTGGTGTTGGCCCTGCCCGCCGGCAGGCATACCGGCGCGGCTCGGCGCTTCCTCGACGCCGGCATCCCGATCGTGTCGGCCTCCGACGCGATCGTCGACGTGGAGGGCTTGCTCGACCTCGACTCCGAAGCGCGTGAGCGAGAGGTGACGATCGCCGTAGGGGCCGGTTTTTCGCCAGGGTTCACCTGCGTGCTGGCTCGCCACGGCGCGGTCGGCTTCGACCGGGTCGAGGAGATCCACGTGTCCAAGGTCGGCACCGGAGGGCCCGCCTGCGCCCGCCAGCACCACCACGCCCTGGCCGGTCGGGCCATCGACTGGCGCGACGGTGGCTGGGTGGAGCGCCGGGGCGGGTCGGGTCGGGAGTTGTGTTGGTTCCCCGACCCGGTCGGGCCCAGGGACTGCTACCGCGCCGCGCTCCCGGACGCGTTGTTGCTCGTCCGGGCCTTTCCCGGCGTCGAGCGCGTCACCGCCAGGGTGGCGGCCAACCGCCGCGACCGGGTGACAGCCCGGGTGCCGATGTTGCGCCGCCCCCACGCCGAAGGCGGCCCCGGCGCGGTGCGGGTCGAGGTGCGGGGCACGCAGGGTCGGTCGAGCGCGGCGCGGGTTCTCGGGGCGATGGACCGGCCGGCCATGGCCGCCGGAGCCGTCGCGGCCGTGACGGCTGTGCTGGCGGCGCAGCGGCGGTTGGGGCGATCCGGTGCGGCCGGGCTGGCCGAGCTCGCAGAGCCATTACCGCTGCTGGCCGAGCTGGCCCAGCGCGGCATCAAGGCCGCGGTCTTCGAAGGGGCCGAGCGCCAGAGCTGAGCCACGCGACCTCCCGACCGCAGGGGGAGCTGTAACGAGTGCCGCCGGTGGCAACTGATGCGGCGGGCCGTTGGCACCTTGGGTTGGCAGGAATCGGTTGCGCAGATTCC
>Ga0187893_10001321_pt1 | contig 60497 bp, 53 predicted proteins | sample MA1701074metaG_FD_139574 | JGI IMG/M metagenome (GOLD analysis project Ga0187893, IMG submission 139574) | White microbial mat communities from a basaltic lava cave in the Kipuka Kanohina Cave System on the Island of Hawaii, USA - MA170107-4 metaG ... | reverse complement strand
GACCTCAGGAATCCCTACTCGACGCTCTCCGGCGCGACCCCGGTGCTGAAATCGTCCGAGCACTACTTCTTCCGGCTCTCCGACCCGCAGTGCGTCGCGTTCCTGAAGGCCTGGACGCAAGCGCCCGGCCGGCTGCAGCCGCAGGTCGCGAACAAGGCGAGAGAGTGGCTCGAAGGCGAGGGCGACAAGGCGCTCGCCGACTGGGACATCTCGCGCGACGAGCCCTACTTCGGCATCCCGATCCCGGACGCGCCCGGCAAGTACTTCTACGTCTGGCTCGACGCCCCGATCGGCTACCTCGCCTCGCTCAAGCACTACTTCGACTCGGGCAAGGCGCGCGCGAACGGCGAGCCGCGGACGTTCGCGGAGTTCCTCGCCGCCCCGGACACCGAGCAGATCCACTTCATCGGCAAGGACATCATCTACTTCCACACGCTCTTCTGGCCGGCGATGCTGCAGTTCGCCGGCCCGCCCTACCGCGTGCCCGACGACGTGTACGTGCACGGCTTCATCACCTTCACCGGCGAGAAGATGTCGAAGTCGCGCGGCACCGGCGTGAGCCCGCTGCGCTATCTCGAGCTCGGCATGGACCCGGAGTGGCTGCGCTACTACATCGCCGCCAAGCTGAACGCCGCCGTCGAGGACGTCGACTTCAACCCCGAAGACTTCGTCGCTCGCGTCAACTCCGACCTCGTCGGCAAGTACGTCAACATCGCGAGCCGGTGCGCCGGCTTCCTCGTCAAGCGGTTCGACGGCGCGCTCGCGGCGCCCGAGTTCCCGCCCGGGCTGGAAGCCGAGTTCGCGGCGGCGGCGGCGGAGATCGGCGCGGACTACGCGGCGCGCGAGTTCGGCAAGGCGCTCCGCCGGATCATGCAGCTCGCCGACGCCGCCAACCAGTACGTCGACCGGAACCGGCCGTGGGAGCTCGCGAAGGACCCGGCGAATGCCGCCGCCCTGCATTCGGTGTGCTCGACCGCGCTCGCGCTCTTTCGCGAGCTCACGCTCTACCTCAAGCCGGTCCTCCCGCGCGTTGCGGCGACCGTGGAGGAGTTCCTGAACGTCGCGCCGCTCCGCTGGCAGGACGCCGGCCGGCACCTGCCGGCGGGCCATCGGATCAATGCCTACAAGCACCTCATGACCCGCATCGACCCGAAGCAGGTCGAAGCGCTCGTCGAAGCGAACCGGGAGACCGCCGCCGTGACCACGCCCGCGCCGCCGCCTGCCGCCCCCGCGGCGGAGGGCAGGATCTCGATCGACGACTTCGCCAGGGTGGACCTCCGCGTCGCGAAGATCGTTGCCGCCGACCACGTGGAGGGCGCCGACAAGCTGGTGAAGCTCACCGTCGATCTCGGCGGCGAGACGCGGACGCTCTTCGCCGGCATCAAGGCGGCCTACGACCCGGCGGCGCTCGTCGGCCGGCTCACCGTGGTCGTCGCCAACCTCGCGCCGCGCAAGATGCGCTTCGGCACCTCGGAAGGCATGGTGCTCGCCGCGTCGTGGGAGTCGCCCGGCAAGGCGGGCGCAGGGAAATCGCCCGACAAGGCGGGCTCGGACGAGGGTCCCGGCGTCTACCTGCTCGCGCCCGACTCCGGCGCGCAGCCCGGCATGCGCGTCAAGTAGCCGGCATGCGTGTCGAGTAGCCCGGCCGACCGAGCGCCCCTCGCCGCCATGCCAGCGCCCGCCGGGAACGCCGCGCACGCGAGCCTGGTCTTTCTAGGCCTCCCCGGGTTCGCGCGGAAGCCCGCCGCCGAGCAGGCGAGCCTGCGCGGCCGCCTCGACGCCGCGGTCGCGCGCTCGATCGCGCCGCTCGCGGACGGCGACCGCGTCGTCGCCGACGCACCCGACGGCCTCGCGATCGCGGTGCTCGCCGCGCCGGCCGAGGCGCTGCTCGCGGCGCGCCGCGTCCGCCGCCTCGCGCGCGGCGAGGGCGGCGAGCCGTTCGAGGTCGCGATCGGCGTCGATCACGGCCCGGTGCGCATCGCGACCGGCGAGCGCGGCGAGCCCTGCCTCGCCGGCGACGCCGTCGCGACCGGCGCGGCGGTCACGGGCTTCTCCGCGCCCGGGCGGATCCTCGTCTCGCGCGCGTTCCGCGACGCGCTCGGGCCGGACGAGCGCGCCGAGCGCCTGCAGGCGGCCGGGACGCAGACCGACGCCGGCCTGCGCCGGCACGAGCTGTACTCCTTCGAGGGCGGCGCGAGCGACGCCGCGGCCGCGCTCGACGCGCCGGCCGCACCGCGCCGGCGCGGCCTGCTGGTCGCGCTCGCAGCGATCGCCGGCCTGCTCGCCGCCGGCGTCGCGGTGCGGATCGCGCGCGAGCGCGTGCAGGCCGCACGGCGGCCGGGGGTCGTCGTGCTCGCGATCGAGCCCTGGGGCGAGGTCGTGATCGACGGCACGCCGCGCGGCCGGACGCCGCCGCTCACGCGCATCGAAGTGCCGGCGGGGAAGCGCCGGATCGAGATCCGCCATCCGCCGCAGCCGCCGGTCGCGCTCGAGGTCGAGCTCGACCCGGGCGAGGAGCTGGCGGTGCGCCACTCGTTCGCGACGCCCGCCGCCGCGCCGCCGAAGCCGCAGCGCTCGCCGCCGCCGAAGCAGCCGCCGGAGCAGCCCTCGCGCGTGCGGCGGATGTGGAACGACTTCCGCAAGCAGGCGGGATTCTAGTGAGCAGTTCGATGAGCGACGCGCAGACCCTCGGCCGCTACACCCTCCTCGGCGAGCTCGGCCGCGGGGCGATGGGGGTCGTCTACCGGGCCGAGGACCCGATGCTCAACCGCACGGTGGCGATCAAGACGATCAACATCGCGGCCGACCCCGAGGAGCGCGCGGACTACGAGAGGCGCTTCTACCAGGAGGCGCGGGCGGCCGGCGGGCTCAGCCACCCGAACATCGTCACCATCTACGACATCGGCCGCGCCGGCGACGTCGTCTACATGGCGATGGAGTTCGTCGCCGGCTCCGAGCTGGGGAGCCTGCTCGCGAGCCGCCTGGTCGCGCCGCAAGACGCGATCGAGCTCTGTGCCCAGGTTGCCGACGGCCTCGCGTACGCGCACGAGCGCGGCGTGATCCACCGCGACGTCAAGCCGGCGAACATCATGGTGGCGCGCGGCGGGCCGGCGAAGATCATGGACTTCGGCATCGCGCGGATGCGCTCCTCCGAGGTGAAGACCCAGACCGGCATGCTGCTCGGCTCGCCGAAGTACATGGCGCCGGAGCAGCTGCTCGGCGCCTCCGTCGACCACCGCTGCGACCTCTTCGCGCTCGGCGTCGTGATCTACGAGGCGACCGTCGGCACCGCGCCGTTCGCCGGCGACGACATCACGCAGATCATGTACCAGATCGTGAACGCCGCGCCGCCCGCGCCGAGCGCGGTGAGCGCGCGACTGCCGACCATGCTCGATTTCGTCCTCGCCCGGGCGCTCGCCAAGGATCCCGCGGGACGCTACCAGGACGCGCGCGAGCTCGCCGCCGATCTGCGTGCGTGCAGCGCGGAGATGGCCGCCGCGGCGCCGCCGGCCGGGGACGACGAGGACACGACGCAGACGCTGCCGCTCGGCGCCTTCTCGCTGCCGGGCGCCGGCGGCGCGCGCGTGCGGACGGCGCCGCCGGCCGCCGTGCCGCCGCCTGCCGGGCCGCCGCCGCGTCCCGACCCGGGGCCGCGCCTCGCGATCTCGCGCCGGTTCGACTCGACCGCGGCGCTCCAGCGCCTCGCCGCGGCCGGCGCCGGCGAGGCGATCGAGCAGACCGTTCGCCTGGACCGCGCGGCGCTCGCCGCCGCCGCGAGCGAGCCGCCGCCAGCCGTCGCGCACAAGCGCACCGTGGCGCTGCGCCCGGCGCCGCGCGCGGCGCGCCGCGGCTGGATCGTCTGGGCCGCGGTCGCGGTCGCGGCGCTCGTCGCGGCCCTGATCGCCTTCGGCTAGCGATGCCCCGCTCGCCGCTCGACCTCACCCTCGCGATCGCGCTCGGCTGGCTCGCGCTCGCCGCGCTCGGGCTCGCGGCGCCGCGCGTGCTCGGCTACGTCGCGCGGCTGCTCTTCCCGCTCGGCGCTCTCCTCGGGCTCGCGCTCGCCGGCGTCGCGCTGGCGGGGATCGCGGCGCCGCCGCACGTCTACGTCGCCCCGCTCGGACTGCCCGACCTGCCGTTCCACTTCCGCATGGACGCGCTGTCGGCGTTCTTCCTCCTCCTCCTCGGCGCGGTCGCGGCCGGGGTGTCGGTGTTCGCCGCCGGCTACCTCCGCCCCGGCGAAGGCACCGCGCCGGGCGTCCAGTGCCTCTGGTACCACGTCTTCCTCGCCGCGATGGCGTTCGTGCTCGTCGCCGACGACGCGTACGCGTTCATGGTCGCGTGGGAGGCGATGGCGGTCTCGTCGTTCTTCCTGGTGACGAGCGACCACCGTCACGCCGAGATCCGCCGCGCCGGCTATCTCTATCTCCTGATCGCGCACGTCGGCGCGCTCGGCATCCTGCTCTGCTTCGGCGTGCTCCAGGGCGGCACGCACGACTACACCTTCGACGCGATGCGCGCCGTCGCGCTCGCGCCCGGGTGGGCGACGGCGGCGTTCCTGCTCGCGCTCTTCGGCTTCGGCGCCAAGGCGGGCATCGTGCCGCTGCACGTCTGGCTGCCCGAGGCGCACCCGGCCGCGCCCTCGCCGGTGTCGGCGCTGATGAGCGCGGTGATGCTCAAGACCGCGATCTACGGAATGCTCCGCGTCACCTTCGACCTCCTCCACGTCCAGGTCTGGTGGTGGGGCGCGATCGCGCTCGCGGTCGGCCTCGCGACCGCGCTCTTCGGCGTGGTGTTCAGCGCGGTGCAGGGCGACATGAAGCGCCTCCTCGCCTACTCGTCGATCGAGAACATCGGCATCGCGGTGGCCGGCTTCGGGCTCACCGTGACCTTCGCCGCCTACCAGATGGCCGCGCTCGCCGCGCTCGCGCTGACCGCGACGCTCTACCACTGCCTCAACCACGCGTACTTCAAGAGCCTCCTCTTCCTCGCCACCGGCTCCGTTCTCCACGCGACGCGCGAGCGCGCGCTCGGGCGCCTGGGCGGGCTCATCCACCGCATGCCCTGGGTAGCGTGGCTCGCGCTCGTCGGCGCGGCCGCGACCGCCGGGCTGCCGCCGCTCAACGGCTTCGTCTCCGAGTGGCTGCTGCTGCAGGCGTTCCTCTTCACGCCCGGGCTGCCCGACGGCTACCTCAACATGCTCGTCCCGGTCGCGGCGGCGGCGATCGCGCTCGCCGCCGCGCTCTCCGCCTACGTGATGGTGAAGTTCTACGGCATCGTGTTCCTCGGCCAGCCGCGCGAGGCGAAGCTCGCCGACGCGCACGACGCCGGCCTCTGGGAGCGGATCGGCCTCGCCTGGCTCGCCGCCGGCTGCGTCGCGCTCGGCATCTTCCCGGTGCAGATCGTGGGACTGCTCGAGCGCGTGACCGGCCCGCTCGTCGGCGCGACGCTCTCGGCCGCGACCGCCCGCGGCGGCTGGATCTTCCTCGCGCCGATCGATCCGCAGCGCGCGAGCTACTCGCCGCTCCTCTTCCTCGTCGGCCTCGTCGTGGTCACGGCCGCGGCGTGGTTCGCGGTGCACCGCTTCTACCACGGCCGCATCCGCCGCGCGCCGCCGTGGGACTGCGGCTTCCCGCTCCTCAACGCCCGGATGCAGGACACCGCCGAGGGCTTCGGCCAGCCGGTGCGGGTCGTGTTCGATCCGTTCTTCCGCACCGAGCGCGAGCTGCCCGCACCGGGCGACGCGGCGCCGCGCTACCGCGTGCGCGTCGAGGACCCGCTCTGGTACGCGGTCTACCTGCCGATCGCGCGCGCCGTCGAGCGCATCACCGGCCTCGTGACCGTGCTCCAGCGCGGCCGCATCTCCGTCTACCTCATGTACAGCTTCGCGACGCTGCTCGTGCTGCTGTTCCTCGTCCGATGAGCGCACGATGAGCGCGCCGGGCCGCCCCCGGGAGGGACGACAGGGCCCCTCCCCCGTCTTCGGCGAACCCCGAGCCGCTTCGGCGAGGGGAAGCCGATGAGCGCGCCGGGCCGCCCCCGGGAGGGACGACAGGGCCCCTCCCCCGTCTTCGGCGAACCCCGAGCCACTTCGGCGAGGGTAAGCCAATGAGCTTCTCCTGGGCCGGCGCGATCGCGCAAGCCACCGAGCTCGTGCTCGCGGTGCTGCTCGCGCCGCTCCTCCTCGGCTGGGTCAACCAGTGCCGCGCCTGGCTGCAGGGGAAAGGCGGCCCCGGCGTGCTCCTGCCCTACCGCGTGCTGCGGAAGCTCCTGGTCAAGGACGCGATCGTCGCGCACGGCGCATCGCCCCTCTTCCGCGTCGTGCCGTACGTCCTCTTCGGCGCGATGTGCATGGCTGCGGCGATCGTGCCGACGCTCGGCACCGACCTCCCCTACGCGCCCGCCGCCGACGCGATCGCGCTCGTCGGCATCCTCGCGCTCGCGCGGGTGGCCCTCGCGCTCGCCGCGATGGACATCGGCACCGCGTTCGGCTCGCTCGGCGCGCGGCGCGAGATGCTGATCGGCTTCCTCGCCGAGCCCGCGCTCCTGATGGTGCTCTTCACCGCCGCGCTGATCAGCCAGACCACCTCGCTCGCCACCGCCGTCGAGACGCTGTCGCAGCGCGAGCTCGCGATCTACCCGAGCCTCGCCTTCGCCGGCGTCGCGTTCACCATGGTCTCGCTCGCCGAGAACGCGCGCATCCCGGTCGACAACCCGGCGACCCACCTCGAGCTGACGATGATCCACGAGGCGATGGTGCTCGAGTACTCCGGGCGCCACCTCGCGCTCGTCGAGTGGGCCGCGGCGCTGAAGCTCTTCGTCTACTCGTGCATCGGCATCGCGCTCTTCTTCCCGTTCGGCATCGCGCGCGGCGGCGAGGCGCTCGGGCTCCTCTACGCGCTGCCGGCGCTCGTCGCGAAGCTCGCGATCGGCGGTGCCCTCCTCGCCCTCATCGAGACGGTGTCGGCGAAGATGCGCATCTTCCGCGCCCCGGAGTTCCTCGGCACCGCGTTCATGCTCGCGGTGCTCGCGCTCCTCGTGCACACTTTCCTCGAGGCAGCGTGAGCCCGCCGGGCCGTCCCAAGGGCGAACCCCGAGCGCGGGTAAGCGCGAGGGCAGTCCGGTGAGCGCGCTCCTCACCCCGGCGCTCGTCGGCCAGATCATCAATCTCTTCGCGGCGGTGCTGCTGCTCGTGTCGTTCGCGATGCTCGCGCAGCGCCGCATCCTCTCGCTCATCGACCTCTTCGCCGCGCAGGGGCTGGTGCTCGCCCTGTCGACCGCGTTCGTCGCCTGGGCGACCGGGCAGACGCATCTCTACTGGTCGGCCGGGCTGACGCTGGCGCTCAAGGTGCTGCTGGTGCCCTGGATCCTGCACCGCCTGATCCGCCGGCTCCAGGTGAAGTGGGACGTCGAGACGCTGATCAACATCCCGACCACGATGCTCGTCGGCCTGGTGCTGGTGATCCTCGCGTTCAACCTCGCCCAGCCGGTGTCGGAGCTCGCCGGCACGGTGACCCGCGGCACGCTCGGGATCGCGCTCGCCTCGGTGCTGCTCGCCTTCCTGATGATGATCACCCGCTCGAAGGCGGTGCCGCAGCTCATCGGCTTCCTCGCGATGGAGAACAGCCTCTTCTTCGCCGCCACCGCCGCGACCTACGGCATGCCGATGGTGGTCGAGCTCGGGATCGCGCTCGACGTGCTGGTCGGCGTCGTCATTCTGGGCGTGTTCTTCTTCCAGATCCGCGAGCGGTTCGACTCGCTCGACATCCACCACCTCGAGCAGCTGAAGGAAGAATGAAGCGGGAACGCGCTTGCGCAGGGGGCAAGGCGTGAGCTGGGAGATTCTCGCGGTGCTCGCGATCCCGCTCGCCGGCGGCGCGCTCCTCGCGCTCGTCGGCGACCGGCGCTGGGCGCCGGAAGCGAACGTCGCGCTCTCGATCGGCACGTTCGTCGCCGCGGGGACGCTCACCGCGCGCGTCGTGCGCACCGGGCCGTTCCTCGCCTTCCGCGAGCAGTTCTTCGTCGATCCGCTGAACGTGTTCCTGGTGGCGCTCACCGCGTTCGTCGCGCTGACCACCGCGATGTTCTCGCGGCCGTACATGCGGGTCGAGGAGGACCACGGCCGCATCACGCCGGGCCGGCTGCGGCTCTACCACAGCATGTACCAGCTCTTCGTCTTCACGATGCTGCTCGTGCTGCTCACCAACAACATGGGGATCGTGTGGGTCGCCACCGAGGCGGCCACGCTGACGACCGTGCTGCTCATCAGCCTCTACCGCACGCCGGCGAGCCTCGAGGCGGCGTGGAAGTACTTCATCCTGTGCGGCGTCGGGATCGCGCAGGCGCTCTTCCGCACGATCCTCCTCTACATGGCCGCGCAGAAGATCCTCGGCGGCGGCATCGAGGCGCTGCTGTGGACCCACCTCGCCGGCGTGCGCTCGCAGCTCGAGCCGACGGTGCTGTCGATCGCGTTCGTGTTCCTGCTCGTGGGCTACGGCACCAAGGTCGGGCTGGTGCCGCTCCACAACTGGCTGCCCGACGCGCACGCCGAAGGCCCGACGCCGGTGTCGGCGGTGCTCTCGGGGTTGCTCCTCAACGTCGCGCTCTACGCGCTCGTGCGCTGCAAGGTGCTCGCCGACGGCGCGCTCGGCACGCCGTTCGCCGGCCAGCTCATGATGGGGTTCGGCATCGCCTCGGTGGTGACCGCAGCGTTCTTCCTCTTGCGCCAGCGCGACATCAAGCGCCTGTTCGCCTATTCCTCGATCGAGCACATGGGGCTCATCACGTTCGCGTTCGGCATGGGCGGCCCGGTCGCGAGCTTCGCGGGGCTCCTGCACATGACGGTGCACTCGCTCACCAAGAGCGCGATCTTCTTCGCCGTCGGCCACGCGGTGCAGAAGACCGGCACCCAGGTGATGGCCGACATCCGCGGCCTCGCGCGCGTGAGCCCGACCGTCGGCTGGGGCCTCATGATCGGCACGATCGCGATCCTCGGCCTGCCGCCGTTCGGCGTCTTCGCGAGCGAGTTCCTGATCCTCACGAGCGCGATGCGCCAGCAGCCGTGGGCGACGCCGCTCCTCCTCGTCGCGCTCGGCGTCGGCTTCGCCGCGGTGTTCCGGCAGATCCAGCCGATGGTGTTCGGCGACCCGGAGGGGAGGTTCGCCCCGGTGCAGCTCCCCTACCGGCCGGCGCTCGCGCCGGTGTTCGTCCACTACGCGCTCGTGCTCTCGCTCGGGCTCTACGTGCCGCCCTACCTCGCCGACTGGTACCGCGAGGCAGCGCGCCTGATCGGCTGACCGTGCACGCGCCCCCGGCCTTCGATTCGCTCGGGCTCCAGCCCGCGCCGCTCCGCGCGGCGCTCCCCGCCTGGCACGCGCGCGCCGGGGTCGAGCGGCTGCGCGAGATCGCCGTCGGCGTGGCGGCGAAGGGCGGCCGGCTCGCCGCGCTGTGGGGCGCCGACGAGCGCGACCGCGGCGAGGGGTTCGCGCTCCACCTCGCCCTCGTCGTGGACGACGCGACGCTCTGGCTCGCGGTGCCGCTTCCCGCCGGCCGGCCCGACTACCCCGACCTCGCCGACGTGTTCGCCTGCGCGAACCGGATGCAGCGCGCCGCCTACGACCTCGTCGGCATCCGCTCGGGCGCCGCCGACCAGCGGCAGTGGTTGCGCCACGCCGCCTGGCCCGCCGACGTCTACCCGCTGCGGCGCGACTTCGGCCTCGAGAACTGGTACGGCAACGACGTCGAGCAGTACCGCTTCGTCCAGGTCGCCGGCGAGGGCGTGCACGAGATCCCGGTCGGGCCGGTGCACGCCGGCACGATCGAGCCCGGCCACTTCCGCTTCTCGGTGGTCGGCGAGAAGGTGCTCCGGCTCGAGGAGCGCCTCGGCTACGTCCACAAGGCGGTCGACAAGCTGTTCGAGAGCCGCGACCTCGTCGCCGGCAGCCGCCTCGCCGGGCGCATCTCCGGCGACAGCACCGTCGCGTACGCCTGGGCGTACGCGATGGCGGTCGAGGGGCTCGCCGGGGTCGCGCCGCCGCCGCGCGCGCTGTGGCTGCGCGCGGCCGCGCTCGAGCGCGAGCGGGTGGCGAACCACCTCGGCGACCTCGGCTACCTCGGCAACGACGGCGGGCTCGCGTTCGGGCTCGCGCAGTTCATGCGGCTGAAGGAGGAGTGGCTGCGGCTCAACGCGCGGCTCTTCGGCCACCGCTACCTGATGGACTACGTGATCCCGGGCGGGGTCGAGCGCAACATCGGCCGTCACGGCTGCGACGAGATCGCCGCGCAGTGTGCGGCGCTCGCGCGCGAGGTGCGGGTGCTGCGCGACCTCTACGACGACCACGCCGGGCTGCAGGACCGGTTCCTCACCTGCGGCCGCCTCGCGCCGGAGACCGCGCGGCTCCTCGGGGTCGTCGGGCTCGCGGCGCGCGCGAGCGGCCTCCCGCTCGATGCCAGGGTCGCCCCCGGCCACGAGCCGTACGACCGGCTCGGCGTGGCGCTGCAGACGCAGACGGCCGGTGACGTGGCCGCGCGGGTCGCGGTGCGCTTCGACGAGATCGCCGAGTCGCTGCGCCTGCTCGAGGCGATCGTGGAGGGCGTGCCGCTCGGCGAGATCGCGACGCCGTTCGCGACCGTCGGCGGGCGCGGCCGGGGCCTCGGCCGGGTCGAGGGCTGGCGCGGCGAGGTCGTGGTCGCGCTCGAGTCCGACGGCGGGACGATCCGCCGCTGCCACGCGCACGACCCGTCGTGGCAGAACTGGCCGGCGCTCGAGCACGCGGTGATCGGCAACATCGTTCCCGACTTCCCGCTCATCAACAAGTCGTTCAACCTCTCGTACAGCGGACAGGACCTGTAGATGCTCAAGCTCCTGCGGCAGATCGCGGTCACCGGCATCGTGAGCGAGCCGCCGCCGCGCCCCGACCCGACGCTCCGCGTGGTCGAGCAGCGGCTCGCGAACGAAGTGCTCGCGCTCTTCGGCGGCGCGCTCGCGATCCGCCACGTCGACGCCGGCTCGTGCAACGGCTGCGAGCTCGAGATCCACATGCTGACGACCCCGCACTACAACCTCGAGGGGCTCGGGATCCGCTTCGTCGCGAGCCCGCGCCACGCCGACATGCTGCTCGTCACCGGGCCGGTGTCGCGCAACATGGAGACCGCGCTCAAGCGCACCTACGACGCGGTCCCCGACCCGAAGCTCGTCGTCGCGGTCGGCGACTGCGGCTCGACCGGCGGGGTCTTCGGCGAGAGCTACGCGAGCTGCGGCCGGGTGGCGAACGTGATCCCGGTCGACGTCGCGGTGCCGGGCTGCCCGCCGACGCCGACCGCGCTCATGCAGGGCATCCTGACCGCGATCGCCACGCGGTCGCGCCAGTCCTGAGCGGCGGCCGCGGTGGACCTCGCGCTCCCCCTGCCGGTCGTCGGCTGGCTCTTCACGATCCTCAGCGTGGTCGCGCTGGTCGTGGGGGCGCTGCTGATCGTGGCGATGCACCGCGCCGGAGAGCGTCAACGCAGCCTGCTTGCCGCGGCGGCGTGGAACGACATGGCGCTCTTCGGGATCTGGATCCTCGGGCTCGCCGGCGGCATCGGGGTCGTGCAGCTCCGGCCGTGGGGCCGCGATCTGCTGGAATTCTTCTGCTGGACGCTGATCGCGCTCACGCTGCTGTCGGCCGCGACGCGGCTCAGCGCATACCGGCGCCAGCCGCCCGAGGAGCGCGTGAACTGGATCGGCGCGATCTCCGGCCTGCTCGTGGTGCTGATCCCGGTGATCGCGCTCTGCGCCGCCACGCTCGTCACCCTGCGGAGCGACGCGGGGCGGGCGGCGTTCGCGGGCTAGCGGTCACCTCCGGCGCAAAGCGGGGCCCAGGGACGGCCGGCTTTCGCAGGCATGACGAATCAGGGCTTCAGGTACGCGTAGCCTTCCCGCTGCTGGAGTTGCGTGATCCGCTGCACGCCCGAGGGTGTGAAATCGACCTCGGGGATGAACTGCTTCGTGTCGAGCTTGCGGTTGCGCAGCGTGATCTGGCAGACCTCGAACGTGACGCCCTGCGCCTTCAGCGACTCGACCGTCACGTTGTAGGGATTCTTGTTCGCGTCCTGCGCGCCGGTCATCAGGAAGTCGACCCCGTCGGCGTGCGCGACGACGACGATCTTCGCCTTCGGGTCCACCTCGAGGTGATTGCGGACGTTGCGCAGGCCCTTGGTCGCCTGCGCGAGACCGCTGTCGAAGTGGTAGATGACCTTGTCCTGCGCGGTCGCGGCGCCGGCGAGCGCGAGCGCGGCGGCAGCGGCGATGATCTGCAACGTCTTCATGTCCGGCCTCCTCGTTGATCCGCGGTTGACAATCCCGCCCCGCGGGCGTCGAAATCGCGGTCGTGGCGAAGCATCTCACCATCTCCGGCCGGGTGCAGGGCGTGGGCTACCGCGCGTCGATGATCGACGAGGCGCGGCGCCTGGGCGTGACCGGCTGGGTGCGGAACCGCCGCGACGGCTCGGTCGAGGCCGTCGTCGACGGCGGACCGGCGGCGGTGACGGCGATCGTCGAGTGGGCGCGCAGGGGGCCGCCGGGGGCGCAGGTCACCGGTGTCGCCGTCGCAGATGCGGCGGGCGCGTTCAGCCGGTTCGACTGGCTGCCGACGGCTTGAGCACGACCCACGGCACCGGGCCGGCGTCGATTGCGCCGGCCCTCGCGCTGCTGTTCGCAGCCGACGGCAGCGGCGGCGTCCGTATTACATGTTATATAATGGCCACACGCTTACCCGACCGGCCGAGGCACCCGAGGCACCCGAGGCACCCGAGGCACCCATGGCAACCCTGACCCTCACCAACGTCTACCTGGAACGCAAGCAGAAGGAGGCCCTCGCTCGCAGGGCGAAGGCGCGGGGCACCAACCTTTCGGCCGAAGTGCGCAGCGCGATCGATGCCTATCTCGCGGGCGTCTCCGTCGAAGACCTGCGGCTCCTGGACGACGCGACGCGCCGGGCGGAATCGGAGATCGGGGAGATGAACGCGAACCTGGACCGCGCGAATGCCCGTGCGCGGCGGTTCTTCAAGGAAATCGGGCAGCTGCGCGGCGGGCAATCGAAGTGAGCCTCGTCACCGACATCCTCGACCGGCTTTCCGGGGTCACCCAGCTGAAGGAAAAGCTGCTGCAGCAGGACCGGGTCCTCGAGCGCATGCAGACGATCCTGCTCGACCAGCAGCGGGATCTCGCCGAGGTCCGGGGAATGGTCAAGGCGCTGGTCGCCATCCGGAACGACGACTCGCGCACCGACCGGTCGTAGCGGTCGCGCCGCGCAGCCGCCGTGGCCCCTTGCGCCGCAGCAGTCCCGGCAGCATCCATCCGGCTCGATCGCCGCCGGATCGACCGCTACGCGTAAACCACTTCCACGTTCTCCGGCGCGAGCCACTCCCCGAGCGCCGCGATGAGCGCATCCTCCGGGCTCACGCGCCACTCGTCGCCGAGCCGCAGCTCGGCGATCGCGCCGGCGTTCGCGTAGCACACGCACACCGCGCAGCTCCCGTTGCGGTACGGCGCGAGCACCTCCTTGAGCCTCCGCGCCGCCGCCGCGCGGTCGGCCGACGCGGCGCCGTTGAGCGACAGCCGGATCGCGCGCGCGTACCGGGCGCGCGCCGCCGCGAGGTCGTACAGCTTGTCGGCGACGACGCGGAAGCCGCCGGTGAACTCGTCCTTCGCGACCTTGCCCTGCACGACCAGCGGCCGGTCCTCCCGGATGAGGTCGCGGTGCGCTTCCCACAGCTCGTTGTAGACCGACACCTCGATCTGCGCGGTGCCGTCGTCCAGGGTGACGGCGGCCATCTTGCCGCGGCGGGTCATCGCGGTGCGCGCGCCGGCGACCATCCCGGCGAGGAGCTGCGGCTCGTTCCGGGGCGCAAGCTCGGCGAGCGAGGCACGAACGAACGGCGCGAACTCGCGCCGGTACGCGGCGAACGGATGGCCGGAGAGGTACAGGCCGAGCGCGACCTTCTCCTCGGCGAGCCGCTGCGCCTCGGTCCAGCGCGGCACTTCCACGTAGCGGGTGCGCGCGCGCGCCGCGGCCTCGCCGAAGAGGCTCGACTGCTGGGCGTCGCGCGCGCGCTGCTCGGCCGCCTCGAGCGCGATGCCGACCGAGGCGAGGAGGCGCGCGCGGTGGTCGTCGAGCGCGTCGAACGCGCCGGCGCGCACCAGCGCCTCGACCGAGCGCCGGTTGACGATCCGCCGGTCGATGCGCTCGCAGAAGTCGAAGAGGTCGGCGAACGGCCCGCCTTCGGCGCGCGCTCTCAGGATCGCGGCGACCGCCGACTCGCCAGTGCCCTTCACCGCGCCGAGGCCGTACCGGATCGAGCGCCCGTCCACCGGCACGAAGCGGTACTCGCCGGTGTTCACGTCCGGCGGCAGCAGCGCGAGCCCGTTCGCGACGGCGTCCTGGTGAAACTGCTGCACCTTGTCGGTGTCGTCCATCAGCGCCGACAGGTTCGCCGCCATGAACGCCGCCGGGTGGTGCGCCTGCATGTACGCGGTCTGGTAGGCGACGAGCGCGTATGCCGCCGCGTGCGACTTGTTGAAGCCGTAGCCGGCGAACTTCTCCATCAGGTCGAAGAGCTCGTTCGCCTTGCGCGGCGTGAGGCCGTTCGCGGTCGCGCCGGCGACGAAGGTGTCGCGGTGCCGGGCCATCTCCTCGGGCAGCTTCTTGCCCATCGCGCGGCGCAGGAGATCGGCACTGCCGAGCGAGTAGCCGCCGATCACCTGCGCGATCTGCATCACCTGCTCCTGGTAGACCATCACGCCGTAGGTCGGCCCGAGGATCGATTCGAGCCGCGGGTCGAGGTACTCGACGCGGCTCCGGCCGTGCTTGCGCTCGACGAAGTCCGGGATGAGGTCCATCGGCCCCGGCCGGTAGAGCGCGACGAGCGCGATCAGGTCCTCGAACCGGTCGGGCCGCGCGCGCTTGAGGAGGTCGCGCATGCCGCGCGACTCGAACTGGAACACCGCGGTCGCGTTGGCGGCCTGGAACACGCGGTAGGTGTCGCGGTCGTCGAGCGGCAGGGTCTCGAGCGCGGGCGCCGCCGACGGGTCGAGCCGCTTCACGTAGCGGATCGTCCAGTCGAGGATCGTGAGCGTGGTCAGGCCGAGGAAGTCGAACTTGACGAGGCCCACCGCCTCGACGCCCTTCATGTCGAGCTGCGACACGACCGCTTCCGAGCCGTGCGCGGCGTAGACCGGGCAGAACTCGGTGATCCTCCCCGGCGCGATCAGCACCCCGCCGGCGTGCATGCCGACGTTGCGCGTGAGCCCTTCGAGGTCCCCGGCGAGCGCGAGCAGCTCGCGCGTCTCCTCCTCGGTGTCCTCGCGCTCCTTGAGGCGCGGCTCCAGCTCGCGCGCGGCCTTCAGGGTGATGAGCTTGCCCGGCTGGAACGGGATCAGCTTCGCCAGCTCGTCGGCGCGGGTGTAGGTCCACTCCATCACCCGACCGACGTCGCGCACGACCGCCTTCGCCGCCATCGTGCCGAAGGTCGCGATCTGCGACACCGACTCGGTGCCGTACTTCTGCTTGACGTAGCCGATGACCCGGTCGCGGCCGTCCTGGCAGAAGTCGATGTCGAAGTCGGGCATCGAGACGCGCTCGGGGTTGAGGAAGCGCTCGAAGAGGAGGTCGTAGCGGAGCGGGTCGAGATCGGTGATGCCGAGCGAGTAGGCGACGAGCGACCCCGCGCCCGACCCGCGCCCCGGCCCGACCGGCACGCCGTTCGATCTCGCCCAGCCGATGAAGTCGGCGACGATGAGGAAGTAGCCGGCAAAGCCCATCTGCACGATGGTCTTCGTCTCGAACGCGAGCCGGTCGCGATAGCGCGGCGCCGCCTGCGCGCGCAGCGCCGCGTCCGGGTAGAGGCTCGCGAGCCGCCGGCCGAGGCCCGCCTCCGCGCTCGCGGCGAGGTGGTCCTCCAGGGTCACGCCGGGCGGGGTCGGGAACTCCGGCAGGCGCGAGCGCCCGAGCTCGAGTGAGAGGTTGCACCGCCGCGCGATCTCGACCGAGTTGGCGAGCGCTTCCGGCAGATCGGCGAACGCCCGCGCCATCTCGGCCTGCGTGCGAAAGTAGCTCTCGGGCGTGAACGACCGCGGCCGCCGCCGGTCGGCGAGCACGTACCCCTCGGCGATGCAGACGCGCGCCTCGTGCGCCTTGTAGTCCTCCGGCCGCAGGAACTGCACCGGGTGCGTCGCCACCGCGGGGAGCCCGAGCCGCCCGGCGAGGCGCACCGCGGCGTCGATGTACTGCTCGGTCTGCGGGTGGCCGGCCCGCTGCAGCTCGACGTAGTACGCGTCCGGGAAGAGCGCCGCCCACTCCGCGGCGAGCTTCTCCGCGGCCGCGGCGTTGCCGGCAAGGAGCGCCGTTCCCGCGTCGCCCGTCATCGCGCCGGAGAGCGCGATGAGGCCGTCCGCCCCGCCGGCGGCGAACCACGCCTTGCGGATCTCCGCGCGGCCGCGGTGCTGGTTCTCGAGGTAGGCGCGGCTCAGGAGCTCCGACAGGCGGAGATACCCCGCGCGCGAGCGCACGAGGAGAAGCGCGCGATGCGGCCGGTCGCGATCCGCGTCGTTGGTGATCCAGACGTCGCAGCCCACGATCGGCTTGACGCCCGCTTTGCGCGCGCTCTTGTAGAAATCGACCATGCCGAACACGTTGGCGAGGTCGGTGAGCGCGAGCGCACCCATGCCGTCGGCCGCCGCGCGCGCGACCGCGTCGTCGATGCGCACGATGCCGTCGGCGATCGAGAACTCGCTGTGCAGGCGGAGGTGGACGAAGGACGGTTGCGGCATGGGACGCGCTCGCCGGGCGGCGCAGCGTCGCGATTCTAGCAACCGCCGCCTGCCAGGTTGCCCGCCGGTTGCCGGCTTCGCGCCGCATGGTGTAGAAAGGAAGCCGGATCAGACGCTTAATCGGTGGCTTTGATGCGAACTGCAGCCTTTCTCGTCCCTCTTCTCGTCGCCGTCCTCGTCGCCGTCCTCCTCGCCGGCCCGGCCGCGGCGCAGACGGTCTACCGCTACGTCACGCCCGACGGCAGGACGATCTTCTCCGACCAGCCGGTGCCGGGTGCGCGGCTGCAGGGGACGATCGCGCCGCCGGCGGCGCCGGCGGCCGCCCCTGCGCCCGCGCCGGTCGAGAGCCGCACGCCGGCCCCGGCCGACCGCCCGGGCGATACGCGGCAGCAGCGGCTGCGCGAGGCGTCCGCCGAGGTCGAGGCGGCGACCCAGGGCCTCGCGCAGGTGCGCGCGCGGCTCGAGGCGGGCAAGGAGCCGCTCCCCGGCGAGCGTACCGGGACGGCGGGCGGCGCGAGCCGCCTGAACGAATCGTACTGGGCGCGCCAGCAGACGAACGAGGACGCGGTCAGGAAGGCGCAGGCGCGCCTCGACGCGGCGACCGCCGCCCGGAACGCGGCGCTGTAGCGCTCGTGCGTGCCCTCGCGCTGCTCGCCGCGCTCTTCGCCGCGCAGTTCCCCAGCGGGGCGACGGCGCAAAACGCGTACCGCTTCGTCACGCCCGACGGGCGGGTGATCTACTCCGACCAGCCGGTGGCCGGAGCGCGCCTCGAGGCGACGATCGCGGCGCCGCCCGCGCCGTCGTCGCCGCAGCCGGCCGTGTCGCTCACGCCGCGCCAGGAGGCGCTCGCGAAGTCGGCCGACGAACGCATCCGGCGGCTGAACGAGCTGACCATCGAGATCCAGGGCGCGGAGCGCGATCTGGCCGCGGCGAACGCGGCGCTGCAGGCGGGCGTGGAGCCGCGGGAGGGCGAGCGCATCGGCACCTACGCCGGCCGCGCGCGGCTCAACGACGCGTACTGGGCGCGCCAGGACGACAACCAGCGCGCGGTGGCGAACGCGCAGGCCCGGCTCGACCGCGCGGTGCAGGAACGAAACGGGCTGCGCTGAAGCGGCGGCGAAACCGGGCCGACGGTCAGGCCGGCGTGACGACCGTCGCCGGCGCGGCCTCCGGCCGCGGCTCGATTCGGCCGATGCGCCAGACCGTCTCGCCCGCGGCGCGCAGCCGCTCGGCCGCGCGCCCGGCGTCGCGTTCGGCGACGACGACGATCATCCCGATGCCGCAGTTGAAGACGCGATGCATCTCGGCGTCGGCGAGGTCGCCCTCCCGCTGCAGCCAGCCGAAGAGCGGCGGCAGCGGCCACGCGCGCGCATCGAGCACGGCACGCACGCCCTGCGGCAGCACGCGCGGCACGTTCTCGACCAGTCCGCCGCCGGTGATGTGCGCGAGGCCCTTCACCGGCAGCTCGCGCATCAGGGCGAGCAGCGGCTTCACGTAGATCCGCGTCGGCGCGAGCAGCGCGTCGGCGAGCGGCCGGCCGTGGAGGTCCGCGGCGAGATCCGGCCCCGGGGAAGGGAGGGGCCCCTTCCCGTCCCATCCCGCGCGCCCGAGGATGCGGCGGATGAGCGAGTAGCCGTTCGAGTGCGCGCCGCTCGAGGCGAGCCCGAGCACGGCGTCGCCGGGCGCGATCGCGCGGCCGTCGATCACCCCGCTCTTCTCGACCACCCCGACGCAGAACCCGGCGAGGTCGTACTCGCCCGCGGGATACATCCCCGGCATCTCGGCGGTCTCGCCGCCGATCAGCGCGCAGCCCGCCTGCTCGCAGCCCGCCGCGATCCCCCCGATCACCTGCGCGGCGACGTCGACGTCGAGCTTCCCGCAGGCGAAGTAGTCGAGGAAGAAGAGCGGCTCGGCGCCCTGGACCAGCACGTCGTTCGCGCTCATCGCGACGAGATCGATGCCGATCGTGTCGTGGCGGTCGAGCGCGAAGGCGAGCCTGAGCTTGGTGCCGACGCCGTCGGTCCCGGACACGAGCACCGGCTCGCGGTAGCGCTTCGGCAGCTCGACCAGGGCGCCGAAGCCGCCGATGCCGGCAAGCACCTCCGGCCGCATCGTCCGCTGCGCGAACGGCTTGATGCGCCGGACGAGCGCGTCGCCCGCGTCGATGTCGACGCCGGCGTCCTTGTAGGAGAGGGGATCGGGCAAGCGGGGATCGATCGCGGGCCGCTACACTACGGCGCCGCGATTCTACCGGACCGCCTCCCCGCCGTGACCGACCAGCTCCTCCTCGAGCTCGCGCCGCCGCCCGCACCCACGTTCGCGAACTTCGCCGCCGGGCGCAACCGCGCCGCGGTCGAGGCGCTCGCGCGGCTCGAGGCGGCGCCGGGCGTGGTCGACCCAGGCGTGGTCTACCAGGTGGATTACCAGGTGGTCTACCAGGTGGTCTACCAGGTGGTCTACCTGTGGGGCGAAGCGGGCAGCGGCAAGAGCCACCTCCTCGCCGCGGCGGCAGGCGCGGCGGGCGACGCGGCCCGCCGCGCGGTGCTCGACGACGTCGACCGGCTCGGCGAGGCCGGGCAGCTCGAGGCGTTCGACCGCTTCAACCGCGTCCGCGCCGCCGGCGGGTCGGTGATCGCGGCCGGGCGCTCGCCGCCGGCCGCCCTTCCGCTCCGCGAGGACCTCCGGTCCCGCCTCCTCTCGGGGCTCGTCTTCCAGCTCCTGCCGCTCGCCGACGGCGAGAAGGCGGCCGCGCTCGCGGCGCACGCCACGGCGCGCGGCATGAAGCTTCCGGCCGACGCGGTGGATCACCTCCTCGCGCGTCTGCCGCGCGACCTCGGCACGCAGTTCGCGGTGCTCGACGCGATCGACCGCTACTCGCTCGCGCGCAAGCGCCCGGTGACCCTGCCGCTCGTGCGCGAGGCGCTCGCGGCGCTCGCCCTGCGCTAGGCTCGCGGGCGCCGTGGACCTCGTCCTCTTCGACCTCGACAACACGCTGCTCGCCGGCGACTCGGACTACGAGTGGGCGCAGTTCCTGATCGGGCGCGGCGTTGTCGACCGCGCGACCTACGAGGCGCGGAACGACGAGTTCTTCGCGCAGTACCGCTCGGGCACGCTCGACATCCACGAGTTCCTCGCGTTCCAGCTCGCCCCGCTCGCGCGCTACCCGCGCGCCGAGCTCGACCGGTGGCACGCCGCGTTCATGGACGCGAAGATCCGGCCGATGATCGGCACGCCGGCGCGCGAGCTCGTTGCGGCCCATCTCGCCGCCGGCGCGCTCTGCGCGATCGTGACCGCCACCAACTCGTTCGTGACCGCGCCGATCGCGCGCGAGTTCGGCGTGCCGCACCTCGTCGCCACCGAGCCGGAGACGACCGGCGGCGCCTTCACCGGCAGGCCGGCCGGCACCCCGTGCTTCCGCGAGGGCAAGGTCGCGCGGCTCGAGGAGTGGCTCGCCGCGATCGGGCGGCCGCTCGCGCGCTTCGCCTCCAGCCGGTTCTACAGCGACTCGCACAACGATCTCCCGCTGCTCGAGCGGGTCAGTCAGCCGGTCGCGGTCGACCCGGACGACACGCTGCGCGGGATCGCCGCGGCGCGCGGGTGGCCGGTGATCTCGCTCCGCTAGGATGCGCCGCTTCGCTGCGGCGGCGGTGCTCGCGGGCGCGCCCCTCGCGCTCGCCGCCGCGCTCTGGTTCGGCTCGGTCGACCTGCCGGCGCGGGCGTGGCTCGACACGGTCGCCGGCGGCGGCGGCGAGACGAGCCGCGAGATCGTCTGGGGCCTGCGCGCGCCGCGCGCGGCGGCCGCCTTCGCGGTCGGCGCGCTGCTCGCGGTCGCCGGCACCCTGCTCCAGGTCCTGCTCCGCAACCCCCTCGCGGACCCGGCGATCCTCGGCGTCTCGGGCGGCGCTTCGGTCGGCGCGATGGCGGCCATGCTCCTCGCCTGGCCGCAGTGGGCGATCAGCGCCGCAGCGCTCGCCGGCGCCTGCGCCGCGGCGGGCGCGCTCCTCGCGCTCGCGCTGCGCCTCACCGGCTGGAACGTCCACCGCGTGCTGCTCACCGGCGTCGCGATCGGCGCCGGCTGCGGCGCCGTCGTGAGCCTGCTCCTCGCGCTCGCGCCGCCGGGGCGGCTGCACGGGATGCTCTTCTGGCTGCTCGGCGATCTCTCCGGCGCCGAGCACCCGCTCGCCCCGTGGATCGCCGCGCTCGCCGTCGTGGCGGCGGCGCAGGCGCTCGCGCCGCGCCTCGACGCGCTCGCGCTCGGGCAGCTCAAGGCGCGCTCGCTCGGCGTCGCGGTCGGCGCGACCCAGACCATCGCCTTCCTCGCCGCGACCGTCGCCACCGTCGCCGCGGTGCTCGTCGCCGGCAGCATCGGATTCGTCGGCCTCGTCGTCCCGCACGCCCTGCGCCTCGCCGGGTTCGGCGAGCACCGGCGGCTCGTGCCGCTCGCCGCGCTCGCCGGCGGGACGCTGCTCACCGCCGCCGACACGCTCGCGCGGACCGTCGTCGCCCCGCTCGAGTTCCCGGTCGGGGCGATCACCGCGCTCGTAGGAGTGCCGGTGCTGCTCGCGCTGCTCGCCAGGAGCCGCTGAGGTGCTCGGGACGGCCGGACTCACGCTCGAAGTGCCCGGTCGCACGCTCGTCGCCGGCCTCGACTTCCGCCTCGCACCGGGCGACTGCTGCGCCGTGCTCGGCCGCAACGGCGCCGGCAAGACGAGCCTGCTCCTCGCGCTCGCGGGGCTGCGCCCGCCCGCCGCCGGCACGGTGCGGCTCGACGAGGCGCCGATCGCGACGCGGCCGCGCCGGGAGGTGGCGCAGCGCGTCGGCATCCTGCTCCAGGACGAGACCGAGAGCTTCTGGGGCACGACGCTCGAGTACGCCCTGCTCGGCCGCTTCGCGCGCGCGGGCGCCACCTTCGGCGCCGACGCCGAGGGCGAAGCGGCGGCGCGCACGGCGCTCGCCGAGGTCGACCTCGCCGCGCACGCGGCCCAGCCCTTTCGCACGCTCTCCGGCGGCGAGCGCCAGCGCGCGCGGTTCGCGCAGCTCCTCGTGCAGTCGCCCGCGGCGTGGCTCCTCGACGAGCCCCTCGCGCACCTGGATCTCGGCCACCAGGCGGCGGCGATGCGGCTCGCGGGGCGTCTCGCCGCCGCCGGCGGCGCGGTGATGATCGCGCTCCACGAGCCGATGTGGGCGGCGCGCGCCTGCTCGCGGGCGCTGTTGCTGTATGATTCCGGCCGGTTTCAAGAGGGTCCGGTCAGGGAAGTGCTCACGCAGGCGAATCTCGAGGCGCTGTACGGCTGCCGGCTCGAGCCGGCGGCCGCGCCGGGGTTCCCGCTCTTCCTCCCCGCCAGTTGATCAAGCGCTTCATCCGCCGGGTCCTGCGCATCGGCCCGGGCCGCGAGCCCGAGCGCATCCCCGCCGAGGTGCACGGGGTCCGCCGCGAGCGCCTGAGCTACGGCGCGCGCAAGACCTGCGAGCTGCTCGCCGCGCACGGCCACGAGGCGTTCGTCGTCGGCGGCGCGGTGCGCGACCTCATGCTCGGCCTCCAGCCGAAGGACTTCGACGTCGCGACCGACGCGACGCCGGAGCAGGTGCACCGGGCGGTCCGCCGCTCGCGCCTGATCGGCCGCCGGTTCCGCATCGTCCACGCGCTCTTCCACGACGAGACGGTCGAGGTGTCGACCTACCGCGCGCCGGCGGCGCCGGAATCGGCAACGTCCACAACGTCCACCGAGTCCGCCGCACCCGCCGCGCCCGGCGCGGCCCGCAGCGGCGCGGTCGACGAGCACGGCCGCCTCGTCCGCGACAACGTCTGGGGCAACCGCGAGCAGGACGCGGCGCGGCGCGATTTCACCATCAACGCGCTCTACTACGACCCGGCGAACGAAACCGTGCTCGACTACCACGAGGGCGTGCGCGACCTGAAGAAGCGGCGCGTGCGCATCATCGGCGACCCGCGCAGCCGCTACCGCGAGGACCCGGTGCGGATGCTGCGCGCGGTGCGCTTCGCGGCGAAGCTCGACTTCCAGCTCGACCCGAAGACGCGCGCGCCTATCGTAGAGATGGCCGACCTGATGGCGAACGTGCCGCCGGCACGACTCTTCGACGAGATGCTGAAGCTCCTCCTGTCGGGGCACGCGAGCGCCTGCGTCCGGCGGCTGCGCGCCGAGGGGCTGCACCACGGCCTGCTGCCGCTGCTCGACGTGATCCTCGAGCAGCCGCTCGGCGAGAAGTTCGTCGGACTCGCGCTCGCGCAGACCGACGAGCGGGTGCGCGAGGACAAGCCGGTGTCGCCGGCCTTCCTCTTCGCCGCGCTTCTCTGGCACGAGGTGCTCGCCGCCTGGCGCGCGCGCGAGGCCCGCGGCGAGCGTCCGTACCCGGCGCTCGAGGCCGCCGAGGACGAAGTGATCGATCGCCAGACCGGCAAGCTCGCGGTCCCGCGCCGGCTCACCGCGACGATGAAGGAGATCTGGTCGCTGCAGCCGCGGTTCGAAAACCGCTCCGGGAACCGGCCCTACGCGCTCGTCACGCACCCGCGCTTCCGCGCCGGCTACGACTTCCTCGAGCTCCGCGCCGCGAGCGGCGAGGTGCCGGCCGAGCTCGGCGCCTGGTGGCGGCGATTCGTCGAGGCGGCGCCCGAGCACCGGCGCGAGCTCCTGCTGCCCTCCGGCGACGGCGAGAAGAAGCGCCGCCGCCGCCGCGGCCGCAGAAAGAGCGCGAGCGGCCCGCCGGTCCCGACGCCGCAGGCCTCCTGAGGCCGGATCCGCCGCGACCGTGGCGCGCGCGTTCGTGGGCATCGGCGCGAACCTGGGCGATCCGGTCGCACGGGTGCGCGGCGCGGCCGCTGCGCTCGCGGCACTCCCGCAGACGCGGCTCGTCGCGAGCTCGTCGCTGTATCGCACCGCCCCTGTGGGCCACGCCGCGCAGGACGATTTCGTGAACGCCGCGTGCCTGCTCGAGACCGCGCTCCCGCCGCGCGAGCTGCTCGAGCGGCTGCACGCGATCGAAGCGGCCGCGGGCAGGGAACGCCCGTTCCGGGACGCGCCGCGGACGCTCGACCTCGATCTCCTCCTCTACGGCGGCGAGACCATCGCCGAGCCGGGACTCGAGGTGCCGCACCCCCGGCTGCACGAGCGCGCGTTCGCGCTCGCGCCGGTGATCGAGCTCGATCCCGGCTGCGTCATCCCCGGCCGCGGCCCCGCACGCGAGTGGCTCGCGCGCGCGCGCGATCAGCGAGTCGAGAAACTGTGAGTGCGACGCCTCCGGTCTCGCGGACCGCGCGACTGCTGCGCGGCGGGCCGCGGGCGCTTTGCGGCCTGCGCGAGCCTCGCGCTCGATAGCCGCGCATGCCGCTCGGGAAATACCGCTACATCGCCGTCGAGGGCCCGATCGGCGCCGGCAAGACGAGCCTCGCGCAGCGGCTCGCCGCGCGGCTCGGCGCGACGACGCTGCTCGAGCAGCCGGACTCGAACCCGTTCCTCGCGCGCTTCTACCTCGACCGCGCCCGCTACGCGCTGCCGGCGCAGCTCTTCTTCCTCTTCCAGCGGGTCGACCAGCTCCGCACGGCGGCGCAGCCGGACCTCTTCGCGCGGCTGACGATCGCCGACTTCCTGCTCGAGAAGGACCCGCTCTTCGCCGGGCTCACGCTCGCGGGCGAGGAGCTCGCGCTCTACCGGCGGATCTACGAGGCGCTCGCGCCGCAGGCGCCGCGGCCCGACCTCGTGATCTACCTGCACGCCACGGCGGCGACGCTCCTCGAGCGCGTGCAGCGCCGCGGCGTCGAGTACGAGCTGCCGATCAACGAGCCCTACCTCGCCGCGCTCGCCGACGCGTACGGCCGCTTCTTCTATCACTACGCCGAAGCGCCGCTCCTCGTCGTCAACTCCGAGCGGCTCGACTTCGTCGCCCGCGACGCCGACCTCGAGGTGCTGGTCCGGCACATCGGCGCGATGCGCGGCCGCCGCGAGTACTTCAACGTGGCAGACTGAGGCCGTGGACGTCGTCAGGACCGTCGCTGGCCTGCGCAGCCGTCTCGCCGGCCGCGAGGTGGCGTGCGTTCCGACGATGGGCAACCTGCACGAGGGGCACCTCGGGCTGATGCGCATCGCGCGGGCGGCGGCCCCTTGCCTCGTCGCGACCATCTTCGTGAACCGGCTCCAGTTCGCGCCGACCGACGACTTCGACACCTATCCGCGCACGTTCGCCGAGGACACGGCGAAGCTCGAGCGCGAAGGGGTCGACGTGCTCTTCGCCCCGGACGAGCGCGAGATGTACCCGGTGCCGCAGGGGTACAAGGTCGACCCGCCGCCGGAGCTCGCCGAGCTGCTCGAGGGCGCGTTCCGGCCCGGCTTCTTCCGCGGGGTGTGCACCGTCGTGCTCAAGCTCTTCAACATCGTGCAGCCGCGCGCCGCGGTGTTCGGCAAGAAGGACTACCAGCAGCTGATGATCGTGCGGAACATGGTCCGCCAGCTCGCGCTGCCGATCGCGATCGTCCCGGGCGAGACCGCGCGGGCGGACGACGGCCTCGCGCTCTCCTCGCGCAACGGCTACCTCGCGGCGGCCGAGCGCGCGGAGGCGCCGCGCCTCGCGCGCGTCCTGCGGCAATGCGCGCAAGCGGTCGCCGCCGGCGAGCGCGCCTTCGACCGGCTCGAGGCCGAAGCGGTGGCCGAGCTTCGCGCCGCGGGCTGGGCGCCCGACTACGTCGCGGTCCGGCGGCAGGTCGACCTCGCGCCGCCGGGTGCGGACGACTGCGAGTTCGTGATCCTCGCCGCGGCGCGGCTCGGCGCGACGCGGCTGATCGACAACCTCGAAACCGTCGCCGCGGCGACGCCCTGACCTACTCCGCCGCGAGGCGGTAGCCGACGCCGATCTCGGTCAGCAGGTAGCGCGGCCGCGCCGGATCGGCCTCGAGCTTGCGCCGCAGCGCCGCCATGTGAACGCGCAGCGTGTGCGACTGCTCGAGGCAGGAACGAACGCAGGCGCTCCGGCGGCACGCCCGCGTCAAATCCGCGCCGCTCGGTGTCAAGAACGCGTAAAGAGCCGTCGAACCGGCGGCGGCGGCGGTGGCGGCGGCGGGCGCCGCCCGACCCCGGCCGGCGCCGGCGCCGGGGACGCCCGTGACGCCGTTCTCGCCCCCGGCCCCCGTCCCGGCACCCGCCCCGGCCCCCGTGCGCATTCCGTCACGCCTGCCCACCCCCCTCCCGCCCCGTGGCGCGCTAGTTGCATTCCACGGGGGCAAGCGCGAACGAGGAGGTCGTCATGCTGGAGCTGCTGCTGGTCCTGGCCGTCGTGGTATTCCTGGTGTCGAAGCTCGACAAGCACCACTTCGAGCAGGCGAGCGCCCAGGCCGCGCAGCGCGCGGGGTCGGCCGGCGAGCAGCCCGCGGCGGCGGCGCGCTTCACGCTGCGGCTCTCGATCGAGGGCACCCAGCGGCCCTACCTCCGCAGCACCGGCTTCGTGAAGGGCTTCGGGCTCAACCCGAAGACCGTGCAGGACATCCGCGTCTACACGCGGCTCGGCGCGCTCGAGCACTTTCCCGCGGCGATCGCCGACCTCTTGCGCGACCTCTACCAGCGCGGCACCGCGGTCGGCGCCGACCTGATGGAGGTGCTCTATCACGGCCGCGCCCTCAAGGAGGGCGAGGCGATCTACTTCACGCTGATCGACTCGACGCCGGAGCCGCGCGTCGTCGCGTTCGTCGACCGGCTGCGCACGGCGTAGGCCGGGCCGCCACCGATTTACCTGATGGACCGTTAGCTCGAATTTCGGGGAGGGGAGCGTTCCCTGCCGGCCTTCGGGCCGGTCTTTTTTTGGACCGCCCGGCGCCAGCCGCCGTCGCGAAGAGCTCGCTGCTAGCCCAACTTCCACCCCCGGTGTGTGCCGGGGCCGCTGTGTGGTAGGGCTGCTGCGCAGATTGTGAGTTCGCTCTTTGCCAGATCGATACCCGCTGTCGCAATCTTCATGACGGACGCCCTCCCCGGTTAAGTGGTCGGATCGCACTTCCACTTTGGCGCAGTTGACGCCGCAGCGGGAGGGGAGCGTCCATCCCATTAGGGGGTCGTGGGTTCAATCCTGCCGGTCGCGCCAGACATCTCAAGGGGCTGCGTCATGCGGCCCCTCGGAGGGTTTCGGCCGAGCTCCCGCCGGCTGCTAGAATATTCGAATGGCCGGGAGAACCGACAACCTTGTCTTGAGACACCTCCGGGAAATGCGCGCGGACGCCAAGGCATTCCGCAAAGAGACGCACGCGAATTTCGGCAAGGTCTTTCATCGGCTCTCGCTGGTCGAAGCGCGACTCACTTCGCTTGAGAAGCACATGGCTGCGCTGCTCGCGGTCGTGCCCGCAATGAACGAGCGCATGGATGGATTTGAAACGCGCTTGGCTGCGCTCGAAGCGCGGTTGTCGGGATAGTTCGCGCAAAGAGCGGCCACGGGTCGCGGTTCGCCCCCCATCGGGCGCGCCGGTCAAATGGAGGGGTTGCCTCACGCAACCCGTTCGCTTTTTCCGGGCGCCCGGAGTGCTACGCCTGGGATCGCTTCCCGTCGTCGATGTTCTTCAGCATCCTGCGCATGATCTTGCCCGAGGCGGTCATCGGCACTGATTCGACGAACTGGATCGCGCGCGGGACTTTGTACGCCGCCAGATGCTCGCGGCAATGAGCGATGAGCGACGCGCCGTTCACCTCGGCGCCAGGTCGGAGCATCAGATAGGCCTTTGCGAGCTCGCCCTTCGCTTCGTCTGGGATGCCGCCGACGGCAGCCAGCGCGACGGCGGGGTGCATGCACAGGACCCTTTCGAGCCCACATGCTGTTCCTACCGCCCTACAGCTCGTAGGTCTCGCCCGCGCCGGCCATCGCCTGGTCGACCGCCTTGCGGGTGAGGTGGGGGGCGAAGCGCTCGATGAAATCGTAGACGTAGGCGCGGAGGTACGCGCCCCGGCGCAGCGCGATGCGGGTGGTGTTGGTGCCGAAGAGATGGCCGGCGTCGATCGCGCGCAAGGCGCGGTCGCGGTCCGGAGCGAACGCCATCGCGGCGATGATGCCGACGCCGAGGCCGAGCTCCACGTAGCTCTTGATGACGTCGGAGTCCACCGCCGCGAGCACGATGTCGGGCGCGAGGCCTTTCGCGGCGAACGCCTGGTCGATGTGCGACCGCCCGGCGAACTCCGGACTGTAGGTGACGAGCGGGTGCCCGGCCAGGTCCTCGAGCCGCAGCCGGCCCGCCCCGAGCAGCGGATGCCCCGGCGGCGTGACCACGCAGTGCTGCCAGTGGTAGCTCGGCAGCGCAAGCAGGTCCGGGAACCGGTCGAGCGATTCGGTGGCGATCGCGACGTCGGCCTCGCCCGCGATCACCATCCGCGCGATCGCGGTCGGGCTGCCCTGCAGGAGCTGCAGGTGCACCTTCGGATAGCGCCGGCGGAACGCGGTAACCACCGCCGGCAGCGCGTAGCGCGCCTGCGTGTGCGTGGTCGCGATGGTGAAGCTGCCCGCCTCCTCGTCGGCGAACTCGCTGCCCACGCGCCGGAGGTTCTCGATGTCGGCGAGCACGCGCGCGACGATCTCGGCGATGCGCTTCCCGGGCTCGGTCAGGCCGGCGAAGCGCTTCCCGCGCCGGTCGAAGATGCGCACCCCCAGCTCGTCCTCCAGCTCCTTGATCTGCCTGGAAACGCCGGGTTGGGAGGTATGGAGGGCGCGCGCCGCCTCGGTGAGGTTGAGCCCCCGCCGGACCGTCTCCCGCACGTAGCGGAGCTGCTGGAGGTTCATGCAACGTCCCTTATAACCAGTAAGTCTTTGGTCATGCCGATTCATTCGTTCGAATCATAACGGGAGTCTATTAGGCTCCCCCGACCAAGGCAACGCCCATGTACCGCTACGACGCCATCGACCAGCGCCTCGTCGACGAACGGGTCGCGCAATTCCGCGACCAGACGCGGCGCTTCCTCGCGGGTCAGCTGTCCGACGAGGAGTTCAAGCACCTGCGGCTGCGCAACGGCCTGTACCTCCAGCGCCACGCGCCGATGCTGCGGATCGCGATCCCGTACGGCCTCGTCTCCTCGGCGCAGCTGCGCAAGCTCGCGCACCTCGCGCGCACCTACGACCGCGGCTACGGCCACTTCACCACGCGCCAGAACCTGCAGCTCAACTGGCCGCGGCTCGAGGACGTGCCCGAGATGCTCGCCGCGCTGGCGACGGTCGAAATGCACGCGATCCAGACGAGCGGCAACTGCGTGCGAAACGTCACCACCGACCACTTCGCCGGGGTCGCCGCGGACGAGATCGTCGACTCGTTCGTGTGGTGCGAGCTCGTCCGGCAGTGGTCGACCTTCAGCCCGGAGTTCTCGTACCTGCCGCGCAAGTTCAAGATCGCGATCAACGGCGCGGCCGCCGACCGCGCGGCGACCTGGGTGCACGACATCGGACTGCACGCGCTCAGGAACGAAGCCGGCGAGACCGGGTTCCGCGTCATCGTCGGCGGCGGGCTCGGCCGCACCCCGATCATCGGCCACGTGGTGCGCGAGTTCCTGCCGTGGCCGCACCTGCTGACCTATCTCGACGCGATCCTGCGCGTCTACAACCGCTACGGCCGGCGCGACAACCTCCACAAGGCGCGGATCAAGATCCTCGTCAAGGAGCGCGGCCCGGAGGCGTTCCGCCGCGAGGTCGAGGAGGAGTGGGCGCACCTGAAGGACGGGCCGGCGACGCTCGTGCCCGAGGAGATCGCGCGGGTCGAGGCCCGCTTCACCCGGCCTGCGTACGCGGACCTGCCGCCCGAGGACCTCCGGTTCGCGGCCGCGCTCGCGCTCGACCGCGCCTTCGCCGCCTGGACGAAGCGCAACGTCCACCCGCACAAGGTGCCGGGGTACGCCGCGGTCACCGCGTCGCTCAAGCAGACCGGCGTGCCGCCGGGCGACGTCACCGCCGACCAGATGGACGCGCTCGCCGGGCTCGCCGACCGCTACAGCTTCGGCGAGCTGCGCGTGTCGCACGAGCAGAACCTGATCTTCGCCGACGTGGCGAAGCACGACCTCGCCGCGCTCTGGCGCGAGCTGCGCGCGCTCGGGCTCGCAACGCCCAACATCGGGCTCCTCACCAACATCATCGCCTGCCCCGGCGGCGACTTCTGCTCGCTCGCGAACGCGCGCTCGATCCCGGTGGCCGAGGCGATCCAGCGCCGCTTCGACGACCTCGACTATCTGTTCGACGTCGGCGAGCTCGACCTCAACATCTCCGGCTGCATGAACGCGTGCGGCCATCACCACGTCGGCCACATCGGCATCCTCGGCGTCGACAAGAACGGCGAGGAGTTCTACCAGATCGAGATCGGGGGAAACCAGGGCGACCGATCGGGTGGAAAAGGCGGGCCGGGCTCGCGGGCGGCTCTCGGCAAGGTCATCGGGCCCTCGTTCTCGCAGGCCGAGGTGCCGGACGCGATCGAGCGGCTCGTCCGCTGCTATCTCGAGCATCGCGACAGCGACGCCGAGCGCTTCGTCGACACCGTCGCGCGCATCGGCGTCGCGCCGTTCAAGGAGTACGTCTTTGGCAACGCTCGTCCGGCACCGGCGGCTCGCGACCGACAGCTGGCGGCTGCTTGAGGACGCGGCCGCCGCGCTGCCCGCAGCGGGCGGCGTGATCGTCCCGCTGGCCGCTTTCCGCGCGCGGCGCGACGAGCTGCTCGCGCGCGCCGCGCCCGTCGGCGTGCAGCTCGCCGCGAACGAAGGGCCGGAGGCGCTCGCCGCCGATTTGGGGCGCCTCGCGCTCGTCGCGGTGCACTTCCCGAAGTTCGCGGACGGCCGCGGCTTCTCGACCGCGCGGCTGCTGCGCGAGCGCCACGGCTACGCCGGCGAGATCCGCGCCGTCGGCGACGTGCTGGTCGACCAGCTCCTCTTCCTCGAGCGCTGCGGCTTCGACTCTTTCGCGCTGCGCGACGACCAGGACCCGGCGGCGGCGCTCGCCGCCTTCGCTGCGCTCGGCGACGCCTACCAGGGCACCGTCGCGGAGCCGCGGCCGCTCTTCCGGCGCCGTCTCGGCGCGCGCGCATGACCACCGGCAGGGTGGTTCTCGTCGGCGCCGGCCCGGGCGCGGCGGATCTCCTCACGCTCCGCGCGGCGCGGCTGCTCGCGCAAGCCGACATCGTCTTCCACGACGCGCTCGTGAACCCGGAGATCCTCGCGCTCGCGCCGCAGGCCGAGAAGGTCGTGGTCGGAAAACGCTGCGGCCGGCACTCGACCGCGCAGGCGTTCATCAACAAGCGGCTGGTCGACGCCGCGCGCAAGCACCGCGTCGTCGTGCGGCTGAAGGGCGGCGACCCGATGCTCTTCGGCCGCGCGCAGGAGGAAATCGACGCGCTCGCCGCCGCCGGGATCGGCGTCGAGGTGGTGCCGGGCATCACGGCGGCGCTCGCCGCGGCGGCCGACGCCGGCGTGTCGCTCACCCGCCGCGGCGCGAGCCGCAACGTCGCGTTCGCGACCCCGCGCGTGGGCGCGGGCGAGGCGGCGAGCGACTGGGCCGCACCGCTCGCCGCCGCCGACACCGGGGCGATCTACATGGGCGCCGGCGAAGCCGCCGCGATTGCCGCCGCGCTGATCGAGCGCGGCAAGCCGGCGAGCCTGCCGGTGGTGGCTGTCGAGAACGCGTCGCTGCCCGGGTCGCGCCGCTGGGTGACCACCCTGGGCGAACTGCCTCGCCTCGCCGGCGAAGCCTTCGACGGGCCGGTCGTCCTCCTCCTCGGCGAAGTGTTCGCCGACGCGGCCGCGCTGCCCGCGCCCGCCGCGCCCCCGCTCCCGGAACGAGTCGCCCCCCAGCTCCGACGCGCCGCAATGTGACCGGCGCCGCAGTCGGGCGAGCGCGCCGGCTAGGCGGGGCGCACCGGCGCCCGCTATGCTCGCGTCATGGCCGAGGCCTTCCGCCACCTCCACGACCGCGACTTCGCCCAGTGGGCGATCGGCCAGGCGAAGGCGCTGCGCGCGAGCCGGTTCGACGACGTCGACTGCGCGATCCTCGCCAACGAGCTCGAGCGCATGGTTTCGCGGGAGCGGAGCGAGATCAACACCCGGGTCGAGGCGCTCACCGTCCAGCTCCTCATGTGGACGGTGCAGCCGGCGACCCGCACCGAGGAGTTCCAGTCGGCGATCCTCGACCAGCGCTCCTCGCTCGACAACCTGCTCAAGTCGAGCCCGTCCCTGCGCAGCGTGATCGAGGTCGGCCTGCCGCGGACCTACAGCGCGGCGCTCGAGACCGCCCAGGAGGCGGGCATCCCGCGCGCCATGTTCCCGCCCGACCCGGTGTTCACGCTCGACGAGCTGATCGACCGCGCGTTCTGGCCGGCGAGCTTCTTCGGCGGGCGCGCATTCAGCTTCTGACCCGGCGCTAGGCCGCGCGCAGGGCATCCACGATCTTCAGCCGCGCCGCGCGCAGCGCGGGCAGCACCCCGCCCGCGAGCCCCATGGCCAGCGCGAACACGAACGACTGTCCGACCACCTCGGGCGTGAGCCGGAACGAAAACGCGAGCTCGGCGAACGACTGCCAGTTCATCGTGGAGATCCGCACGAGCGTCATCGCCGAGGCAGCCGCGATCCCGACCGCCCAGCCGACGAACGCGAGCGCGAGCGCCTCGGCGAGGAAGGCGACGAGGATCGCGCCGCGGCGGAAGCCGAGCGCGCGCAGGGCACCGATCTCCGCGGTGCGGTTCGCGACCGCGGCGTACATGGTGATCATCGCGCCGATCATCGCCCCGACCGAGAAGATCACCGACAGCGTCAGCCCGAGGATGCGGATGAAGTTCGACAGCACCTCGGACTGCTCCTCGTAGAAGCGCCGCTCGCGCTTCACGTCGAGCGTGAGCCGAGGGTCGGACTCGAGCCGCGCCTTGAGCGCGTCGAACGAAGCGGGGTCGGCGAGCCGGGCCACCACGGTCGAGAAGGCGTTGCGCCGGAACGCCTGCATCATCTGGTCGCCGTCGCCCCACACCTCCGAGTCGAAGCCGGAGCCGGCGCCGTCGAAGACCCCCACCACCGTCCATTCGCGCCCGCCGAAGCGCAGGCGCTCGCCGATGCCGGTCCGCTCGAAGCGCTCCGCGATGCTCGTGCCGACGACGATCTCGGTGGTGCCGCGCCGGAACATCCGCCCCTCGACGATGCGCACCTGCGGCCGGAGCAGCGGGCCCGTCTCGCCGAGGCCGCGCACGGTGATGTTGGTCGCCACGCCGGTGTCGCGCTTCGGCTGCGCGATCAGCACCACCGTCTCCTTCGACACGACCGGTGCGCCGTCGGGCCCGGTCGCGATCTCGGGGCTCGTCTCGACGATCGCCGCCTGGCTGCGCTCGATGCCGCTCTGGATCTCGGTGCCCGCGGCGCGCCGCGTCACCAGGATGCTGTCGGGCTGCCCGGTCGCGACCAGCGCCGAACGCAGGCCCGCGTCGAGCATCAGCACCGCCGCAAACACGAATACGACGAGCGCCATCCCGCCGGCGGTCAGCGCCGTGGTAAGCCGGCGCGTCCAGAGGTTGCGCACCGAGTACGCGAGTGGAATCGCCTTCATCCCGTCACCCCGTCACCCGACGGCCCGCAGGCCGTCGACGATCCGGATCCGCGCCGCGCTCCGGCCGGGCAGGATGGCCGCGGCGACGCCGACGGCGAGCGCGCAGGCGACCTGCAGCGCGATCGTCGCGCCGCTCACCTCGAACACCGGGAAGAGCGTGCCCATCTTCGCCCCGAACGCCGCGCTCACCGGGAAGGTGGCGGCGATGCCGAGCGCCGCGCCGATGAGCGCGAGCGCGATCGACTCGCCGAAGACGAGCCGCGCCACGTAGCCCGGCGCGAAGCCGAGCGCCTTCAGGGTCGCGTACTCGCCGATCCGCTCGCGCGCGGTCATCGCCATCGTGTTCGCCATCACCGCGAGGATGATGAAGATCACCACGAACGACACGATCCGGATCGCGACCACGATCGCCTCGGTCATCGCCACGAAGCCGAGCTGGAACGCCTTCTCGGTCTCGGTCAGCGTCTCGGCGAGCGAGTTCACGAACTGGCGGTCGATCGCCTGCGCGATCCCGGCCGAGCGCGACGGGTCGTCGATCTGCACCACGAACACGCCGACCTGGTCGGCGCGGCGCGGCGCCCTCGCCTTCAGCGTCTCGTTGACGTAGTCCCAGTGGAAGAACATCTGCGAGGTGTCGGTCTTCGCCTCTGCGCCGTCGTAGATCGCGCGTACGGTGAACGGCCAGGTGCCGGGGTAGATCGTCCCCTTCAGCGGGATCGTGTCGCCGAGCTTGAAGCCGTGCGTCTCGGCGAGCTTGCGCCCGATCACCGCGCCCTTGCGGTCGCGCAGGAACGCGCGCAGCTCGTCCTCCCGGATGCGGTACTCGGGGTACATCGCGAAGTACGGCGCCGGGTCGATCGCGAACTGCGGGAAGAAGTTCTTCGGGTCCTGGTAGATGCCGCCGAACCAGTTCGCCGCGCCGACCGCGCGCACGCCGTCGACCGCGCGGATCTTCTCGCGGTAGTGGAGCGGCATCGAGAAGGTGAGCGAGACGGCGTTGCGCGTGACCAGCCGGTTCGGCGCGGCGCTCTCGGCGCCGGCGTACCAGGCGTCGACGACCGTCTGCAGGAGGCCGAAGGCGAGGATCGCGACCACGAGCCCCGCCACGGTGAGACCGGTGCGCAGCTTGTGCCGCAGCGCGTTGCGGAGAACGAGCTTCAGGAACTGCATGAGCGGCGGGGCGCGCTATCCGCGCGCATCGCGCACCGAGCGCTCGTGCAGGTCGCCCGCGGTCGAGAGCTCGCCCTTGTCGAGGTACATGATCGCGTGCGCCCGGTCGGCGGCGCGGCGGTCGTGCGTGACCATCAGGATGGTCTTGCCGAGCTCGACGTTCAGCCGGTCCATCAGCGCGAGCACGTCCTCGGCCGACTGGCGGTCGAGGTCGCCGGTCGGCTCGTCGGCGACGACGAGCTTCGGGTCGGTGATGATCGCGCGCGCGATCGCCACCCGCTGCTGCTGGCCGCCGGAGAGCTCCGACGGGTAGTGCTCCATCCGGTCGGCGAGTCCGACGAGCGCGAGCGCCGCCTCGGCGTGCTCGCGCCGGACCCGGCGCGGGAGATGCGTCAGGGTGAGCGGCAGCTCGACGTTCTCGAACGCCGTGAGCACCGGCATCAGGTTGTAGAACTGGAAGATGAAGCCGACCGCGCCCGCGCGCCAGTCGGCGAGCTCGGTCTCGCCGAGCCCGGTGATGTCCACGCCGTCGACGAACACCGCGCCCGAATCGGGCTTGTCGATGCCGGCGATCAGGTTGAGGAGCGTCGACTTGCCCGACCCCGACGGCCCCATCAGGCCGAGGAAGTCGCCGCGCCGCACCTCGAAGCTGATGTCGTGCAGCACCGGCACCGCCTGGCCGCCGCGCCGGTAGGACTTGAAGACGTGGCGGAGCGAGATGAGCGGCGGCGAGTCGTCGTCGCTCACCGCGGGCGCCGTTCCGGGCACGCCGTCACTTGCCGGCGACCTTGACCCGCTCGCCGTCGGAGACCCGGTCGAGCGGCTTCACGACGACGCGCTCGCCGGGCGTGACGCCGGTCACCTGCACCGCATCGCCGATCGTGCGGCCGGCCGTCACCTTCGTGCGCACCGCGCGACCGTCCTTCACGACGAACACCGCCTTCTCGCCGTCCCGCTCGACGATCGCCTGCTTCGGCACCACGGTCACCGGCGCGCGCTCGTCCGCGCTCACCGCGCGCTCGAGGAACGCGACCTTTGCGCTCATGTCGGGCAGCACGCGGCCGTCGCGCTCGAGGAACCGGATCTTGACGAGCACCGTCGCCTTCGCGCGGTCGACCGTCGGCACGATGCGGTTCACCACGCCGGGGAAGCGGTGGTCGGGCACCGCGTCGAGCTGGATCTCGCACGGCTGGCCGACGCGGATCTTGCCGAGCGAGGCCTCCGCGACGTCGGCCTCGACCTCGAGCGACTCCATGTCGGCCATCGTCACCACCGCGCCCTTGGTGTCGGCCGCCTGCGAGAACGGCGTGATGTTGTCGCCGACGTTCGCGCTCTTGGTGAGGACGATGCCGTCGAACGGCGCGCGGATCAGCGTCTGGTCGAACGCGACCTCGGCCGCCCTGAAGCTCGCCTGCGAGGCGCCGTGCGCCGCCTCGCTCGACCGGAGCGCGGCCTGCGCCTTGTCGAAGCGCGCGACCGCGCCGTCGAGCGCCGAGCCGCTGATGTAGTTCTTCGCCGCGAGGTCGCGCGAGCGCTTGAGGTTCGACTCGGCGTCGCGCAGCTCCGCGCGGGCCTGCTCGATGTTCGCTGCGGCGACCCGCACGTTCGCCGCAGCCTGTTCGCGCTGCGCGCCGACGTCGCGGTTCTCCAGGCGCGCGATCACCTCGTCCTTCTTCACCCGGCTCCCCTCCATCACCCCGAGCCACTCGAGCCGGCCGGTCGCCTTGGAGGCGACGGAGGCCTTGCGCTGTGCGACGACGTAGCCGGTGGCGTTGAGGAGCGTCACCGCCTGCGACGGGTAGGCGGTCGCGACCGCCGCCGTCTCGACGGTCTGCGCGCCGCCGAACCCGACGAAGGCGGCGGCGAGCGCCGCGAGCACGGCGGCCGCGCCGGCGAGCCACGGCCACAGCCGCCGCCGCACGCGCTCCGGCCGCGCGAGGGTGCGGTCGATCGTGAGCTGCGAGAGGTCGGGCTTGTTCAAGCGGGGATCCGGGAAAGCGCGCCGCCGGACGCGCGGGGAATGCGGGTGAGAAGCGCCGCGGATTATACCCGCGCATGCCTGCGCGGCCGGCCGCGGCGCGGGAATCAACCGGTCGCCGAACGCACCCAGCGCACCAGGCTCGCGGCGTCCATCGCGCCCGACTGGCGCGCGACCTCGCGCCCGCCCTGGAACGCGATGAGCGTCGGGATCGAGCGGATGCCGTACTTCGCCGCGGCGGCCTGCTCCTCCTCGGTGTTCAGCTTTGCGAGCCGCACGTCGGGCTCGAGCTCGCCGGCGGCGCGCTCGAAGTGCGGCGCCATCGTCCTGCAGGGCCCGCACCACGGCGCCCAGAAGTCGACCACCACCGGGATGTCGCTCGCGCGGATCTGGCGCTCGAGGCCGAAGGCGTCCACCTCGGCCGGCTGGCGGGTGAAGAGCGGCCGCTTGCACTTGCCGCACGTCGGCGCCTCCCGCAGGCGAGCAGCCGGGACGCGGTTGGTCGTGGCGCAATGGGGGCAGACGACGTGGGCCGGATCGTTCATTTCGGGAAGGTGCGTCCTCGGCCGGTGCCTTTCAATGGCGGCTCGATCTAAGCCATTGATTCATTGAGGTTTACCAGAATCGATCTGGAATCTCGGGATGCCATGGTAAAGGCCGGAAAATCAACGCCCTAGCGCGGGAGGTGGCGCCCGCCGCCGGTAAGATAGCGCCCTTTCCCCGGAGGACCCCTTGCTCGCGGCGTCGGCGCTCGAATGCATGCGCGGAGACCGGACGCTCTTCTCGGGCGTGTCCTTCGCGCTCGCCGCCGGCGCGGGCCTGCTCGTCCAGGGCGCGAACGGCGCCGGTAAGACGAGCCTCCTCCGCATCCTCGTCGGGCTCTCGCCGCCGGCGCACGGCGAGGTCGCGTGGGACGGCCGGCCGATCGGCGCGCTCGGCGACGAGTATCGGCGGCAGGTGCTCTGGTGCGGCCACTCGAATGCGCTCAAGGACGACCTCACCGCGCTCGAGAACGTGCGCGCCGGGGCCGCCCTCGCGGGGCGGCCGGTCAATGACGCCGCGGCGCGCGCTGCGCTCGCGCGCACCGGCGTCGCCGCGCAGGCCGATCTCCCGGTGCGCAGCCTCTCGCAGGGCCAGAAGCGCCGCGCCGCGCTCGCGCGCCTCGCGCTCGCCCGCGCGCGGCTCTGGGTGCTCGACGAGCCGGTCGCGGCGCTGGACGCCGGGGGCCTCGACTGGCTCGCCGCGACGCTCGATGACCATCTCGCCGCCGGCGGGCTCGCCGTGGTGACGAGCCACCAGCCGCTCGCGACGCGCGCGCGGTTCGACACCCTGCGACTCGGCCCATGAGGGAGGACGGCGACCCGCGCGCCGCCGCGCTCGGCCTCCTGCGGCGCGACCTCCTGCTCGCGCTCCGCCGCAAGCCGGACGCGCTCGCGCCGGTCGTCTTCTTCGTGCTCGTCGCGAGCCTCTTTCCCCTCGGCGTCGGCCCCGAGCCCGAGCTCCTGCGCCGGATCGGGCCGGGCGTGCTGTGGGTGGGCGCGCTGCTCGCGACGATGCTCTCGCTCGCGCGGCTCTTCGCCGCCGACTACGAGGACGGCACGCTCGAGCAGATCGCCCTCTCCCCCGAGCCGCTCTGGCTCCTCGCGGCCGCGAAGGTCGCGGCGCACTGGCTCGTGTCGGGCCTGCCGCTCGTGGTCGTCGCGCCGGTGCTCGCCTTACAATACGGCCTGCCCGCCGACACGATCGCCGTGCTGGTCGCCTCGCTCCTGCTCGGCACTCCGGTGCTCAGCCTCGTCGGCGCGATCGGCGCGGCGCTCACGCTGGGGGTGCGCGGCGGCGGGCTGCTGGTGGCGCTCGTCGTGCTCCCGCTCTACGTGCCGGCGCTGGTATTCGGCGCCGGCGCGGTCGACGCGAACCTCGCGGGAACCGGCGCCGCCGCGCACCTGTCTCTGCTGGGGGCGTGCCTCGCGCTCGCCGCGTTCTTTGCGCCGTGGGCGATCACCGCGGCGCTCCGCATCGCGCTGGAATGAGCTGGGCAACGGACTGAACAACGGGATGACCAACTGGCTCCGCCTCTCGTCGCCGCAGACCTTCTACCCGCTCGCCGGGCAAATGGCGCCGTGGTTCGCCGGCCTCGCGGCCGTCCTCGCCGCGGCCGGACTCCATATCGCCTTCTTCGTCGCCCCGACCGACGCGCAGCAGGGCGAGTCCTACCGCATCATCTTCGTCCACGTGCCCGTGTCCTGGATGTCGATGTTCCTCTACGTGGTGATGGCGGGCTGGGCGGCGATCGGGCTCGCGTTCAACACCCGGCTCTCGCACATGATGGCCGCGGCGCTCGCCCCGACCGGCGCGATGTTCGCGTTCCTCAGCCTGTGGACCGGCGCGCTCTGGGGCAAGCCGACGTGGGGCACCTACTGGGTGTGGGACGCCCGGCTCACCTCCGAGCTCGTCCTCCTCTTCCTCTACCTCGGCTTCCTCGCGCTGCACGCGGCGATCGACGATCCGCGGCGCGCCGACAAGGCCTGTGCGGTGCTCGCGCTCGTCGGCGTGGTCAACGTCCCGATCATCTACTTCTCGGTGCAGTGGTGGAACACGCTGCACCAGGGCGCCTCGGTGAGCGTCACGCGCGCGCCGTCGATGGCGGCGGCGATGTTCGCCGGCATGCTCGTCATGGTGTTCGCGTTCTGGATGTACTCGATCGCGGTCGCGCTCGTGCGCCTGCGCGCGATCATCCTCGAGCGCGAGCGCCACGCGGGGTGGGTCCACGAGCTGCGGGGCGCGCCGGCATGAGCTGGGGCGGCGCGGCGGAGTTCTTTGCGATGGGCGGCTACGCGCCGTACGTCTGGGGGAGCTACGCCGTCGTCGCGCTCTGCATCGTGGTCGAGGTGCTGGGCTTGCGCGCGCGCCGGCGCGCGGCGCTGGCGCGGCTCAGGGCGCTCGCAGGTTCGCAAGGGAGGCCGGCAGGTGAAGCCACGGCATAAGCGGCTCGCGCTCATCGGCGGCGGCGTGGCGGCGATCGCGGTCGCTGCCGCGCTGGTGCTGAACGCGTTCCAGTCGAACCTCGTGTTCTTCTTCAGCCCGTCGCAGATCGCCGCGGGCGAGGCGCCGAAGGACCGCGCGTTCCGCGTCGGCGGCATGGTGCAGTCGGGCAGCGTGAAGCGCCTCGGCGACGGGCTCACCGTCGAGTTCGTGGTGACCGACACGGCGCAGAGCATCCCGGTCACGTACCAGGGCATCCTTCCCGACCTCTTCCGCGAGGGCAAGGGCGTGGTCGCGCAGGGGCGGCTGGGCACCGACGGGGTGTTCCGCGCGAGCGAGGTGCTCGCCAAGCACGACGAGAACTACATGCCGCCGGAAGCCGCGCACGCGATCGAGCAGGCCGCGAAGGCGCAGAAGTCGCTCAAGCAATGACCCCGGAGCTCGGCCACTTCGCGCTCATCCTCGCGCTCTGCGTCGCCGCGGTGCAGGGCGCGCTGCCGCTTGCCGGCGCGGCGCGCGGTGATCCGCGCTGGATCGCGCTCGCCCGGCCGGCCGCGCGCGCGCAGTTCCTGCTCGTCGCGTTCTCGTTCGGCTGCCTCGCGGCCGCGTTCGTGCAGAACGACTTCTCGGTCGCCTACGTCGCCAACCACTCGAACTCGAAGCTCCCGGTCGAGTTCCGCTTCGCCGCGACCTGGGGCGGGCACGAAGGCTCGCTCCTCCTGTGGATCCTGATGCTCTCCGGCTGGGCGGCCGCAGTCTCGGTCGCGAGCCGCCAGCTTCCCGACGCCATGGTCGCCCGCGTCCTCGGCGTGCTCGGGCTCGTCAGTACCGGCTTCCTGCTCTTCATTCTCTTCACGTCGAACCCGTTCGAGCGCCTGCTGCCGCCGGCCCCCGACGGCCGCGACCTCAACCCGCTGCTGCAGGACCCGGGGCTCATCTTCCACCCGCCGATGCTCTACATGGGCTACGTCGGCTTTTCGGTCGCGTTCGCGTTCGCGCTCGCCGCGCTCATCGCCGGCCGGCTCGACGCGGCGTGGGCGCGCTGGTCGCGGCCGTGGACGATCGCCGCCTGGATCTTCCTCACCCTCGGCATCGCGCTCGGCAGCTACTGGGCGTACTACGAGCTCGGCTGGGGCGGCTGGTGGTTCTGGGACCCGGTCGAGAACGCGTCCTTCATGCCCTGGCTCGTCGGTACGGCGCTCATCCACTCGCTCGCGGTGACCGAGAAGCGCGGCGCGTTCAAGAGCTGGACGGTGCTGCTCGCGATCACCGCGTTCAGCTTGAGCCTGCTCGGCACGTTCCTCGTGCGCTCCGGCGTGCTCACCTCGGTGCACGCGTTCGCGACCGACCCGCGGCGCGGCGTCTTCATCCTCGCGCTGCTCACGCTGGTGATCGGCGCCTCGCTCGTGCTCTTCGCGCTGCGCGCGCCGCGCTCGGCGACCGGCGGCGACTTCGCCCCGGTGTCGCGCGAGGCGTTCCTGCTCGCGAACAACGTGCTCCTCGTCGTGGCCGCGGCCTCCGTCCTGCTCGGCACGCTCTACCCGCTCGCGATCGACGCGCTGGGCCTGGGCAAGCTCTCGGTCGGACCGCCCTACTTCAACTCGGTGTTCGTGCCGCTGATGGTGCCGCTCCTCCTGCTCGTCGCGGTGGGGCCGATCGCGCGCTGGAAGGAGGCCTCCGCGCGCGAGCTCGCGCGGCGGCTCGCGCTGCCCGCAGGCGTCGCCGCCGCCGCCGCGATCGCGGTGCCGCTCGCGCTCGGCGGGTGGCAGCCGCTCGCCGCCCTCGGCGTCGCCCTCGCCGCCTGGGTGGCGGCGGCAACGGCGCTCAACATGCGCCAGCGGATCGCGGCCGGCGGCGCGCGCCAGCCGCGCGCCTGGTACGGCATGCACCTCGCCCACCTCGGCGTCGCCGTCTGCGTGACCGGCGTGACGCTCGTGAAAGGCTACGAGACCGAGAAGGACGTCCGCATGGCGCCCGGCGAGACGGTGGCGATCGGCCCCTACGGCTTGCGCTTCGTGGGCGTGCGGGAGGTCGAGGGCCCGAACTACCGCGCGCACCGCGGCGAGCTCGAGCTGCTGCGCGACGGCAAGGTCGAGCGCGCGATGCGGCCGGAGAAGCGCGCCTACCTCTCCTCGCAGATGCCGATGACCGAGGCGGCGATCGACACCGGCCTCACGCGCGACGTCTACGTCTCGCTCGGCGAGCCGCTCGACGGCGGCGCCTGGAGCGTGCGCGCGCACCACAAGCCGTTCGTCGACTGGATCTGGTGGGGCGCGATCCTCATGGCGCTCGGCGGCGTCCTCGCGGCGAGCGACCGCCGCTACCGGCTGAAGGTGCGCGAGCGCCTCGGCGCGGCCCTCGCCGGGAGCGGGGCCGGCGGATGACGCGGCTCGTCGTCGCGCTCGGCGCCTTCGGGCTCCTCGTCCTGCTCCTCGCGATCGGCCTCTCGCTCAACCCGCGCGAGGTGCCCTCGCCGCTCATCGGCAAGCCGGCGCCGGCGTTCTCGCTGCCCCGGCTCGACCAGCCGGGCGAGAAGCTCTCGCCGGAGGCGCTGCGCGGCAAGGTCTGGGTCCTGAACGTCTGGGCCTCGTGGTGCGCGCCCTGCCGCGAGGAGATCCCGGTGCTGATGGCGCTCGCGCAGACGAAGACCGTGCCGATCTACGGCCTGAACTACAAGGATCGACCCGAGGCGGCGCGGGGGCTCCTCGCGCAGCTCGGCGACCCGTACGTCGCGAGCGCGGTCGACGCCGACGGCCGCGCCGGCATCGACTACGGCGTGTACGGCGTGCCCGAGACCTACGTGATCGACCAGGCGGGCGTGATCCGCCTCAAGCACATCGGCCCGGTGACGCGCGAGACGGTCGAGAAGCGGATTGCGCCGCTCGTGAAGGAGCTGGCGAAGTGAGACGGCTCCTCTTCGCCGCGCTCCTCGCTCTTGCCTTGCCGGTGAGCGCGCAGACCGCGCAGCCTTCGCCCGAGGACGAGGCGGCCGAGCGCCGCCTGCACGCAATCGCCGAGGAGCTGCGCTGCCTCGTCTGCCAGAACGAGTCGATCGCCGGCTCGCGCGCCGACCTCGCGGTGGATCTCCGCCGGCAGATCCGCGAGCAGATCCGCGCCGGCAAGTCGGACGACGAGATCCTCGCCTACATGACCGACCGCTACGGCGACTTCGTGCGCTACCGCCCGCCGCTCAAGCCGAGCACGGCTGCGCTCTGGATCGGGCCGTTCGTGCTGCTCGGCGCGGCCGCCGGCGGGCTCGCCTGGTACGTCCGCAGCCGGCGCGCGCGCGTCGGGACGGCGGCGCTCACGCCGGAGGAGGAGGCGCGCGTCGCGCGGCTGCTCGGCGAGGGCGGCGACGGCCGCGCGCCGTGATCACCTTCGCGCTCGGCGCGTTCGCGCTCCTCGCGCTGACGCTCGCAATCGTCCTGCGACCGCTCGCGCGCGACCCCGAGGGCCGCGGCGCCGCCGAGTCCGCCGCGAACGCGGCGATCCTCAGGGACCAGCTCGCCGAGCTCGAGCGCGACCACGCTGCGGGGACGATCGCCGCGGCGGAATACGGGGAGGCGCGGCTCGAGCTGAAGCGCCGGCTGCTCGAGGACACCGCGGTCGCCGACGGCGCCGCGGGCGCGCGCCCGCGCCGGCGGTGGGCGGCGGTCGCCACCGCAGTGGCGCTGCCGGTCACGGCGGCGGGCCTCTACCTTCTGCTCGGCAGCCCGGCGGCGTTCGGCCCGGCGCTGCCCGAGCCGCAGGCCACCAATGCCGAGATCGAGGCGATGGTCGCGAAGCTCGCCGCGCGCCTGGAGAGCCGGCCCGAGGACCTCGAGGGCTGGGCGATGCTCGGGCGCTCCTACCGCGTGCTCGGGCGGAACGAAGACGCGGCGCGCGCCTACGCGAAGGCCGAGAGCCTGATCGCCGGCGACCCGCGGGCGCTGGTCGACTACGCCGAGTCGCTCGCGCTCGCGCACGGCGGCAACCTCCAGGGCAAGCCGGCCGAGCTCGTCGCGCGCGCGCTCGCGCTCGATCCCTCGTTCGCGCTCGCGCGGATGCTGAGCGGCGCGGTGGCGTTCCAGCGCGAGGACTACGCGACGGCGATCCGCGAGTGGCAGCAGGTGCAGTCGCGCTTCCCGCCCGACTCCGACGAGGCGCGCGGCATCGGCGAGAGCATCGCGCGGGCGCGCGAGCTGGCGGCAGCGAGGCCGGGGCCGGGGCCGGTGGCGAAAGCCGGGCCCGGCGACGCCAAAGCGGCGAGCGCCGGCCCGAAGGCCGAACCCGGCGCGAAGGTCGCCGGCACCGTGCGGCTCGCGGACGCGCTCGCGGCGCAAGCCGCACCGACCGACACGGTGTTCGTCTACGCGCGCGCCGCCGGCGGCCCCGGCGCGCCGCTCGCGGTCATGCGCCGCCAGGTGAAGGACCTGCCGCTCGCCTTCGCGCTCGACGACTCGATGGCGATGGCCCCCGACCGCAAGCTCTCGGGGGCGAAGGAAGTCGTGGTGGGCGCGCGCATCTCGCGCTCGGGCAATCCGGTTCCGCAGCGCGGCGACCTGCAGGGCCTCTCGCCGCCGGTGAAGGTCGGCGCGGCCGGCGTCGCGGTGGTGATCGATACCGCGGTGCCGTAGGTCTTTGCCCCCTGACAGGGGGTTGGTCCGGAGGGCCCGGAGGGATCCCCTCGCGTCGCCTCAGGCCGGTGCCGCCGGCCCGTGCCGTCCGAGACACCCTGCAGCGCCTGATTCTCCGATGCCGAAGCCCGGCGCGGCCAAAGTGTCGCGCGCCGCAGCCGCCTGAAGTGCTGATCGGCCGGACACCGCCTCGACTGTCATCGGGGCCTGTCGAGTGCCTTTACAGCGGTTGCACCGTTGAGCCGCGCCAGCACCGGCAACATACTGTAATCGAACGGAATACGGCACCGCGCATGAATCGTGCTCGGGGCTCGAACTCTGCAGAAAGGAGAACGCCAATGGTTGCTCGGATGATCGCTCGCATCGCCGCTGTAGCCTCGGGGTTCTGCCTTAGCGCCAGCACGGCCCTGGCAGGGGCCATCTTCATCACCGGGCACGATCCTGATTTTCACGCCCAGACCGCCGCCGAGCCGGGTGCGCAGACCCTCCTCCGAACCGGTCTCAACTACGCGCGAAACGGCGACGGCACCGTCGGATCGAACCCCGCTGCGCTTCCGGTTCTGTGGATCGAGTCCAATCCAGTGACCGATGGCGGGATACCGGGCGGCCACCGCTTCGGACTAAACGGACTGCGGAACATCGGCTACCTCGCCGTCGGTGAGGGAGGCGTTGCCACCGAGGGCCGCTACGTCTTCGCGAACGCCGCCACGCTCACCAACGCCTTCTGGGCGACGGTAACGACCGCGACCTACTCGGCGATCGGGGTGGCCTCGACCTTCGGTGGCATCCTTCGTCAGGCGGAGCTCGACAACCTCAACGCCCACTCGGCCGAAATTGCCGCCTTCTTCAACGCGGGCGGCGGAATATTCGCGGCGGCCGAAGGCTCTGAAGGCGCGAACCTCGCTCCCCTGGGCGGATATTTCGGCTGGATACCGATCACCGCCGGCTCGGCAACCAGCGCGGCTCCGCCGTACACCGTGACGGCGTTCGGCGCGGGGCTTGGCCTCACGAACGGCGACGTGAGCTCACCCTCGCACAGCCACTTCGTCAGCGACGGCGGACTGAACGTCGCGAGCCGCGACAACCTGAACCGGATCATGACCCTCGCTGGAGTCACGACGATCGGCCCCGGAGGCGGGTTCGGCGTTCCGGAGCCGGGTTCCCTCGCGCTCCTGCTTCTGGCGCTCGTCATGGCGGCAGGGATCGCACGGGTCAGACGCCGAGCCGCCTGACCCGGAAATTCGGCCGGCTCCCGCTCGACACAACGAGGGGCTCTTCGCGTCCCCTCAGGCCGGTGCCGCCGGCACCAGCGCCATTTTCAGGTCGGCACCGGCTCCGACCGGACGCCGTCGAGCGCCTGCATCTGGTTGCCGAAGTCGCTCGAGGCGACGGTGTCGCGCGCCGCCGCCCAGCCCACGCCGGCGAGTGAGCCGGTCATGCCGTAGCGGTAGGCGAGATCGCCGCCGTAAGCGGACGAGTCCGAGCCGCCGAGGTGGGCGTCGAGCAGCTCGCCCATCAGCTTCCAGTTCTTGAGGTTGCGCTCGCACGCGCGCGCGTCGTCGAACGCCTCGACGAGCTGGCGGAAGTCGAACGTCTCGACCCGGTCGTCGCGGAGCGTGTCCTTCGAGCCCTGCGAGAACCCGGGCATCGCCTCGGCCACGACCTGGAGCGTCACCACCGACTGGTGGCCGCGGTACCAGCCCTCGAACACGACCCGGTCGTTGCCGCCGGTCCGGAGCACGAGATCGTTGCCCTGCTTGCTGAACTTGAGGTCCTCGTAGCGGATCCCGCCGCCGAGGCTGAGCACCGCTTCCTGGCCGCCGCGGCCGAAGAGCCGGTCGACGCCGTCGCCCTTGTTGAAGGCCACCACGTCGTGGCCGCCGCCGAGGACGACCCGGTCGTTGCCGCGCCCGCCGGCGAAGAAATCGTCGTCGCGGCCTCCGACCATCCGGTCGTGGCCCTTCCCGCCGTCGAAGACGTTGCCGCCGCGGCGGTCGATCAGCCAGTCGTTGCCCTCCTCGCCGCGCAGGAAGTCGGTTCCGCCTTTCCCGCGGAGCACGTCATTGCCTTTGCGCCCCTCGATCAGGTCGTCGCCGGAGCCGCCCACGAGCCGTTCCCCGCGGCGGGTGCCGACGATGTGCCGGCCGAGCGGCGCCGGGTCGTCCCCCGGCGGCGGGGGCGGCGGCTCGCTGACCGCGAACGCGAACTCGTCGCTCGCCGTCGCGCCCGCCGGGTCGGTCGCGGTGACCCGGACCTGGAGCGGGGCAGTGCGGCCTGCGCCGCCGGCGCCCGCCGGGGCGGTGCCGCTGAACATTCCCGTGGCCGGATCGAACGCGAGCCAGTCCGGCAGCGCCGTGCCGTCGGCGAGCGTCGCGGCGTACGCGAGGCTGTCCCCCGCGTCGGCGTCGGCGAACGCACCGCCCGGCAGCCCGAACGAGAACGGCGCGCCCGCCTGCACCGCCTGGTCGGCCAGCGCGGCGGCGAGCACCGGCGCGTCGTTCGCACCCGCGATGGAGAAGCTGAGCTGCGCGCTGTCCTCGGCCCCCGCGCCGTCCCGCGCCGTGTAGCCGAAGGAATCGGTGACCATCGTACCCGCGGCGAGCGCCTGCGCGCCGGACCCGAGCGAGTAGCTGTAGGAGCCGTCGGCGTCGAGCTGGAGCGTGCCGTACGTCCCGAGGTAAGTGCCGGGGTCCTTGACCGCGAGCGCATCACCGACGTTCGCGTCGGTGTCGTTCGCGAGCACGTTGCCGGTCGCCGGGGCCGAGTCCTCGCCCATCGCGACCGGGTCGTCGTTCGCGACCGGCGGCTCGTTCGCGGCGAGCGCCTCGACCGCAGCCGCGTCGAGCACCGTGCCGTTGTCGAACGCCACGGACTCGATCTGCGTGCCGGTGTACCACCCCATGATGGTGAGCTGGTCGCTCGTCCCGCGCACCGACACGACCAGGTTGTCGCCCGAGCGCGCAAAGGTCACGTCGGCAAGGGTGAGCCCGCCGACGAGCTCGAGCCGGTCGGCCCCCTCCTGGTCGTAGGCGACGTCCTGGCCGTAGCCGGCGCCGAACACGTAGGTGTCGTCGCCCATGCCGCCCACCATGTTGTCACTTCCGGCGCCGCCGTCGAGCCGGTCGTCGCCGCCGTCGGAGTCGAGGAAGTCGTTCCCCGCGCCGCCGTACAGGGCGTCGCCGGACTCGAAGCCGTAGAGCGCGTTCGCGCCGGCGTTGCCGTAGAGCTCGTTGCCGAGGTCGTTGCCGTAGCCGGCGATGTCCTCGGTCCCGGTGAGGACGAGCCGCTCGACCTCGGGCGGAAGGAAGAAGGTGGCCGAGCTGTAGACGGTGTCGAACCCTTCGCCCGCGTTCTCGCTCACGTAGTCGAAGGTGCTGTCGGCGACGTAGGTGTCGTCGCCGAGCCCGCCGACCATGTTGTCGTCGCCCCCGAGGCCGTCGATGACGTCGGCGTCCTCCGTGCCGTAGAGATCGTCCGCGTTGCGCGTGCCCGTGATCGTGGCCATTTTCTTCCCCTCTCCCGCTGCGACTTCGAAAGCGTTGCGTCCCCGACACGCCGACCGATCGCGGTCAGCGGCAGTAGTTCACGTTCCTTCCCAGTGCCTTGATCCGGCAGGGTTCCCCCCCGCCGACGATGCCGCCCGGGTCGCCCCGGTGCGTTCCTGGTACGGCGAGTAGCAATTTGCCAGCCAGGGTCATCGTTCCCTCCCGGCCTCGTGGAACGCCTTCTGCACCGGCGACAGGAGGTATTCGAGGACGGTGCGGCTCCCGAGCTTGATCTCCGCGGTGACGTGCATTCCCGGCGTGAGCTCGTAGCGATGGCCGTCGGTGTCGAGCCGCTGCGTGCCGAGCTCGACGATCGTCTTGTACGCCGCCGGCAGCGCGCGTCCCGCCTCGGCCCGCGCTGCGGCGGTCCCCGGCGTCCCCTCGGCCGCGTCCGCGCTCACGCGCTGCACGCGGCCGTCGAGCATCCCGTACTTCTGGAAGGTGAACGCGGTGAGCTTGATCTTCGCGTCCTGCCCGGCGTGCACGAACCCGACGTCCTGGTTCGAGACCCAGACCTCCGCGCGCAACGCCTCGCCCGCCGGCACGATGGTCATGATGATCACGCCCGGGCCCACGACGGTGCCGGGCGTGTGCGTCGCCACGTCCTTCACGATCCCTCCTTGCGGGGCGCGCAGCTCGAGCCGGCCCTGCTTGTGGGCCTGCTTCTCGAGCTCCTGGTCGAGCCGCCGGGCCTGCGCGTACGCCTCGACGCGCTCGGACTGCAGCTTCTGGCGGTACTCGGAGTCGATCTGCACGAGCCGCTTCTCGCTCTGCGCCATCGTCGCCTCGGCGCCCTCGAGCGCGTGGCGCTGGGTGCGCAGATCCTGCTCCTTCTCGATCCGCTCGCGCTGCTTGTCGCGCGCGGCGAGATTTCCGGCGTAGCCTTCGCGCGCGAGCTTCTCGTACGCCTGCTCCTGCTCGCGGTAGTGGGGCAGGGTCTGCTCGAGCTTCGACTTCACCTCGGCCGCCGCGGCGAGGTTCTTGCGCGCCCGGTCGAGCACCGAGCGCTCCTGCGCGAGCGAGTCCTCGAGCGCGCGGCGGTTCGCCGCCCACTGCGCCTCGACCTCGGCGAAGAGCGCCGGCGGGTCGTCCGCCCCGCGCGCGAGCGGCTTGCCGCCGAGCTCGGCGTCGATCCGGGCGAGCTGGAGGCGGCGGAGCGCGACCTCCTGCCGGACCACCGAGACGTCGGCGTCGGCGAGGCGCGAATCCATGCGCAGGAGGACCTGCCCCTCCGCGACCCGCTCGCCTTCGCGCACGAGGATCTCCCGCACCACGCCCTGCTCCGGCGGCTGCACGATCTTGAGCTGGCCCGCCGGCACGAGGCGTCCCTCGGCGACCGCGACGATGTCGAGCCGGCCGAACGCCGCCCACGCGACCAGCGCGGCGAAGAACACGGCGCACGCGCGCAGGATGAAGCGCGGCAGGGGCGAACCGGGCCGGTCTTCGACCGCGAGCGCCTCGGGGACGAAGGCGTCCCGCTCCGGCGCTGCGCCGAAGAGCCGCGCGCCGAACGCGCGCAGGGCGGTCGCGAAGCGGCTCATGGCAGCGCCTCCGCACGGAGGGGCGGCGATTCGAGCCCCGCCGTCTCCTCCGCCGCCGGCCGCGAGGCGCCGAGCTGCACGATCTCGTCGACCTTGAGCGAGCGCGGGAGCTGGTGGGCGATGTAGAGAATCGTGACCCGCCCCTTCAGGCGGTTGATCGTGTGCGCGAAGCTCTCGGCGGTCGCGTGGTCGAGCTGGCTCGTCGCCTCGTCGAACACGAGGATCTGCGGCCGCTTGAGGAGCGCGCGCGCGATCGCGAGCCGCTGCTTCTGGCCGCCCGAGAGGCCGACGCCCTGCTCGCCGATCGGCGTGCGGTAGCCCTGCGGCAGGCGCTCGATGACCTCGTGCACCTCGGCCATCTGGCACGCGCTCACCATGTCCTCGAAGCCGGCGAGCGGGTTCGCGACCGCGAGGTTGTCGTAGATGGTGCCGGAGAAGAGCCGCGTCTCCTGCGGCACGACGCCGAAGTACTGGCGCAGCTCGTTCGCGGCGAGGTGGCGGATGTCGCGGCCGTCGATCGCGATCGTGCCGTCGGTCGGCGCGTAGAAGCCCTGCAGGAGCTTCGCGAGCGTGCTCTTGCCGCAGCCCGAGGGGCCCATCAGCGCCACCGTGCGGCCGGGCGCGACCGCGAGCGAGAACTCGCGGAAGAGGTACGGCCGGTTCTCCCCGTAGCGGAAGGCGAGGCCCTCGATCCCGATCCGGCCGTCGCGCACGGGCGCGCGCGCGGGCGTCACCGCGACCGGCTCGCCCGGCGCGTCCATCACGTCGCCGAGCCGGTCGACCGAGATCGCCGCCTGCTGGAAGCTCTGCCACAGGCCGGCGAGCCGCATCACCGGCTGGGAAAGGCGCGCGGCGAACATCTGAAACGCCACCAGCATGCCGATCGTGAACCCGTCGCCCTGCATCACGAGCAGCGCGCCGGCGACCAGGCTCGACACGGTCATCGCCTGCTCGAGCGCGGTGGCGAGCGCGTTGTAGCCGTTCGCGGCGTTGCGGGTCGCGAAGCTCGCGGCGAGGTAGCGCCCGAGAATGTCGCTGTAGCGGCGCTCGAGCTGCGGCTCCATCTGGAGCGACTTCACCGTCTCGGCGCCGGCGATGTGCTCGGTGAGGAAGGCCTGGCTCCGCGCGCCGGCGAGGAACTGCTGGTTGAGGCGGCTGCGCAGGAGCGGGGTCACCGCGACGCTGAGCGCGGTCACGGCCGCGAGCAGGCCGACCGCGATCACGCTGAGCTGCCAGCTGTACCAGAACATCACCGCGAGGAAGACGACGGTGAACGGCAGGTCGAGCAGCACCGCGACCGCCGCCCCGGTCAGGAACTCGCGGATCGACTCGATCCCCTGGAGGCGTGCGGTCAGGGTCCCGGTCGGCCGCTGCTCGAAGTACGGCACCGGCAGCGAGAAGAGGTGCCGGAACACCTTCGCGCCGAGCACGGCGTCGATGCGGTTGCCGGTATGGAGAACGAGGTAGGACCGGGCCCAGGTCATCGCCGTGCCGAAGACGAGGAAGAGCGCGAGCGCGATCCCGATCACGAGGAGCGTGCTCTGGGTCTGGTGCACCACCACCTTGTCGATCACCACCTGGGTGAAGAGCGGCGTCGCGAGCCCGACGAGCTGGAGGACGAGCGAGGCCACGAGCACGTCGCGCCAGATCGAGCGGTGCCGCAGGAGTTCGGGCACGAACCAGCCGAAGCCGAAGCGCTTGCGGTCGGGACCGGCGGCGGTATCGTCGTCCGCCGCTTCGGCCGCGCGCGTGACGACGAAGGCGTGGTCCTCGAACGCGTTCGCGCAGTCGGCGATCGCGACCGTCTGCGGCGCGTCGCTGCCGGCGTTGAAGTAGAGCAGACGCCCGCTCTCGACCGCCACGAGAATCGCCGGCGCGACGCGGCCGTCCGCGCGTGGCACCGCCGGGCGGACGAACGCGAGACACGGGAATGAAATGCGCTCGATGCCCGCCGCCTCGAGGGCGACGCCGTGGAACGCGAGGCCGGTGCTCGCACCGGCGCGCACGAGCGCATCGCGCTCGTACGGCGGCGGAAACTGCTGCGCGAGCAGCGCCGCATCGACCGGCAGTCGATGCAGCCGCGCGACGCTCTCGAGCGCCCAGACGAAATCGGCGGGGGCGAGCGTCGATGCGCTCTCCCGCAAGGCCGTGCTTTGTCGACTTGTCGGCACGCTCTCCCCTTCCCGCTGGCCGAGTGGAAGCGTGTGAGCAAGGCACAGGCCAGCAGCGCCGGGGAACGAGCTGGTTGATCGGCGCGCGCAATCGCCGATGGACGCCCGCGCGGCACAGTTCACGCCGCACGGTCGCGAACCGTCGGCGGCGTCGAACGCCTGGCAACTGCGGGCAGCCGCGACCGTGACAAAGCGCACGCAGCGCGCTGCGACCCGTGACGGCCCGGCGGCGTTCGTGTCGGGATTCGTCCAGGTCTGCCGCGCGGCGTCGCCAGGACGACGCGATGCGGGCGCGCGCCGGCGTGACAAACCTCACCGCGTTCCGCCGACGGCGCGACCGGCGCCGCGCGAGCCGCGCCGAACTGTGGCATTTGACCAGCGGTCGCTGGCGATAGTCTCCCTGAAACAACGACTTCCGCGCGAATCCTGCGCTTCTCCCTAGGCTCGCAACTTGCTCGCGTGCGGTTCCGGATCACGCGAGAGGAGGCGGTCCCCGCATACGGACGCTTTCACGGCGATGGGATCGAGCACCAAGCGCAGCGGGAAACAGCCCGCGCGGGCGAAGGCGCCCGCGGCGGCGCATTCGCGCGCGCGCGTACCGATCCGCGGGAGCGCGAAGGCGGCGAAGAAGCCCGCTCCGCGCACCGCCGCGACCGCTCCGCGCGCAACGCCGGAACCGACGAAGACCGGGTCGCGCCCGCGCACCGCACCGTTCGCGCTCCGGCCCGTGCTCGAGCAGCTCGAGCCGCGCCTCCTCCTGTCGGCGGATCTCAATCCGCTCGCAGCCGACGCGCTGTTCGCCGCGCCGGCGCCGGCGGGCGGCGCCGAGTTCCGCTCGCTCACCGAGGCCGGCCACGCGAGCGCCGTCACCACCGCCGGCGTCGCCCCGATCCAGCGCACGCGCGAGGTCGTGTTCGTCGACCCGCGCGTGCCCGACCAGAAGGCCCTGCTCGCCTCCCTCACCGCGCAGGGCGCCGACGGCCGCAGCTTCGAGATCGTCGTCCTCGACCCGAACCGGCCCGGCATCGCGCAGGTGACCGAGGCGCTCGCCGAGCGCATCCAGGTCGACGCGATTCACTTCATCACCCACGGCGCCGACGGCGCGGTGCAGCTCGGCGCGACCTGGCTCGACGCGAAGACGCTCGGCGCCACCGCCGACGCGGTCGCCGCCTGGGGCAACGCGCTCAAGGCGGACGCCGACATCCTCTTCTACGGCTGCGACCTCGCGTCCACCGCGCGCGGGCGGGCGCTGATCGAGTGGATCGCCGAGCTGACGCGGGCCGACGTCGCGGCGAGCACCGACGCGACCGGCGGCGCGGGCACCGGCGGGGACTGGGAGCTCGAGGCGCAGGTCGGGCTGGTCGAGACCCAGGTCGCGATCGCCGCCGAGGCGCGGGCGAGCTCGGCGCATGCGCTGAGCGCTTCTCCCGCCGGGCTGCAGTCCCAGGTCAATGCCACGTCCTCGGGCAATCAGACCAACGCCGCCACCGCGAGCGCGCCCGACGGACGCTACGTCATGGCCTGGACCGGCAGCGGCCCGGGCGACAGCGACGGCGTGTTCGTCCGTCTGTACGACGCGAACGGCAATCCGCAGTCGGGCGAGATCCTCGCCAACGTCACCACGACGAACGCCCAAGCCATGCCCGCGGTTGCGATGGACGCCGCCGGCAATTTCGTCGTCGTCTGGAGCGGCAACGGCACGGGCGATTCCGCCGGCGTCTTCGGGCGGCGCTTCGACGCCGCCGGCAACGCCCTCGGTGGCGAGTTCCGCGTCAACGGCGCGGTGACCACGGGTACGCAGGCGAACCCGGACGTGGCGATGACGACGAACGGCGACTTCGCCGTCGTGTGGCAGACCGACCACGCCGGCTCGTTCGAAATCTGGCTGCAGCGCTACCTCGCGGACGGCACGCCAAACGGCGCCGCGTCGCTCGTGTCGGTGCTCGACGTCAACGACGACACCGACCCCAACATCGCGATGGACGAGGACGGCGATTTCGTCGTCGTGTGGGAGAGGCGGGACGGCAGCGGCGCCGACATCCTCGCCCGACGCTACGACAGCGCGGGCGCGGCCCTGAGCGGCGTCGCCCAGGTCAACACGACCTCCGCGAACGACCAGCGGCATCCCGACGTCGCGATGAACGCCGTCGGCGACTACGTGGTCGTCTGGGACGGCAACGGGTCCCCCGACAACGACGGCATCTACGGCCAGCGGTACGACAGGGCGAACACGCCGCTCGGCCCGGAGTTCCGGATCAACAACGTCGACTTCGGGAGCGAGGATCATCCCGCGGTCGCGATGGCGGGCGACGGCCGCTTCGTCGTCGTCTGGGAGAGCGACGGGCAGGACGGCGACAGGGAAGGCGTCTACGGCCAGGAATACACACCGGCGGGCGCGCTCGACGGCGCCCAGTTCCGCGTCAACACCTATACGGCCAACGATCAGCTGCTGCCGGCGGTCGCCATGGCCGACACCGGGAACTACGTGGTGGGCTGGGGCGGCGAAGGGTCGACCGATTCGGTCGGCATCTGGCAGCGGCGCTATATCGCTGCGGCGACCTGGACGATCGCCGGATCCGTGCGGCACGACATCGACGGCGACGGGAACCTCGCCGGCGCGACGAGCTTCGCCGGCGCGATCGTGCGGCTCTATCGCGACCTCGGCGCGGCCGGCGTCATCGACTCCGCCGATCCGCTGGTCGCGACGACCACGACGGACGCGGCCGGGAACTACGTGTTCAGCGGGATGCCGTTCGGCACCTATTTCGTGGCGGTCGACTCGACGACGCTCGATTCGGGCGCCGCGTTCAACCCCGCCTACGACCCGGGCTGGATCTGGGCCGAGCAGACGTTCGGGGCTGCCGGGTCGGCGCTCGGCGGATCGTTCACGCCCACGAGCGGGGCGCTGTACGGCGGGCGCAACGCCGGCGCTTCCGACGCCGCGGGCGGCGCGAGCCCGGTCACATCCGAGCACGTCGTGCGGGTCGCGTATGCCGGCGCCAACGCGGGCGGCGTCGACTTCGGCTTCAGCTTCAATGCGGTGACGAGCGACCGGGACGGAGACGACGCGGCGGGCAACCGGACGGTGCAGGGCAGCCTGCGCCAGTTCATCCAGAACGCGAACGCGATCACGAACGCCTCGTTCGGGATCCAGTCGAGCGACTTCTCGATCGGCACCGGATTCAAGAGCATCACGATCGCCTCCGCCCTGCCAACGATCACCGAAGCGGTGATCCTCGACGCCGGCACGCAGGGCGCCTCGACCACGCCGCTCGTCGAGCTGAACGGCAGCGCGGCCGGGTCGACCGGACTCGCGCTCGGCGGCACGGGCGGGAGCTCGGTCCGGGGCCTGATCATCAACCGCTTCAGCTCGGGCGGCATCGTGGTCAACGCCGGCAGCACCGGCAACACCATCGCCGGCAACTGGATCGGCACCGATTCGACCGGGATGCTCGACCAGGGCAACGGCGGCGACGGCGTCGCCCTGCGCAGCAACGACAATGTGGTGAACGGCAACGTCGTCTCCGGCAACTCGGGTGACGGCATCGAGATCGAGGCGGGCCGCTCGGGCAACCGGGTCACCGGCAACTACGTCGGCACCAACTGGCAGGGCACGGGCAACGTCGGCAACGGCGGGAGCGGCGTCAACCTCGGCGGCAACGCCAACACGATCGGTGGCTCGAGCGCCGGCGAGGGCAACGTCATCTCGGACAACTTCACCGGCATCTCGATCCTCGGCGTCCAGGCGTTCAACAACCGGGTCGAAGGCAACACCATCGGCACCGACGCCGCCGGCATCGCCACCGGGCTCGGCAACTTCAGCGCCGGGGTGCTGATCTCGGGCGGGGCGCGAGACAACGTGATCGGCGGCACGCTGCCCGGCGCGGGGAACGTCATTTCCGGCACCCGGCTCGGGGGAGGCGACGGGGTCGAGATCACCGGCTCGGGGACGACCGGCAACCGGGTCGAGGGCAACCGGATCGGCACCAACGGCGCCGGAACCGGGCCGATCGGCAACGCCGGCGCCGGAGTGCTCATCACCGGCAGCGCGACCGGCAACACTGTCGGCGGCACCGCGCTCGGGGCCGGCAACCTCATCGCCTACAACAGCCTGGACGGCGTGACGGTTTCCGGAGCAGGCTCCACCGGCAATCCGATCCTCGGCAATACCTTCCGCCAGAACAATCAGCTCGGCATCGACCTCGTCGGCGGCACGGGCGAGCTCGCAAACGGGGTGACCCCCAACGACGGCGCCCTCGATCCCGACCTCGGCCCCAACAGCTACCAGAATCGCCCGCAGCTCTATTCGGCGGGCATCGGCGGCACCCTCACCGTCCACTTCGGCTTCGCGAGCAGCGCGAACCGCAGCTTCCGGATCGAGTTCTTCGCCTCGACCACGCCCGATCCGAGCGGCTTCGGCGAAGGTCAGCGCTACCTCGGCGAGGCCACGATCAGCACCGACGGAACCGGGTTCGCCACGACCACGAGCCTCTCGCTCCCCTTCGCGGTGACCCCGGGCGAGTACGTCACCGCCACCGCGACCGACACGACGACGTGGGAAACCTCGGAGTTCTCGAACGCGGTCGTTGCCGACAACCGGACGATCTCGGGCCGGCTCTACCACGACGTCAATGCCGATGCGTCGGTCTCGGCCGGCGAGGGCACGTTCGCGAACGCGCAGGCGAAGCTCTACGTCGACGACGGCGACGGCGTGATCGACGCCGGCGATCTCCTCGTCGGCGGCACCGTCCTGACCAACGCCGCCGGCATGTACTCCTTCGGCGGCCTCGGCGCCGCCACCTACTGGGTGGTCGTCGACTCGCGCTCGCTCGACGCCGGCGCCGGCGGCTACCTCGCAGGCGACTTCAACGACGTCTGGGCCGAGCAGACCTACGGGGCACTCGGCGCGGTGCGGTTCAGCGGCTCCTACAGCTACGCCGCGGGGGCGGGCGCCTTCTACGGCGGGATGGAGACGGGCGGCGCCTCGAGCTCCGACAACGCCGCGACACTGACGACCGCCGAGCACGTGACCCGGGTGGTGCTCGGTGGCACGGACGCCGTCAACGTCGACTCGGGCTTCAGCTTCAACGCGATCACCACGAACCGCGACGGCGACGACGATCTCGGCAGCTTCGAGCGCTCGATCCAGGGCGGCCTGCGCCAGTTCCTCGTCAACTCGAACGTTCTCGCCGGCCTGCAGAGCGCCAACTTCGAGATCGGCATTCCCGGCTCGTCGCAGACGATCAACGTCACCGGCACGGCGCTGCCACCCATCACCGACGCCGTGTTCCTCGACGCCTGGACGCAGGGCGCCGGCGCCTACAGCGGCCCGCCGCTCGTCGAGCTCGACGGCTCCGCGGCGGGCGGCGTGGCGCACGGCCTCACGATCACCGCCGGCGGCTCGACCGTCCGCGGCTTCGTGATCAACGATTTCGCGCGGCGGGGGATCTCGATCTCGGGTGGCGGCGGGAACACGATCGCCGGCACCTTCATCGGCACCGACACGAGCGGGATGCTCGACCGGGGGAACGGCTTCAGCGGCATCTTCATCGACGGCTCGGCCAACAACACGATCGGCGGCACCGTCCCGTGGGCGGGCAACGTGATCTCGGGCAACGGGCTCGACGGCGTGTCGATCAACGGCTCGGGGTCCACCGGCAACGTCGTGCTCGGCAACCTCATCGGCCTGAGGGCGGACGGTAACTTCGCGATCGGCAACGGCGAGGCCGGCGTCGACATCGATTCCGGCGCGCGCAACAACACGATCGGCGGCCTCGGCGCGACGGCAAGCAACGTCATCTCCGGCAACGCGCGCAACGGCATCGAGATCGACGATGCGGGCACGACCGGAAACGTCGTCATCGGGAACTACATCGGCACGAACGCCGCCGGCAACGCCGCGATCGCCAACCTGCGCTCCGGCGTCGCGATCACCGGCGCCGACGGCAACACGATCGGCGGCGCCGCCGCCGGCGCCGGGAACGTCATCTCGGGGAACAACTGGGACGGCGTCGCACTCGCCTCCGCGGACGGCAACGTGGTGCAGAGCAACTACGTCGGAACCGACTGGACCGGGAGCTTCGCGGTCGCGAACCGCGAGGACGGGATCTACCTCCTCGACAGTTCGAACAACCTGATCGGCGGCGCCGGCGGCATCGGCAACCTGCTCTCCGGCAACCTGATGCACGGCCTCGAGCTCCGGGGCACGAGCACGGGCAACGTCGTGCAGGGCAACTTCGCCGGCGTGAACGCCGCCGGCAGCGCCGCGATCGCGAACGGTCTCTCCGGCATCGTGCTCGTCGGCGCGTCCGGCAACACGATCGGTGGCGCGGGCGGCGGGACCGGGAACCTGCTGTCGGGCAACAACCAGGACGGCATCACCGGCTTCACGGCCGACGGCAACCTGATCCTCGGCAACGTGATCGGCACCGACCGGACGGGCAGCTTCGCGATCGCCAACCGCGAGGACGGCATCTGGCTCCAGGACAGCGCGAACAACACGGTCGGCGGCGACACCCCCGCGGAAGGGAACCTGATCTCGGGCAACCTGCGGAGCGGCCTCACGTTCACCGGCACCGGCGCGGGGAACGTCGCGCAAGGGAACCTCATCGGCACCGATGGATCCGGGGTCGCGGCGATCGGCAACGGCTGGTCCGGCGTCATCCTCGATACGGCCGGCGGGTCGACAGTCGGCGGCACGGCCGCCGGCGAGGGCAACCTGATCGCCTTCAACGGCTGGGACGGCGTCTCGATCATGGCGGGCAGCGGGCACTCGGTGCTCGGCAACCGCATCCACTCGAACGTCGAGCAGGCGATCGACATCGACGACGACGGCATCACGCCGAACGACCTCGGCGACGGCGACGCCGGCACGAACGCGCGGCAGAACTACCCGGTGCTCGCCGGCGCGGCGACGAACGGCGCGTCCGTCACCATCAACGGCTCGCTCAACAGCGTCGCGGGCGGCTTCTACCTCGTCGAGTTCTACGCGAACGCGGTCCCGACGCCCGGCGCCGACTCGACCGGGCACGGCGAGGGGCAACGCTACCTGGGCTCGACGACGGTCCTCACGGACGCGTCGGGCAACGCGGTGTTCTCCTGGACGAACGCGGTGCCGGTCGCGGCCGGCGAGATCGTCAGCGCCACCGCCACCCACCTCGCGAGCGGCAGCACCTCCGAGTTCGCGCTGAACGTCACCGCGACCGCGGTGCGGTCGATCGCGGGCATGACGCTCCACGACCTGAACGGCAACGGCAGCGTCGCCGACGACGCCGGCGCGTTCATGGTCGGCGCGAACGTGCGGCTCTACCTCGACGACGGCGACGGGCTCATCACCGGCGCCGACTCGCTCGTCGCGTCGACCGTCGTCTCGGCCGCGGGAGACTACAGCTTCGGCGGGCTGACCGACGGCACCTACTACGTCGCGATCGACTCACGGAGCCTCCACCCCAGCCAGGACATCTGGGCCGAGCAGACGTACGGCGTCGCGGGCGCGGCGCAGGGCGGCTCGTTCCTCGGCACGGCCGGTTCGCTCTACGGCGGGCGGGGCGCCGCGGTGTCGGACGATTTCTTCTCGGGCCTCCTCACGTCCGAGCACGTCACCAGAGTCACGCTGTCCGGGGCCGACGCGACCGGCGTGAACGCCGGTTTCAGCTTCGTGGCGATCACCTCGAACCGCGACGGCGACGACGCGACGACGGAATTCAACCGCACGGTGCAGGGCAGCCTGCGCCAGTTCATCCAGAACGCGAACACAATCGGCGGGACCGAGACCGCGAACTTCTCGATCAACGGCGGCGGCTTCCAGTCGATCGCGCTCGCTTCCGCGCTGCCGACGATCAACTCGAGCGCCGCCGGGCGCGTGATCCTCGACGCGACCTCGCAGGAAGGCCCCGGCAGCACGCCGCTGATCGAGCTGAACGGCGCCGGCGCCGGCCTCGGCGCGGACGGCCTCCGACTCGCCGGCACCGCCCCCGGTTCGACGGTCCGCGGCTTCCTCATCAACCGGTTCACCGGCGACGGCATCGAGGTCACCGGCAGCGGCTACACCATCGCCGGCAACTGGATCGGCCTCGACCGCTTCGGCAATGCCGCACCGAACGGCGAGCAGGGGATCGACGTCAGCGGATCGGGCAACACGATCGGCGGCACCGCCGCGGCCGACCGGAACGTGCTCTCCGGCAATGCGAGCAGCGGCGTGATGCTCGCCGGCAACACCGCCACCGGCAACCGGATCATCGGCAACTACATCGGTACCGATCCGGGCGGCACGCTCGACCGCGCGAGCGCCGACGGTGTCCGCATCCAGAACGGCGCCAACGGCAACACGATCGGCGGGACCTCCGCCGACGAACGAAACGTCATCTCCGGCAACGAGGACGGGATCGAGATCAAGGACGCGGGCTCCTCGGCGAACGTCGTCCTCGGCAATTACATCGGTACCGACTGGATCGGCACTGCCGCGCTCCCCAACTCGCAGTCGGGCATCGAGGTGACCTCTCCGGGCAACACGATCGGCGGCACCGCCGCCGGCGCGGGCAACCGGATCGCGTTCAACGGCCAGGACGGCGTGATGGTCGACGACGTCACCACCGTCGGCGTCGCGATCTGGGGCAACACGATCTACTCGAACGCCGGGCTCGCCATCGACCTCGACGACGACGGCCCGACCGCGAACGACGCGGGCGACACCGACAACGGGCCGAACCTGCTCCAGAACTTCCCGTTCCTCACCGGGGCGGCGACGACCGGCACGACCGTCACCATCGCCGGGTCGCTCGAGGGCCCAAGCGCGAACTACCGCATCGAGTTCTTCGCGAACGGCGTGGGCGGGCCGCGCTATCTCGGCGCGATGAGCCCGGATCTCTTCATCGGCGCGGCGGGCAGCGCGACGTTCGCGGCCACCCTGACGACGTCGGTCGCGGTCGGCGAGACGATCACCGCGACCGCGACCAACCTCGGCACGAACAACACCTCCGAGGTGTCCGCGCCGGAGCCCGTGACTGCCGGCTTCTCGATCTCCGGCACGCTGTTCCACGACGTGAACGGCAACGCGAACATCACCGACGACGGCGCGGGCGCATTCTTCGCCAACGTGACGAGCGCGGTCGCGCTCTACCTGGACGACGGCGACGGCGTGATCGACTCGGGCGACTCGTTC
>Ga0187893_10001319_pt1 | contig 60510 bp, 58 predicted proteins | sample MA1701074metaG_FD_139574 | JGI IMG/M metagenome (GOLD analysis project Ga0187893, IMG submission 139574) | White microbial mat communities from a basaltic lava cave in the Kipuka Kanohina Cave System on the Island of Hawaii, USA - MA170107-4 metaG ... | reverse complement strand
GCCCTCTGCTTCGTTGAACGGCAGCCGGCCGCGCGGCCGACCACTCCCGTAGGTCGCGATCCTCATGAAGAGTGCGGGCTAGAGGAACGCCGCGGCCACGGCGTCCGCGACACGCCAACCGCGCCGCGCCAGGCGCACGCGTCCAGCCCCCTCGAGGAGGCGCTCCTCGCGCAGTCTCTCCACGGTGGCCCCGAACTCGCGATCGGCGTCGAGGCCGTGGCGTCGCGCGATCGCGCCGAGGTCCACGCCTTCCGCGGTGCGGATCGCGAGCATCACCTCCTCGCCCGCTGCCGCGCGCCCGGTGAGGCGCTCTCTGGAGACGACGGCGCCGCCGGTGGCGCGCACAGCGTCCGCATAGCGCACGAGGTTGCGCTCGTTGCCGAACCGCTCCCCGTCGAGGAAGCTGAACGCGCCGGCGCCGAACCCTGCGTAGGGATGGTTGCGCCAGTAGCCGAGATTGTGCAGGCACGCCTGGCCGGGACGCGCGAAGTTCGACACCTCGTAGCGCAACAAGCCCGCGCGCCGCAGCTTGCGCTCCGTCCATCGAAACATTCCCAACTCCAGCTCCTCGGGCACCTGTCGCATCTTCCCGGCGGCTTTGCGCGCGAAGAACTCCGTGCCCGGCTCGAAGATGAGCGCGTAGCAGGAGAGGTGGTCCGGCTCGAGCGCGAGCGCGGCGTCGAGGGTGGAGGACCATTCCGACAGCGTGAGCCCCGGCACCGCGTGGATGAGATCGAGGTTGAGACGGGGGATCCCCGCGGCGCGCACGTGGGCCACGGCCTCCGCGATCTGCTCCACGTCGTGCACGCGGCCCAGCGTGCGCAGATGGCGCGCGAAAAAGGACTGCGCGCCGAGACTTACGCGATTCACGCCGTGGGCAGCCAGGATCGCCGCCTTCTCGGCGGTGAACGATCCCGGATTCGCCTCCACCGTGAACTCCCGCGCGGTGCCGGGGCGCAGGCGACGCACGAGATCGTCGAGGTAGCGCTCCAGCTGCGTGGGCGAGACGACCGTCGGCGTCCCGCCCCCGATGAAGATCGTGGGGGGATCCGGCGGCACGCCCCGCTCGTCCATCTCGCGGCTTAGCGCATCGAGGTAGCTCTCCACGTCGCGCCCTTCCAGCGCGAAGGAGTTGAAATCGCAATAGGGGCACTTCGTCTCGCAGAACGGGATGTGCAGGTAGAGGGAGGGCGCGTTCACCGGAGCAGGTCCCGGGCGCGCATGAGGGCCACGTACCGGCTCTCCGGGTCGAAGCGGAATCCGGGCCATTCCGGCGGCGGCGCGCCCAGGATCTCCCGCGCCGCACCGGCCGCGGCGGCGCGGAGGGCGTCGCTGGTCATGCGCGCGAGATCGGCCTTGTCGCCCGCGGCCTTGCGCAGCGCGGCCAGCGCCTCTTTCGCCCCTTGCGTCTCCGCGAGCGCCACCGCCGCCCGCGCATTGTCGGCGTGGCGGACCACCGCGAGATGTGGGAGGGCATCGAGGCCTTTGCGCGGCGGGAGCGCGGCGTTCAGAGCACGCTGCACGCCCAAGAGGAGATCGAAGAGCGCGTACTCCCCCGCGAGATAGCGGGCGTACTCCGCTGGCGGGAGATTGCCGCGTTCGTCGTTCCAGTCGCGCATCGCCAGCGCGTGGGCTCCCGCCTTCGCGGCGAGCGCGCTCCCGTCATCCACGGCGACCAGGAACCCCAGGATGGGCGAACCCTTGGGCGGCGCCATGAGCGGCGTCGCGAGCGGAGAGCCGCGCCGGAAAAGGAGGCAGACCTCGACGTCCCAGAGGAGCAAGTCGGCGCGCACGAAACGCGCGTCGCCATCGGCGTAAACGGGGGGCGTGCTGGAGAGCAGCACCGTGCGTCGGGCGAAGGGCGGGAGGGGGGCGGGGGCGGCAGCCTCCGGCTCGATGCGCACCTCGAGAAGATCCACGTCACCCTTCAGCGCGCGGAGCCTGAACACCGCGCCGGGGACGCGATCCCACCCCTCGGGTCCTTCCGCGCCCGCCGCCACCACCAGGGTGCGCGGGCCGGATCGGATCGCCTTGAGCACGAAGGCGTCCCCGTCGGGAGAGGAGAGCGGCTCGCGGGCGGCGAAAAAGGCGATCTCCAGCTCCCCGCCCCCTGGTCCGATATCGACCTCGATGCGGCGGGGCGGCTCCCCCGGGCTTTCCCGCGCCACGATCCAGCCCTCCCGCGGCAGGCGCAGCGAGCCGCCTTTGGGGGCGTGCGGGGTTCCGACGTACCAGCGGAGGGGATCGAGCGGCTGGTCGAAGGAATCGAGGAGGGCGAAGCAGAGCAGCAGGGGGAGCACGTCCCCCGAGGATAGCTAAAAAGTGTCGGAGTTCATCATGCGGTGGAGCCGGCGCAGCGCTTCCCCCTCGATCTGCCGCACGCGCTCGCGCGTGAGGCCGATGCGCTTGCCGATCTCCTTGAGGGTGAGCGGCTCCTTCACCCCCCGGTCGAGGCCGAACCGGAGGCGCAGGATCATCGCCTCGCGCTCCGGGACCGCCTCGAGCAGCTCGTCGATCTTGGAGAGGTCGTAGCGCTCGAAAAAGACCGCCTCCGGGGTCCGCATCGTTCCGTCCACGATGGTGTCCTGGGCGGTGGGGAGGGCGTCGAGGCTCACCGTGCCGGCGCCGTTGAGCGCCGCGCGGATGGCGCGCTTGAGCACCTTCACGTTGCCGGGATCGATCTCCAGTCCCTGTGCGAGCTCCTTGATCGTCGGGGATCGGCCGAGCTTCTGCTCCAGCTCGTCGCTCTTGTGGCGCCAGCGCGTGATCACCTCGACCAGGTAGGAGGGGATGCGCACGGTCTTGACCGTGTTCACTAGCGCGCGGCGGACCGACTGCTTGATCCACCATGTGGCGTAGGTGGAGAAGCGGGTCTCCTCGCGGGGATCGAACTTCTCCACCGCCCGCATCAGCCCCAGGTTGCCCTCCTCGATCAGGTCCATGAGCGTGAGGCCGCGGCCGACGTAGTTCTTGGCGATGGAGACGACGAGGCGCAGGTTGGCCCGGATCATGTGCTCCCGGGCCTCCGGGTCACCCTCCTGCTGGATGCTCTTGGCGAGGGTGCGCTCCTGCTCGGCGGTGAGCAGCGGCACCTTGTTGATCTCCCGCAGATAGGAGTTGAGCGCCGCCCGATCCTCGATGACTGCACCCTCCCGTTGATGACGCGTGCTGCTGTCGGTGCCGGCCGGACCCTCCCGGCCGCAATCCATTGTCGGATCGAAGGGAGGCGCAGTTGAGCGTCGGGGCAAAGCGGCCTCCTCGCCCGGGTCCCAGGCGTCAGCGGGCGAGGAGTTCTCGGTAGGCGCCCTCATACGCGTCCACCCACAAGGATCGGTCGAACCGGGTCCGCGCGCGTTCCCGCGCGGCCCGACCGACGCGCCGGCGCAGGGCGCTGTCCCGCAGGAGACGCAGCGCCGCCTCGCTCATGCCCTCGATGTCGCCGGCGGGGCGCAGGAATCCGCTCACCCCATCCTCCACCACCTCCGGCAGCCCGCCCGCGTTGCTGGCGATGACGGGTACGCCGCAGGCCATCGCCTCCAGCGCGGCCAGTCCGAAGCTCTCGCTCTCCGAAGGGAGCAGGAACAAGTCCGCGCAGGCGAGGACCTGCTCGATGGCGCCGCGCTGGCCCAGGCTGTGGACGCGGTCGCGGACCCCCAGCTCCTCAGCCAGCGCCTCGGCCCTCGGCAGCTCGGGCCCGTCCCCGACGAGCAGGAGGCGGCAGGGCAGGTCGCGGTTCACCGCGGCGAAGACCCGCACCACGTCCTCGACCCGCTTCACCGGCCGGAAATTGCTCACGTGCATCAGGATCTTCTCGCGCCGCGAGGCGAAGAAGGCGCGGGTCTCCGCGCACTCGCGCGGGGCGTAGCGGGCGGTGTCCACGAAATTGGAGAGGACGCGGATGTCGCACCCCGGGCAGAAGACGCGGAGCGTCTCCGAGCGCAGGTGCTTGCTCACCGCCGTCACCATGTCGCTGCGGGTGATGCCGTAGCGCGTTGCGGTGAGGTAGCTCTTGTCCTGGCCCACCACGGTCACGTCGGTGCCGTGCAGCGTAGTGAGCACCTTCACGCGTCCGCCCAGCATCTCCCGTGCGAGCACGGCGGAGATCGCGTGGGGGATGGCGTAGTGCGCGTGGATGAGGTCGATGCCCCCCGCCTCGGCGACCTCCACCATCTTGGAAGCGAGCGCGAGATCGTAAGGCGGATAGCGGAAGAGCGGGTAGGCGGTGACCTGCACTTCGTGGAAAAAGACGTTGGGCCGAAACCCCTCGTCCAGCGCGAGGCGGTGGGGGGGTTCGTAGGAGAGGAAGTGGACCTCGTGGCCGCGCTCCGCCAGGCCGATCCCCAGCTCGGTGGCGATGACGCCGGAGCCGCCATAGGTCGGGTAGCAGGCGACGGCGATCTTCATCAGAAGTCCCGCCGCTCGATGCAGAGCGCGGCGAGCGGGTCGGGGAGCGCGGGCGGCCCGTCGATGGCATAGGGCTCGGCGTAGAGCGCGCCCGCCGCCAGGCCGTGGAAGCGCCAGTACGCTTTCAGATCCTCCACGAAGGCGGGATCGGAGATCGGGGTCTTCGCCCCGCCCCCCGTGCGCGTGAACTGGCTCGCGTGGCAGCGGATCACCTCGAGCTTCTCCTCCACCACGTCGCTGATGTCGACGACGAAGGAGGGGGCGAAGTGCGGGTGGCGGCCGTACCGCACGACCCGCCGCACGCGGTGCGCGGCGCCCGCGGCCTCCGCCTTCGGAAGGGCGGCCAGGAACGCGGCGCGCTTGGTGATCGCCGCGCAGGCGCGGTGGTCGGGATGGCCGTCCCCCCCGTCCATCGTGAGCAGGAGCTGCGGGCGCCAGCGCCGGATCTCCTCGATGAGAAGGCGCACCGCCCCCGGGGTCTCCTGAAGCTGCGTGTCCGGCAGCGCGAGGCAGGCGCGCCCCGCAGCCCCCAACCGCGCTGCGGCGGACTTCGCCTCCTGCGCGCGGGTCGCCGCGTCGCCCCGCGAGCCACGTTCCCCGGCGGTGAGATCGACGAGGGCGAACCGGTACCCGCGGCGTCGCATGAGCAGGAGCAGGCCGCCGCAGGAGAGCTCGATATCGTCGGGGTGGGCGCCGACGGCCAGGATCTCGACGGAGTCGCCGGGCGCGGTCATGCCCGTACAAGATAGTGGCCGAACTCGAACGGGTCGAACGCTTCCCGCAGCCTCGCGGCCAAGCCGGGCCCCTGGCGCGCCAGGAAGGGGAAGAGGGAATAGACCCGCTCTTGGAGCGTCCCGCGCGGCCGCAACGCCTCCAGGAGCCGTTCGTAGCGCTGGCGGCCCACCCCCTCGGCGTCCGCGCGCGCCTCGTCGAGCCGCCCGGCGAGGCGCGCCAGATCCTCCTCCAGCCGGGTCACCGTGCGACGGAACGGCTTCTCCGTGTTGGCGGGCAGGGGGAGCGTTCCCGCTTCCAGGGCCGAGAGGAGTTCCCGCGCCTCGGTCGCCAGGCCGCTCAGCCGCGCGGCCACCGGATCGCGGTCCCTGGGAATCTCGGGCGGCGACGTGGTCCCCAGCACCAACTCCTCGAGGCCCAGGCCCAACCGGGCCGCGTCGCGGAACGGGCCCGCCTCGACGAGGGTGGCGGCGTTGCGGGGCAGCACCGCCGGCATCGGGACGCCGAGCGCCTCGTGCGCCCCATTGAGCTGCGCCCAGTACTGGATCTCCGACGGGCCGCACACCGCCATGAGCGCGGGCAGCGCCGCATTCTGGACGAGTACCCGCGCCGCGACATCGGAGGACCACGCAAAGGGGACCGGCGCGCCGCGCGGCGCGCGCCTCCGCCGCCCGTCTCCCGCGTCGAAGAGGTAGGCCCCGTCCGGGGGCTCGAGGCGGCGCGGGAATCCCGTGTCGGCCCGGAGCGAGTCGTCGATCGCCTCGGCGCTCGCGGCGATCCGTCCCGCGAACGCGCGCATCGGCTCGCGCAGCAGGTGCGGCTCCAGGAAGACCACGCCGGACCCTTCCACGAGCCGCGCGAGGTTGCGCACATGCCAGCGCGCCACGCCGCGCTCCGGGGCGACGATCCCCCACGCCGCGTCCTCGCCGCCCAGCTCGGCCCGCACCGCCGCGAGGAAGGGGGCGGCGTCCGCCTCCACCCCGGCGACCGGGGTTCCCGGCTCCACGGCGGCATCGAGCTTGAGCCGCCGGCCCGGGAGGTCGAACCGGTTCACCTCCTCCCAGTCGTGGTCCTCGGTCTCCACCCAAAAGACCGGGACCACCGGCGTCCCCAGCTCCGTCTCGAGGGTGCGCGCCGCGTTGATGCAGGTGAAGAGCTTGTAGGTGGTGTAGGCGGGCCCGAAGAGCAGCCCCGCCTGCTGGCCGCTCACGACGCAGAGCGCGTCGTCGAGCCGCGCGGCGTTTTCCACCGACCCGCCCACGTCGCGGTTGTAGGCCGAGAGGATCGCGCCGAGGGGGGGGCGGGGGCGCGCGCGCTGCTGCTGCGCGAGCCGCTTCAGCCCGCGCGGATCGCGGTAGTCGCGGGCGAAGAGGGGAAGCACGCGCTCCGGCTCCACGAGATAGGCGCGTGCCAACGCGTTGCCCGGGTCGAGGCGCGCATAGGGGATGGTCGCGAGGATCAAGGCTTGCGCGCCACGAGGATGCAGCGCGGCGCGTCGCTCGTGAAATCGCCCCCGTCGAAGTCGGAGAAAAAGGCCGTCGGCACGAGTCCGCAGCGACGCGCCATCCGCTCCAGGTCGTGGGGCAGGTAGAGGCGGACCGACTCGGTGTAGCGGCGCGTCCCCTCGGCGGACTGAAACGTCACTTCCTTGAGCACGCGCCCCGCCTCCACGCGGCGCCGGATCGCGAAGGTGCGGCCGTTGCGCTCCTCCTCGCTCTCGGGGACCAGCGTCCGCTCCACCAGCATCGCATTGAGATAGTCGAGGAGCAACGCCCCGCCGCCGCGCAGGGACGCGGCGAGCGCGCGCATCGTCCGCTCGTTGTCGGCGTCGTCGAAGTAGCCGAACGACGTGAAGAACGAGGTCGCCGCATCGAACGTCCCCGCGAAGGGCAGGGCACGCATGTCCGCCCGGACGCGCGTCGCCCCCTCCGCCTCGGCCAGGAGATCGCGCGAGAGATCGACGCCGCAGACCGTGTGCCCGAGCGCGGCGAGGGCGCGGGCGTGGCGGCCCGCACCGCAGCCGACGTCCAGGACACGCGCCGGCGCCCGCAGGCCGAGAGCGCGCGCCGCGAAGGCCGCTTCCCGCTTCGCCGCGGCGTCGTCCCTGCGGTAGTAGAGATCGAGATACTCCTTCCGGAACGCCGCCTCGTACCAGTTCATCGTGCTCGAGCCCTTTCGATGGCGGCGTGCGTGTCGCGCGCCGCGGTGCGCACAGCGTCCTTCCAGTCCTTGCGCCCCTCCCCCGCGAAGAGGATCGCACGGGACGAATTGACCAGCGCCCCTTTTCCCCGCGCGTCGAAGAAGGTGCCGATCTGCTCGCCCCCCTGGGCGCCGAACCCCGGCACCAGGAAGAGCGTGTCGGGCAGCGCCGCGCGCAGGCGCCGCGCCGCCCCCGCGTCGGTGGCGCCCACCACGGCGCCCAGGCGCGGGTCCGCCCGCAGCTCCTGGACCAGCCGCGCCTCCCAGGCGTCCTGGAACTCTCCCGCGCCCGGATTCGATGTGCGGAGGAGAACGAAGAGGCCGCGATCGCGGGATGCCGCCCGCGCGCGGAAGGGCTCCAAGGCGTCGAGCCCGAGGCTCGGGTTGACCGTGATCGCGTCCGCGTCGAAGGGCCCTCCCAGGTAGGCGTCGGCATACGCCTCCGCCGTCGAATCGATGTCGCCCCGCTTCACGTCCGCGATCACGGGCCAGCCGCGCTCGCGCACGCCGCGCATCACCGCGGCGAACGCCTCCATGCCGGGCGGTCCGAGCCGCTCGAAGAACGCCGCGTTGGGCTTGAAGCAGCAGGCCCACTCCCCGGTGAGCTCCACCACCTCCAGGCAAAAGCCGAGGAGGTCCCGCCCCTTGGGGAGGCGTTCCTCCACGGGATCGAGCCCCACGCAGAGGGCCGAGCCCCTCGCCTCGAAGCGGTCGCGCCAACTCATCGCACCGGGGATTCTATGAAGTTCCGCAACAAGTCGCGCCCGCAGGGCGTGAGAAAGGACTCGGGGTGGAACTGCACGCCGAACAGGGGCCGCGTCCCGTGGCGCAGGGCCATGAGCTCGCCGGTGTCGGCGGTGCGGGCGCAGGGGATCAGCTCGCTGGGTAGGTCCACCGCCATGAGCGAATGGTAGCGGGCCGCCGGAAACGGGTCGGGGAGACCTCGAAAGAGCCCGCTGCCGTCGTGGGTGATGGGGGAGGTCTTGCCGTGCAGGATCCGCTCGGCGCGCACGATCCGGGCACCATAGGCGGCCGCCAGGCTCTGGTGGCCGAGGCAGACGCCGAGGAGTGGCACCGCGGCCCGCCGGCAGACCTCGACGGAGATCCCCGCCTCGGCCGGCGTGCAGGGGCCCGGAGAGATGACGATGCGGTCGGCGCCCCGCGCCAGGAACCGCTCCGCCGGCTCGGCGTCGTTGCGCACCACCTCGACGCGCGCCCCGAGGCCGCGCAGCGCCTGCACCAGGTTGTAGGCGAAGCTGTCGTAGTTGTCGATGAGGGCGACGCGCATCAGGCGATCGCCTCGAACAGGCGCGCGATCTCCTCTTCGTCGTTGAACCAGTGCGTGGCGATGCGCAGGAGCCCCTCGCGCGCCGCCACGATGATCCCCCGCGCCTCGAGCGCCTCCGCCAGCACCGAGGCATTCTCGATGCGGAGGCTCACGATGCCGGAGTCCTCGCCCTCCGCCGGTTCGCAGGCGAGCACGATTCCGCGGGCGCGCGCCTGCGTTCGCACCAGGGCGGCCAGCGCGAGCACGCGCGCCTCGATGACCGCGGGTCCGGTGTCGAGCAGGAGCCGGAGGGCCGCCTGGAGGCCGTGGATCCCCGCGGTGTTGGGCGTCCCGTCCTCGTAGCGCCGCGCGGTCGGGTGGGGCGCGAGGTCGTACTCGAGGAAGCGCGTGGGGTGGCGCACCGAGAGCCACGAGGGGCGCGTCGGCAGGATGCGCTCGCGGGCGTCGCGGCGCACGTAGAGAAGCCCCGCCCCTTCGGGGCCGCACATCCACTTGTGGCCGTCGGCGGCCAGCGCGTCGATGCCTGTGGCGGCGACGTCGAGGGCGAGGGCACCGAGCCCCTGGATGGCGTCGACGATGAAGAGCGCCCCGTAGGCGTGCGCCGCGGCGCCCATGGCGGCGAGGTTCGCGCGGTGGCCCGTGAGCCAGTCGACGAAGCTCACGGAGACCGCGCGGGTGCGGCCGTTGATCCGTGCGGCCACGTCCTCCACCCTGAGGCTGCCCTCCCGCTTCGGGACGCGGCGCACCTCGACGCCCGGCAGCGCCAGCCAGGGGTAGACGTTGGCGGGGAACTCCGCTTCGGGGATGACGACGTTGTCGCCTCTCGCGCAGTGGAGCCCCTGGGCGATGGTGCTCAAGCCCGCGGAGGTGTTGGAGACGAGCGCGATCTCGTCGGCGGATGCGCCGATCAGGCGCGCGGCCGCATCGCGGCACCCCTGGTAGACCGAGAACCAGCGCTCGTAGTGGCGGACCCCGTCGCGCCACTGGTCGTCCACGAGCTTGCGCATGGCGTCCCGGGCCGGCGTGCTGAGCGGGCCGACCGCGGCGCAATTGAGATAGGCGCAGCGCTCCTTGACGGGAAAGAGGCCGGAAACGTCCAACGGGACTAGTATAGGAGGTGGCCCGCCTGGGCCGGGACGCGTCCGATGCGCCGCATCTACCTCGACGCCAATGCCACGACACCGCTCGATTCCCGGGTGCGGGCGGCGATGGAGCCCTTTCTCGAGTGCGGCAACGCCTCCTCGCCCCACGCCGAGGGGCGCGCGGCGCGCAGCGCCGTCGACCGCGCGCGCGAGCAGGTGGCCGCGCTCCTCGGGGCGGAGCCGCGCGAGATCCTCTTCACGTCCGGCGCCACGGAGTCCAACGCCCTCGCCCTCCTCGGGGCGATCGCCGCGCGCGGGATCCTGCGGGTGCTCTGCAGCGCGGTGGAGCATCCGTCGGTGCTGCGCACGCTGGAGGCGCTCCGGCCCCGCGTCGACCTCGTCGTGGCGCCGGTGGACGGCGAAGCGCGCGTCGCCGACGACCTCGCCGTCCCCGAAGGCGCAGGCCTCGTCTCCCTGATGCTCGCCAACAACGAAACCGGCACCATCCAGCCGGTCGCAGCCGTCGCGGCCCGGGCCAGAGAGCGGGGCGCGATCGTCCACTGCGACGGCGTGCAGGCGTGCGGGAAGCTCCCTGTGCGCGTGCGCGACCTGGGGGTGGACCTCTTCTCGATGAGCGGCCACAAGATCCACGGGCCGAAGGGGGTGGGCGCGCTCTTCGTGCGGCGCGGGCTGCGCCTGCAGCCCCTCTACCACGGCGGCGAGCACGAGCGCGGCTTGCGGGCGGGGACCGAAAACGTCGCCGCCATCGTCGGGCTCGGCGCCGCCGCGGAACTCGCCAGCAGCGAGCGCGCGGAACGCTGCGCGAGGTGGGAACGCCTCACCCGCACCCTGCTCGAACGGCTGGTGGCGGACCTGCCCGGGCTCCTCCCCAATGTGCCCGCGCTCCGCATCCCGAACACGCTGAACATCACGATTCCCGGGGCGGAGGGCGAGGCGGTCCTCCTGGGGCTCGACCTGGAGGGCATCGCCGTCGCGACGGGGAGCGCCTGCTCCTCCGGGGCCGCCGAACCCTCCCATGTCCTGCAGGCCATGGGGCGGACGCGGGAGCAGGCGGAACAGAGCATTCGCATCAGCCTCCATGCCGATTCGTGCGAATCCGACGTGGCGCGGCTGGCGGAGGCTCTCCCGCGCGTGGTCAAGAAACTGCGCGCTCTCCACGTCTAGGCGCGGAACTCGACGCGGGTTGACGAGGGGAGCGCGTTCTCCTAGGATGCTCGCGCGGTCGGTGAGGGTCGCGTAGCGAAGAGAGATCAAGTGCCGTTCGGGCCCCGAATCGCGCGCCGGGAATTCGATTCCGGCGGGATTCGGAGCGCGCGCGGGACGCCGGGAGGGTAAGGCGCGGGGCTGGGCGGCCCCGGAGACAGCCTGCTTCCGGTTCTATTGGCGTGACCGGCTTCTTCGCGCCCCCTGGCGCGTGGGAGGAGAGTGGATGTCCCGGAGCGATCCCGCGGGCAAGACGTGGGAGCAGATCGCGGCGATCCTTCGCCGCACCGTGCCGCGCCAGCAGTTCGAGACCTGGTTCCGCGGCATGCGCGTCGTGAGCCTGACCCCGGAACGGGTGCAACTCACCGTGCCGAACAACTTCCTGCGCGAGTGGATCCTCAAGAAATACCGGGGACTCCTGCGCGCAGCGCTGCGCGAGGTGCTCGGGGCGGATCCCGAAGTGGACATCGCGATCGCCGAGGACGGCGATCCGTCGCCCCCGGCGGAGGCGCCGGCCGCCGCGGCCCCCCGCGTCGACGCCCCCTCCGCCATCGAAAGCGACATCGTCCTCAACGCGCAATACACCTTCGAGAACTTCGTCCCGGGGCCGAGCAACAACTTCGCCCACGCCGCGGCGCTCGCGGTGGCGGACAGCCCCGGAAAGTCCTACAACCCGCTCTTCCTCCACGGCTCGGTGGGCCTCGGCAAGACGCACCTGCTCCAGGCGATCTGCCACCTCATGACCTCCCGCCGGCCGGACATGCGCATCCTCTACCTCTCCTGCGAGACCTTCACGAACCACTTCGTGACCGCGGTGGCCAACGGGGAACTGGACGGGTTCCGCTTTCGGTACCGCCACGTCGACGTGCTGCTCATCGACGACATCCACTTCCTGGCCAACCGGGAACGCACCCAGGAGGAGTTCTTCCACACCTTCAACACGCTCTACAACGCGAACAAGCAGATCATCCTCTCGTCCGACTCCACGCCTGTCGAGATCCCCACCATCGAGGAGCGCCTCGTTTCGCGGTTCAAATGGGGCATCGTGGCGCGGGTCGACCCGCCGGTCTACGAGACCCGCGTCGCCATCCTCGCGCGGAAAGTGGAGATGCACGGGCTCCTCTTCCCCGACGAGGTTCTGCAGTTCCTCGCGGAAAACGTCTGCTCGAACATCCGCGAACTCGAGGGTGCCGTGAACAAGATCGCCGGCATGGCGCGCATCTACCGCCGCCCCGTCGACCTCGACATGGCCCGGGAGGCGCACAGGGATCTCGGCAGCCCCGCCACCACCCGCATTTCCGTGGACGGCATCATCCGGAAGGTCGCGGACCACTTCGGCGTGAAGATCACCGACATCCAGGGCAAGCGGAGGACCAAGTCCATCGTCTTCCCCCGCCAGGTCTGCATGTTCCTGGCCCGCCGCCTCACCTCCCACAGCCTCGCGGAGATCGGGGGCTACTTCGGCGGGCGGGACCACACCACCGTGATGTACGCCTTCGAGAAAATCCGCTCCCAGTCCCAGAGCGACGCCGAGCTCTCCAAGACCCTGGAGAGGCTCTCCGACGGGGTCACCTCGTGACGACCCCCCGTCCCACCTGGTGGATAACCTGGGAGGAGTTTGCCCGCTCATGGCCGAAAACCCCTCGCTCCCCGACCTCCCCTGGGGAACATCGTTCACAACCGGGCGCTTCTTCCCCTTCTCTCCACCGCTTCCGGGAGATCCCGGTCCTCCCTCGGCCCTCCCAACTCCCTTCCCTTGCGGAGGTTCCGCCGACGCCTCACTCTTTTCCCACAATCCCGCCCGGTCCATACGAACATGAATCTCTTTATCTATAAGAGAGAGGAGTAGGGAATGCGTTTCACCTGCAAGCGAGCGCGTCTCGCGGAGATCGCCGCTCTCGTCGGCCAAGCGGTTTCGACCAAGACGACCAAACGCATTTTTGAATGCCTGCACCTGTCGGCGAGGAAGGGAGGTGCCCTGCGGGTGAGCGGCACCGATCTCGAGGTTGCGATGCGCTACCGGATCGACGAGGCCGAGATCCGCGAGGAGGGGGAGGCAGTCGCGCCCGCGGCTCTCTTCTCGGGAGTGCTTCGAGAGATCGCGGACGAGACTGTGGAGATCTCGGTCGCGCGACGGAAGATGACGATCGACACGGACGGCGGCAAGTTCGAGATTCAGTGCGAGGAGGTGGAAGACTACCCTCAGATTCCCGCGTTTCCGGAACGGCCCGACGGTTCCGTGACGGCGGAGGATCTCCGCGCCTTGGTGAGGAAGACTGCCTTCGCGGCGGGGAAGGAGGCGGCGCGCTACACGCTGAACGGGATCCGCATCCTGGCGGGGAGGGATTCCGTCCGGTTCGTGGCGACGGACGGGCGGAGGCTGGCCACCCTTGCGCGGCCCCTTACGGAATCGGCGAATCGGGACCGGGACGTCCGGGCCGCCATCGTTCCCGTGCGCGCGCTCCAGCATGTGGACCGGGTGGCCGCGGAATCGGGCGGAGCCATCGCGTTCTCCTTGGAGGAAAAATTCGTCGCCTTCCGGAGCGGCTCTGCGGAGGTGAGTTCGCGGGTGCTCGACGGCGTCTTCCCGAACTACGAGGAGATCCTGCCGAAGGAGTGCAAGCTGGAGGCGTCGATTCCCGTGGGGGCGTTCCTCTCGCGCCTTCGCCAGGTGGAGCAGTTCGCGGCGGTCGAATCGAAGGCGGTGGCCATCCAGGCGGCCGCCGGGGAGATGACGATATCGGCGGCGGGCGGGGAGGGCAGCGCGGAGGTGAAGCTGGGCATCGACTACGATGGCGAGCCGATCCGCGTCGGCTTCAACCCTGCGTTCCTCCTCGACGCGCTGAAGATCATCGACGGAGAGAAGGTGACGCTCGGCATGAACAATGCGAACGCGGCCGCGCAACTCTCCGATGGGAGCGGGCTCCTCTACGTGATCATGCCCGTGCTGATCGATTGAAGAAGAGGCCGTACCGCGAGCCTGAATCGATCGCGGACATCGTTGGCGGCGTGCTCCAAGGCATGCGTCCGAGGATGGCGGGCCCGCTGGGGAAATTGAGGGAGGCGTGGCCCTCCATCGCAGGGGCGGAGGTCGCCGCCAAGGGGAAGCTCGCGTCCCTCGAGGGGGGCGTGCTCCGGATCCAGATCGCCTCTGCGGCCCTCAGGCACCACCTCTCCACGTTCCGCTCCACCGAGCTCTTGGGGAAGCTCCGCGAAGCGGTCCCGGAGGCGCGTTTGCGCTCCTTGCGGTTCGACCTCTCCCAAGGCCTCTGAACGTGGGCGAATCCTCCTCCCTGGGGTAGAATGTCCGGCTTCCGGATGGGGCGGCGGAGCGCGCCCTCGCGTCGCCGGAAGGCCTTGTCATCAGGGGGGTTATGGCAATCCGGCAGGGAAGCGCATGAACGAAGAGTCGAGAGTCGAGCCTTCCGGGTACACGGCGGACAGCATCCAGGTCCTCGAGGGCCTCGAGCATGTCCGCAAGCGCCCCGCGATGTACATCGGGGGGACGGGGCTCGACGGGCTCCACCATCTCGTCTACGAGGTGGTCGACAACTCCGTCGACGAGGCCCTCCAGGGGACCTGCACCGAGATCCAGGTGAAGTTGCACGCCGACGGATCGGTCTCGGTTCTCGACGACGGGCGCGGCATCCCCGTGGACATCCACAAGGAGTTGGGCCTGCCCGCGGTGACGGTCATCATGACCAAGCTCCACAGCGGCGGGAAGTTCGACCGCAAGTCCTACAAGGTCTCGGGGGGCCTCCACGGGGTGGGCGTCTCGGTGGTGAACGCGCTCTCGGAGCGGCTCGTGGTGGATGTCTACCTGGGAGGAAAGGTGTTCCGCCAGACCTTCGCCCGGGGAAACCCGGCGAGCGAACTCCTGCCCATGGGGACGACGGAGCGTCGCGGCACCCGGGTCACCTTCAAAGCGGACGGCGAAATCTTCCCGGACACGACGTTCCATTACGACACCATCGCGCGCCGCCTGCGCGAGCTGGCCTTCCTCAACCGCGGCCTCAAGATCTCGATCCGCGACGAACGCAGCGAGGCCCCGCGCGAAGAGAGCTTCCGCTACGAGGGGGGAATCGCGGAATTCGTGGCCGAGCTGAATCGGGGGCGGGAGGCTCTCCACCCCGACGTCCTCCTCATCGAGGGGGAGCAGGAGGGCGTCGCGGTCCAGATCGCGATGCAGTACACCGGCTCCTACGACGAGCGGGTCTTCTGCTACTGCAACAACATCAGCACACGGGAGGGAGGCACGCATCTCAGCGGGTTCCGCGCCGCGCTCACGCGCACGCTCAACAGCTACGGCAAGCGCGAGAACATGCTCAAGAAGGACCAGACCCCCTCCGGCGAGGATTTCCGCGAGGGGGTGACGGCGGTCGTGAGTGTCAAGGTCCCCGAGCCGCAGTTCGAGGGACAGACGAAGATGAAGCTGGGCAACTCCGAGGTGCAGTCCGCCGTGGAGCAGGTCTTGGGGCTGAAGCTGTCGGAGTATCTCGAGGAGCACCCGAAGGAGGCGCGCTCCTGGGTCGACAAGGCGGTCAACGCCTACGCGGCGCGGGAGGCGGCGCGCCATGCGCGGGATCTGGTGCGGCGCAAGAGCGCGCTCGGGGGCGGCGGCCTCCCCGGAAAGCTGGCGGACTGCACGAGCCGCAATCGCGAGGAGACCGAACTCTACCTCGTGGAGGGCGACTCGGCAGGCGGCTCCGCCAAACAGGGGCGGGACCGCGCGTTCCAGGCGATCCTGCCCTTGCGCGGCAAGATCCTCAACGTCGAGCGGGCGCGCATCGACAAGATGCTCGCCCACGACGAGATCCGGACCATCATCACGGCGGTGGGCACGGGCATCGGGCAGGATGAGTTCGACCCGGAGCGGCTGCGCTACGGCAAGATCATCATCATGACCGACGCGGACGTGGATGGATCGCACATCCGCACCCTGCTGCTCACCTTCTTCTTCCGGCACATGCCCCAGCTGGTGGAAGGCGGGCGGATCTATGTCGCGCAGCCCCCGCTCTTCCGCATCCAGAAGGGGAAGTGGCACGAGTACGTCTTCGACGAGGCGCAGTTGGCCAGCCGGCTCACGCAGATCGGCCTGGAGGGGTGTCGTCTCGAGGACGCCGCCGGCGGCCTCCGCTTCGAAGGGGACGCGCTCAAGGAGCTCGTCGACCTCTTGGGCGGGATGGACTCCTCCTGCCGCACCCTGGAGCGGCGAGGCGTCGCCCTTCAGACTTTCTTCGCCCATCGCGATGCCGCCACCGGCGCGCTTCCGGTGAGCCGCTCGGTCCACGGGTCGGACGAGCGCTGGTGGCCGGAAGGCCGCCGCGCGGAGTTCGACGCCTACGAGAAGGAGCTGGCGGCGCGGCTCGGACGCGAGATCGCGGTGGCCTTCGAAGGGGACGAGGAGGCGGCGGTCCGCAAGGCCGATCTTTTCGTGCAGGATCTGCCCGAGGGGCGGAAGATGTCGCGCCATACACGCCGGCTCAAGGAGATGGGCCTGGACCCGATGCGCTTCCTTGAGACCGGAGGGCTCTCCGTCCTGCGCGGGGGAGCCTCGAAACCGGCGCGCTCCCTGCGCGAGGCGCTCGAGTCCATCCGCAAATTCGGCCAGGAAGAACTCAACCTCCAGCGCTACAAGGGGCTCGGGGAGATGAACCCCAGCCAGCTCTGGGAGACGACCATGCAGCCCGGGAACCGCACGCTTCTCCGCATCTGCCTCGAGGACGCCGTGAAGGCGGACGAGATGTTCACCATCCTCATGGGGGATGTCGTGGAGGACCGCCGGCGCTTCATCGAAGCGAACGCCCTCGAGGTGCGCGACCTCGACATCTAGTGCGCCGTCGTCGCGGGCGGGCGGCCGGGAGGGGGGCCGGGAGGGCGCAGGGCTGGGGGGGGCCGCAGAGGCCCGCCTCAATTCCGCGCCCAAAGGGGCCGATACCTCTTCCGGCGGATATGACGCACTACGACCGGCTGAAGAGGACGCGTCTGGGCGACATGCTGGTGGACGAGGGCATGGTCCAGAAGGAAGGGGTCATCGAGGCGTTGCGCGAGCAGCAGCGCACGCACCGGACCCTCTCCGACATCCTCATCGACAGTCAGCAGGTGGCCGAGTACGACGTCGCGCGGATCCTGGTGCAGGAGCAGCAGCTCCCGTTCCTCGATCTGTCGGGCTACACGGTCCACAAGGATCTCGTGGGGCAGTTCCCCATCGATCTGCTCCACCGGGCGGCCGTCGTGCCGCTGGAGAAGTTCGGAGAGCAGGTCGCGTTCGCCTGCCAGGAGATTCCCACGGGCCAGGTCGCCGAGGAGCTGCGCGCGCACGCCCCGGGGGGGTTGTTCGTCTACGTCGCCTTCGCGTCCGAGATCCGCAGGGTGCTCGGCGAGTATGCCCCCCTGGCGAGCGACGGCACGCCGTGGGCCGACAGCCAGAACCCCTCCTCCGACGGCAAGTGGAAGCACCTCTTCGACAGCGCCAATGACGCGGTGATGGCCGACATCGGGCCCGGCACGGAAGAGTAGCACGCCGCGCTAGCCCGGCCCGGGGCAGTCTCCCCCGCCCGGAGGCGGCGTCCAACCCTCGGGAGGTTTCTCCTCCGTCGCGCGCTCCGCCTCCCGCACGTCGCGCTCGATCTTGCGCGCTTCCTCCGACATCCCGCGCCGAAACTCGCTGAGGGTGCGGCCCGCCTTGCGCGCCACCTCCGGCAGCCGCCCCCCGAAGAAAAGGAGCGCCACGAGGAGGATCACGCCGATCTCAGCGGGGCTCAGGTTGAACATCGTCTGCCTTCTTGGCGATCTCGAGATTGAAGCACTCGAGATCGCTGACGCCATCTTTGGTGAGGACCAGCTCGATGCGCGCGAAGCGCGCCTGCGGAGCGATGCCCTGCGCCGCCGCCCGTGCGGATCCCTGCAAGACCACGCGTGCCGAGTCGGGCTCGTAGGAGAGCCGCTGCGCCTCGATCTCCACGGGTCCCCGCTTGCCGGTTGTGGACTTGACCACGACCCCCCGCGACCCCTCGAGGCGGATCGGCGCGAGCTTCCCCTCCCGGCGCTCCAGCCGCAGGACGACGTCCCCGGCCTTGCCCTGGACGAGGATCTTCCCCGCGGCGTCGAGGGCGCGGAGGGTCGCGCCGGACGGGACGCGCACCGAGAGGTCGCGGAACTCGGCGGGCCCCTCGAGGGTCACCCGCCACACATGGATGGAGCCGATCGCGCCGTGCGCTCCCGGCTCCGGGGAATAGGCCAACTCCCCCTTGCCCCGCGTCCGGGCCGCCTTGAGATCGCCCTTTCCCACGTCGATCGTCACCAGGAATTCGGGTGCCTCGATCCAGCCTTGTGCGCCCAAGACGAGCCGCGCAGGCTCGCCGGTGAGGGTGGCGGTCTCCTCGCGTGCATCGTAGACCAAACGCGCTCCCTCGATCCGTTCGCCGCTGGGGCCCTCGGCGACCACCGTCCCCTCGGCCGCCAGGCGGACCACCGCGCCGGTGGGGTCCGTCGCGCCCTCGGCGCGGGTGCAGCGGATCCGCCAGATCCGCGCCTGGTCCGCCGCACGCAGCGCCGTCTCGAGAAACACCTCCCCCTCCGCGTGGAATTCCCGCGTCGGCTCGTGATAGACCAGGGCCGCGGCGCGCACGGTGCGGCGCCCGCCCTCGTCCCCGGGGAGCGTCAGGCGCGCCGGCGCGCCCTCCACTCGCGCGGCTCCCGTGGCCCGCACGTAGTTCAGTCGGTCGCCGGAGACCACGCTCCGCCGGACCGCATCGCTCATGACCACCTCCTCGGTCGCGGTGATCTCCACGAGCTCGTCCCCGCGGAGCGACGCCCGGAGGGTGCGCGCGGAAAGCCGCGAGGACTCGCGACCCTCGGCGTCGAGCAGGATCGCCTCCACGCCGCCCCCGGCGGTGAGGGTGCGCCCGGCGTCGTCGCCTTCCGCCTCGAGGAGACCCCCGCAGGCGATGCGCACCGTGCGCTCCTCGTCTCCACCCCCCGGCCCCCCCTTCGATCGGAACTCGAGCCGCTTCACCCCCGTGAGGCGCGCCAGAGACCGGCCCTCGCCGAGCTTCTCGATCCGCACGCTCCGCGCTTCGAGACTCCCGACGGCGAGCCTCGCGCGGACGGATCCCTCCGCCTCCAGCAACTCGGGCCCAAGGCGCGCCTCGTCTGCGCGGAACGAGCCCGCGCCGGCGGCGTCCTCTGCGGTCACGCCGCCCCTCAGGATCGCGTTCCCCGCATCGAGATCGAACTCCGCCGTTGCGGCGGTGATTTCCACGGTGCGCTCACCGGGACCGAAGGCGGGGAAGGGGCCCTCGCGCCGCGCGGTGACCGGACCTTCGAGCGTGGCGAGGCGCCCGTCCCAGACGAGCCGGTGCGCGCGGGCGACGATGCCTCCATCGGGGCTGCGCAGGAAGACGTTTCCGAACCCGACGGCGAGCGCGGGGGCGAAGCCTCCCTTGCCCTCCCCCTTGCGCGCCTTCACCACGTAGACCTCGAGGCGGTCGCACTCGACCCGCCCCTGGGGATGGTCGAGGACGACCGCGCCTTCCGCTTCGAGCAAGAGCGCCTCCTCCAGCGAGCGCACGCCCAAGGGCCCGTCGCACCGGAGCGTGGCGTGGCCCTCCTCGCCGGGCAGGCGCAGGGTCACCGTGATGTCGCGGAACAGGCGCGCCTGTTTCAAGAGGGCGTCGGCGCTCATGCCGGTGGCCGCGATCTCGACCCCCTCCTCGGGCTGCGCCAACGCGACGCGCTCGCCGGTCCAGAGGCGCTGGGCCGCGAAGTCGAGGAAGAGCTGGTCGGGCACGCGGAGGAGGAGCCTTCCCTGCGCGTCGCGCGCCTCGACGCCGCCGCGGAGGGAGGCGAGGAGGGGATCGCCCCGCCGTGCATGGACGAACTGCGCGGGGTCGCCGTCCAAGTAGGGCGAGCGGATCTCGGCTCGCAGTACGCCGGTGCCCTGTGCGCTCTTCTCGTAGCTGCGGCACCAGATGCCGCGCGCGCGCGGCAGTCCCTCCTCGCGGACCAATTCCGAAAACCCCGCCTCGCAGTAGATGTAGCCCTCTTTGACCGCGCGAACCGACAGCCCCTTGAGCCAGAGGAGCCTTCCGGGCAGGGGCGAGAGGCCGTGGTCGTCGGCGAGCTCGTTCGAAGCCAGCACGGACGGGCCGCCCTCCTCCGCGGGCTGCTCGGGGAGGACCTGGGGAAAGATGCCGCCCCGGCTCCCCAGCAGAAGCAGTCCGCACAGGGGCAGGAAGAGCGCGAGGAAGAGCGCGGCGACTCTCACCTTGCTAGGCGCGTGACCACGAGATCCCAGGCGCCGCGCGCCTTGAGGAGGTACTCGCAGAATTCGCGCACCGCCCCCCGTCCACCGCCGACCGCGGAAACCCAGGCCGCGGCTTCGCGAGCCTCGGGACGCGCGTCGGCGGGGGCGGCCGACAGCCCCGCCCAGCGCATCGCGGCGACGTCGAGCAGGTCGTCCCCCATGTAGGCGGTCTCGACCCGGCTCGCGCCGGCCTCCGCCGCGATCTCTTCCAGCGCCGCGCGCTTGTCGGCTCGCCCCTGGAGAACGCCGTCGATGCCGAGTTCGGCGGCGCGGCGCGCGACGATGCGCGAGGATCGCGCAGTGAGGAACCAGACCGCGATGGATGCTTCTCGCAGGAGCCTCAGGCCGAGCCCGTCATGGACGTGGAAGGCGCGCAACTCCGCCTCCTCCCCCCCGGGCACGAAGGTCCCGTCGGTGAGGACCCCATCCACGTCGAAAACCGCCAAGCGTACCGCCGAGGCCGTCACGCACCCCCCGTGATGCCCGCCTCGAGCAGGTCCTGCACGTCGAGGAGGCCGGCGTAGCACCCGCGCGCGTCCACCACGGGCAGCTCGTCGAAATTGCGCTCGCGCATCGTTTTCCACGCCTCGGCCGCGAGTTGGTCCTCCCGGACCGTCGTCGGCGTGCGGGTCATGATCTCCTCGATGGGGCGCGCGAGGAGCGACGGGTCCTTGAGCACGAGCCTTCTGACGTCGCCGTCGGTGAGGAGCCCCAAGAGCACGCCCGCGGAGTCGACCACCGGGAGGGCCCCCGGCTTGCGTCCGAGCCCCCCGGCCTGGACGAGCGCGTTCCGGGCAGGCTGCCCCGCCGCCGCCGGCGGGCAGTCGCGAGCGCTGCGCATCAGGTCCGACACCTTGAGCAGCGTGCGTCCGAGGGCGCCCCCGGGGTGGTAGAGGGCGAACTCCTCCCGCGTGAACCTGCGCCGTTTCGCCACCGTCATCGCGAGGGCGTCGCCCAAGGCGAGCTGCGCCGTGGTGGAGGTGGTCGGCGCCAGGCCGATCGGGCACGCCTCCGGCGCGCTGGCGAGGAGCAGGACGCACTCGGCGTGGCGCGCCAGGTCGGACTCCCGGCCCGCGGTGAGCGCCAGGATGGGAGCGCCCATGCGCTTCACCGCGGGGATGAGCCGGCGGATCTCCTCGGTCTCGCCGGAGCGGGAGATCGCCACGAGGAGGTCTTGGCCGGTGACGCGGCCCAGGTCGCCATGGATCGCCTCGGCGGGATGCAGGAAGAACGAGGGCGTGCCGGTGGAGGCGAGGGTGGCGCTCAGCTTTTGTGCGATGATCCCGGACTTCCCCATGCCGGTGGTGACGACATGTCCGCGGCAGGCGAGGACGAGCTCCACGGCGCGCGCGAAACTCTCGTCGATGAGCGGCTCCTGGGCATGCAGGACGGCCGCCTCCAACCGGAGGATCGTGCGGGCGAACTCGATGTCCTCGTGCAGGCCGGCCATCATATGCGGGCCTGCGCCAGGGGAAGGTTCCGGATGAGGAGCCAGGCCGCCAGGAACATGAGCACGACCTCGTCCAGGAAGAACCCGGCTGCCATCCCCCCTGCCGCGACGAAGACCCCGAGCCGCGCGGTGGCGCGGATCGCGCGCGGGGCGGGCAGCTTCGCCTCCAGCGCGGCGGCGAGCGCCTGGCCACCGTCGAGGGGAAGGATGGGCGCGAGGTTCAAGAGCGGCCAGTAGAGGTTGATCCAGAGCATGTGCTCCAGGAGGATCGCCAGGAGGGGGGCGGGGGAGGGGAGGATCTTCTTGGCGAGGAGCAGGAGGCCGAAGAGCGCCAGCTGGAACGCCGGCCCCATGAGGGAGATGGCGATGCGTTTCCCGCGGTGCGGCGTCGCCGGATGGAAGCAGAGGCCCCCCAGACCCCAGAGGAGGACGACGCTCGGCGCGTTCATCGTCCAGCGCACGGCGAAGACGTGGCCGAACTCGTGGACGAGCAGGGAGACGAGGAGCGCGACGCCCAGCAGCGCGCCCACCGCGGGGTCCTTCTGCAGGAGCAGGACCACGGCGAGGAGGAGGAGGAATCCCCCCGACGCGTAGATGTCGGTTCCGAAGAGACGGCCGAGCTGGAAGCCGGGCGGTCGGACGCGGAGGCCCTCGGACATGGATCCCAGTATCCCCGAGAAACGTCTCGAGCCCGACGAATCGGCCCCGCCGCCGCGTATACTGCGCCGATGCCCGCGGGCGCGGATTATCGGGTCGATCTCTCCTTCTACCAGGGCCCGATGGATCTCCTGCTCCACCTCATTCGCGAGCGGGAGCTCGACATCCACGACATCCCCATCGCGGGGATCACCGAGCAGTTCCTGTCGCACCTGGAAGCGATTCGCGCCATCGACGTGGACCGGGCCGGCGACTTCCTCCTCATGGCCGCGACGCTCATGGTGATCAAGAGCCGCATGCTCCTCCCGCGGGGCGAGGCGAGCGAGGACGAATCGGCCGACGATCTCGATCCGCGCACCGACCTCGTCCAGCAGCTTCTCGAGTACAAGCGCTACAAGGACCTCAGCCGGGGTCTCGCGAGCGCCGAGCAGGAGCGCGAGCTCCGCTTCACCGGGGGGCTCCGACCTCCCGAGATGCAGCACATCGACCCGGGCAAGCTGCTCGAGGAGGTCGGCGTCAACGATCTGCTCCTGGCCTACGAGCGGCTCATGCGCGAGACGTTGGCCGGCCTGGACCACGAGATCGGCGTCGACGACCTCCCGCTCGGCGAGGTCGCCGAGCAGATCCGCAGGCGGCTCGAGGCGGCGCCGGAGGGCGTCTTGTTTCGCGAATTCTTCGAGGAGCGGCGGGACCGGCATTTCATCATCGCGGTTTTCTTGAGCCTCCTGGAATTGCTGCGGCAGCGCCGGATCGCCCTCGAACCGGGGGACGACGTGGCGGAGTTGCGCGTCCGCGGGACCGAGCCCGTCGAGCCGCCCGTCCAGGAGCGGAATCGGATCGCCGAGCGCGAGGCGGAGGACCGGCCGGGCGTCCCGTGAAGCTGGTGTTTTTCGGCACCGCGGAGTTCGCGCGGGAGAGCCTCGACGCGCTCCTGCGCGCACGCTTCGAGCCCGCGCTGGTGGTGACGCCGCCGCCGCGCCGCAGGCGGCGAGGCGCGGCTCCGGAACCGACGCCGGTCGAGTTCCGCGCCGCCGACGCCGGAATCGAGATCTTTCGAGTCGAGGAGGTGAACCATCCGGAGTCGCTGGCGCGCCTTCGCGCGGTGAGCGCGCAGCTCTTCGTGGTCGCGGAGTTCGGCCAGATCCTCTCGGAAGCGCTGCTCGCGATTCCGCGCGCCGGCGCGATCAACGTCCACGCCTCGCTCCTCCCGCGCCACCGCGGGGCGACGCCGGTGTCCGCCGCGATTCTCGCGGGGGATCGCGAAACCGGGGTCACCATCCAGCGCGTCGTGAAGCGGCTCGATGCGGGTCCCATGCTTTCCCAACGGGCCGTGACGATCGGGGGGGAGGAGGACGCCGGAGAGCTCTTCGCCCGCCTGGCGCGGCTGGGCGGGGAGCTCCTCGTCGAGGTGGTGGGCGCGTTCGCCGCGGGCCGCCCGCCGGTCGATGTGGCGCAGGAGGAGGCCCAGGCGACCGTTTGCAGGCGGTTCCAGCCTACCGACAGCGTCCTGGACTGGAGCATGTCGGCTCCCGCTCTGGCCCTGCGGGCTCGTGCACTCTCCCCCAAGCCCGGGATGCACACCCACCTGCTGCGCGATCCGCCCCTCGCCCTGGGTGTTCGCGGCTGCCGCGCCGTGGGGGGGGCGGGCCCGCCGGGCGAGGTGGTGGCGGTGACGCAGGAATACCTGGATGTCGGCACCGGCGAGGGTCTCCTCCGCCTCCTGGAGGTGCTGCCCGCCGGGCGTCGCCTGATGTCTGCGGGCGAGTTCGTGAATGGGTGGCAGGTGAAGCGGGGGGAGCGGTTCGGAGCGGCGGGGTAGGCGCCCGCTCAGCGCCTGTCGGCGGGCGGGGGCGGAAGAAACTGCTTGGGGTCGAGGATCCGCTTCAGGTTCTCCGCCAGCCGACGACGCTGCTCCTCGTCGAGCCGGCCCACCCAGTTGGACGCGGAAGGCGCCTTCGCGGTCCGGCGGGAGCGCAACCAGTTGTGCATCAATCCGGATTTTATCCACATTCCTTGTGGAAACCAGGGGGATAACTGCGGCGGGGCGGGCCGCTACAATTCCCTCGTGCCGCGTGCCCTGCTGGGAACGATCCTCTTTCTCTCCGGCTGTGCCGCGCTCGAGCGCCCCATCTCCCCGTGGCGCCTGGAGGGGTTTCCCGGCGCGCCGATCGAGCCGGGCCTCTTTCCCCTCCGGCACGGAACCGCCTGGGAATTCCGGGATCGCCTCGACCCTGCGGGCCCGACGCTTCGCCTGGAACTCGTTCGGGAGGGGGAAGACCTCGTGTTGCGGGGGGGTGAGGGCAGAACTGCCGGCGTGTCGGTCTCCGAGGAGGATGGCTACCTCACGCTCTCCCGGCATGGACAAGTCGTGGACCGGCCCCTCGCCATCGCCGGGAAGGTCGGCGACAGCTGGCCCTCCGGCCCGCGCAGGGCCACCGCCTTCGGCTACGACCGGGTCTTTCTCCTCGGGCGCGAGATGCGCGCCCTCGTGGTGGCAGTGGACGGCATGGAGGGTTCTGCGCGCGCCCGCAGCCTCTATTGGTTCGCGCGCGATCTCGGCTGGGTCCGCATTCGGACGGAACGGGAGGGGCGGGTCACCAAGGATGCCCACTTGGTCGCCTTCACCCCAACCCTCGCGGCGGATTGACGGACCCCTCTGGGGCAGGTAGCCTGTTGGGTTCCCCATGAAACTGCACATCCGGAACTCGAACAAGAAGCGCCGCCGGCTCGGCTTCCGGGCCCGGATGAAGACGGCCGACGGGCGCAAGATCGTGAACGCCCGCCGCCGTCTCCGCGGCACCTTCCCGTAGCTGCCCCCCCCCCCACCCCGCGCCGACGCCAATGGGTGTAATTGACACCAATTGGCGATAATCTGGCCGGCGTGGCGGCGCCCCATCTGACCCCGCCGATCCTGGGTCGCTTCGAAACAACCCGCGAGTTGGGGCGTGGAGCCGCGGGAACCCTTCTGCTGGTGAAGGATCTCCAGCGGGGCGGCGAGCCCTGCGCCCTCAAGCTCCTCGAGCCGCGCTTTCGCGATCCCCAGCTGGAGCCGCTCTTCCGCAGCGAATTCCTCCTCCTCTCCTCGATCCGCCACAAGGGGATCGTGGCGGTGCGGGACTTCGGCATCCACGAGAACGGCCAGCCTTTTTTCACCATGGACTTCGTCCCGGGGGAAACTTGCCGGGAATACATCCTCGAGGACCGGCTCGACGCCAACGGCCACCTCGATCTGGCTGCGCGCCTTCTCCATGCGGTCTCCCACATCCACGCCCGCGGGGTCCTCCACAGGGACATCAAGCCGGAAAACGTGATCCTCTCAGGGGAGAACGAGGGCTGGAATCCCGTCCTCGTCGATTTCGGCCTCGCGCTCAGCGCCGCGGCCGCCAGGCCCGGAGAGGCGACCGGGACGGTGCCCTACATCGCACCCGAGGTGATCGCGGGTTCCGCGCCGGATGCGCGGGCGGATCTCTTCTCCCTCGGATTCCTTCTCTACGAGACCGCCACGGGCCGCCAGCCCGCCGCCGCCGACGAGATGCTCCGGAACCCGGCGGCGGTGTTCGCTCCCGACCGCGTGAAGCGGTCGTTGCGCCAGCACGCGCGCTCCACGGTCCCTCGCGGGTTCGAGGATTTCGTCTCCCATCTCCTCGCCCCCTCCCCGCAGGGGCGCTACCCGACCGCCGCCGCCGCGCTCACGGCGCTGGCCGCGCTCTACCCCGACCGCGTGGCAGCGGTGGACCTCGAACGCTCCCTGGTTCCCATCGCCGGCGATCCGCCCCTGGTGGGCCGCAGATCTTCCATGGAGGCGCTCCTCGGCCGCGTGGATGCGTTGCGCGAGGGGAATCTCCTCGACGGGCTCGTCGTCGTGTCCGGGTCCGCCGGCGCGGGAGTCTCCCGCCTCTTGGCAGCGCTGCGCAACCACGCCGCGGCCCGCGGATGCGCCGTATTCCTCGGATCATCCCTGCGCACGGTCGCCTTGGAGATCCTCGGCAGCTCCACGCTGGGCCCCCCGCAAGGCCGACTTGGGGATGACCCCCCTTCGATCCTCTTCCAGATCGACTCGCGCCTGCGCGACGCCCCGGCCGCGGCCTACCCGGTGCTCATCCTGGACGACCTGCACGCCTGGAGCGCGGAGGAGTGCGCGGCGTTGCGCGGGTGGATCGGCTCTCTCGAGCAGCAGCCCGAACGCGCGAGATTCCTGCTCGTCCTGGGGGGGCGCACCGACGGGGCGGCGGGCGGCGCGCTCATCCTTCGCACCGCGGGCCGCTCGGTTCCCGTGGAGCTGCGCTCCTTGCCTCCCCTCGAGTCCGCGGACGTGCGCGCGGCGCTCTCCGTCATCCTGGAAGAGGCGCGCCCGCCCGCCGCGCTCGTGCAGGCTCTCCTGGGGGCGAGCAAGGGGCATCCGCGCCTTTTCGCCGGTCTTCTGCGCGTGCTGGTGGGGGAGCGCGTGATCGAATTCGAGGCGGGGCGCCCGGTCTTCCGCGAGGAGCGTCTGCGCGGATTGCGGCTGCCCGACGACGTGGCCGAGGTGTTCCGGCTGCGCGCAGGAAAACTCGCCGCGAACGAGAAGGGACTCCTCGCGCGCTGCGCGCTGCTTCCCGGCCCGGTGGGACATGCGGCGGGCCGGGCGATCGCAGGCGAGTCGCTCCAGCCCTTCCTCGCCGAGGGGCTCCTGGTGCGCGACGGCGGGAGGGTGCGCTTCCCCGACGAACTCTCGCGGGCCGGCGCGGATACGCTCAAGGGGGCGCAGCGGCGCAAGGCGCTTCGCGAGGTGGCGCGCAAGGTCGAGGCGGACGAGCCTGCGGCCGCCGCCCTCATGCTGCTGGAAGCGGGAGAGACGAGCGGGGCGCGGCCGCCGGGGCTGCGGGCGATCACGGCGCTCCGCGCGGAGCGCCGGCTGGAGGAGGCGCTCTTTCTGGCGCAGCGGCTCGACGCCGAGCCCCATGATCCCGCCTCCGCGCGGGCCCACGCGGCGCTCCTGGCGGCGATGGCACGCTGGGAGGACGCCGCCCGCGTCTCGCTTCTGCTGCTCGAGCGTGCGGGAGAGGCGCCGGAGCCGGACGATCTCTTCGCCTCCGCGGGCGCGCTGCGCAACTCCGGCCGGGCGGAGGCGGCGCTCAGCCTTCTTTCGGAGCGGGGAAGTCGGCTGCCGCGGGAGCACGCGGCGCGGCTGCACAACGCCCGGGCGTCGATGCTCGAGAGCCTCGATCGCCTGGCGGAGGCGATGGCGGAGTCGCGGGCCGCGGAGGAGTCGGCCGGTTCCCTCCTCGCCCTGAATGGGGTGATCGCCCAGGTGCGCGCCACGATCCTGAGGCGCATGGGCCGGCGCAATGCGTGCATCCGGCTCGAGACCCAGATCTTCGAGGCGGATCCGAAGGAGATCGTTCCCGAGGTTCGCGTTCGCGCCGCCCTGAACCGCGCAGTGCTGTACATGCATGCAGGCCGACTGGGAGAGGCGCTTGGAGAGCTTCGCAGGACCCGCGTTGCCGCGCGCGCGAACGGGAACGCCGCGCAGGAGGCGCAAGCGCTCCTCAACCTCGGGGGGCTGTTCGAGGCCGTCGGCAGGAGCGGGCGTGCGCTCGTTCTGAATGAGCGCTGCCGCGTCCTCTTCGAGCGGAGCGCGAGGATGATGGACGTGGCGCGAGCCCTTGCCAGGGAGGCGAAGGCGCTCGTGGAACTGGGTCGCCCTGCGGAGGCGGAGGCGCGCATGGCGAAGGCGCTCCGCATCCCGGGGGCGGAGGCGCACATCGGGCCCGGAAGCTCGGGAGGGCTTGCAGCTCCCCTCCTCCGCACGTATGCGGGGGAGGCGGCGGAAGCGGTCCGCCCCCTCGACCGCGAGTTGACGCGGCTCGAGGAGGCCAAGGGGTCGAGCCCGCTCGATGCACAGCACTGGGCGGACTGCTTGGCGCGGCAGTCCGATGCCCCGGCGATGGAGTCTCAGTGGCGACGCGTCCTGCGCCACGCCGCACGGGCACGCCGGCGTGCCCAGCTCGTGCCGACTCGCGTGGGGCTCGCGGAAGCGGCCGCCCTCCGGGGAGCCTGGCACCGCGCGGAGATCCTCGTCCGTCGGCTCAAGGGCCCGGCGATGGAGTGGAAGACTCCGATCCGTGCGCGGGCCCACGTCGTCCTGGCCTTCGCCGCACTCCAGCGAGGGGACGCGCCGGCCGCCGGCCGCCACATCGAGACGGCGGTGGCCGTGGCGAACCGCTCCGACCACGTCGTGACGCGCGCCACAGCCTACGTGGCGGCCGCCTCGCTCCTCCAGGAGGTGGAAATGCAGAAGCTCCTGCGCCGGCCGACGGAAGAGGCGGCCGGCGCGCTCCTCCACGGGGCGCGAGCCATCTGGACCCTCTTCGGGAACCAACAAATGCTGCGAAAGATCGATCTCCACCTCGCCGAGCTCCCGCGCGCGCCGGCCGGCCTCGGCGGCTCAACCGACGCCGACCGGCTCGTCAAGATCCTCCATGTGGTGCGCGAGATGAACCGCGAATTCGAGCGCGACCGGCTGCTGGCGCTCATCCTCGACCGCGCGGTGGAGCTGACCGGCGCCGAGCGCGGGTTCGTGGTGCTCCTCAAGGAGGGGCAGGAGGTGGTCCACATGGCGCGCAACATCGATCGCGAGGCGGTGGGCGAGCCGGACCAGAAGATCTCCTCCCACATCGTCAAGGAGGTGATCCGTTCGGGGCGCACCGTGCTGGCGCAGAACGCCGAAGCGGACAGCCGTTTTGCCGAGTTCTTCTCCGTCCGCAACCTGCGGCTGCGCTCCGTGATCGCCCTCCCGTTCCGCTCCAAGGGGAAGGTGATCGGGGCGCTCTACCTCGACAACCGGTTCCATCCCGGCAACTTCAGCGAACGCGAAGAGCACCTCCTGGAGCTCTTCGCCGACCAGGCGGTGGCGGCCATGGAGAAGGCGCAGCTCATCAAGGAGCTGGAGCAGCAGCGCGAGGAGATCTCCGGCCTCAACCGCCAGCTCAAGGAGAAACTCAAGAGCCAGGACGTGGAGCTGCGCCACGCGCGAACCGAGATCCGCAGCCACAGGAAGGAGCGCGGGTGGGGGTTCGACCGGATCGTGGCGAGGAGCGCCGGCATGCAGGCGGTGGTGCGGGAGGCGAAGCGGTTCGCCGGATCGGATCTGCCCATCCTCCTCACCGGAGAGAACGGGACAGGCAAGGAGCTCTTGGCCCGGGCGACCCACTACGGCAGCTCGCGCCAGGGGCGCGCCTTCGTCGCCGTGAACTGCGCGGCCTTCGCGGAGGGGCTGCTCGAATCGGAACTCTTCGGCCACGTGCGCGGATCGTTCACCGGGGCGGACAAGGATCGGGCCGGCCTCTTCGAGGAGGCGGATGGGGGAACGCTCTTCCTCGACGAGGTGGGAGACATGGCCGCCTCCATGCAGGTGCGGCTGCTGCGCGCCCTGGAGCTGGGGGAAATCCGGCGGGTGGGCGATTCAGCGACCCGTGCGGTGGATGTGAGGGTCGTCGCCGCGACCAACGCCGACCTCGAGGGGGCCCGGGGGCGCGGCACCTTCCGCGAGGACCTCTATTACCGCCTCTCCGGATGCATCCTACGCGTGCCACCCCTCCGGGAGCGACTCGAGGACATCGAGCCCCTCGCCTACGCCTTCCTCGACGAAGCGGCGCGCCGCGAGGGGCGCCAGGGGCTCTCCATCAGCAGCGCCGCCATCGCCAAGCTGGAGTCCTACGACTGGCCCGGAAACGTGCGGGAACTGCGCAACGTCATCCTCCGCCTCCTCGTTACCGCGTCGGGCAGCGTGGTCGGCCCCCAGGAGATCGTATTCGATGCCCGCGCCGGCTTGGCCCTCCCCGGCGTCGACCCGGTGCGGGTGGACCGGATGCTGGAAGAGGTGGACGCGGCGGGCCACAAACTCAACGAGAGGCAGAAAACCGGCATCAACCGGATCCTGGCGAAAGGGAAACTCACCTTCAGCGAGTACACCAACCTCTTCCGGATCTCCAAGTCCACGGCGGCCCGCGATCTGGACGAGCTGGTCGACATGGGGCTTCTGGAGAAGCGGGGGAAAACCCGTGCAGTCCTCTACCTTCCGGGGGCCTGGCTGCGCGATCTCGCCAAGCTTGCGTCAGGAGAACGCGACCAATGACGCCAATTGCGACCAAATGACTTGTTTGGTCGCTACGCCGGCGTTCACATAACCGCTTACCATATAACCGCTTGCGTGATTGCGGCCCATTCCGGGACCGATGGGACCGCCTTTCGTTTGCTCTGCTCCCCGACAGTGGTCGGATGCTCTCGGACACCATAGGAAGGAAAAGCAGATGAGAAACGGAAGAATCCTCAAGGCAGGCGTCACCTCGATGGCGCTACTCCTCGTGCTGGCGGGGGCTGCGTACGCCCTCCAGACCCAGACCGCCCCCCTCCCGATGGGGAGCAACTTCTCGGTCGCGACGGAGTTCGTCCCCGGCACGGGCGGCGACGGCTCGATCGTCTGTAACGGCGGCACGCCCCTCGAGTTCGACGACGATGTGACGCTCAACATTCGGTTCGGCGCCGACGGGAAGGTGATCATCAATGGGGGGGAAGGTCCCTCCTTCATCCCCGGCAACCGCCACCGGGCGGACCTGAACTTCCGGAAGGTCGACGGCGTCTATCGCGCGGACATTCTCCTGCGCGACCTCGATACCGCCCAGACGATCCACAGCGCGACGGGCGTCGACGTGAGCGGCACCCCGACGTTGGATAACGAGGTGGCGGTCTCCGCCGACGCGGTGACCCTCCTGAGCGTCGTCGTTCGGTAGCCTTCGGGCCAGCGGATCTAGCTCTTGGGGAGGCCGCCCGGGGAACGGGCGGCCTCCTTCGTTCGTTCGGAGGAACGCAACGGGGTTGCGTAGACTGGGCCGCTTGGCCACGATCTCCGTCTGCCTCATCGCCCAGGATGTGGAGCCGCTCTTGCCGCGCTTCCTGGCCAACGTCGCCCCGGTGGCGCACGAAATCGTGGCCGTGGACGGCGGCTCCACCGACGCCACCCCCCGCATCCTCGAGGCGCATCCCAAGGTGCGCCTGTTCCATCGCCCGTTCGACGCGCATGGCCCGCAGCGGAACTTCGCCATGGAACAGGCGAGGGGCGACTGGGTCCTCTGGGTCGACTCCGACGAACTCCTGGGCGACCGGCTCCGCCGCATCCTGCCGCGTCTCGTGCGCATCCCCTGCGTGAGCTGGGCGAAGGTCCCGCGCTACTGGCTGGCGTCGGTGGATCCCCCGCTCCATGTGAAGACGGCGCTCCTCTATCCCGACCGGCAGCTCCGGCTGTTTCGCAACCAGCCGCGGTTTCGCTACCTCCCCGAACCGCGGGTGCACGAGCGGCTCCCGGCGGAAGGGCTGGGGCGAGGGTTGCGGTTGCGCGGGGCGCACCTCTTCCACCTCGCCTTCCTGCTCCAGGGGCGCAAGGAGCGCGAGCGCAAGGTGGACGCGTACCTCGCGCGCGATCCCTCCACGGCCGCGATCACCGGGCAGTACCTCTACGAGAGCCTCCCGCACTGCCTCGCGCCCTGCGTGGAGGGATGCCGCGAACTGGCCCGCTGATACGGTCAGGCGGCGAGGGCGAGCACCACCGCCGCACCTGCGTGGGACGCCGTCAGCTGCAGGTACATGAGGCCCCAGGCCGGATGCGGACTTCCGTCCAGGGGGCCGGTGGGGTCCCGCAGCAGCAGGCGCGCGGCGGCGGCGCCCAGGCCGGCGAGCAGGAGGGCCAGGATCGACCAGGCGAGCGGGCCACCGCTCAGCCACCCCGCCGCAGCCGCGGCCGGGTAGGCCAGGAACGGGACCACGAGGAAGGGCGCCACGAACCGCGCCGCGCGGCCGGCCCCCCAGAGGATCGGGAGGGTGAGGCATCCGGTGGCCCGATCCCCCTCCACGTCGGCGAAGTCCTTGGTCGTGGAGGCGCCGAAGACGTAGAGCCAAGCCACCGCACCCAGGATCCAAGCATCTTGTCGCCCGATTCCGCCGCCTGCCGCCCATCCCGCGAGGACGAGGAGCAGGCCGCGCGGAGTGGCGATCACCGCGCCCGCCACGAAGGGAAGCCGCTTGAAGCGGAAGGGACGGAGCGAATAGGAGGCGGTTACCGGGAGGGTGATCGCTACGCAGGCGAAGTAAGGGGCGTTCACGCAGGCCGCCAGGGCGAAGGCGGCCATCGACTGGATCGCGGTGAAGATCCACCCGGCGCGCACCGTGAGGTGTCCCGCCGGGATGGGGCGATCGGGCCGGTTGATGCGGTCCGTCTCGAGGTCGGCGATCTGGTTGATCGCGTTGCTGGCGGCGGTCAGGCAGAGCGCGCTCGCCACCGCGGCCAACAACTTGCCCGGCTCCGGCACGCTACCGCCCGTGGCCGCCAGCGCACCCCCGATCACGCCGGCGACGGGAGCGGGCAGGGTCGCAGGGCGGGAGAGCCGGACGAAAGCGGACAACGCCACGAAGGGCTATTCCGGGGACGGGTACTTCATCCTCACGAAATTGAGGATGAGGTGCTGCATGCCGGCGATGCCGTCGGCGTGCTCGGTCTTTTGATGGAAGTGACCGACGAGGTGGGCGCCGCGGCCGCCCCCGGAAGTCGTGAAGGTGAACGCGATCACCGTCACGCCGTACTTCTCGTCCAGCTGGCGGCTCTTGACGAGCGCCTGGGCGATGGTGTTGCGCTGGAACGTGAAGAACGTGCTGCTCTTCTCGAGCCACCAAGGCGCGTGGGCCCGGCCCGCGAAGATGTCTTTGACCAGGGGATTCCCGTCGGCTCCGTCGCAGAATTCCGCCTCGACCACGACATCGGGCTGGTAGCGCGTGTGCTTTTTCAGCACCACACCCACCTCGCGGGCGAACCCCTCCGTCACGTAGGGCTCGAGGGCCCAGTCGCTCGTCATGAGCCAGCCGCCCCGTTGGACGAAGGCGCGCACCTTCTCGACATAGGGCCGCTGCTCGCTCTCCGCCGGCGGGATGCCGCAATTGATGAAGAGGATCTGGTCGGCTCGCAGGGCGCGCTTCAGGAGTTCGGGCCGGTCGATGAGCTGATGGGGCAGGCCGAAGGCGAGGAGAACCAGTTCGATGTTGTCGTATTCGCCCCTCAGCACCAGCAGTTGGTCGGGGCGGAGCTGCCCGCGGATGCGCCCGACTTCCCCCCCGAGGCGCGCTTCCACGGTGCGCGCCGCGTCCGACTGCGCCCGGTCCGAACTCTTGGGAACCATCGGGCTGCCCGGCCCTTTCTTCTTCGGATTGAACGGCTGCAGCTTGGGGAAACGGTGCTTGAGCCAGTCCGCGCCTGCCCCGATCGCGCTCCGGTCCTCCGTGGGTGCCGGCTCCTCCGGGCTGCCTCCTTCGATCTCGGAAGGGTTCGCGGGAGGCACGAGATCCCTCATCGGGTCTTCGATGTCGGGGGCGAGCGGCTCCGGTGCCGCGGGGGAGTCGGCCAGGGAGGGTCGCTCGTCGGGAGCGACATCCTGCTCGCGTCCCGCCGAGGTGTTCAGGACCCTCGCGCCCGGCGGCTCGCTCGGATCCACCGTGAGGAGGGAGAGCACGAAGAGGAGGAAGCCGTGCACCGCCAGGGAGACCATCCACCAGGGCGCCTGCTTCACCAGCCGCCGGATCTCCCGCTCGAAATCGGAGGCCGCGGCGGCGCGGACGCGATGCGTGATGCGTGGTGCATGGGGCGGCGCAGGCCCCGCGAGGGCGAGGGGCGCCACTTCCCCCAAGGTGTCGATGCGGATGGTATGGGATCCGAGCGCGATGGTGTCGCCGACCCGGAGCAGCGACTCCCGGGCCGGGCGACCGTTGACCTTCACCCCCCCGGGCCCCCCCAGATCGACGAGACGGTAGGAGCCGCCCTCCGCACGCAGGAGGCAGTGGACCGCGCCGACCCCACCGTCCTCGAGGGGGATGTCGATGTCCTTCCTGCTTCCCACCAGGATCTCCGCGCGGCTTCCGCCGAGCGTGCGCACCCCCTGCGGGCCCTGGATGGTGAGGCGGATCATGGCTTCCCCATTAGAATACGCCCCGGCGGCTTCGTCCGCCTCGGAGAGAGCCGCCCCCCATGAGCAGATTCCTGCGTATCCTTCGTGTTTTGGGCAGGGGTCCGCGCCCCAAGCGGATCCAGGCGTGGCTCGGCCTGGGACTCGTCGCGGCGGCGATCATCTGGGCCCTGGTGGTGCTCTTTTGGCCCCTCTTCATCATCATCGCGATGTTCCTCGCGGGGGTCATCCTCCTCGGGCGCGCCTCGCGGCCGTCGCCGCCCTCCTCCTGAGCGCCTCCATCGCGGGGGGAGAGGAGATCGGGGGCCACGCCCTCAACGTGGCCTACCCGCCGGGCGCGGAGAAGACGGCGCGCTCCTGCCTCGAAGCCTATCCGGGACTGCGCGCCCGGGCCGCGGCATGGCTCGGGATGCAGACCAAGGGAAGCGTCTCCATTCTTCTCGTCGAGGACCACCCGCGCCTCGTGAGCGCCATCGGAGCGTCGGTGCCCCTCTGGGCTGTCGCCGTCACGCGCGGGGACGGTCTCATCGCGCTCCGCCTCGATCGCGTCGGGAGCGATCCCGCCATGGCGCTGGAGATCGTGCTCCTCCACGAGGCGGTGCATGAACTGCTCAACCGCCTCGGGGGGAACCGCATGCCCGCCTGGTTCGAGGAGGGGCTCTGCGTCACCCTCGCCGGAACCCCCTATCTCCGCATGGACGGGTCGGCGGAGCGGAGGGCGGCCGCGGGTTCCCTCCCCTCGTTCGTCCAGCTGGATGGGGCGTTTCGCCGCGACGATCCCCTCGAAGCGGCGCTCGCCTACGAGGTGGGACGGTCCGCCGCCGCCTTCTTCCTCGGACGCCACGGGCAGGGCGCGCTGCCCGCGCTCGTGCGCCGCCTCGCCGCGGGGGAGCCGTTCGCCGCGGCGTTCCACGCGACCGCAGGCGAGAGCATCGAGGAGTTCGAGCAGGCGTGGCGCGCCTCGATCACCCCGGGGATCCCCTTCTTCCTCTACGTGATCCTCCAGGAGATGGAGCTGGCGCTGCTCTTTTTCGGCGCGCTCCTCGTGGCGGCGGGCTTCCTGCGCTATCGCATCCGGCGGCGCCGGGCTCTCGAGGAGCTGGGGGCGGATCAGGGCGCGTAGGCGAGCTTCTCGATGCGCCCCATGAGCTCCTCGGTGTAGCGCACCTCGTCCTCCTTCTCCTCTCCCGCGACGGGAGGCATCGGCTCGCCGAGCCGGACCTCCACGGGGTGTAGCCGGGGCAGGCGCTGAAGGCGGGAGAGCACGCGGAGGGTGCCCCGCACCCCGACCGGGACGACGGTCGCGCCGGTGAGCCTCGCGAGCCTCGCGACGCCGCGCTGGCCCTTCTGGAGCCGCCCGTCGGTCGTGAGGCCTCCTTCGGGGAAGAGGCAGACGAATGCGCCCGCTTCCAGCGCGTCGCGCGCGGCCCGGAGCCCCTCCACGCTCGGTCGGCCCTCGCGGATGGGACGCGCTCCCACGGCGCGGAAGTAGCGCCCCGCCACGGGCAGATCGAAGAAGAGATCGGTCATGAGGAAGGTGATCGCGTGGGGGTAGACCGCCATCTGCACGAAGATGGGATCGAGCCAGGATTGGTGGTTGGGGGCGAGCAGGACACCCCGCGGCGAGGGAGCCGGGCGCGGGCCGCGTACCGGGACCCGGAAGAGGGCGCGCAGGAACGGCATCACCAGCAGGCACTGGGCCAGGAAGAGCGCGCGCTGGAATCTGGAAGCGATGGCGAGGCTGAGCCTACTTGGCGGTCAGTTTCTCGTAGCGGTCCTTCACCTTGGAGTAGGCGGCGTTGGCCTCCTTCGCGGAGCCGCTCGCCCGGAACTTGCCCATGCACTCCTGGAGGAGGAGGACGCCCTGCTTCAGGAACTCGTCGCTCGCCGCCATGTCGGTCTTCTCCGCGCGCAGCGCGAGATCGAGGAAGCACTGGCCCGCGTTGCGCAGGGCGTGCGCGACGAGGCCGCCTTCGTCGGGGTACATGCAGACGACGCGCATGTAGGCGAAGCGGGCGGCCTCCGGATCTCCCATGGCGTAGATCATGTCGCCCAGGCTCGCGTAGACGGCTGCGGCCGTGGGCGCGCTGAGGCCGCGGAGGTCGCGCGCGGCCTCGAGGCCGATGCGCGCCTCGGCATACCGCTCCTTGCTCTGGGATTCGAGGAGCAGTTTCGCCAGGAGCACTTGCGCCTGCGCCCGGGGGTCGGTCAGGGCGGGATCGGCGCCCATCTGTGAAGTGATCTGCCGCAACGAGGCCCCGGCGGCGTCGAACTTGCGCTCCGCAATGTCGACGTCGACCTGGCCGAGGCGCGCCGCGTAGAGCAGGGGAGTCGGCAGGTCGGGGAGCTTTTCCATCGCGCCGTAGGCCTCGCGCGCCTTGGCGAACTCCCGCCCCTGCCGATGGATCTGCGCGACGATGCTGTGGATCTGTGGCGTGTAGACCGAGGTGACGTACTTCCAGCCGGCGAAGTGCTTGATCGCGCCGGGGAGGTTTCCGCTCTGCACCAAGCAGAGTCCGATGCGGAACTCCGCCTCGATCTTGAAGACCTCGCGCGCGTTCGCGTCCTGGGTCACCTCGCGCAGCGTCCCGATCGCCTGCGCGAAATTGCCCGCCTGCATCTGGTTGCTGCCGTCGTCGAGGGAGTCGGGCCTGCCGAGGTAGTCGTAGTCCGCGATCTGGTCGCGGGGCACGCTCTCCTTCTTGGCGCTCGCGCTCCGCTGGAACTCGATCCCGCTGTAGCCGTCCGTGACGATGTCGCCCTTGCTCTCCTTCAGGTAGGTCCGGAAGTTCTCGGGGGTGATCTTGATGGTGTCGTTTTCGTCCTTCACGGAGTCGGGGAGTCCCAAGACCTTGCCGTTCTTCAGGACCACGGCATCGGCGCCGCTTCGGGCGCCGAGGACGAGCAGGATGGCCAGGGGGACGAGGATGCGCGGGTTCATGCCCTCTCCTTCACGATTCGAAATCCAGATAGGTCATTCTAAGGGGAAGGGCCGGTCGCGCTCAAATCAGCAACGGCGCCGGGCGGCGGCGGTTCGAATCCGGGAGAGGGCAAGCGCACCGAGGGCGCCCCCCGCCAGGTCCGCCGCCAGATCGAGGCCATCGGCGCGCCGACCCGCCACTCCGGACTGATTCCATTCGTCCAGGAGGCCCACGGCGAGGCAGGCGGCGAGGGCCGCGCCGAGAAGCGGCGCACGGCGCGTGCCGGGGAGCGGCCGGGCGGCGAGGAGCCCGAGGAGGGCGTAGAGCGCGGCATGGGCCGCCTTGTCGAAGTGGGGGAGGTCGAGGAACCCCCCCTGCGGCAGACGCGACGCGGGAAGCGATCCCAGGAGCAGCAGCAGAAGGGCCCAGAGAGACGCTGGCGCCCAGGCGAGGAGCCGGCGCCTCAAGGGGAGGGCGCCCTGCGCCGATGATCCGGTGTCTCGCGGCCCCGTGTAAGGAGCGGGTGTCCGCGCGAATCAACGGTCTCCACGCCCCATTCTCCTTACTTTGATCATCTGGGCGACGACCGAGACGGCGATCTCCCCAGCGGAGGTAGCCCCGAGGTCCAACCCGATGGGGGCGTGGAGCCTTTCCGAGGCGATCCCTTCCCGCGCCAGCGCCTCCTTCACCGTCGCCGCCTTCTTGCGCGAGCCGAGCATCCCGACGTAGCGCGCCGGGGTCTGGAGCGCGGCGCGGCAGCAGGCGAGATCGAGGCCATGTCCCCGGGTCACGACGACGACGTAGTCGTCAGGCCCGGGATCGAGGGAGAGAAAGCCCTCCACGAGCGGCGCGACGACGACGCGCGCACCCTCCAGGCGCGACGCCTGCGGCTCGCGGTCTTCCACCGCGAGCACGAGAAAGCCCGCGTCGGCCGCGCTGCGCGCCACGAGCCGACCGACATGCCCCGCCCCCAGGACGACGCATCGCGGCCAGAAGAGCGGCTCGACGTAGCGGTCCTCTTCGAGGCGCGGCTCCTCGTCGCGAAGCCAGGGCGCCGCTCGCTCCCCGACCAGCACTTCGCGCTGCACCGAAGGCCCGATGCGCGCAAGCAGGACGCCGCGGCGCCCGCTCCCCTCCAGCGCCGCCGCCTCCGCGGCCCACGCGGCGGGCGGATCCACCCGCTCCACCAGGATGTGAACCGTGCCGCCGCAGATGAGGCCGCCCTCGTCGGCGAGGGAATCATCCAGGGTGAAGGTGAGGACGCGGGCGGGCGCGCCCTCGAGGGTCTCGCGGCAGGCGGCCTCGACCGTCGCCTCGACATGCCCGCCGCCGATCGTCCCTGCCCGCCGCCCGGCGGCACCGACGAGCATCTTCATGGCAGGCTGGCCCGGGGACGACCCCTCGGTCTTCACCACCGTCGCCAAGGCGCAGGCCTCGCCCCGCTCCACCATCCGCGCAAGCTGCTCCAGGAGACTCACGCGAGGGCCTCCAGGAAGATCTTTCCGTCCCCGATCCGGCCCGTGCGCGCCGCCTCGGTGACCGCCGCGATGGCGGCCTCCACCGCGGCTTCGGGGAGCGCGCACTCCAGCCGCACCTTGGGAAGGAACGCCACGCGGTCGGGATCATCGCGGTAGAGTTCGAGGTGGCCCTTCTGCCGGCCATAACCCCGCGCCTCTTGGAAGTGGAGGCAGACGGCGCCCGCCTCGAGAAGCGCGCGCGCGACGGCCTCCGCCTTGAAGGGCTTCACGATCACCACCAGCCTGCGCATGCTCGTCAGTCCACCGAGATCGTGGCGATCCCCTCGCGTCGCAGGAGTGCCGAGGTGACGCCGCTTCCCGCGGAGACGCCGCCGTCGGTGTGGACCCGGGCGCAGCCGCAGGAGGGGGACCGTTCCTTGAGATAGGCCACGGCGCAGCCGCGACTGCGCGCCTCCTCCAGGGCGAGCCGCGCCCCGCGCAGGAACGCCTCCGTGACATCCAGCCCCTGTTCGTCACGCACCCGGGCGGTGCCGTCGAGAACCGCCGCCCCGTCTCCGCCCACGAGGACGGCGGCCGGGCGCGGCGTGCCGAGGCCGCCCGCCTCCTCGGGGCAGAAGGGGACCGCTTCGGCAGAGTCGCGGTCGAGGGCCGCAGCCAGGCCGGGACTGAGCTTGTCCCGCCCGTCGAAGCGGCACGCTCGCCCCAGGAGGCAGGCCGAAACGAGCACACGGGCCATGGCGTTCAAGGGTAACCTGCTTGGATGCGAACCCGAATGATCTCCATCGTCGGAACCGGGAAGGAGCTCTCCGCTCCCATCGCCTCCCTCGCGGAAACGCTCGGCGGCGCCCTGGTGAAGGCGGGCTACGGCATCGTCACCGGCGGCATGGGCGGCGTGATGGAGGCGGTCTCCCGCGGCGCGGTGATGGGGCGGGGCAAAAACCACCACCCCCCGATCGTGGGCATCCTCCCCGGCTACGACGAAACGGAGGGCAACGCCTACGTCGACGTGGTGATTCCGAGCGGCCTGGGGCACGCGCGCAACGCGCTGGTGGCCGCCGCCGGCGACGCGATGGTCTGCGTGGGCGGCGCAACTGGCGCGCTCTCCGAGGTCGCGCTGGCGCGCAAGCTCGGGCGCCCCGTCTTCACCTTCCCGGAGACCGGAGGGACCGCGTCGCTGGCGGCCAAGGCCATCCCGGCGGTGACCGGCGTGACGAGCGTGCAGGAGCTCATCGACCAGCTGAAAAAGCTCATTGCCTGACCCTCACGCGCGCCCCCCGCCGCTACCGACAATGCAAGGGTGAAGGGAGTGCCCACCACGCCGCCCCGCCGCCGTCGCGCGCGTCGCATCTGGGCGTGGCTCGGCCTCGCCACGCTGCTCTGGCTCCTGGTGGGCCACTTCGTCCTCTCCTCCATCGCCGTCCGATGGGCCGCGGAGCATCTGGAGGGTCGCGCGCGCGTCTCCTTCGCCATCCTCTGGCCGTGGCTCGATGTCGGAATCTACGGCGCAGGGGTGGAGGCGGGGAGCCACCGCGTGGAGGCGAAAAGCATCTCGCTGGCGATCTCGCCGCTGGGGCTGCTGCGCGGCAACCCTGTGGCGGCGGTGCGCTTCTCGGGCCTGCGCGGGGAGGTGAAGGAGGGGGAGAGCCTGCGCCTCTTCCGCGCCGACGCCGAGGCGCGGGGAGGGGGCGGGGAGCCCTCCGCCCCCCGCGCCCCCCCGATTCTCGTCAGCGACGGACGTGTCCTGCTCGTCCGTCGCGACGGCGGACGCACGCCGATCCTGACGGCGGAATCGATCTCCCTGCTCCGGACGCCGGAGCGTGCGCTGGCATTCGAATCGACCTTGGGCGTCTTCCTCACCGTCCCCTACGAGCGGCTCAAGACGCGCGTCGTCTCGCGCGGCAGCCACCTCCTGCTCGGCGGGCTCAAGATCCACGCGCTCGACGGATTGATCGAAGGGCTTCTCGATGTCGATCGCGGGCAATTGGGCGCCGTGAACGGCGAACTTGCCTGGCATGGCGTGGAGCTGTCCAACCTCGCGCAGGTCTACGCGCTGCCGCGCAAGGAGCGGCTCCAGGGTCGGCTGCGGGGGAGCGTGGTGTTCGAGGGGCCGGCGCTTGCGCTGGCGGAGCTGAAGGGCAAGGGCTGGATCGAACTCTCAGACGGCAATTTCGAGTCCCCCATCAGCCTCAAAGTGGTGCTGGTGCTCAAGCTTCCGGTGGCGCGCCCGTCCCTCTTCCACTCGGGGCGGCTCGGATTCTCCTTCGAGCGGTCTCTCCTCTACCTCGAGGAGGGGCGCGGCCAGGGAACGTCGTTCGACCTCGCCGGGCGCGGGCTCCTCGGATTCGACGGTGCCGTCGATCTCGAGGTGACCCACGGGAGCACCACGGTGGCGGTGCGCGGCACGCTGGAGGCGCCGGAGGCGACCCTGCTCCCGCTCAACGAAGTCACGCGCCCGTTCGACCGGCTCTTCCGGGAGAGGATCGAAGCCCGATGAGGCGGCTGCTCCTGCTCCTGCTTGCCGCCGGCTGCGCTACGGGGTACCGCAAGCCGCAGGAGAGCGAGCCGATGGCGCGGGGCATCGAGGACCGCAACGTGGCGTCGCGCGTCCGCCTGGCGCTCGCCGGGGATCCCGAGACGGCGCCCTACGAGGGCATCACCGTGCGCTGCGAGGGGGGCGTGGTCACCCTCGAGGGCGCCGTGGACCGGGCCGCCGTGAAGCGTCGCGCCGTCGAGCTCGCGAAAGCCGTCCCCGGGGCTACCCGCGTCGAGGACCGCATCACCACCGGGCGTTCCTGACGTCGACGATCTTCCACGAGCCGTCCCGCTCGGTGAAGAGGACGCGCACCCCCAGCACGAACTCCCCCTCCCGCAGGCCGACGCGAACGAGCGCGAAGACGGCGATCTCGTCGTCGAGCCAATCCGCCGAGAGGCTCATCTTCCGCAGGGAGACGATCCTGCTCTCCCCGACGTAGCTGCGGATCATCCGCTCCAGTTGCGACCGCGGGTGCTCCTCGCCGCGGTAGTCGGGGGCGATGGCCGCCAGGAGTTCGTCGGCGGCCGCCTTCCCTCCCGCGAGGGCGAGTTCGAGCAGGCGCGCGGTCTGCGCCTCGACGCGGTCGGTGGAGCGCGACAGGAACAGCTCGAATCCGAGCCACCCGAGCAGCAGCAGGACGGCCCCCACCACCACGTGCCTCCCCATCACCCGAGTATACTGCGCCCTTGGCCCACACCCTGCGGCAGCGGATAGCGGCGGAAGCAGCAGCGAGTTTGGGCATTGCGCTTTTCACCCAGACGCTGCGCCATTGCCGCGAGTCCTGTCGCTGGCACCTTCGCGGGCCGCTCGATGCGGCTCTGCGTCGCGGCGCCTCCTTGGTCCTCTGCGCCTGGCACCAGGACGTCGTGCCTCTCATGCACTACCTCATCCTGCGCACCACGAGGGAGCAGAGGCGGCGCTGCACGATGCTGGCGAGCCGCTCCTTCGACGGCGAGGTGACGGAGCGGCTCCTGCGCCGCTGGGGGTTCCGCTTCGCCCGGGGATCGGCGGGAAAGGCGGGCGGGGCCGCGGCCCTGCGCGAGTTGGCGCGGGGGATCCGCAAGGGGGGCTGGGCCGTCGTCGTGGCGGACGGGCCGCGCCCGCCCCCCTTCCGCCTGCGCCCCGGGGCGCTCTTTCTCGCGCGGGAGGGCTTGATCCCGCTCTTCGCCGTCCGCGCCTGGGCGCGTCCGCAGCTCCTGATCCCGCGGACCTGGTTCCGGATGGCCGTCCCGCTGCCTCGCTGCGATATCGCGGTCTTCAGCGCGGGCCCGATCGATCCGGGAGGCGACGAGGAGGTGGCGAGGCTCCGCGTGGAGGGGGAACTGGAACAGTTGCGCCGCGCCGCCGATGCACATCTCTACCTCGGTCCGCCGCCGCACGGGGGCGCGCACCTCCCGCGCCTCGTATAATCCGCACCCCGTGATGGAGTTGGCCTATCTCGATCGGACGGCGCGCGGTCGCCTCATCGTGGGAGGTCGGGACCGCCGCGATCTGCTCCACCGGCTGGGAACCAACGACGTGCTCGGGCTCGATGCGGGCCACGGGCGCTCCTCCTGCTTCTGCACCCCCAAGGGTCGGATGATCGACTGGGCGGTGCTCCTCGATCGCGGCTCCGACCTCCTGCTCTTGAGCGGGAACCCGGAGCGGCTCTCGGGACACATCCAGCAATACACCATCACCGAGGACGTGACGGTGCGGAACTACATCGCCGTGGAACTGGTGATTTGCGGCCCCGCCGCGCGGACCTTCCTCGGCGTGGAGTTGGAGCCCTACTGCCACGCCACCAAGCGGCTCGGGGAGGTCGAAGCCTTGATCGCGCGCATCGAGCCGCTCCTGGGCGACGCCTACGCCGTGCTCGCCCCGGATGCCGCCCTCCTGCGCCAGTCCCTAGCCGCGAAGGGGCGGCAGCTCTCCCCCGAGCAGGAGCGCCTCGCGCGCATCCGCGCAGGCATCCCCGCCTTCCCGGAGGAGGTCAACGAGGAGCACAATCCGTGGGAGGCAGGCCTGGGCGCCGCGGTCTCCCTCACGAAGGGCTGCTACATCGGGCAGGAGGTGATCGCACGCCTCCACACCTACGACAAGGTCCAAAAGCGCCTCGTGGGGCTGCGGCTCGAGGAGCCTCGCGAAGCGGGTGCGCCGCTTCTCCTCGAAGGGAAAGAGGTCGGGCGCGTCACCTCCGCCGTGGGTACCCTGGCCATGGGATACGTGACGGTGGAAACTGCGGCGGCGGGCACCCGCCTCGATGGTGCGTTGGTCGCGGCCTTCCCGCTCGACTGAACTACCAGCGCGGGTGGACCCAGAGGGCGTAGTCGGGATACGCCCCGGGATCCTCGGACGGGCGGTACTTCCAGCGCTTGTAGCTCCAGATCCACGCCTCGGGGTGGGCGCGCACGGCCTCCTCGAGAGCCTCGTTGATCGCGCGGGTGAGCCGCACGGTCTCGGCGTCCCGATCCTCCCCTTCCCGCACCGGGATCGCGCGCCCTTCGATGGAGTAGCTACGCCCTTTGTCGAGGGGCCGGCAGACGGCGAAGAGCAGCGGCGCCCGCCGCCGCACGGCCAGGGCGGGCAGGGCGGCGGACGTCATCGCGGGGGCCCCGAAGAAGTCCGCGAAGATCGCCCCTTCCGCGGGGGCGACCGCCATGTCGATCACCGAGCAGACGATCTCGCCCCTCCGCAAGGCACCGGCGCACTTGAGGATCGCGTCCTCGCGATAGACCAACTCGTTCCCGGTGCGCTCCCGCATGCGGCGCAGGTGCCGGTCGATACGCGGGTTGCGCACCGGCCGCGCGATGAAGGTGGCCCGGGGGAACCCCATCGCCCCCACGGCAAGATTGAACATCTCCCAGGAACCGAAGTGTGCGGTGGCGATGAGGAGCCCCCGCCCCCTCGCGACGAGTTCCCGCACCAGCGCCTCGTCCGCCGGGGCGATGGTCACGTGGCGCCGCGCGCGTGCGGGGCTCAAACGGCGCGACCAAAGCGCATCGAGGAGCGCCACGGCCTGCAGACGCTGCGACTCGAGGAGAATCGCCGCATGGTCCTTGCGTTCCGGGAAGACCCTGCGGATGTTTTGGAAGGCCACGTTCCGCCCGCGCGGGTCGAGGACGAAGTAGAGGGCGCCGAGACGGCGGCCGAGCCAGACGGCGGCCCGGCGCGGCAGCAGTGGAACGATCAGCGCCAGGAGGCGATACCCGACGTACTCCAAGAGCTGCCTCACCGCGCCTCCTCGAGAAAGCGGCGTGCGATGCTCCGCTCCGGCTCCGGGGCGCCCGCGGCGGCGCGCTCCAGATCGGGAAGCGCGCCCTCCCGCTCCTGCAGCGCGAAGAGCGCATAGAGCCCGAAATGGAGCGCCTCCTCGGCGTCGCGCGCGGCCAGCCCCCCTCCCGCGGCGTGGTGGCGCAGGAGGCGCGCGGCCAGGGCATCGCGGCCCGGCGAGGGGCGAGGCGTCTTCTCGAGGTAGGCACGGAGCGCCTCGACGGCGTCGGTCGGATGGCCGGAGGCGAGCAGGCAGTCGAAGTAGAGGAGCGCCGCCCGGGCGCGGTCCCGCGCGTGCCAGCGTTCGCGTTCGAGGATCCGGCGCGCCGTCGCGAGGTCGCCCTCGAGAAGCGCGCGTCCTGCGCGCTCGACGACCGGGTCGGCGGAGGCATTCAGGGGGGCGGGGGCGGGAACGTCGGGGGCTCGCGGATGCGGCGGGCGGCAGGCGGCGAGCAGGAGCAGCGGGAGGAGGCGCACGACGCGGGCCACGACGCAGGCAAGGTATACCCCGACCGGGGAGGCCGCGCACGGGGCGTGTGCTATCCTTCGCGCGCTTTGCTTCGCCGCATCCTTCCTGAAGACGCGCAGCGCGCGTTGGCCCGGGAGCGGGAGCTCTTGGAGCGGATCCGCGCCCTGGCGGTCCGCTTCGAGCCCGGGGGGGCATCCGTGGCGCGCATGGCGGAGATCCTCGCGCACCTGGATGAGATGTTCATGCTCGTGGTGGTCGGCGAGGTGAAGGTGGGCAAGTCGGCCTTCATCAACGCGCTTTTGCGGGCGGACGTCTGCCCGGAGGGGCCCACGCCGCTCACCGACCGCGTCCACGTCCTGGGCTACGCCGCGGAAGCGTCGGAGGCGAGCGAAGGCCCCCACGTCGTCCGCCGCCAGTTCCCGCTCGAGTCGCTCAAGGACATGCACATCGTGGACACGCCGGGCACGAATTCCCCGGTTCGGCGCCACCAGGAGATCACCGAAAGCTTCCTTCCCCGAGCCGACATCGTCTTTTTCGTGACCTCCATCGACTGTCCCCTGACCCAGACCGAACTGGGGCTGCTGCGCGACATCAAGGAGCGGTTCCGCAAGGAGATCGCCTGCGTCCTCGCCAAGATCGACATGCATCCCGAGGCGGACCGGGTCACCGTCCTCCAGTATCTCGAGGACTCCTTCCAGGGCTACCTGGGGTTCCGCCCCCGCCTCTTCCCGGTCTCCTCGCGCCAGGCCAGGGAGGCGCAGGCCAACGGGGACCCGACGCTCCTGGAGGCGAGCGGCTTTCCCCAGGTGGAGCGCTACGTCGTGGAAAACCTCGCCGAGTCGCAGCGGATCGTGCTCAAGCTCAAGAGCCCGCTCGGGACCGCCCTGGATGTGCTCGGACAGGTGGAGGCGACCTCGGCGTCGCGGCTCGAGGTCTTGGAGGAGGACTTCGCTGGGTGGCGGGCCATCGAGCAGCAGTGCGCCTTCGCAGCCACCTCCCTCGCCGAGAGGGCGGAGCGCCACCTCACGCCGGTCTCCATCGCGTTCGAGAATCTCGAGGCGCGCGGCCGCCACTTCCTGCGCGACAGCTTCCGCCTCAAGGGGCTGCGGCTCCTCGCGGACGCCCGCCGGTTCCGCGAGGCGTTCGACCGCGACGTCGTTCGGAGCGCCATGCGCGAGGTGGAGACGAAGGTGGAGGAGGCGGCGCGCTGGCTCGGGGAGGAGACGAAGTCGCTCTGGGAGCGGGCCCTGGCGCAGTTCGAGTCGAAAGTCGCGGCGGCCAAGTACGCCGACGAGATCCTGGCGGGAGACGGCCCGGCCTTCCGGGGCACCCGGAAGGAGACCCTCGAGGGGATCGTCGAGCAGGCGCGGGGAGGGCTGGCGGGTTTTTCTCCCGAGGGCGAGTGCGGGAGGATCCGCGACCTCGCGTCCCGCGGGCTCGCCCGGCTCATCGGCACCGAGGTCGCGGCCGCCGGGCTGGGGACGATGGTGGCCGCCTTCCTGGCCCCGTCGGTCCTCTGGGGCGCCGGGCTGCTGCTCGCCGCGGGAATCGCGGTGGGGGGGTTCCTCGTCCTGCCGGCCCGCCGCCAGAAGGCGATCGAAGGTTTCGAGGCCGGGGTGCGTGCCGCTCGCGACGCCGTGCTCGTCACTGTGCGCGAAGCGTTCGCCCAGGAAGCCGCCCGCGCCTCCGGCGCGATCCTCGATGCCTTCGCCCCGTTCCGCGACTTCTACCAGCAGCGCCGCCTGGGCCTGGAAGCGGCATGTGGGGAGGCGCAGGCGCTCCGCCGGGAGGTCCTGACGCTGCAGGCGGAGCTTGGCTGAGAGCGCGGTGGTCCTCCTGTCCGGGGGGATGGACAGCGCCGTGGCCGCGGCCTGGACGCGGGCGCGCGGACATCCCTGGATCGCCCTCACCGTGGACTACGGCCAGCGTCACTCCGCCGAGCTTGCCGCGGCGGCCGAGATCGCCCGCCGGCTGGGTGCCGTCGAGACGGTGAGGCTGGCGGTGGACCTACGCGCCGTGGGCGGCTCCGCGCTTACCGGCGCCCTCGATGTGCCGAAAGGGGGGGCGGGGGGCGGAGGGATCCCGCCCACCTACGTGCCTGCCCGCAATACGCTCCTTCTGGCGCTCGGCCTGGGCCTTGCCGAGGCGCGGGGAGCCACCCTTCTGGTCCTGGGCGCCAACCGCATCGACTACAGCGGCTATCCCGACTGCCGGCCGGCGTTCCTCGAGGCTTTCCAGGCGCTGGCCTGCGTCGCAACGAAGGCCGGCATCGAGGGGCGGGCCCCGCAGCTCCTGGCCCCGCTCCTTCACTGCAGCAAAGCCGAGATCGTCCGCATGGGCCGGAGCCTGGGGGTGCCGTTCGAGTGCACGCTCTCCTGCTACGACCCCGACCTCGACGGTCGCGCCTGCGGCGCCTGCGACTCCTGCCGACTTCGCGCACGGGGGTTTTCCGAGGCTGGGCTCCCCGATCCGGCGGCGCCGCCAGAACGCGGAAATCGGGCGAATTGAAGCCTTCCTCGGGTTGCACTGGTCCTCCCCCCCTGCTAAAACCCCGAGATTCCCGGAAACGGCGCGGCCTGCGTGGCCTCGCGCGGGACAGAGAATCCAGACCGTCACGAATCGGAGGACGCACACGATGGCCGCAAAGAAGAAGGCGAAAGGTGGCAAGGCAGGCAGGGATATCCTCTGCGTCGGCAGCAAGGTCAAGGCGTACGTGAAGAGCAAGAAGTTCAAGTGCGCGGGCGACCTCGTCGAGGGGATCAGCAACAAGGTGTACGGGCTGCTCGACGACGCGATGGGCCGCACCGCCGGCAACAAGCGGTCGACCGTCCGGCCCACCGATCTCTAGCAGGACGACTTGCAGGGAACGCGCGGCGGAGGGGCTTTGCTGGCCCTTCCGCCGCGTCGTTTTGTCGTCAGCGCGAGAGATCGCGCCGTTCCGCGAGGCAGATGCTCGCGATGAGGGAGAGCACGGCGATGGCGGCGAGCCGCAGGGCGAGGGGAAGCACGGGGTTCGCGGCGGCGGACGCCACGACTCGGTGGCTTCGCCACCAGTGTTCCGGGAAAAACATCGTGATCGTGGAGATCGGCGTGTAGAAGATGCCGATGAAGTCGAGGAACATCGGCACGAGGATCAACGCGAGGCTCCAGCCGACCGCCTGCGCCCGGCTCGCGCAGGCCGCCCCGAAGAGGAACGTGGTGTAGGCGATCGCGAGACTGCCGAGGAGCGCGATGCCGATGCCCGGGACGATCGCGGCGAATCCCGGCTCCCCCGGCCCCATCGGGAAAATCGCCACACCGACCAGGAACCCGCACGCGAGCATCACCCCCAGCGCGATCATGTGGAGCGCCGTCGCGGCGGCGGTGGCGAGGACGGCGCTGCGCCGGCGCACGGGGTGGGAGAAGAGGAGATCCGCCGTGCCGCTTCCCACCTCGCCCGCCAGCATCGCCGTGCCCGCGGTCACTCCGAAGAGGAGCAGCAGGGCGCGCAGTTCGGGCCTCAGGAAGTAGAGCGCCTCGAAGGTGAGCGGGTCGCCCAGGTCGTCCATCGGGATCCCGAACCCGTCCTTGATCGTCTGGGGCACCGCGGAGAGGAAAAGCTTGGCGAGGGCGGTGTTCTTCTTCCAGAACTGGAAGATGCCGAGGAACACGATGTGGTGCAGGAAGGTGAGCACCGAGGCCGCGACGAAGGCGGCCCGGTGGCGGCGCAGGTAGAAGCGGAAGAGGACGAGGAACTTCACGGGCGGGCGTAGTGGGAAAGGATGGCCTCTTCGAGGGAGGCCGCCTCGGGGGCCGCCGCGCGCAGGCCCGCGACGGTGTCGAGGGCCGCGAGGCGGCCCGACTTGACGATGCAGACGCGGTCGCAGAGCAGTTCCACCTCGGCGATATCGTGGCTCGAGAGGAAGAGCGTGTGGGCCTGGGTGCGCCAGCGACGGATCGCATCGTGGAAGTGGCGCCTCACGAGTGGGTCGAGCCCGGTCGTCGGCTCGTCCAGGATGGCCAGGGAAGGGTTGTGCTGCAGGGCGACGAGCAGGCCGATCTTCTGGCGGGTCCCGGTCGAGAGGGTGCCCACCTTCCTGCGGAGCATGTCCGGCGGAATGGCGAGCCAGCCGAGCAGCTCCTCGCGCAGCGTGGGGGCGCGCTCGCCGCGCAGCCGCGCGAAGAGCCCCAGCGTCTCCTCCCCGGTGAGCGAGCCGTAGAGAGCGAGGTCCCCCGGCAGGAACCCGATCCTCCTGCGCACCTCGAGAGAGTCCTTCCGGGTATCCAGCCCCAGGATCGAGGCGGTACCGCGGGTGGGCCGCAGGAAATCGAGCAGCAGCCGGATCGTCGTGGTCTTCCCCGCGCCGTTGGGGCCGACGAAGGCCAGCACCTCCCCCGCGCGCACTTCGAGGTCGAGGTCGGCGATGCCCAAGGCGCCGTTGCGATAGACCTTGGTGAGCCGCTCCGTTCGGATGGCGGTCATTTGGAGGCGGGCATTCTAACGGCGCCTGGAGGCAGGTCCCGCATGGTGGGGGCATAATGGCTGCATGCGGAACGCAGGACTCTTCGTGCTCTGGCTCAGTCTTCCCGCGATGGCGCAGGACGAGGTCCCCCCGGATGCGGTCGAACGCGCCCTGCACGCGTTCCAGGCAGTCCAGGAGACGGTTCTCGAGCCGGGTGCGCATGGACGCATCTATCCCGCCCTCGAGGCGCTCCTCGAGACCCGGGACGAGCGCGCGATGGCCCCCATCGCCTCGATGTTGGCCGGCATCCTTCGCATCGACACCGAATTCCAATCGATCCATCGCACCGTGCAGAAGCGGGGTGCGGCCGCCCGCGACCGGGCGGATGGCGTCGAGAAGGAGCTCAATCTCCTGCGCGAGCGCGAAAAAGCGGGAGCCACAGATGTCGGTCCCAGGATCCAGGCGCTCCTCGAGGAGGGTAAACAGCTGGCGGCCGCCTTCAGCCAGGTCGAGCGGGAGGTGGCCGATCTCGGCCGCCGCGCCGAGTTCCTCGTCGAGTTGAGGGAGAAGCTTGCCCGGGGCTGCGTCGACCTGCTCTCGGGGCTCGGGGAGGGCCGGGCGGAGCCCGCCCTCCTCGTGGTTCGGAAAGCCCTCGACATCTCCGCGCGCGAAGAGGCCCTCTATGTCGTGCGCATCCTGAGGGAATCCCGCGTCGTCGCCGCTGCGCCGCACCTGCTCGAAATCCTCGAACACCCCAACGCGTTCCCGGCGGCGGCCGCGGCGGCCGTGGCGGCGTGCGCGCCGATCGCCGACCCGGCCGTGCTTGGGGGGCTCCTCGCCGTCTGGCAGCGCGATCCGGAAGGGCTCGGCAGGCACGTGCAGCTCGCCTTTTCGCTTCTTGCCAAGCGCTGGCTCGACTCGCCCGCCGTGGCCGCTGCGCGGCTGAAGGATCCCAAGTCGGTCAAGGGCGGGAAGGACTGACGCGCTCCGCTCGAAACCTAGCCGAATTTGAGGGGAAGCTGCATCGCAAACCCCGGCGATTCCCGCAGCCGCGCAAGCAGTCCCACGAGATCCTGGCGCGCGGCGGCGCTGAGCAGGATGCCGTAGGGGAGGAGGGTGGCGGGGCGGAGAACCGGATCGACGGAGCGACCCGCGATCGTCACGACCCGCCCAGACTCACGGACAGGGAGCAGGATGCGGTGGCGGTAGAAGATGAGATGGCCCCGGCGGGAGAGTAGCCCTGCGCGCGCGAGGGCGCGCAGCCCGAACCGCGCGACGAGCCTGGCTGCGATCTTGCCGTAGTCGCCCAGGAACGCCGCCCCCAGGCCCCGCGCCTCCTTATCCGGAATGCCGCGCCGCACGAGATAGCCGACCGCCTCCTCGCGGTCCCGGCGAGGGCAACGGAGGAGTTCGGTATAGACGAGCGAAGGGGCCGCAGCGTCGGGCCGCGCTGCGGCCCACTCCGTCTTCGAACCTAAGGAACCACGGCGGGGTCTCAGATGCAGTGCCACGGGCAATCTCCTGCCCACGGACACCCGCCACACCAGGACTCAGGATCGAGCCTGGGAGGGACAGGAAGAGAAGCCAGAAAGCCCGGGACCCCCGTAGTTTGGAAAAGGGGAAAAGGGAAAATAGAGGTGGGACAAGGAGCCCCGGGCAGGTTTTCTGGATTTCCTCTCAGTTCCGCTGCCCTTTCACCGAAGCGCCTGTCAGCGGATTCTCCTATCCAACTCAGCTAATGGGATCTCAGGATGGCAGCTTGCCCCACCGGCGTCAAGGGGCTGCCGGCGCGCGCATCGGGCCCGCCGGGTGAAATTGGGCCGATTTCGCAGAGGGCGCAAAGTTTTCCGGCAGGCGTCGGCTACTGGGCGGGCCGGACCGTGAGGAAGAAGACGATTTCCGTCAATTGCTCCGGCGTACTCGTGGTGGGGTGGGGGATGCGGGCGAGGATCGCGCAGCGCTCCTCCCCTGTCGCCCCGAAGTCCACCTCTCCCCCGACGCGGGTGCCCCCCACGGCCATCCGGTGCGAGGGGATCTCGCGCGCCACGACGAGCTCCTCCACCGCGCTCTCCAGCGCGGAGGTCTCGACCTCCACGTAGGCGCGCAGCCCCTGGGCGGAGGGGATCGGGCGGACAGTGATCCGGATCCCTTCGGTCACGACACGTGCGGCGCCGGTGGCGAGGTCGGTCTCCGACGCATAGGAAGTGAAGGAACTGGCCCGCGTCGAGCGCACGTGTCGCGCTTGGTGTCCTAGGGCGCCGAAGGCGGAAAGCTCGGAGTCCGGGGCGAAGAGGTCTGCGGGCTCCCTGTGCAGATTGGCGAGGAGCGGTTCACGCTCCGACGCCGCCACGAGGGCGACGGCGGCCTCGCCGAAGGGGCGGAAGGCGAGCCCCTCCTTGCCGATCCAGCGCTCGAACACGGGGGTGCGGACCGCGGCGGCCCGGATGCGCACGACATAGGCGCGCGTCGCCTCCGCGAGAAGTTCCGCCGCGACTTCGGCGGATTTCTCCCTCAGGGCGTGCGGCACCCGCACCGCGCCGGTCTCGGCGTCCACGCGCACCGCGTCCGTCCCGAGCCGCGCGCGAAAGAGCTCGTGGAAGTAGCGCGCCCGCTCCTGAAGGACCTCCAATGGCTCTCTGGCGACGAAGCCGAGTTGCGCCGATCGACGCGGCCCCGGATCGTCCCGCATCCGCCAGAGGAGATCGGCGAGGGGCAACTCCGCCTCCGGTTCCGCGCCCCCGCCCCCCTCCCCCGGTTCGACGCCCTCCGTGCCGGCGGGCCCCACGCGGTCCGCGCTGTTCTCCCAGAGCAGGAGGAAGACACGGTCCGCGCCGACGTCGCCGCGCGCCGCCCGGAACGGATCCACGAGGAGCGCCACGACGAGGAGCGCCCCCGGGGGCAGATCGACGAAGAGCGCCGCGTCCTGCGCGAGGAATCGGGGGAAGAGCGAGGTGTGCCGCTCCCGGGCGCCCGCCTCCGCCATCCCCAGCGGCGGAGCCGGGAAGCGCGAGGAGAGCCGCAGCGCGAGAGCGGTGCGTCCCCGCGCGTCGCGCAGAGGGTAGGCGTCGAGCAGGAGCCCCAGGCAAGTCGCGAGGTGCGCGGCGGAGACGCCGCGATCCAAGAGGTTGGGATTGGCGTAGCCGTCGGCCTCCGTGAGGGGCTCGGTAACGAAGAGGGTCTGCGGGGCGCCGTTTTGCAACTCCACGCTGAAGGCGTCCTCCTCCACTTTCACTTCCGCGCCCAGGTCGCGCAGCCAGGGGCCGAACCAGTCGAGGCCCGCGTCGGGGCCCAGCACGCGATAGAGGACCGGCGAGGGGCCGATGGTGGAGAGCTGCGGCCTCTCGAAGTGGAGGCGCAGTTTCGAGAGCGTGTCCGCCGGGGCCGAGACGAGCAGGAAGCGCGTGCGCACCGGCGCCGTGTCGGGGCGCAGCACCGGGGCGAGGCCGGCCTCGAGGGCGTCGAGCGCCTTGGGGTGGTTGCGCGCCACGAGCATCGAACCGGCCGCCTCGAGGAAGCTGCCCGGCTCGTTCCAGGAGGCCGGCTCGACCCGCGCGGCGAGGAAGTGCCGCGCGAAGAGCGCGGGCGTCCAGGCGGAGGGCAGGTCCTGCAGGAGCTGGTAGCGCACCGGCTTGAGGTAGGGCCGTCGCCGCGCGGGCTCGCGCGTGACCGCCACGGGCAGGATGCGGTACTCGCGCTCCCCCGCCGACGCCAGATCGAGCATCCGCTGGAGGTGGTTGAGGAAGGCGGCGCGGTGGGTGTCTCTGCGCGGCCGCTCGTCGATGCCGGGGTCCTCGCGCCCTGGGCCAAGGTTGCGCCGGCGCAGGGCGCGCCAGCGCTCCAGCACCTGGAGCCGCAGCGTCGCCAGATCGTCGCTCTCCTCCCCGAACTCGCTCTCGTCGATCGCCGCGACCGCCTCCCGGAACCGCGCCTGCGCAAGCTCGAACTCGTTGCGCGACGCGTGGTCGGCGCCCTTCTTGAAGCGCTCCTGCGCCTCCGCGAGCACGACGCGGGTGCGCGCCTCGGTCCAGGTCCGGAGCATCTCCAATGCATCGTGCACGAAGCTCGACGCTTCCGAGAGGCGCGTCTCGAGGTCGGCGCGCAGGGCCGCGGCGTCGGCGTTTCCGGGATCGAGCAGGAGAGCCAGCTCCACCCGGAGAAACGCGCCCATCTCGTCGCCGGTCGCACGGAGCCGCCGCGCCTGGTCGAGCGCCTCCTCGACCTTGCGGCGCCGGGCGGCCGCCGCCTCGGCGGCCGCGGCGGACTCGGAAGAGGGGGTCGGGGGCACCGGGCGGTTGCGCCGTGCGAGGATGCGATTGCGTGCCTGCTCGGCGCCTTGGCGCACGCTCTCGGCGACCTCTTTGTGCTCGTAGATGGCCGGGCCGAGGTGGTGGAGCGCGTCCTCGGGGAGGGCGAGACGCTCCAGGCAGAGCGCGAGGCGCAGATGCGCTTCCGCCTGCGGGGCGGGGCCGAGGGCGCGGTCGGCCAGCGCGCGCTTGTAGAGATCGACCGCAGCGCGGTAGTCCCCCTGCACCTTCTCGGCGTGCAGTCCACGAAAGAGGAGGTCTTCCCCCGTCTCCGCCTGCGTCACGGCGGCCCAAAGGCCGAAGCCCGCGAGGATGGAGACCCACGCCCTCACGAGGGCTGAGTCTACTCCACCATCGTGCCGGCGTCGGGGTGGAAGAGGCGCCGGTACTCCAGGAGCGCCTCGCGGTCCGTCATGCCCGCGAGGTAGTCGCACACCGCGACCTCGAGCCCCTCCTCGCGGGCCCAGTCCTGCCAGCGGGGGGGCAGGAGGCGGACATCGCCGGCCAGCGCGTCGAACATCTCGCCGACGTAGCGCTGCGCCTTGTTGCGCATGCGCCGCACCTGGAAGTGGTTGTAGAACCGCGCGTGGAGGAAGCGGGCCAGTTCCGCCTGCTTGGAATCCATGGGGCGGGAGGGGGCGATGAGACGCTCGCCGCCGCGCGCCTGCTCCGCGTCGGCGGGGGCGGCGCGGGCGAGGCGATCGAGGGAGGCGTCGAGCAGATCGGTCACCGCTGCGTCGATGAGGGCGCGCACAGCGTGGTAGCGCCGCATCTCGGCGTCGATGGAGGGGGCGCGCGCGGAGACCGTCGCCACGGCTTCGCGCCAGAGCGCCACATCGCCCAGGCCCGCCTCCTCGAGGAGCCCCGAGGTGAGGCCGTCGTCGAGATCGTGGGCGTTGTAGGCGATGCGATCGGATGCGTCGACCACGTGCGCCTCGAGGTGGAGTTGCTCCTTGCCGTGCTTGAGGAGCGAGGCGCGGAGCTCCTCGGTGAGATTGAGGCCCCGAAAGTCCGGGTACTTGCGCTCCAAGACATCCACGATGCGAAGGCTGTGGCGGTTGTGCTCGAACCCGCCGTGGGCGCGCATCTTCTCCTTCAGCACGTCCTCGCCGGTGTGGCCGAACGGGCCGTGGCCGATGTCGTGGGAGAGGGCGATCGCCTCGGTCAGGTCTTCGTTGAGGCCGAGCGCCCGCGCCACCGTGCGGGCGATCTGCGCCACCTCCATGGTGTGGGTGAGGCGCGTGCGGTAGTAGTCGCCCACGGTGTTGGCGAACACCTGGGTCTTGTACTCGAGCCGCCGGAAGGCGGAGCAGTGGATGATCCGGTCACGATCGCGCTGGTAGGCGGTGCGGTAGGCGTGCTCCGGCTCGGGATGGCGGCGCCCGCGGCTCGCGCGCGCCTTCATGCCGTAGGGCGCCAGTTCGCGGAACTCGCGCTCCTCGAGCGCCTCCCGCGTCACGAGACCGCTTTCAGTCGACGGCACAGGAGGGGCAGGCTCCTCTCCCGCACTCGGGAGGCGTCGCGTCGCGTCCCGCGGGCGCTCGGGCGAACACCGAGAGCGCCTTCTTGATCCGCGCGCCGCCGCACTGCGGGCAGCGGTGCTGCTCCCCGGCGCGGCGCTCGAGCACCTCGAAGCGCGCCCCGCATCCTGCGCAGTCGAACTCGAACAGCGGCATGACGATAGTCTACCCGCCGTCAGTGGCGCATCTTGGGATCCATCGCGTCCCGCAGCGCATCGCCCACCAGGTTGAATGAGACGACGACGGCCACGATCGCGAGCCCCGGCAGGGTGGCCACCCACCACGCCTCGTTGAGCACCTTCGCGCCACCCTCCACGATGTTTCCCCACGAAGGGGTCGGCTTGCGCACGCCCATGCCGAGGAAGGAGAGCGCAGCCTCGGTGAGGATCGTGTCTCCCACGCGCAGCGTCGAGTCGACGATGAGGGGCGCCATGCTGTTCGGAAGGAGGTGGCGGAGCATGACGCGCCAGTGGCCGAATCCCAGCGCCCGGGCCGCAACGGTGAAGTCCTGCTCCTTCAAGGAGAGGACCTGCGCGCGCACCAGCCGAGCGATCCCCATCCAGCCGGTCGCGCCGAGCACCGCGACGACCAGGAAGATCGAGGTGTCCATTTTCGCCGCGGCGTAGGCGGCGTAGATGAGGAGCAGGAGCAGCAGCCGGGGGAACGCCATCAAGATGTCCGTCAGCCGCATCAGCCCGAAGTCGGTCCACTTCCCCGCGTACCCCGCCGCCGTCCCGACCAGCGCGCCGATCACCACGGCGATGAACATCGCGATGAAGCCGATGGAGAGCGAGATGCGGCTGCCGTAGATGAGGAGCGACAAGAGATCGATGCCCACGTCGTCGGTGCCGAGGAGATGGAATTCTGCGCGGTAGGGCAGCGTGCGCCCTCCCACGTCCCGGGACCCGGTGGGCGGGCGCTTCCATCCGCCGAGGGGCTCCCCCAAATCCTCCAGCGGGACGCGGGCATGGGCGAACTCCTCGGCCCGGTCGAGGAAGAGCGAGCCGTTCTCCTCGAGCCGGAACTCGCGGCAGTAGATCTCCCCGCGGGTCGTGTCGCCGAGGACGTAGATGGTCGTGAACGGCGCGGCCACCTTGTTCACGATGGTGTCCGGCGGCGTCAGGGAGGGGTCGTAGGGGGCGAGGATGGGGCAGAGGAACGCGATGAGATAGGCGATGCCGAGCAGCTTGAGCCCGAGCACGCAGCGCGCGTTGCGCCGCATCATGCCCAACGCGATCCGCCACTGGCTGAGGCTCTCCCGGCGGGTCGCGGAGAGGAGGTTGTTCAGCCCGCGGCGCGCGGCCAGGATCCACGCCAGCGGCCAGAGGGCGAGGAAGAGCAGGGCGATGGTCGATTCCGTGGGGCCCCCGAAGTCGTAGAGCGAGGCGATGCGGTCGAATCGCAGAATGAGGATCGCGAGCCACATCCCCAGGAAGACGAAGTACTTGCGCGCCTCGCGCCTGTAGCCGCTGCGCCAGTGGCCGAGGCCGGGGAGCAGCCAGTCCCAGGCCTTCACGACAGGCGCACCCGCGGGTCGACCACCGCGTAGAGGATGTCGGCCACGAGGCTCCCGATGAGCACCATCGTCGTGCCGACGATGGTGACGGCGGTGACGACGTGCACGTCGCGGTCGGTGATCGCCTTGATCGTCATCTGGCCCATGCCCGGCCAACCGAAGATGGACTCGGTGATGATCGCGCCGCTGAAGAGGAACGGGAGGTAGAGCCCGAGAAGGGTGATGGTGGGCAGGAGCGCGTTGCGCATCGCGTGCTTCCAGACCACGGTCCGTTCCGAGAGCCCCTTGGCGCGCGCCGTGCGGATGTAGTCCATCCGGATCACCTCCAGGAGCGCCGAGCGCTGGAACCGCGCGGTGGAGGCGGCGGCGGCGACGCCGAGGGCCACGCAGGGCAGGATGAGGTGCTGCAGGTAGTCGAGGAGGCCGGTCTCCTCGGGGCTATGGATGCCGTAGCGCGGGAGCCAGCCGAGCTTGACGGCGAAGACGAGGGCGAGCATGAGCGAGAGCCAGAAGCCGGGCATCGAATAGAGGAACAGGGAGACGCCGGTGAGGACGTTGTCGGTCCTCGTGTGCTGGCGCAACGCGGAGATCACGCCCAGGAGCACTCCGAGGACCAGGTCGAGGAGGAGCGCGGCGATGGTGAGCTTCAAGGTGTTGGGGATGGCGTCGCGAAGCATGGAGGAGACGGCGCGGTTCTGGGCGACGGATCGGCCCAGATCGCCCTTCGCCAGGTACTCCATGTAGATCTTGTAGCGGTCCCACCCGGTCTTGTCGGGTCCGTATCCCCAGGAGGCCTTGTAGCGGTCGATCGCCTCCTTGGTCATCTTCGGGCTCTGGAGCCCGGAGAACGGGTTGCCCGGCACGGACTCCACGGCGACGAAGGTGAGGGTGACGACGCCGAACACGATGAAGACGCCCCAAGCGAGGCGGCGCACGACGAAGGCGAACATGGAGCGGCCGCTACTTCTGGAGTCCCTTGGGAATGAACCACTCCGGGAGGTTGTCGTAGATGTCGATGGAGTTCATCTCCACGTTCTTGAGGCGGCTGTGGGCGACGTTGATGGAGCGCGGCTCGTAGAGGATGGTGTAGGGCTGCTCGCGGTGGAAAATGGCCTGGAACTCCTTCCAGATGGCGCGCGCCTTCTCCAGGTCGGGCTCGATCCTGCCTGTGTCGATCAGCTGGTCGATGCGCGGATTGGCCCATCGGCAATAGTTGAAGCCCCCGATCGAGGACGAATGGAAGGTCGGCTTCTCGTCCACCTTGGTGGCGACGTACCAGCCCCACACCCAGGCCTCCTCCTCACCCTTCTGGAGGTTTTCGGACAAGACGTTGGAGTCGAGCGGGCGCGGCTTTGCGAGGACGCCGATCTCCCGCAGGTCCGAGCGGGCCAACTGCACGATCTGCTCGCGGATCTCGTTTCCGGCGTTGTACGAGATGTAGAACTCGAATCGCTTCCCGTCCTTGACCAGCACGCCGTCGGGCCCCTTGGTCCAGCCGCGTTCCGCGAGGATCTTCGCCGCCGCGGCGCGGTCGAAGGGCCAGGGCTTGATGCTCCGGTCGCAGGCCCACATGGAGCTGATGATCGGGCTCGCGGCTTCCTGCGCGTAGCCGTAGAAGAGCGCCTCCACGATGTTTTTCCGGTTGATCGCGAGGGTCATCGCCCGCCGCACCTCCGGATCGCGGAAGATCCAGTGCTCGCAGTTCCACCCCGCGTAGCCGTAGGAGCGACTCAGAAACGTGTAGAGCACGAGATCGGAGCGGGCCTTCACGCGCTTTACGTCCTTCGGCTTGACGGCCTGCATCGCGTCGATGCCGCCCGAGAGGAGCGCGTCGAACTGCGTCTGCTGCGAATTGATCACGCGGAAGACGACGCGGGAGATGCGGGGAAGTTCCTTGTCCCAATACCGGTCGTTGGGGACCAGCACGAACTCCTCGTTGTGCTTGTAGCTCTCCACCTTGTAGGGACCGCTCACCACGTGCGCCACCTTGTCCCAGTCGGGGTACCCCTTCCACCGGTTGAACGGGATCTTTCCGAAGACGTGGGAAGGGATGATCCGCCAATCCTTCGAGTCCATGAGCATGTAGGGGTACTCCTCCGAGTAGTGGAGGAGGTAGTTCTTGTCATCCACGATCTCGACCCGCGTGATCTGGTCGAGGATGGACGAATTGGGCCAAGCGACGTCGGGATCCTTGGCGGCGCGCGCCGAGAACTCCACGTCCTTCGAGGTGACCGGTACCCCGTCGCTCCAGACCGCATCCTCGCGGATGTGCATGGCGATCGTCTTCCCCTTCACCTCCCAGCGATCCACCAGCCGCGGCGCGAAGCTGGGCGGCCCCTTGTGGTAGTCCGCGCGCTCCTGGAGCGGGAGCGGCCACAAGAGCCCATGCACCTCGTCGGCGTCGACGGAGGTGGAGAGGTAGGGGTTGAAGCTGTCCACGTCGCTCAGGAGGGGGAGAATCGCGCGTCCGCCGCGCGCAACGTCCGCCGGGTCGAAGTCGCGGTAGGCGGCGGTGGACATCTCCCCCGTGATCTCGATGGCCCCGCCCGCGCCTGCGGCCCCGCCCCCCTGTCCCTCCTTGCCGCAGGCGGCGAGGAGCGCGAGAAGGATGATGGCTTTGTTCATGGTCAGATCTCCCTCCGCAAAATGCGGGCGAGCAGTTCGAAGTCGGCGTTCCCGCCGGTGAGGATGGCCGCCACGGTGGCGGGCGGTTCGGGCAGCTTGCGGTGGAGCAGGGCCGCCAGCGCCGCCGCGCCTGAGGGCTCGACGAGGACTTTCGCGCGGGAGAGGAGGAACCGCACGGCCTCCGCGATCTCTCCGTCGCTCACCGTGATGACGCCGTCCAGCAGCGCCGCGCAGATCTGGAAGGGAAGCCGGCCCGGTTCGACGGGGCGGAGGCCGTCGGCGATCGATGCGCTGGGCGGGATGCGCGTCACGCGGCCCGCCTCGAGCGAGCGCGCCATGGAGTCGGCGGTCTCCGGCTCGACGCCGAACACCTTGAGGCGCGGGTTTTTCGCCTTGGCCCACACCGCGACCCCCGCCACGAGGCCCCCGCCCCCCACCGGCACCAGGATCGCGTCGATGTGGCGCGCGTCCTCGAGGATCTCCTTGGCCACCGTGCCCTGGCCCGCGACGATCCAGGGGTGGTCGAAGGCGTGCACGAAGGTGGCGCCGGTCTCCTCCGCGAGGCGGGCCGCGCGCTCCAGGCGCTGGTCGCTCGTGGTGCCGCAGACCTCGACGGCAGCGCCGTCCTTCTCGATGGCCTCTTTCTTGGCGGGGACGGTGTCTTCGGGCACCACGATGGTGGCCGGGCAGCGGAAGAGTTTCGCGGCGCGGGCCACGCCTTGGCCGTGGTTGCCGGACGAGGCGGCCACCACCCCCTTGGCGCGCGCCTCGGCGGTCATCTGCGCGAGGAAGTTGTAGGCGCCGCGCAGCTTGAACGCCCCGACGCGCTGGAAATTCTCGCCCTTGAGGAACACGCGGCAGCCCGCTTCGCGGTCGAGCGCGGTGGAGGTGAACATGAGCGTGCGGTGGCAGACACCATGCATCCGACGGTGCGCGGCGGCGATTTCGTCGGGCGTGACGGGAAGGGCTCCCTTCATGGCGGCGGCTCGACTCTACCAGGATCGAGCGCGGCTTGCGTGCACCGGGCGATCGTGGTTAAGTACCGGCGCTCCAATGGGTTGTGGGTTCAGGACCCGTCAATGCTTGCCTTCACCGACGCGCATCTGGACATCGCCTGGTCCAG
>Ga0187893_10001317_pt1 | contig 60549 bp, 48 predicted proteins | sample MA1701074metaG_FD_139574 | JGI IMG/M metagenome (GOLD analysis project Ga0187893, IMG submission 139574) | White microbial mat communities from a basaltic lava cave in the Kipuka Kanohina Cave System on the Island of Hawaii, USA - MA170107-4 metaG ... | reverse complement strand
GGGGCTCGGGGCTCGGGGCTCGGGGCTCGGGGAAAAGAAAGATACTTGACTGAGTCAACTATTTCTGTATTCTGAACGAGTCGGGAGGTTGCAATGTCCAGCACGCTCACGTCTCGCGTCACGGCTGTCCGCCGCTTCAATCGCTTTTACACGCAGAAGATAGGTGCGCTTGGGGAGGGACACCTCGCCAGTCCCTTCTCGCTCACCGAGGTGCGCGTGCTGTACGAGCTGGCACATCGGGACGAGCCCACAGCGGCGGAGCTGGGGCGCGCGCTGGGACTGGACGCCGGCTACCTGAGCCGCATCCTGCGGCACTTCACGCGGTGCGGTCTCGTTAGGCGCTCTCGCTCCACATCCGACGGACGCAACGTACATCTGCATCTCACCAAGAAGGGAGAACGCGCTTTCGTTCCCCTCGAGGCTAAAGCTGGCGCGGCGGTGGCCTCCCTGCTTCGCCCGCTCCCCGTGAAGCGCCAGGATACGCTCTTGCTCGCCATGCAGCGAGTGCAGTCGCTGCTCGAGCCGGCACGCGCCGCGGCGCCTCGCGTGACGCTTCGTGCGCACCGGCCGGGTGACATGGGATGGGTGATCCACCGGCACGGCGCCCTGTATTCCCAGGAATATGGATTCGACGAAACCTTCGAGGCGCTCGTCGCTGAGATCGCCGCGAAGTTCATTCGCGAGTTCGATAGCAAACGCGAACGCTGCTGGATCGCTGAAGTGAATGGGGAGATCGTCGGCTCGGCCTTTCTCGTGCGTCAGTCGGACGAAGTGGCCAAGCTCCGGCTTCTGCTCGTGGAGCCTAACGCGCGTGGGCTGGGCATTGGCCGCCGGCTCGTGCACGCGTGTACGCGCTTCGCGCGAAAGGTCGGCTACAAGCGCATCACACTCTGGACACAGAGCGTGCTACACGCAGCGCGAAGGATCTACGAAACCGAGGGATACAAGCTCGTGCGCGAAGAGCCGCACCATTCCTTCGGATGCGACCTGGTGGCACAGACGTGGGAGAAGGAGCTCGGGGAGCGGGGAGCGGGCGGGCCGCAGCCCGCTTTTAAGGCACCACTTTCGATACCACCTGCACCTGCACAAACGACGCGTTAGGCCCGCTTCGATACACGCGATGCGTCGCCGCGCGGAAATCGCTCTCCTTCGCCTCGAAGATGTTGGGCACGAACGTCTGCGGATTGCGGTCGATGACCGGGAACCAGCTGCTCTGCACGTGCACCATGATGCGGTGTCCCTTCTTGAACGTGTACGCCTGCGTGTGCAGGTCGATCGAGAAGTTTGTCACCTGGTTAGGCACGATGGCCTTGGGCTTCTCCCAGCTGTCGCGGTAGCGGCCGCGGAGGACATCGTTCGCGACCATGAACTGATACCCGCTCATGCGCGGTTGCTCAGCCATCTCGTCCGGATACACGTCGATAAGCTTCACCACCCAGTCGGCGTCGCTGCCGGTTGTTGCGGCGAAGAGCTTGACCAGAATGTCGCCTGCGATCGTGACGTCGTCATCCAGCGGCGCGGTGACCCAGCTCAGAACGTCCGGGCGGTTGTGCACGAAGCGCTGATCTTCGGTGAGCCACGTGCTCCACGTCGAACCTCGCGGATCGTACGTCTGTTGAATCGGACGCTGCCGATAGGGAACCGGCTTGGCCGGATCCGATACAAACGCGTCATATGATGGCTTGCCCGGCGCTGCAGGCGGTGGAGGCTGGTCCAGTGTCAGCGTGCCGTTAGGCCCGAAATAAAGCTTCTTCGTTGCAACGCCTGTTTTGGGCGGCCACGCGTCGTATCGCTTCCAGACGTTGCTCCCCGCCTCGAATACGAGAGCTTCCGGCAGATCGTGCGAGCCCTTGCCGTGCAGATAGTACGCGAAGAACGGCGCCTGCACTTTCGTGCGATAGTACTCGGACGTGCTGCTGCCCCATGCGATGCGTCCTAACGAGTCGCCCCGCAGGCGCTGCCAACCACCGTGGTTCCACGGGCCGACGACGAGGAAGTTCTGGTTGTTCCTGTCGAACTGCTCCAGCTCTCTATAGATCGTGACAGGGCCGTAGAAGTCCTCCTGATCCCACCAACCGGCGACGTGCAGCGTTGGCACAGTCACCGATTTCAGGTAAGGCCTAAGCCCCATGCGCTGCCAGAACGCGTCGTAGTCAGGATGCTTGACGAAATCGTTCCATGTGGGCATGCGCCCCTTGAGGTACTTCTCGTTGACGTTCCTGAGCGGGCCGACCTTGAGGTACCAGTCGTACGTGTCGTAGGTGTCCATGTCGAACTGCTGCACATCTTTCCCCGCTTCCATCATCGCCACGTATTCGAAGCCGTAGCTCAGGCGGAACGCACCGAAGTGACGGAAGTCGTCGCCTAACCACTGATCGGCCGGACTCGCCTGCGGCGACGCGGCTTTGAGCGCCGCATGCGGTTCCAGCAGCGCGTCGACCGTGAGGAGACCGGGGTACGAGATGCCAAAGATGCCGACCCTGCCGTTGTTGTTAGGCACGTTCTTGACGAGCCAGTCCGTCGTATCCCACGCATCTGAGCCCTCGTCCACGGACTTGGGGTCGCTCTTGTTCGCGCGCGGCGCGCGCATCATCACGAATTCCCCTTCGCTCTTGAACTTTCCGCGGCTGTCCTGGAAGACGAAGATGTAGCCATCCGCGAGAAACTCCGGGTATATGGCCGCGACGCGCGCCGAGCTATATCCGTCGATGCCATACGGCGTGCGCACCATGAGAATCGGCAACGGCCCGCTCGACTGCCTCGGCGTGAAGATGCGTGTGTGCAGTCTCACGCCGTCGCGCATCGGAATCATCTCCGTGCGCGAATTGAACGCGGAGTCGGCCGCTTGAGCATGAGCGGGTGACGCCAGTGCGACGAGCGCAGCGAGCCTAACGAATGCTCTCATTGTCGACCCTCCGACCTTTAGCCTTTGGCCTTTGACCTTTGACCTTCGCTCAAACTGCAGCAACACATTGTATTTCAAGAGCATATCCATAATGCAGTTCTTTCACCGGCACCACCGCGCGCGCCGGCTTATGACTCCCCATCATACGCGTGTATACCGTGTTGACATCACCCCAGTGCTCGATGTCCGAGACGTAGATAGTCATCGAGACGACGCTGTCCAACCCGCTCCCGGCCGCTCGCAGGATCGCCTCGACATTCCGCAGCGTTTGCTCAGCCTGCTGGGTCACCGAGCCGGGGCGATGCTCTGTCTGGCCCGGCACGATCGGCAGCTGACCGGCCACGAACACGAAGCCGTTGTGCACCATCGCCTGAGAGTAGTGGCCAGCAGGACGCGGGGCATCGGCGGTCTCGATCGACTGCATGCGCACATTCCTCTTTTCTAAACGTTAGGCGTTCGTTGTCAGGCAACGGCCGCGATGACTTCCCCCGAGCATTCTCCAAAGCCGATCCGTCGGTAGCCCGGTCGCTCACAGCTGCCGCTCAGCGTCACGATGTCTCCGTCCTCCAAAAAACGACGCGTTTCGCCCGACGCAAGCGCGACGGGCTCGCTGCCTCGCCATGTTAGCTCCAACAGACAGCCGCGGGCATCCTTTGCCTCGCCGGAGACCGTACCGCTGCCTAACACGTCACCCGGGAGCATGTTGCAACCGTTGCTGGCGTGATGTGCGATGAGTTGGGCCGGAGTCCAATACATCGCGGCAAACGACGCACGCGAGAGTCGCTGAGGCGCGAGACCAAGTTCGCGCATCGCGCGCGATTGCAGGTTGACGTCGAGCCCGATGTCGAACGCGCCTTGCGCAGCGTCACTCGCATCACTGAGATGCGGGAGCGGCTGCGGATCCGCCGCCGGTCGCGCGAGCGCCGGCGCGCGAAATGGACTCAACGCATCCGTCGTCACGATCCATGGCGAAATCGATGTTGCGAAGCTCTTCGAGAGGAAGGGACCGAGCGGCTGGTACTCCCAAGCCTGAATGTCTCGCGCCGACCAGTCGTTGAGCAAACACAGGCCAAAGAGGTGCGCTCCAGCCTCTGCGATCGGGATCGGCGCGCCGCGCCGGTTTCCGGGCCCGATGAAAAGACCGACTTCCAACTCGTAGTCGAGCCGCGCCGAGGGAGCAAAGCGCGGAGCCGCTGAGTCGTCGGCCTTTGTTTGCCCCCGCGGGCGCTTCACCGGCGTGCCGCTTATGACAATGGAGGACGCACGGCCATGATATCCGATTGGCACCCACTTGTAGTTAGGCAGCAGTGGATTGTCCGGCCGCATCATGGAACCGACGTTGGTAGCGTGCGCGATCGATGCGTAGAAGTCCGAGTAATTGCCGATGCGCGCGGGGAGCTGCATAACGAGATCGCGTTGCGACACGAGAATGCTGCTCGCGTGCTTCGCGGCGCGCGCGCCGAGCGCCGTATCCGCGCGCAGCATTTCGCTTAAGCGCCGTCGCAAGTGCGTCCAGGCCGTCGCTCCCAACGCCATCAAGTCATTGAGCGAATCGCCGCAGAGCGACGCGGCTCGCTGTGACTCCCCATCGAAAAGACCGAGCCGATGTGCCTCGCCGAGGTCGAGGACCCTGTCGCCGATGGCGACACCAGTTCGCGCGCCATCGCCCGCGGCTATGCCAAAGACACCGAACGGAAGGTTCTGAATCGGGAAATCAATCGCGGGATCGTTGGCGCTCTCGACCCAGGAAACCAGTGCTGGATCGTGCGTGGCGTCGATCATTCGGCGGCGCCAAAGCCAGCCGCAGTCAACTCAGCGATTGGTTCCTGGAAGGAGCAGGATCCCAAGCTGTGCAGGGCTCCGTCGCGCATGCGCTGCAGCGCGGCACTAGTTAGGCAGCGATCGCGCCAGCACAGCCGATCGTCGCGCGTTTCGAAGGCTCCGGGCTCGCGCTCTTCGAGCACCTCCACGAGAACGTCGAGCGGCGCGTCAGCCTGAGCCAGGGCGGCGGCCATGAAGACGTTCAGAAAGCCGAACATTGTGGCGCGCATGCTCACAGGTTCGTACGTCAGCGGGTACTCGCCGCGAACGAGGTGATGCAGGCCGGCCGTCGCCTTGAACGGAACACCCACAGCGACGCACGCGCGCAGGAACTCCGCTGTTACACGCGCGGAAGGAATTGCATCGGCCGTTACGCCGCCAGTGCGAATCTTCGCGTGGGCGCCTAACGAGCGCACGGCCCTGAGCAGCTCGAGAAGCGCCGTGCTATCCGCGATCGGCGGCCCCTCGACATACAGCTCCGGCACCAGTTGAGTCAGCGGCGCAAGGTCCGCAACTCTCGTGGCCGACTCCACCTTTGCTTCGATCGCCTCGACGCGCAGCTTGCCGGAGTGCGCGTCCGCCGCTGAGATGAGCCTAACGTCGTCCGCCACGTGCCCTGTGCTGAGCACGGACAGCGGCCAGTGCACCGCATCAGCCTGTTCCCGCGCGGCGACGAAGGCCTCGAGCTGCGCCGCGCCAACGACGAAGCGACCGAGGGCCCAGGCGCCGGGACCGAAGCGCTGCTTCTGATATTCCCGCACCGCATCAGCCATCGACAGCGACGCCGGCGGATACAGGCCAGCGTAGTCGATCGCGTGAGTGAGGAGTGCGGAGACTGCGCGCGACTTCACCGGGTGGCGTGGCGGCGCAGTCATTGTTAGGCGCGTTTCCTTGGCTTGCGTTCCTTGCTGTGAGCGTGACGCGACGCCGAGTGATGCGTGTGACTCAGGCGCTCAGGCGCCGGTGCGAGGATTGTTCCGCGACAGCCCGGAGCACCACAGCGACAGACATACCGCTTTTCCTCCTCTGCCGTCGTATCGGCGTCACGTTCATACGCGTAATCGTACGCGAGCTCCTCTCCGGCAGCGATGTCGCGCATGGCTTCGATGAAAATGCGACCCTGCACGATCACGGCCTCGCAGTTCGCCTCGCACGAATGATTGATGAGCCGCGCGTCGTTACCGCCCACTGCCGCATCCACGACCGTGCGCTGTGTCAGCGAAAACAAGAACGTGTGATGCCGCTGCATGTGCTCATCGTCGTAGCGCCGGTCTGCTTCCTTCCATGAGATCCGCTCGCCGGTGTATTCGATGATACGCTCGCCCTTCTTGATCGCTCGCGTCGCGAAGGCACCCCGGCCCTGGATCTGCGAGCGCCGAATCTCGAACGGCTGACGAGACTCGGCAGGCTTCCTGCCGTTACGCATAACGAGACCTACCGCGCCGCTAGCGCCGTGGCGACTCGCTTCGCGAAGCGCTCAGTGAGTAACTGACCGCGCTTCGTATTCAAAGCCACCCACTCCGCGTTCTGAAAAGCCAGCGGGTTTACTTCGCTTCGGAATCGCTCGAGGTACGGTCGTACCTTCGCGAAGAGATAGAGCCCCTCGCCGCAGCTCTCGAGCATGAACTCACCGTGGATCACGCCATGCTTGGCCATGGCGTAGGTCATTTCCCAATAGCTCGACACTTGGCGATATGCCTCGTTAAGCGGATGCCCCTCTTTCGTCACGGCGAACCAGTCCTCGAAGGACTCGGGCATGAATTTGGAGCTTATGTCCTGGCGCGACTTACGCATCGTTGCTTCGCGTCGAAGTTCATAAAGTTTGAGCACGAGCTCGGCGTCGTGGTGATCGGGTGCATCTTTCAAGGGCAGCATGCGAGGCGTAACGTGAGAGCGGGGTCGTCAGTGTGATCTTGCAAAAGCGAATCGCGCAGAAGATGCGTGGCTCACAAATTGAATTCTAGTTAGGGATGAGCCCCGTCGCCGTGGATCGTAAACCGATGCGGCGAAGTACAAGAGCAAGACATCAGAAATTCACTCGGGGGAGGATGACATGAGCAAGACACTGCGAATGCTGCTTGCCGTCGCCGTTGTGGCCGGCAGCGTTTCGATAAACGCGTGTGGTGCTTCTCGGCAGGGGCCGCGCGGAAGCGACCCGCCGACGACGCTTCAGGTCGACAATCAGCGCTTTCTGGACATGAACATTTATCTGATAACGAGCGGAGGCGCGCGCATTCGATTGGGGACGGCCAACGGGAATTCAACCACCAACATGCGCATTCCGGCGACCTATGTGTTCGGTGGTTCCGAGATGCGGTTCCTCGCGGACCCTATCGGTTCCCAGAGTACACCAATCTCGCACAGCATCACGGTATTCCCTGGCGATAACGTGAGACTGATCATACCGCCCGGCTAGCAGGGAGCACCTAACGAAACGGGGCGCGACGAGTCGTCGCGCCCCTCTTACTTTGCGACAGCTTGTTGTTGCCTAACGACGAATGCGCGGGAGTGCCATTTCCAGCGGGAGAATGATCCCGCCGGGTCTGCGTCCACGCCGCGGAATGCAATGGTCCTGACCAACCGGGCCGCCGCGAATCACGACGCCGATTGCTTCGCCGATGATGGTGCCGAGAACCTCGCCGCGGCTTGGGCCTTCGGATCGGCCATCAGCCTCACCGGTCGGAGCCGGAGTCGCCGGCGTGGCCGCCGGACGTGGTACGACGCTTGGCACTGCGGCGACGTCCCTGGGCGTGTCAGGCGCCGGAACGGGCGTCTGCACGATCTCCGCGGCAGGTTCGGGCGTCGACTCCTGAACGGGCGGCACGTCGGCGACCGCCGGAGGATTGTAAACGCGCCGCGGGGCGCGCGCTCGCGTCGGCGCCGCGACCGGTAGCTGCTCCTCCGACGACACGAAACGAGTCGGCTGGTAGTTCTGCATGCGGGCCGCCAGCTCGATGCTGGATGACTGCGCAGCGCTCAGGTCGCGCAGGAGCTCATCGCTAGGACGATCACTCACACCGCTGCACGATGCCGCGATGAAGGCGATTCCGTAAATGAGCGCTGGTTTTTGGAGTGATCGCACCGTTGCTACCTCCGGAGGCTCACAGCCGTTTGCCGCGATCGTCGCGGCGGCGTGTAATCTGCCGAGCGTTGCACGTTGCATACACTACGCCAAGTATTTGTGCCTTACGGGTACCAGACAAATATCGACTTCGTCCCTTCACTATGACAAGCATCTGTCACCGGCCGATGACACTGGCCGTCCTTTCCTTCTCGGCGATCGTCGCTTGCTCGCCCACCCCGCGCCCAGCGTCGGCCGCGGACCTAACGGAGCAAGAGCGAACCGCGATCGCCGACACGGTCAAACAGCGTCTCACCAGTGCCTATAACCTCGGGAGCCCGGACGTTGTAAAAAGCTTCATGAGCATCTACCCCAAGAGCAGCAGCGCTCAAGTCGTCTCCGCTGCCGGGGGGCGTGTCACGGCATCGCGCGACACGCTGGAGGCGGGCATCCGATCGTTCTGGGAGTCGATCGGGTCACTCATGAAGGAGCCGCATTGGGAGTGGGGACCGATGCTCGTCGACGTGCTATCGCGCGACGCTGCCGTGCTCACGACCACCTATGTGATCCCGCACCACACAGAAGAAGGTGCGCCGCACGTCATCGGCGGCGCCTGGACATCGTTATGGAAGCGGGTCGATGGCGAGTGGGTGATCGTGCGTGAGCATCTCTCAGATATGCCTCGAGCGGCGGCGGAGAGGATGGAGGCGACGATGGGGCATAAACACTAAGCGGGGATCGGGCGTCGAGAGTCGGCAGTCGGAGTCGGGCGTCCGAGGATCGGCGCGCCTGACGCTTTTCCAATGCCCGAATCCCGAGTCCCGAACACCGATCACTGTCCCGCTGCTCACCACCCGTGCTTCGCCCGCGCAGTTGTTATATGCGCCGTATGATGCCGACAATGCCAGCTATACAATGCCAACACGAGATCGATCGTCATGCGCCCATTCTCCGGATGATACAGCGCGCGATTGAACTCGGCGGGGCCTAACGAGCGAAGCAGCGTCACCCAGCGCTTGTGTAACCCCTCAAGCACGCCAAGCGAGACGTCGACGGGAAGATCCTTCGCATCGGGGAAGTTAGCCCAGCGCGCCTCATCGTACACTTTGATGTGCGGCTCGTCCTCGGCGAGCGCAAACTTCGTGCGGATGTAGGCGTGTGAATGGCTATCCGCGACATGATGCACGACCTGCCGGATCGTCCAACCGCCATCGCGATACGGCGTGGCCAGCTGCGCATCGTTCAGTCCAGCGACCGCCGCTCGCATTGCAGTGGGGAGATGCGCGATGTGCGCTATGCACTGCTCACGCGACGTGTCGTCGTACGAGGTGGGCGGTTCGAAGCGACCGATCGGGTAACGAGGGTCAGTCATGAAGTGCGAGGGGATAGGGGATCGGGGACTGGGCTTTAGGGGCTTGGCTCTAGGCAGCTAAGTTTACCGCGCATTCGCGCCCGCTGTGATGGCGGGCGTACTTGTATGATCGGAGCAAGCAATGGACTGGTTGACTGATCCCAACGTCTGGATCGGCCTGCTCACCCTGACGGTGCTCGAGGTCGTCCTCGGCATCGACAACATCATCTTCATCTCGATTCTCTCCGGGCGTTTGCCGCCCGCCGACCAGCCGCGCGCGCGCCAGCTTGGCCTTGGAGGCGCGTTCGTTACACGAGTCTTGCTGCTAATGAGCATCGCGTGGCTCGTGCGCCTGACGCGACCCTTGTTCAGCGTCTTGGGCCACGGGTTTTCGGGACGCGACCTCATTCTGCTCGTCGGCGGTCTCTTTCTCATCGCCAAGGCGACGTACGAAATCCACGGCAAGCTCGAAGGCGAAGAGCACACGTCGGAGGAGCGCGGCAACGCCCGCTCGCTGTGGGCAGTCGTCACTCAGATCATGCTGATCGACATCATTTTCTCGCTCGACTCCGTGATCACGGCCGTCGGCATGGTTGACAGCGTCGTCATCATGATCGCGGCCAACGTCATCGCGCTTGGCATCATGCTGGCGTCGGCCGGTCCGATTGCGCGCTTCGTGGACATGCATCCGACGATCAAGATGCTGGCACTCGCGTTCCTCGTGCTGATCGGGACGCAACTGGTCGCCGAATCGTTAGGTACACATATCCCGAAAGGATATACGTACTTCGCGATGGCCTTCTCGGTGTCTGTCGAGATGCTGAATCTCAAAATGCGGGCGCGCGCGGCGAAAGCGCTCGCACTGCGCGACACGCCGCATGAACCTGCACCTAACGAGCCAGCTCCTGGAGCGCCTCTCCCGTGAGGCGGTAGACCGTCCAATCGTCCATCGGCTTTGCTCCCAGTGATTTATAGAAACCGATCGCGGGCTCGTTCCAGTCGAGCACGGCCCACTCGAAGCGGGCGCACTCGCGCTTGACCGCGATGCGGGCGAGGTGGCGCAGGAGCTCACGCCCCACGCCGAGCCCGCGGTGCTCGGGAAGAACGAACAGATCCTCCAGATACAGTCCGGGACTGGCGGCGAACGTCGAGTAATTGTGGAAGAAGAGAGCGAAGCCAACCGCTTCAGTGCGGTTCCTTGCGATAATACATTCCGCGTAACGCGGCTCACCGAACAGTGTGCGGCGAACCTTTTCCTCGGTCGCGTTGCACTCGTGCGCGAGCCGCTCGTATTGCGCGAGCCCGTGGATCATCCGAACGATGAGCGCAGCGTCGTCGGGCGTCGCGTCGCTAATTGTTAGTGTGACGTCGGCAGTTGGCATCGAGCGGTCCCTGTTGCAGCATGGCGGAGTTCCCTGCTTCCCGATATGAAAATGCCACGTCGATCAGACATGCGCCGCGCGATCTGGCTTGCGGCTCTCGCCCTCGTACTCGCACCTCCCTTCGCGGCGCACAGCCAAACCGCCGCGACCTACTATCCAGGCCCGGGCGCCCAATGGCAGCGCAAACGCGCAGTGGACGTGGGGATGGATTCAGTCGCGCTGGCTGCTGCCGTGCAATTCGCAGAGAGCCACGAGATCAACTTCCTCAAGGACATGGCCGCGCAGGTCAAAGAACAAACAAAGAACGAACCGTACCCGGACGTTCTCGGTCCCACGCGCGACCGCACCGGACAGAACGGAATCGTGATTCGGCACGGATATATCATCGCCGAGTGGGGCGATACCGAGAAAGTCGACATGACATTCAGCGTGGCAAAGAGCTATGTCGCGACGATGGCAGGTCTCGCGCTGGACCGCGGAATGATTCGCAACGTGAACGATCGCGTCGGCGAGTATGTGAAAGACGGCGGGTTCGATTCGCCGCATAACGCGAAGATCACGTGGCACATGCTCCTCAATCAGACGTCCGAGTGGGAAGGGACGCTTTTCGAGAAGCCTGACGTTGCGGATCGGCGTGAAGGGCGCGATCGGACGTTGAAGGAGCCAGGAACGTTCTGGGAGTACAACGACGTGCGGGTGAATCGCGCGTCGCTGGCAATTCTGCGAGTGTGGGGCCAAGCGCTACCCGAAGTGCTCAAACGCGAGATCATGGATCCGATCGCTGCGTCGCCGACGTGGGAGTGGCACGGCTATCGAACGTCCTGGGTCGATGTGAACGGAAAGCGCGTGCAGTCTGTGAGCGGCGGCGGCCACTGGGGCGGGGGCGTGTGGGCGAGCACTCGTGACCACGCGCGCTTTGGGCTCTTGCATTTGCGTCGCGGCAAATGGGGCGAGAAGCAGCTGCTGTCCGAGAAGTGGATCGATATGGCGACGACGCCCACCGACATCCGTCCCGTGTACGGCTACATGTGGTGGCTCAATAACGAGAAAGGGACGACGGCCGCTGGCGCCACACCCAAGAGCTTCTTCGGGCGCGGCGCAGGCGGCAACACGATCTGGATCTGTCCCGAGCTCGATATGGTCGTCGTATCGCGCTGGCTCGACACACGCGCGACAAACGAGTTCATGGAGAAAGTGCGCGCGGCGGTGCGATCCTAACGAGGCTGACGGCGGCGAGTTTCCAGCACGATGACCCGCTCCGGATCGTCGGACCGGCCGGCGGGCATTGTGAGCGTCACGCCGTTCCCTGATTGTGCGACCACGACGGCCTCTTTGCTGTGAAGCATGCTGGCACGCAGAACATGGGCGCCTAACGCCGGCAGCGAGAGCGTGCGATCGGGCCAGTCGAGCACGTGCACGAACACCGTGTCGCCACGCTGAGTGGTGACACCCCAGTGGCGCGGAGCCAACGGGCCTCCGCGTGTGCCGAAGATGGACGAGCCGTACTGCGAGAGCCAGGCGCCGACCTCGCGCAAGCGCTCCGTCGCTTCCGGCTGCAGTGTCCCGTCAGGTCGCGGACCGACATTGAGCAGCAGGTTTGCGTCGTTTCCGGCTGCGCGCACGAGATAGCCGATCAGCTCACGGGTCGATTTGAATTTCCTGTCCGTGATGTTGAAGCCCCACGAATCGTTCATCGTGAGCGACGTCTCGAGCGGGAGAGCGCCTATCTGCGTCGTGTTGAAGCCGGCTGTGTTGGCACCTGGAAGGTCCAGCTCGAACGTCTGGACATCTTCGTCAGGCAACGGCGCCTGGTGATGATTCGGAATGATCAGCGCGGCCGGTTGCAGACGATGGATGAGCGCATACGTCTGTTGCAAGCGCCAGTCGGCGTCGGGCTTGTCCCACATCCCATCGAACCAGATCCCGCCTAACGCTCCATAGCGCGTGAGCAGCTCTGTCAGTTGCCTGTCCATAAAGTCCAGGTAGCGGCTCCACTCCCCACCTTCTGGACGCCCCGCTTTGAGCCCTGTGCGGCCGCGTGGCCAGTAGTCAGTATGGTGCCAGTCGAGCTGCGAATAGTAGAAGAACAGCTTGACGCCCTGACGCCTGCATTCTTCCGCCAATTCGGCGAGGGGATCGCGCTTGAACGGAGTCCAGTCGCGGATGTTGTAGCGCGAGACCTCCGTCGCAAACATCGAAAAGCCGTCGTGATGCCGCGACGTGATCGTGATGTACTTCACGCCGGCAGCCGTGGCGAGAGCCACCCATTCCTTGGCGTCGAACTTCACCGGATTGAAGGCGCTGGCCAGCCACTCGTACGCGGGGACCGGGATCTCACGGTTCTGCATCACCCATTCGCCCTGAGCAAGCTGGCTATAGACGCCCCAGTGGATGAACATGCCGAACTTGGCGTCGCGGAACCATTCGCGCGCCGTTAGGCGCTCGGCGGGAACGGCGTCCTGGGCAGCTAGCCAGAGCGGTGTTACGACAAGGAGTGTCAGCGCGGATCGCGTGTGGCGCACGACCGGAACATGTCGATTCCGCAGCCTGGTTGACCAGGCAGCTATGGCGCGCGCGACCAGCGATTGTTTCCACGCCGGCCATCAGGAAGGTTGTGCGCCGCGTCGATCTCGACGCTCAGCAAGTTGCCGCGCAGCCGCCGATCGACTGTCACGTGGCTCCCCGAACGCCACAGCTGCGCGCGCTTTTTGACCGTCTCGAACTGTGCCATCGGCGTACGTTAGGGTCAGCGGCACGATCATTTGGTACGGCGCCGGGATTCGACAGATGCATGCGCACGAGGCCGCTCGCGTCGACGCCTTGGACGATCGACACGGAGTCGATCGCGAGGTCTACAATCGAGATTTCGTAGAACCACCAGCGCCAGAACCAGGAGAGATCCTCGCCAATTCCCTCGTTCATCGTGCGAAAGAAGTCCGCGGGCGACGGATGTTTGAACGCCCAGCGGCGCAGGTACGCGCTGAATGCGCGATGGAACTGCGTCGAGTCGTCGAGGATGTCGTAGCGCAGCAGCTCCAATCCAGCGTCGGGGGCGTCGTATACGATCGCGTCGTACGCGTCCGGCCTAACGCTATCGCCGTGTTGTACGACTGGACCCGGCCGGCCTTTGTCGACGTAGCTCGTGGCGACATCACCGTTTCCCGTCGGTTTGCGGCCGAGTCCCACCCAGTTGAGGAACGTGTCGAAACCTTCGTCCAGCCGTTCAAGTCATCGTAAACAGCGAGGCGCGGAAACCAGTGTCCGACCGCATTCGCAGGTGTCGCTGCCCGAGTTGTGACGACGAGAAATCGGCGGCGATTGCGCCGATACAGATTCTGGTCCAGCTGCAACCAGAGAGATCGTAGCGTATCCGGCGAGTTGTTGTGATAGCGCGAGAACGAGCGCGAGAATCACTACGACCGCTGCAAAAGCTTCTCCAGCATGGCGCGCGCGCGGGGATCCTTGCTATCGCCCAGTAATTCGATCGCCTTTTTGCGCACCTCGCGATCGGGGTATCCCTTCGCCACATCGAGGATAATCGTCAGGGCCTCCGCGCTCTTCATCTCAGAAAGCGCTTCCAGGGCCTGGATCTTGATGTCGCGTTGCCCATCCCCACGCAGCATCGACTGCATAACGCCGACCGCTGAATCCTCCGAAACAGTTTCGGCAAAGGTCTCCAGCGCTTCGCGCCGAACGTCCTCGCTGGGATGCGTTCGTGCCAGGCGCTCGAGGATGCGGCGCGTATCCTCACTCGGAGCGAAGTGACCGATTGACTCCGTCGCTTCGCGCTGCACGTCGACTTCTTTGTGGCGTTCGGCGATCTCCACGAGCATCTCGAGAACGCGGCGGTCGCCATGCTCGGCGAGCGTTGCGACAGCTTCGCGCTGCACGTCGACGTTTCGATCGTCGTCGATGATGCGGCGCAGGATGCGCATGAGCTCCTCGAGTGGCGCAGACTCCCCTAACGTCTCGACAGCTTCCCGCTGGACCTCGTCGTTTTGTGGTCGCGTGCGATCTGTTCGATGAGCCTCACGACCCGCTCGTCCTTCCGCTCGCCGAGTGTTTCTACTGCCTCACGCTGAATGTCCGTGGACCTGTCGTCCTGGATGATGCGCATGAGGGCCTCGAGGGCCCGTGGCTCCTCTCTGTGTCCGAGCCCCTCGACAGCCTCGCGGCGCGCATCCGTGTCTCGCAGCGTGCTCGTCAACGCGACAAGCGTGTCGAGGGCAGCGGGCATCGCCACGTCGCCCACTGTTTCTGCGGCTTCGGAGCGCACACGACTGGAACGGTCTTCCCGTGCGGTCCGGGCAAGCAGGCCGAGCGTGCGCGCGTCTGCGTGGTGGCCCAACCATTCGACTACTTCGGCGCGCAATTCGTCGCCCTGACCGCGCTCGAGCGCCCGCGTAAGGACGGGACGCACAATGTCGGAATCGCTGTGTACGCCGACGATGCCGACGATGTCACGCTGCAACTCTCGCGTGGACGCGGTAGCGTGGAGGTTCTCGGCCAGACGTACACTGGGTGCGTCGTCGGCATCGCCTAACCAGATGAGCGCGCGCCGATCGAACGACACCGGGAAGACGAAGTTGCCGGCGTGGACGCGATCGAGCACCGCACGACCATCGCGGAGGACGAACCCAAGAATCAATGCCATGTCGCTCGGAGAGCGCGCCGGAACGAGGCTGTCGAGCCGCGTGCCGCTGAACATCAAGCCCTCCATTCCCTTCATGCGCATGTGACCGTAGAACGTGGAGCCGCCGGCGGCGCGAACCGGCGAGTGGCGATCGAAGTAGATCCAGCCGCGATCGACGTTGCCCGCGACGACGTATCCGATCCAGAAGCTCTGAAAGCGATTCTGCCGAGCAGTCGCCTGGGCCCACTCCCAGCGCCTTTCGAGCGACGCGTCGCCGCTGTAGACGATCACTGTGTCCGGCGGCTCTGCCGGCTGCGTCGCTGCTTGTTCCTTCTCGTGCTTTTCAATTTGCTCGTTAGGCTTCGCGATCGGCTCGCCCGCTTCGGGCTCGGCGTTGAGCAGCCGAGTGCCGCCGGTGATCACGAGAATCGCCGCGAGCACGAGCACGCCCGCCGGCCAGCGCGAACCGTCGCGTCCAGCCGAGGCGCCTGGAGTCAGCAGGCGGCGCACGCGATGCAGAAGGCTGCCGCCGCTGCCGGTCGCTGCCATGGCGAGGTCCACTCCCGCGAGACGCCGCGTCTCCAACTCAAGGAGCGCCGACGCATAAAGTCGCGGATTGCCTGACGTCGCGACAGCGAGATCGCCGCAGCAGTGCTCGCGCTCCAGGCGGATCTGCCGCGAAACCCACCAGACGCCTGGATGATAGAAGAGCACCGTCTCGATCACCGACTGCAGCAGGTTGACCGCGTAGTCGTGCCGGCGCACGTGAGCCAGCTCGTGCGCGAGGATCGTCTCCAGCTGCGCAACCGTTAGGCCGCAGCTCATACTCGCCGGGATCAGAAGCGCGGGACGCAGCCAGCCGATGATGGCAGGCGCGCGCACGCCGGCCGACTCCAGAATTTGAACCGATCGGTCGATGCGCAGGCGCGATCTCAGCCGCAGCACGATTTCGTCGTACGTGTGCGAGTCGGGCGTCCAACCGTGGCGCACCAGACCTCGCACGTGCAGCCAGCCGCCTAACAAGCGCAACGCAAGGACGACAACACCCGTGAGCCAGAGTCCTACGAGCCAGGGTATCAGCCAGGCGAGACTGGCGGCGAAGGGAGAAATCGACTGCATGACGCGGCGCACGGGGACCGTGACCACTGCGTGCCCCACTTGCGGCAGCGGCGCGGTTTGTTCGAGCCTAACGGCGCTGCCTGAGACGTTGTCGCCGGCGGCGACTTCTACTGTGGGTGACGACGCAAGAACAGCCGACGCTTGGCCTGGCGAGCTTCGTCGCGGTGATTATCGGCGACAGCCCCATCAGCGCGAGCGCGACAACGCCCATCGCATAACGAACACTGGAGTCGCTGTGCCGCGCGATGCGCAGCAGGAGAACCAGCAACGCGTGGATCAACGCCCCCTGCCACAGGAAATGGAGCAGCGTCAGCGCGACAATTTCGGTCATGGCTCTTCTCCCTGAGCGTGCTCCTCGATGAGCGCGCGAATCTGCTCGATCTCTTCGGGTGCCGCGGGCCGCGTCGCCAGCGCGTGCATAACGAGTCCCAGCGCGGAACCTTCGAATGCGCGATCGACGAGATCGGACACGAGACGCCGCTTGGTACGGTCTTCTTCGGCCGCCGCGCGGTACACGTGTGTGCGGGCAGACTCGTCGCGACGCACGAGCCCTTTCTCTGTCATGATCTGCATGAGTTTGAGGACCGTCGTGTAGCCGACTGCTCGCGCCTCTCGGCTGCTCTCCAGCGCCGTGTGGACGTCGCGGACCGTACTCGGCCCGCGGCGCCAGAGAACGCGCAAGATCTCGAACTCGGCGGGAGTGGGCGGAGGAGCAGGCGTTGCCCGCGTGCGTTTTTTGGACACGAGGTGCCCAGAGAAGGTTCTGTTTGGCTGAAGATATACGAAGGCCTTCGTAGCGTTAATACGAAGGGGTTCGTACAACTTGCAGGTAGAGACACGGGACAGGGTTGGCCACCGCACTCGAGGGGACCTGTCGGAGCGAGCACAGCTCGCTAACAAACGAAGGCTCGGAGCCGCAGCGCTAAGACGCCGAGCCCCGAGCTCCGAACACCGAATCTCGACTATCTAGTTCCGCTTGCCGCCTTTCTGTGCCAGCGCCTTGAAGTACTTGTCCACCAGCTCGCGGTACGCGGCGGGGACGTCGCTGGTGCCGCCTAACGTGGGGCCGTCACCAGTTTGGCCCAGCGCGCGGCTCAGAGCGAACTCCAGCTTTTGGAAGCCCTTGGTCACTGATTGCTGCAGACGGGCGAGCTCCTCAGGGTCGTTGTACACACGCGCCGACTCCAGCTCACGCAGACGGCGGATCAAGCCCTCGATCGTGCCACCGACGTCGAGGTCTGTGCCGGCGAGATCACGCCTCAGCGCTTCGGCTTCGCCGCGACGCTCGCGCAGCTCGCGCTGCCACTGACGGATCTCGTTAGGCGAGAAGGGCACGTAGCCGCCACCCTGCCCCATGCTCTGCTGCCGCTCGCCTGGGTTACGAGCTGCGGCGCCGCCTTGGCCCTGCTGTTGGCCGGCCTGCCCTTGACCCCGTTGGCCGCCTTGGCCCTGCTGGCCTTGTTGTCCTTGTTGTCCTTGTTGTCCCTGCTGCCCCTGCTGCCCTTGTTGTCCCTGCTGCCCTTGTTGTCCCTGTGGTCCCTGTTGTCCCTGATGTCCCTGTTGTCCCTGTTGTCCCTGGCTCTCGCGTTGTCTGAGCCGGTCTTCCAATGATGACAAGCCGCGCGCTAGCGATCTCGCGCGCTCGAGTGCCCGCGTCGTTCTCTCGATAGGATCGGATGCCGCGCTGTTCGAGGCCTCGCCAAGGCGCTGCGCAACAGCTTCGAGGTCTTCCTGTATCTGGTCCTCGAGCCCCTTGCGCGCTTGCTGTTGGCCCGCGCGCGCCAGCGCGCGCGAATACTGGATCTTGTCCGCGACGCGTCCCTGCCGCAGCTCGTCCGCGGCTTGTGCGAGACGCCGGGCGGCGTCCGGACGCGTGGCACGTCCATCGCGCGAGAGTTGATCGAGATCCTGCTCCAGGCGCTTCACTTCATTTGCCATCTCGCCTTTGCGCTGATCGAGCCGCTGATCTTTCTCCGGATCACGAGTGGCTGAGGCCGCATCTTGTGCGATCCCCTTCTGTTCTTCGGCGAGACGCCGCGCGCGTTCGAGCGCGTCTTGTGCTCCCCGGGTCACGTCGCCAGATCGAGATTGCTCGAGCAGCCGTCGCGCGCGGTCCAGCTCATCCTTCGCCTTCGCCCCAGCGGCTTGCGACCCACTCGAGTTGGTGGCAGAGCGACGCATGGCGTTTGCCGCTTCGCGCAACCGGCGCACGCTCTCTTCCAGCTCGGCCGATTGCTGCTCGCGCGTTAGGCGCTCCAGCTGTCGCGCGAGCTGCTCAGCTTCATCAGCGAGTTGACGCTGGGAACCCCCGCCACCGCCTGCATTCGGCGGCGCCGCGCCACGCTGCATGGCGCGCTCGTTCTCGGCTTGCTGCCGGCTTGCCAACTGCTTCAAGCGCTCCAGGGTCTCGTCAACGTCGCGCTGCGCCTGGGTGCGGGACTGCTGCACCGTTTCGTACTGATTGCGCAGACGATCCGCTTCGAGCTCGAAGAGATCCGCCAGCTCATCCGGCCGAGCCTGATCGCCCCCGCCGCCACCACCGCCCTGCTGACCGAAGTTGATGTCCACGTCTTTGAATAGCGCTTCGGCCCGCTCGAGGTGCTGCAGCGCCGTGTGCTCAGGGCTTAGCGCCTCTTTGGTCCGACGGCCGTTCAGTTCAGCCTCGGCGCCCTGCATCGCCTTCACTGCCTCGGGGAGGATCTCCATGAGCGCGGCCATGTTGGAGTCGGCCGCGGCGACGCCGCGCTGCTTCGCGCGCTCAATGAGTCGTTGCACCTGCTCGCGTAGCTTGGCCTGCGAGAGGACCAACGTCGAGACATTCTCACGCAGCTCGCGCGCATTCATCGACGCACGATCGCGCTCGACTTTGTACGTACCCGCGATGATGTCGCGCTGCCTCGCCGCAAACGCGGACGGGTTTTCTTCACCGCCGCCGCCACCGCCACCACCGCCTTGGCCCTGGCGATAGTTCTTTTCGAATGGCCGCACGGTGGCGAAGTAGATGTCGCTCGCCGCTGTCTGCGCACCTGTGATGGCATTGTTGTCTGTCGCGCGCGCGTAATACGAGACGACGTCACCAGGCTTGAGGTTCAATTCTTCCAGATAAATCGTGTGCGAGGCTGCAACCTCACGTTGCGTGCTGCTCGGTTTGGTGAGCGGAACGGTCTGCTCTTCACCGCCGTTCACGCGATACACGAGCTCCAGATTGGCGACACCATAATCGTCATCGGCAACAGCCTCGATGTATAGCTCCTCGATGCTCGTGGGCCGCGTGTCGCGTCCCGGCTTGCGGATTGTCACAGACGGCTTGGCATCCTCGATCGCATCGATCGCGTAATCGATCGTTCCGGCGACGCGCGTTCCGTCCTGCGCTTCGAGTCCGATTCGGTAGAAGCCATCGCGGCGCACGGTCAGCGTCGCCTGGATGAGCGTGTCGTTCACAACGGTGACCGCGATGACGCTGTCGCCTTCCAGCGTTAGGCGTCCACCGCGCACCGGCAGCGTCGTCTTGATCTGTACGGTGACTCGCGTGCCAATGAGCGCGGCAATGTCACCACCGTCTGCCACGCGCTCCACACCGAGGCCGGAGTACGCCGGGTAGCGGTACTCCAGATCGATGCGCTCGACCGCTGGAAGCTCGCGTACGCGCAGATGATAGACGCCGGATCGCACACCACTGGCCTCGACGTAGTAGTCGGCCGAAGCGGCGAGATCGAACAAGCGCAGCTCGAACGACGCCGAGTCGCTGGCGACTGTCATCGGGAACTGTTCCCACTTGGTCGACGCACCGCGGCGTATGGCCACGATGACGTGCGCCGAGTTGAATCCGCGCAACTGGGCCTTGAGCTGCACGTCGCTCCCCTTGGGAACGTCGGCGTCGCCTGGTTCGACGAGCACCGCGTACGGCGCAGCGGCGCTGGCATCCTTCCACGGAGCAGCCAGCAGCGCCGCCGCGTGTCGCATGTCGCTCGGCGTTAGGCGGAGAATGATCGCGCCCAACGCAAGCGCACCGGCAAGCGCCGCGGCATAGCGCTGGAGGTGCACGCGCTCGATGCGCTGCGGAACCTCCAGCGTGCGGAGCTGCCGCACCGTGTGCGCGATGAGGTGCCCGCCGAGCGGCTGCGGCGTTCCACGACTCGACGTTGCGACGTCGACGGCTCCGAGCAGCGCGCCCTCGAGGGCCGGCTCGCGTTCCTCGGTGTAGAGCGCGACGCGCTCGTCATTCGCCCGCCTGACGAGTGGACGCGCGATCCACCAGGCCGCAGCGATGACCAGCAGACTCAGCACGGTCCAACGCGTCGCGATCACGCTTTCGGGTGAGAAGCGGAACTGCCGGAGGATCAAAGCACCGACAAGCACTAGCACGAGAGCCAGCGAGACGAGGAACAGCGCTCCGGCGAGCACATGCCGCAGGCGCCAGCGACGCCGGATCGTTCCCAGCAGCCCGCGTAGCTCGTCCGGCGCGGTGGTCTGAGTCGTTAGGCGCTCGACAAGACTCGACATTCGCTCTCCTTATCGCTATGAGCGGGACTGCGTGCCCGCCGCACGCGCTGCGGCAACCGCTTCTACCCCTAACACGACGGTAACGGCTGCTAGCAACCACCACCAGAGGGACTGCTGCCGCTCGCGTTCCTCCGCCGTCAGCGTCGCGTCAGCGCCATGTCCAGTGCTGTCATCGACATCCGTCGGCATCGCTCCCGTGAGGCGCGTCGGATCGAACGTGTCGAACTCGCTTTCACGCGGATCCACGTTCGCCGCGACGAGCGTCGGTCGGCTGCCTGGTGCGCCGGCCCCTGTCAGAGAGAAGAACCCGGCTTCATCCAGCGACAACGAACGACGCCCTGTATCTGCAGCAAAGCGACGACGCTGGCCGGATGGTGTGATCGCCACGATCGCCTGGGATGAAGGCGCCACGCCGGCAGCGCCTAACGCGTCGTCGAGATCGACAACGTCTCCGACGTTCTGTGCCACGCGCGGCGCACGATAGCCGGCGGCATAGCGCATGATTTCGTGAATGAAGGGCAGGAAGACTGGCTGCCTCGGAAAGTCCGACCACTCGATACCGAAGCCGCCTCCCCACAGGAGCACGCGCCCGCGACCGACGCTGCGCTCGACGAGCGCCGCCGTGCCGTCATCGAAGCGCGCCAGCACGCGCCCGCCGAGCGTGTCGCTGATCGGACGATAGCGGACGAAGCGCGCGGCGCTCAGGTCGCCGGACCGACTACCTGCAAACGTCTCCAGCGCCGCGTGCGTGCGATCGATCCAGCCGAGCGCGCCGCCGCGACCGGCGCTGCGATCCGTCGGCGCGCGCACGGGAAGCGGCAGAATATCGCGCGGAGCACGCGCCCATTCATCAGGAGCGGCCCGGTCGCCTAACGCAATGACGAGCCCCGCGCCATTCGCGACTCGCTCGCGCAAACGGTCTCCCGTCGCGCCGGTCGGCCATCCCGCGTCGTGCAGGATGATCACGTCGCGGGACGCGAAGTCGGCGACCGAGAGAGCGCTGCGCGTGCGCTGCAGGATATCGAAGCTCGGCGAGGCACCTAACACGAGCGCCTCGCGCAGGAAGAATGCGCGATCAGCGGAGCCCGCCGGCTCGGTGATCAAAACGGACACGTGTCGCGGGCGCTCGAGAAGCAGCCGCAGCGTGTCGTCGAGCGCGTACGTGTCGCCGTGCACGACGAGGCGAGCCTCGTTGGCCGTCGGAGCAACGCGGAGTCCCGCAAATGTCACCGTCGCGCCACCGTCAGCCGGCAGGTCGACCTTCTGCTGCGCCACGTCTCTCGGTCCGATCGCGAGCGTGACGCGAACCGCGCGTTTGGCGGGACCTGAGTTCGCGACGCGCCCAATGACTCGTACCGCGTCGTTCGCCGCAGCGCTGTCGCGCTCTACCGTGACGCCGCGCCACGCGACGTTGATCACGTCCTCGCCGGAGACGTCGATCGACGTCAGCTTTTCGCCGCCGGCGAGCGCCTGGTTGTCGCGCACGTCCCAGCCGGAGCGCTGGAAATCGCTGACGAGCACCAGTTCGCGCGCCGCGCGTCCCCCCTCGCCTAACACGCGCTTGCCGAGCTGCAGCGCTGGTACATAACGAGTAGCGCGCGTCGACACGCGTTCGGCTGAAAGTGCCGTGCGCACGGCACTGCGATCGTTCGCCAACGGCGCGACCTGCGCCGCGCGCGTGTCGAACACAACCAACGCCGCACGATCGTCGGCGCCGAGGGAACTCAGCGTTCGCTCCACGGCGGCGCGGGCGCGACTCCAGCGATCGCCATAGCCCATGCTCGCAGAGCGATCCAGCAAGATGGCGACGTCCTTGCCCGACGCAGTCACCGCTGCCCGCGCCACCTTTCGCGTGAAGAACGGCCGGCTGAACGCGAAGGCGAGCAACGCGACAACGAGGACTCGCAGCGCGAAGAGCAGCAAATGCCGCAGCTTTTGCCGAGCCATCGCGCGGTACGGCTCCTTTCTCAAGAACATCGCCGAGGGAAAGCGTTCGGCGATCGAGCGCTCGCGGTGCACCAAGTGCACGAGAATCGGAACGGCGATCGCCGCCAGCCCGGCGAGAAAGAGCGGTACGAGAAGCGACACTAACTGCTACCTGACGCGGCGCAGGCGTTCACGCCTAACGAGATAGTTGAAGAGCGTGTCCTCGATCGGCATGGACGTGTTGACTGTCACGTAGTCCACGCCGCGCTCGAGCAGTTTGCGCTCGAGGGTGAGCATGTGCTCACGCATGCTCTCGCGGTAGCGGTCACGCATGCGCGTGGGTACCAGCGGAATGCGCTCCTTGGTCTCGAGGTCCTCGAACGTGGCGGCATCGTCGAAGGGGAAGTCCAGCTCCGCCCGATCGAGGATGTGCATGACCACGACGTCGTGGCCGCTCGTGCGCAGCCCTCCCATCGCGTCGGCAACCACGCCAGGCGCTTCGTAGCAGTCGGTAAGCACCACTATGATACCGCGCCGGCGAAGTGCGTCGCCGAGTCGAGCTAGCGGCTTGGCCAGCTCGCCGCGCTCGCGCGGCTGTGCTCGGCCTAACGCGTGAAGGACGAGCTGGAAGTGAGCGGCGGCCGGCGGAATGTATTCGGCGATATCGGCGGCGAATGCTGCGAAGCCGACGCGATCGCGCTGACGCTGCGCCAGGTACGCCAGCGAGGCACCGATTACGCGCCCGATGTCGAGCTTGGTGACTCCGCCGGAGCTGTACGACATGGATTTGGAGACATCGAGCGCGACCATGACGTTCGTATTTGTCTCCGCCTCGTACTCGCGAATGAGGTAGCGATCCGTGCGCGCATAGACGCGCCAGTCGAGTCGCCGAAGATCATCGCCGGGGACGTATGCACGGTGCTGCGCGAACTCCGTCGAAAAGCCTAACTGTACCGAGCGATGCAGGCCGTTCAGGAAACCCTCGACGACCGCGCGCGCGACGAGCTCCAGGTTGTCGATGCGCGCGAGGACGCGCGGATCGAGGCCGCTGGAGAGTGGCGCGGCCGCGGAGGCCGGACCGGTCATAGGCCCGACGTCGGACGCGGAACGGCGCCTAACAACTTCTCGATGATAGCGGCGGTTGTGACGCGCTCGGACTGCGCCCGGAAGTTGAGCAGGATCCGATGGCGCAAAATAGGATGCGCCAGCGCGACGATGTCGTCGAAGTTTACGTGTAGCCGGCCATGCAGGAGCGCGCGCGCTTTTCCGCCTAACACGAGAAACTGCGCGGCACGAACGCTGACGCCGTAGGCCACCCAATCCTTGATGAAGTCGGGCGAGTTGGGCCCCGGCCGGGACGCGCGGGCGAGCGCAATCGCGTAGTTCGCAACGGCGTCCGCGACCGGTACTTGCCTAACGACCTGCTGTAACTTGACGATGTCGCCGCCGCTGACGACTCGCGCCAGCTCCGGAATCGCGATCGACGTCGTCTCTTTCACGACGGCCAGCTCCTCTTCGGCGGACAAATAGCCGATGTGGATCTGGAACATGAAGCGGTCCAGCTGCGCTTCGGGGAGCGGATACGTTCCTTCGAGCTCGATCGGGTTCTGCGTCGCGAAGACGAAGAAGGGTGGCTCGAGCGTGTACGTTCTCCCCTGCACCGTGACGCGCTTCTCCTGCATCGCTTCGAGCAGCGCGGCCTGCGTCTTGGGCGGCGTGCGGTTGATCTCGTCGGCAAGCAGAATGTTCGCGAAGACCGGCCCCGGCATGAACACCATGTCGCGCCTGCCTGACGCGGGATCTTCTTGAATGATGTCGGTTCCGGTGATGTCCGACGGCATCAAGTCCGGCGTGAACTGGATGCGCTGAAACTTGAGATCGAGCGCCTGCGACAGACTCTGCACGAGCAGCGTTTTCGCGAGTCCCGGAACGCCCACAATAAGGCAGTGTCCGCCGGCGAAGAGCGCGACGAGCGTTTCCTCGATAACGGCGTCCTGGCCAACGATGATCTTGCGCAGCTCGGCAAGAATGCGTTCGCGAACTGCGCGGACTTTGTCCGCGAGCGCGACGTCGGCGTGCACCGGTGAACTGGCGTCAACAGCGAATGGTTTCACAACGGATTCCGGTTAATGCGTGAGCGCGTATACGACGTAGTTGACGCTGAGTTTGTACGCTTCGTTGGAGAGGTCAATCGGGAGAAAGCCTTCGTCGGACCATTCCATGTAGTCGCCGACATCGTTGTTGAAGTTGATGATGGCGATGAGGCGCTTGCCCGGGTCGTTGTCCTCGTAAATCCCATAAAACTCAGCCAGATATTGCTTATAGTACGGGTGCTCCATATGCAGCGTCTTTTCTTCGATGTGGAAGAACGAATCGAAAATTGGGTGTGACGCCTCCAGTCTCACTAGATTCGCGTTAGGCAGTACTTCGCGCATGCGAGCCTCAAAGTTCGCCCAGTCGTCACCCCCAGCGAAGTCATCGAAGATGACGAAACCACCTTTCAAGAGATAATTCCGCAACGAGACGGCTTCCGCCTCGGTCAATGTCCAGTACCCCGGTTCGGAGACGTACGCGATCGGGTACTTGAACATCTCCGGCTCATCGAACGAATAGATGTTGCCGCCGTCGAAGCGTGGTTTGATCGTCGTCAGCTCGCGCAGGATCTTCATGAAGTGCGATTCGGCGCGTGGGTAGTCATGGTCCCACTTCAGGTCACGCCCACCGGTGTACGGCTCGAAGCGCACGCGAAAAAACGTGTAGCGACCGTCGTAGCTCGCGTTCGGCAACGGGTCGCGCCCGCGATTGCGGCCGCGTCCCCCGAATTGCTGAGCAACAACCACCGTTGCCGCAATCGTTAGGCCGAGCACAGCTAGTACGACGCGTCGGACCGCCACGGTGACCTCGTTACTCCGGACTGGGAGGCGCTTCCCGCAGCTTCAGCAGGAGCTCCTGCGCCTTCTCGAAATGTGGTGCGCGGTCCAGCAAACGCAAAAGCTCACTGCGCGCTTCTGCGCGGCGGCCAGCGGCAAACAGTGCTGCCGCCAGCGAGTACTGGGCTTCCAATACGTCGGGGGGATTCAGCGCAAGGACGGCGCGCCGCTCACGCACGGCGCGCTCGAAATCGCGGCGCGCTTCGCTCAGGAGCGCCAGGTCCATGTGCGCCGTCGCTTCGTAGGGATGCATGTACATGACTCGGTCGAGGGCCGCGATCGCATTGGATGAGTCACCTAACGAACGCGTCAGGGATGCCAACTTGAGGTTGGCGCGATAGGCGTCCTCGTCCACGGCTGCGACCTCCAGAAGCTCGCGGACCGCCGCACGGTTGTCCCCGCTCTGCTCGTACAGTTCCGCCAGTTGTGCGGCCGGGGAGCCGTCGCCGGATAGCTTCGGAGCCAGCCCCTTTGCTTTGATCAACTCCTCGATCGCTCCCTTCGTGTCACCCCGCACACGCAACGCGCGCGCGCGTTCCATAGAGCGCTGCAGCGGGCTGTCACTGGCGGGGGGAATGGACGTGAGTGACGACAATTCGCGTGTGAAGCGGTCGCGCAGATACTGGGTGAACTTCTCATCTATATCCTTCGGCTCGGCGCCGAGCACGCTGCGGAATACTTCGTCGGACGACTTGCCGGCTGCGTAGGCCGCGAGCATGCGGCGCAGTCCGTCGATGCCGCGCTCCTTCTCGATCATCTCGCAGATGAGCGACGCCTGGTAATATGAGAAGACGATCTGCTCGGGGTACGCGGGGCGCATGAACCCGTCGTTCATGCGACTGACGGGCACGAGACGCTTGGCGTTGAATGCCTGCAGGAAGGCATGTGACGCGTCCGAGCCCCAGGCCGCTTCGGCGCGGTGTTCTTCGTGCACGGAGAGACCTTCGGAGAGCCAGCGCGGCACCTTATTGCCGCTCACGCCTAACGTGAAGCTGTGTGTGAGCTCGTGCCACAACGTCGAGCCCCAGTTGTACTCTCCGGCGGGGCGCGCGGCCGGCGCGAGGAGCGCGACGACAGGGCCGAAGCTCACGCCTAACGCATCCAGTCCGGCAAGACCGACCGTCCGCACCGAGAAGTCGGCGTGGCCGCGGTAGAATTCGATGCGGATTTTCCCGGGCGGCTGGTACTTGTATCGGGCCGCGAGCTCGGCGAACGCGCGTTCGGCGAGCGGCAGCGCGTAGAGCGCGACGAGCGCAGCGTCCTTGCGCTCGACAACGAGCGTGACGTGCTCGCCCGCCACCTCGGCGTATTGCGGTGCCGTGTCCAGCAGGTCGAGCGTGTTCTTCGTCCAGAGGTCGTAGGGATCGTGCTTGAACGCCTGCTCGAGACGCGCGCGCCCCTGCGCGACCTCGCCGATGCGAAGCAGATTGTTGCCAAGTAGCGCCAGCGCGTGCGCATCGATGCTGTCCGTTTCGAGGGCGCGACGTGCGAACTCCGCCGCTTCGCGATACAGTCTGTTGCGGCCGGCGATCTCGGACAGCGCGCTGAAGTAGGCGAGTTCATCGGGTGAGCGGGCGGCCAGACCCTGGCGTCTCAGCGCGATGCCTGACGAGTCTCCGCGCAGCAGCTGGACGGCGGCGAGCGCCGCACGCGCAGTTGCCTGGGTCGAGTCGCCGCCTAACGACTTCTCCGCGGCCATGCGTGCATCATCCAGCCGCTCCAGGTCGAGCAGGATGCTGGCTTCCAGGCCGCGCAGCTCGGCGTGCTCCGGCGCTACTTCGAGAGCGCGCGTCACCAGCGTCAGCGCCTCTCCGGGATGCCCTTCCGCCCGGCGCAGTCGCGCCATCAGAGCCAATGCTCGCGGATGCCGAGCGTTGCGAGCGAGGATCGGGTCGAGCGTGCCCTTCGCATCGGCAAAGCTGTACTTCGTGAGGAACAGCGACGCGGCTTCGAGCGACGCCTCATCGTCGCTGCTGTCGCGCGCGGCAGCCTGATCGACGGCCCTGAGCGCGTCACGAAAGAGCTGCGAATCGGTGCGCCCAAGGTAGCGGCACGCAATGCCGACAGCGAGCAGCTCCTCGGCGCCTAACGTGCGCGCCCTGGAGTTAAAGATGTCGATGAAGCGGTCGAACGCGGCCATGGCTGGCGCGATCTCGCCGCTGTCGTACGCCAGGATCGCAAGCTCCAGACGCGCGCGCAACGAATCCGGGGCACGCGCCGCGAGCGCGCGCTCGAGCGTCGCCTTGGCCTCGGCGTCATGGCCTTGAGCGCGTTGCAGGCGACCGAGCGTGGTCAGGATCGCAGCGCCGTTAGGCTGTTGCGCGTGACGAATACCTAACGCCACGCCGTCCGTCGTCCGCCCGAGCAGCAACATGGTGCGTAGCTGCGTGCGGGCGGAGGCCATGTCGCCGGGATTCGCGGCGAGCTGGCGCTCGAGCGCGGCGAGCGCGTCGTCGTAGCGGCCGGCGCGCAGCGCCGTGGCCACGGGCTCCTTTTTGCTCGCCCCGGAGTCAGCTTGCGCACACGTGGAGCTTGGCGCCAGGGCAAGCGCCGCGAGAAACAGCAGTCTACGCGAGTACCGCTGTCTCACGGACGCGGCTGGGCGAGCGTTTGGCGCAGGTCCCGATTCACGCGCGCGAGCTGTACGACGAGATCTTCCAGCCGCCTGTCATACTCGGCCGCTGAAAGGCGATCGCGCCGCGTGCGTAACTCGTCGATCTCGCGCTCGAGCTCGACGCGGCGCTTCAGGAAGGGCGCGGCGCGCGGGTCGCTCGTGCCGGCGACGGCTCCGATTCGAGCGATTGCGACACGCGCGGCGAACTGGCCATCGGCCGCAGACGGCGCCGCATCGGCGTGGCCCGTGCCGTCGCCGTCGTCATCGAGCACGGCGTGCTCGGTTTGCAAACGATTGGAGTTCTCGTATACGCGGGCGACTTCCTTGCGCGTGTAGGCAAACAACTCGAGCAGCGAGACGCGCTGGTCCTTATCGGCATCCGACGCGTCGCTGCCTAACGCGGCGACGAAGTGTTCCGCGAAGTACGACTCGTTCTGCTCGGCGCCGCTCTTCGTTGCCGTGATGATGACGCGGCCTGGAGCGGAGAGTGGACGAACGAAATCGCCGCTCGCGCTGGCGGCGAGGACGACGCCGAGCGTCGCACGGATGGGAGCGAGCAACGCAGCCAGGTCCGTGGCGGAGAGATCGGGTCCAACGAGCGCGAGCTGCGGGCGGCCGGACTGGGCGCTGCCGTGTCCAATGTAGACGAACAGGACGCGCTCGTTAGGCTGCGCCCGCGCGGCGATGCGCGAGATAGCGGCGTAAACGGCGGTGCGAGTGGCGCGTTCGCTCGCGCCGCCGGCCCCCTGAGTCGGACGTTCGGCGAGCACGGTGATGAGCGTGTCTTCGACGGCGAAGCGCGTTCGGAGTGCGGCTGAGGCCTCGAGCGCGAGGCGGGTGAAGCGCTCGCTGTGGACCGAATCGCCGCCGACGCCACTCACGATGAGGACATACGTGCGTGGCGTAGCCTGGGCAGCTAGCGCACCGAGCGCGGGGGCATGGGGGGCCCCCCCTAAAAACAACGTTAGTGGCGCCGCCAGCACGCCACATAACCATTTGGACGCCGCTCTTGTCGCGATCATGCAAACCCCCGTCGGCGCCGATACGCCCACTCACCCGCGAGCGCCAGCGCCAGCAGTAAGAAGACCACCGGCATGTCCCAGAGATCCTTGCGTTCCACGACAGTCGCCCCGCTCGAGCTGTGGGCGAGATCGCGCGCCACGTTCATTGCCTCGTTAGGTTCGTAGTAACGACCGCCAGTCTCCTCCGCCAGCTGACGCAGCAATGCCGCGCGCCGCTCCGCACCGAAGTATTCCCGCTCGCTGCTGACAGCCGCCAGGTGTATCGGCTCGGCGCGCAACGTATCCGCCTTGGGACCAGCCAGGATCGCGCTCGCGTGCACCGTGTACACACCGACGTCCCCGAGCAGCGCGTCGCTCACGTACTCGCCGTCGCGCGCGCCGGACCACTCGAACGGTAATGGGGTGCGCGTCCCATTCGGAGCCTCCAGTTCAGCCGTGAGCCTGGCACCATTCACGCGCACAAAGCGCTCATCGAAGACCTCCGAACCGATGCGCACGCTTTCGTTAGGCTGCGCGCCATCCGACGCCGCGACCACTTCCATGCGATCCGGCACATCCGTCACGAGCCAGCGCAGCAGCTGGCGCCAGAACGTCTCGTGCGAGTCGTCGTCGACCTCCACTTCCGCCGCCATTTGCCAGAGCCAGGAATCCTGCGCGGCGAGCGCTGCAGCACGGCCGCGTCCAAAGCGCTGCACCGCGAGCAACGGCCGCGTTTCGCCGCTTTCAATGTCCCGAGCCGAGAGCAGCACGGTTGCGCCAGGCTTCGGCCTGCCGAATTGATTGAGCGTTGTGACCGGAGGGAGCGTGTCCCAGCGCGCCCGCGTCAGCGAATCGCTGCCGGCGAGCTGCACGGCGGCATGCCAGCGCCCAGCCTCCGTGAGAACGGGCCGAACGTGCTTAAGCGCGGTGCTGTCGGGTTCGCCCGGATCGCCGACGATCTCCAGCGGCAGCACATCGTCCAGCGGGGTGCCGCGAAAGCCTCCCTCGGCGAACGATGAACGGCCGCCTAACGCGATGAGCCCGGCACCGCGCTCGCTCACGAAATCGGCGAGCATACGCAGCTGATCCAGCGTGAAGGCCGACGCCTCGATGCTGCCTAACACGACCGCGCGATACTTGAACAGCTCCTCACGCGTACGCGGGAAGCCAGCCGCCAGCTCGAGGCTGTCGTCCACGCTGAGCCGCAGATACTTGTCGCGCGCCGTACGCACGATCGTCACCAGCTGCAGATTCGAGTCGGCCGCCACAGCGCGCCTCAGGAACTTGACTTCGGGGCGCGGCTCGCCTTCGACGTAGAGGAGCTTCTCGCGGCGCGCGCGGACCGAGACAACCGCAGTGCGCGCGTTGTTGCGGTCGATCAGCTCGCCTTCCTGAAGGGGGATTCGGACTGTGAGAACCCGAGCGCCAGCATCCGTGGCGGGCGCGCGTACTCGCGCGGTAACGGCCTCGCCGTCGCGCGGCAGCGTGACCATTTCACGCGCGACGATGCGGCCGCCGTCTTCGACTTCGACCGGGACCGTGCGGCCACCGAAGCCACGCTGCATAACGACGGCCTCGACGACGACGTTGCCGCCGCGCAGCACCCAGCGTGGTGCCGTAACGCTGACAACCTCGATGTCGCGCGCGAACCGCTCCGTCCCCACTCCTATACTGAAGACGGGCACGCCGCGCGCCTTGAGCGCTACCATCTGTTCCATCCAACGGTCGCGGTCCCCCAACTCGGAGCCGTTATCAGCGCCGTCGGAAACGAGCAAGACGCCCGCGACTGGCGTTCCGACGAGATCGTCTTCGACGCGCAGCGCCGCGTCCACGAGCTGCGATCGGGACGAGGCGAACGACGAGTCGGCGAGCGGAGCAGCGCGTCCGCCGCGACCGGAGGTTCGATAGAAGCGCACCTGGAACTGTTCGGCGAGCGCGCGATACAGCGAACTGTCTGGTGACGAGAGGTGCTCGCGCACGAATGCGGCGCGCGGCGCGTTGTTGTAATCAGGGATGCGCATGCTGCGCGAGTCATCGACGAGCACGGCAACCACGTTGCGCGATGGAACCGCGGACGCCACGACCAACACCGGCCGAAGCAAGCACCAGGCGAGGACGAGAATGGCAGCGGCGCGGCCGGCGAGCAGCACAGTGCGTTCGATCCCGTTCGTGCGCAGGCGGCGCAGCATCAGCACGTTCACGGCGAGCACGGCGAGCGCCAGGAGCCCCACGACGATGCTCGTTAGGCGGGCCCCGGAGAAACCGAAAGTCCCCTGCTGAAAAAGGTACGGCGGATACTTGAACAGAAACTCGCGCAGCGCGTCCAAACTCTTCTCCGAAGGGTGCGCGCGTAGTTTCGCGCGGCGAGGGCTCCCTTGCCTACCTACGTGGGCGCACGAGGTTCCGCTGGTTACATCTGTCGCATGCTAAAAGTGCCGCGATCGCGGCGCCGTCCTGCCGTCGTTCAGCTCGCGCGGGCGCGTTTCGCTGACTGACCGGAACAATCCGCGTCCGGACAGTGCTTGCGGTATGCGGAGAGAGCGTGGTCGAGTGCGAGCAGAGCTGAGGCTTCGAGGTCGTACTGGAGCGCCAATTCGGTCAGTTTGCTCGGTGAATGCTGCCCTAGTTTGCGGGAGCTTTCATTCACATCGCGGTGGCGCCGGGCGTATTCGCGACTCGCGATCCACAAAGAATTCGCCGTATGGCGCCAGGGTTCGTCGGCCGCGCCTTTGTCTACGGTGGCGGCGTCCTCATACGACTGCGCGGCCTGGCCGAGCAATTCGTCGCATAACGATGCGAGACGCAGCGTCGATTCGAGCTCGCTATCGTCGGCGGAGCTGGCAACCAGCTTCGCGTAGCGCTCGCGCTGACGCACGGATTCGCTCGCGGCGCGAAACAGCTGATCGGCCTGCGCGCGTACGCGCAACGCCGGTGACAGCTCGGCGTCGTGTTCTGTGCTCGGCGAGGAATTCGAATTCTGCTTTGTCATGCGCGTGTAACGAGCCTTGAATCGGGCGCCGGGCATCGGAGAGGTGCGGTGAGGGAACGCGGAGGAGACAGGCAGGGGGGCAACACGTTACGACCGCTAGGAGTCCGGCGCTAGGACGCGTTGGATCTTAATGGAGTCACTCGGCGCGGGCATCAACTGCATCAGAAATACATTGGGATTCTCTTAGCATTTCTGAGCTATTGGGGATGCGAAAGCCAAGGGAATGCAGCAGTTCCGACAACCGCTGGTGCATGGATTTGCAGTCCGCGACCCAAGGGCGTGCGCGACTGCGTGGTGCGAGGCACGAATCGGTGCGCGATCAATGGGTATACGAATTGCCTTGCAGCCGTCCGTTGTTTCGCGCGCCGATAATCGGTGGGCGATGCCTAACGAGTAACGCTTTGTTCGCGTTGATGCGATGCGCGGCGACTAAACATGCAGCGCAAATGCCACATGTTGAGCAGTTGCACGAATGGTCGTGGCCGCTTCAGAGCGGGCACCACGAGCGCCTAACAATCAGTCACGTCTGTGGCTAGCGCGCTCGAGGGGGCTCCTTTTATTTTGTCGCGGCCCGTCGGGCAGCCAATCGTGCGTCGGTCTGTTAGCCTAACGACATACACCACAGATCAAGTTTCCCTCCCTCCCACCCCTCGGAGGCACCGTGCACAGAAAGTTCGCCTTTCTTGCGGTAACCGGCGCAGTTCTCACAGCGTGTTCCGACCCGATTACGCCATCGGGATCGGCGCGACTCGCGCCAGTCGCGGAGATTAGCGGCAACGTTCAGACACAACTCGTTCCGGACGAGTACATCGTGGCGTTGCGCTCGTCCATCGTGAGCCAAGGACAGCTCTCGGCAACGGCATCGAGCATGGCTACCGCCGCTGGTGCACAGATCACATACGTGTACGGCGATGCCATTAATGGATTCGCGGTCAAGGCAGACGCGAAGGCTATCGCGGCGCTACGCGCGGACGCTGCGGTGGAGTACGTCGAGGCCGTTCAAGTGATGCGCGCGATCGCCACGCAGACCCCGACCCCGTCCTGGGGGCTCGACCGAATCGATCAGGTCAACCTGCCGCTCAATAATTCGTTCACGTATCCCAACGGCGGTGGCCCCGTCCATGTTTACATCATTGACACCGGCCTCCTGACGACGCACATCGACTTCACCGGACGCGTAGGCGCCTCCGCGAACTTCATCAGCCCTGTCGCCCCAGGGCCAGTCCCAGCGTGGACGGACTGCGCTGGCCATGGGACCCACGTCTCCGGCACGGTCGCTGGAACGACGTATGGAATCTCCAAGAACGCCACGGTGCACGCGGTGCGAGTGCTCAACTGCGGCGGCTCCGGCACGTCGGCTTCTGTGATTGGCGGGATCAACTGGGTCATCGCCAACGCCATTCAGCCGGCCGTCAGCAACATGAGTCTGGGCGGCGGCGCTGACGTCGCAATCGACAATGCGACAAACGCCATGGCAAACGCCGGGATCGTCTCCGCGGTGGCGGCCGGCAACAGCAACGCGAATGCTTGCAACTTTTCGCCAGCTCGAGCGGCGAATGCTGTAACGGTCGGTGCCACTACGAGCACGGATGCGCGCTCGTCGTTCTCGAACTTCGGCACGTGTCTCGACATCTTCGCACCAGGATCGTCCATCACGTCCGATTACATCGGGAGCAACAGCGCGACGGCGGTGCTGAGCGGCACGTCGATGGCCTCGCCGCACGTCGCCGGTGCAGCCGCCTTGTATCGCTCGCAGAATCCTGGTGCGACAGCCGCTCAGACTATCACGGCTCTGATTAGCAATGCGACGCTCAACGCCGTGACGAACCCCGGTACGGGGAGTCCAAATCGCCTGCTCTATATGGGCTTCATGAACGGCGCACCGCCGCCGCCGAATCAGAACCCGACCGCGAACTTCACGTATGGCTGCGTGCCGGCGCCCGGCGGAACTGCCGTCGACTGCACGTTCGATGGGACATCTTCGACCGACCCAGACGGCACAGTCGTGGGATGGTCGTGGCACACGTCGGGTCAGCTGCGCAAGACAGGCTCTATGGTCACGTTTCAGTTCCCGAACGGCTCCACGCCGACGATGACGCTGACCGTTACCGACAACGCCGGCGGGACTGGATCTCAGACGCAGCAGATCAACATTGGCACGCCGCCGCCCACGAATCAGCCACCGGTCGCGAACTTCACGTTCAACTGCGTGCCGCGTACGCCGAACGTAGGTAGCGACTGCACGTTCAATGGCTCCTCGTCGACTGACGACGGCACCATCGTCTCGTATGTCTGGTCGACACCGGGCAGGCCGAACAAGACAGGCGTTACGGCGACCTATCCGTTCCCTGCAGGATCGTCCCCGGCCGTGACGCTCACCGTTACGGACAACGGCGGTCTGACGAATAGCAAGACTGTCACGCTCACGATTCCTTAGATAGCCTTTTCTTCGCGACACAGCACCGCCCGGGCCCATTGGTCCGGGCGGTTTTTTTCGCGGTGGCACAGCAACGCCAACGATTGCAGTAGCAATATCGTAGCACTCGCGCACGCTGCTGTCGTACTTTGAGCACCCTGCACTGGACTGCCTTCGCGAGGATCGCGCATGTCTTCGATTTGCTCGAATGTCTGGCTCCGTCAGCTTGCCGTCGCCCTAACGAGCGTGGCGCTCCCTGGAATCCTCCTGGCGCAACGCGCGGCGCCCTCGGCAGCCGCCGCGACGGCGGTGGTGTCACTCGTGGATGGTCCCGAGCTCAATGCGCTCAAGAACTTGCGTTGGCGGTCGATTGGTCCAGCGAATCAGGCTGGGCGCATTCCGCTTGTTATGGGCGTGCCAGGCGACCGGAGCACGTACTACGTCGGCGCGGCGGCCGGCGGGCTGCTCAAGACGACAAACGGCGGCATCACGTTCACGCAGCTGTTCGACGCGCTACCGGTCAGCTCGATCGGCGACCTGCAGATCGCGGCGACTGACCTGAACACCATCTACGTCGGCACCGGTGAGAACAATCCACGGAACAGCGCCTCGATCGGCATGGGCGTGTACAAGTCGGTCGACGCAGGAAAGACGTGGAAGTACATCGGCCTCGACGGCACGGACAAGATCGCTCGACTGCGCATCGATCCGCGCGACCCGAACATCGTGTATGTGTGCGCGTTAGGCCATACGTGGGGACCTAACGAGGAGCGCGGCGTCTACAAGACCACGGACGGCGGCGCCGCGTGGAAGAAGATCCTGTACAAGAACGATCTGACAGGCTGCTCGGATCTGGACATCGATCCGACCAACTCGAACATCGTGTGGGCGGGGATGTACACCCACCAGCGCTACCCGTGGTACTTCACGTCCGGCGCGGGCGAAACGGCGCTGTACAAGTCCATCGACGGCGGCGCTACGTGGACCAAGCTCTCCGGCGCGGGGAATACGCGCGGCCTGCCAAAGGGCGACATGGACCGCATCGGCATCTCGGTGCACCGAGCCAATCCGGACATCGTGTACGTCATCTCTGAGACGAAGGACGAAGGAGAGCTCTGGCGCACGGACGACGGCGGTGAGACGTGGCGCACGCTGAACCGTGATCCGAACATCAACTTCCGGCCCTTCTATTACAGCGACGTTAGGGTCGATCCGAAGAACCCGAACAAGGTCTTCACGCTATCCGGCAGTCTGTACATGTCTGAAGACGGCGGGCGCACGTTCCAGACAATCGCACGCGACGTGCACGGCGATCACCAAGCGTTGTGGATCGACCCGGTCGACCCCAACTACATCCTCAGCGGATCTGACGGTGGGTGGCAGGTCTCGTACGATGGTGCGCGCAATTTCGAGATCGTGAACACGTACGCGTTCACGCAGTTCTATCACATCAACCTCGACAACCAGAAGCCGTACAACATCTGCGGTGGGCTGCAGGATAATGGTCACTGGTGCGGACCAAGTCGCACGTTGCTGCAGCAGGGGAATCGCAAGCGCGACTGGGTAACTGTGAGCGGGGGTGATGGCTTCCACGCCGTCCCCGATCTCGAGCGACCCTGGCTCGTCTACACCGCGTCGCAAGGCGGCAACATCACCGTGACGGACACGCGCACGGGAGACACGCGTTCGATTCACCCCTATCCGCGTCGCGTGGGAAGCGCGGGCGATTCGCTCGCCACGCACAAGTTCCGCTTCAACTGGAATTCGCCGATCGTGCTGGACCCCAAGGATTCCAAGACCGTGTACTTTGGCGGCAACGTCATCTTCAAGACGACGAACTTCGGCCAGTCGTGGGAGCAGATCTCGCAGGACCTAACGACTGACGATAAGAAGAAGCAGATGAACTCGGGTGGCCCGATCGTGCGAGACAACACGGCGGCCGAGTTCCACTCGACGATCCTCACAATCGCGCCGTCCCCGAAGAACAGCCAGGTGATCTGGGCAGGGACGGACGATGGCAACGTGCAGGTGACGCAGGATGCCGGGAAGACGTGGACAAATGTCGTGAAGAATATTCCCGGACTGGCGCCTAACGCGTGGGTGTCCACCCTGCACGCGTCGGATCACGACGCCGGGACGGCGTACGTCGCGGCGAGCCACTGGCAGACGAACGACTACGCGCCGTATGCGTACGTGACGCGTGATTACGGCCGCACGTGGAAGCGCATAACGAGCAACCTTCCGGCGCGCGGCTGGGTGCACGTGGTCCGCGACGATCCCAAGAACGCGAACCTGCTGTACCTCGGCACGGAATTCGGCCCGTATGTGTCGTTCAACGGCGGCGAGCGGTGGTACTCGCTTCGCTTAGGGATCGGCGCCATTCCCGTGCGCGACCTCCTCGTGCACACGCGGGACAATGAGCTGGTGATTGGAACGCACGGCCGCGGGATTTTCATTCTCGACGATCTGACGCCTCTGCAACAGCTCGCGCAGGCCATGCCGAGCAACGCCTACGTCTTCGACGTCAAGCCGGCGGCGCGCTATGTGATCTGGGGGAATGACGCGAACCTCGGCCAGAAGCACTATCAAGGCGACAATCCGCCGTACGGCGCGCTGATCCATTACTTCAGTAAGAACGCGGGCGATACGGTTCGGGCGACGATCGCAGACGCGGCAGGAAAACAGGTACGTCGGCTTCAGCCGGCGGTGGCGCAGGCTGGCGTGAACCGCATCGATTGGGATCTGCGCCACGACGCGCCGCGACCGATCACGCCGGTCGCCGCTGCCGGCGGAGGCGGTGGTGGCGGCGGCGGTGGTGGATTCTTTGGTGGAGGTGGTGGCGGGCCGTCCGTGGTGCCTGGCACCTACACGCTCACGCTCACGTTAGGCGGCACCGAGCTCAAGAAGAACATCGTTGTAGAGGGCGACCCGCGGACGATGATCGCACAGGCCGACTTGCAGCAGCAGTTGGAAACGGCGCTGGCGCTGCGCGACCTGAGCTCGCAGGTCAACGGCATGGTAGACCGTTCCAATGATCTCATCCGCCAGCTCACCAACCTGACTGAAACGCTGCGCCGCGCTTCAGGAACGAACGGCGATCAGGCGCTCAAGACCGCTCTGACCGAAGCCGAAGCAGCGCTCAAGGAAGTGCGCGCGCTGCGCGACGAAAAACTCGTTAGGCCCGTGCAGGGACTTGGTTACCGCCAGTATCCGCGCCTGCAGAACGAAGTGCAGTCGCTCTACGGCGGCGTCATGCGCTCGTACAACCGGCCGACCGATCCTCAGGTCGCGCGCCAGCGTGAGCTGATCGACGAAACCGGGTCGGTCAACGGTGAGCTGCAAGCCATCGTGAATGGGCGCATTGCGAAGCTGAACGACCTCCTCAAGAACACGCCGCACGTGCTCGTGGGCGGGCGGACGATCATGTAACCGCTAGCGAGCGGCTTGTCGCGTTAGGCCGCGCTTCGCGACGTTATGAGCGTGCACTCGGACGCGCCCGAGAGCATGCATGTCGTTTCTGTTACCGTCAGACTTTCGCCGTAGTGCTTCGCAACACCACGGACGATTCCCTTCGCCACCGCGCACAATTTGCGCGGTGAGGAATAGTGGATCACTACCTCGTCGGGGCTCGACCGCGTAATGCGCAGCCGTGGCGGCGCCGCGGCTCGGTCTTGAAGGCGCACTGCGCGATGGATGACGGATTCGGTGTGCTCCAGTAGATCGAGCGCGCACCATTTCTTGTCGACGAACGCTCCGTAGATCTTCACGAGATCGGGCACAATGAATTCGCCGAACTGAAATAGAAGCTCCGCTGCAGCAGTCCCGCTGATCTTTTCAGCGGCGCCAACGAGCGCGAATAACTCCGAATCGGGATAACTCTTGGTGGCGAGGTTGGAGAGGCGACTCACGCCTGCAGTCCGCGAAATCTGGTCCCACGCGTCTCCGCCGAACTCCTCAACGACGAACTTCTCGAGCTCCATGAAGATTATGCCGTGCACGAATCCTCCGATCAGTCGTGTCGCGTCGCGCAACCGATTATGCGGCTGGTGCTACTGTCAGCCACCTGACGCAGGAGCGTCTGTAAACGCCACAACAAAGTGCCTAACGCGCTCATCGAAGCGCGACAGCATCGCGGCCGCTTCCTTGGCAACTACGGCCCTCTCGACGTCGGCACCTGCAAATCCACGGATCGCGTCGATCGATCGCCAGTATGTGATTACAACGAGCTCGCTGCCCTCGCTGAGGGGGCGATCGAGCAGCGTCACGCCGCTGTAACCGTCCAGCGCCTGCAATCCAGGCAATACACTGGAGCGCAGATGCTCGAGGTATGCCGGCAACTGCCCCGACGTCGTCTGCGCCGACCACACGCGCGCGATCACAGCTGCTTCACCTCAGTGAGCATAATGTTGTCGGTCTGTCGATCAGAGCCAACCCAGAAGTCGTGGCTGCCGGCGTAATGGAAGCCCGCCTTCGCGTAAAACGCGATGGCGCGCTCGTTCCGTTCCCAAACACCTAACCAGAGCGTGCGCCCGCCGAGCTCGAAAGCTGCTGCGTGCGCCGCCGCCATGAGCTGCTGCGCGAGGCCACGTCCGTGGAACGGGCTATCGACGTAGAAGCGCCATAGCTCGACAGGCGCGGCTCCTTTCACGCACGCGGGCGCTGCGCCGCGTCGCACCTGCGCGTAGGCGGCGATCGCGTCACCGGCGTCGATGATCAGCGTAACGATGTCTGGATCAGCGAGCTCGATCGCTTGCAAGCTTGTGCCGTATGCGGTCGGCAGATACGCCGCTATGTCCTCCGGCCGATTGGCGGCCGCAAATGTCTCGGAGAACGTTCGCTCGGCGAACGCCGCGAGGACTGACGCATCCGACGCGCGACCCCGGCGAACTTGTAGGTTATGCGGCGACATACCTTGTCTCTGTCATCACAGGAAGTGCCTAACGGGAAGATCGCTGGCGACCACTGCTCCCGTCAACGGGTCACGCAGGCCGCCGAGCCCAGAGCTCGTTACGATGGTCGCTTTGCTGTCAGCCGCGCGACGTCCAGCCGCGCGGCACGCAGTATTTCGGCGAACTGCGGGAGCGAACGGATTGGATCGTAGAGCGGCGTGATCATCGACTCGCTGCCGATCATTTCGTCGTGCTCAAGCACGGCGTTCTGTAGCGCGACGAGCGCGCCGCTCACATCCCCGAGCGCGAGACGGATCTTCGCGATGGCGGACGGCGCGCCGGCTCCGCGAGGAAGCTTGCCCAGTGCCGTGAGCAACTCCTCGGCGCGCTCGCGAGACGTGGCGGCGAGCGTCGCGCCCAATCCACCGAGGATGAGTGGCACGTTAGGCGCCAGCGAGTTCGCCGTCTCCAGCTCGCGCCGAGCAATCGCCTGGCGACCGAGCGCGAGATAGGCGTGGCCCACCAGCACACGAACGATTGGATTCCCCGGATCGAGCCGCACGGCCTCGCGGCCTTGGGCGAGCGCGGAGTCCGCCTCACGATTCGCCGCCAACGCATACGCATACGACCCGCGCAGAATGGGTGTGACCGGATCGATGCGCACGGCCGATCGATAGAACCCAACCGCTTCGGCGACTCTGCCGTTGACGATGAGGTTGTCACCTAACCACTGATACGCTCCGGCCGATGTGCTGTCGAGCGCGATGGCGCGGCGAAAATCGGCTTCGGCGGCGGGCCAGTTCCACACCGCGTTATGCAGGACACCGCGCGCGGTGTAGCCGTCGGCCAACGCGCTGTCGAGAGTGATTGCGCGCTCAGCCGCGCGAAGTCCGGAATCCTGTACCATGGCACGCGGGATCTTGGCGTAGAGCGGCAAGACCCCGTAGACGCTCGCGATGCCGGCGTAAGCGCGCGCAAACGTCGAGTCTGTACGACTTGCGGCGCGGAACTCATCCAGCGCTTCACGCAGCGCCGCCGAGTCACGCCGCGCAAACAGGAAGCGCCCGCGGAGGTAGTGCTCGTAAGCCTCGGGCTTGAGCGCCGAGTCGGCTTGCTGGACCTGAGCAACTGGCGTGCCCCCGGCACCGGCAGCGGCGGAGGTTGGGCCGCCAATCGTCCCGCTAATCGCCTCGGCGATGCGTCCCGCGATCTCGTCCTGAACGGCGAAAAGGTCGGCCGTCGCATACTCGAAGACATCGGACCAGACGCTGAAGCCTGTCGCGCCGTCGACGAGCCGCACGGCGATGCGGATGCGCTTCCCCTGACGCTGCACCGCGCCTTCCACGACGTGGGTCAAGCCTAACGACTTGGCGAAGCCGTCGCTGCTCGTGTCGCTGTTCTGCGACTGCTCCACCGCGCGACGCGAGGCCACACGCCATCCAGGCACTCGCGCAAGCGCGCTCGTGAGCTGGTCGGTCATCCCGGCGGCGAGATACGCGTCGCTGGAATCGGACGAGATTGTCGCGAACGGCAGCACAGCAATCGCGGGTGACGTCGGCACAGCCGTCGTTGACTTCGTCGATGGCCCGTTAGGCGCCATGCGCCAGATCGCAAAGCCGACGGCTCCTGCGCCCACGAGAGCCGCAGCCGCGAGCAGCGCGCGCCGACGCCGCCTTCCCTGAACCGCCGCCTGCACGTCCGACGTGGCGACTTCCACGCCGCTCACCATCGTCGGGTCTTCGAGCGCGTCGGCGACTTCGGCCGCGCTCTGAGGCCGATTGGCGGGTGACTTTTCCAGGCAGCGCATAACGAGCGCGCCGAGCGCTCCGCTCACTGCGCTGCGCCGCGTTTGCACGGGGTCTGGCGTGAATGTCAGATGCGCCGCCAGGGTTTCGGCCGGCGTCCCGCGCGCCATCGGGTTCTCCCCCGTCAACATCTCGTACGCCATGAGCCCGAACGAGTACAGATCGGCTCGCTGGTCGGTCTTCGGGTCACCCGCCGCTTGTTCCGGCGCCATGTATGCCGGAGTTCCGACGCTCATTCCGACGCGGGTCAGCGTCCCGTGGTCGTCCCCCGATGTGTGCAGCCCGGCTGCGAGCGCTTTCGCGATGCCGAAATCGGCGACGACCGCAGCACCGGATGTGAGCAGGACATTTCCGGGCTTGATGTCGCGGTGCGCGACGCCCTGCGCGTGCGCGTATGCCAGCGCCCGCGCCACGTCGCGCATAATCCGCACTGCCTCGGCGTTTGGCAGCCGCCCTTCGCGCTCGAGGCGTACGCTTAGCGCCTCGCCCTCGACGTACGCCATCACGAAATACGGCTCGCCGCCGGCCTGACCGGCGTCGAGCACTGGCACGATGTTGGGATGCTGCAGTCGAGCGGAGAGGAGCGTCTCCCGGCGGAAGCGTTCGCGCGAGATGCCCGTCAAAAGCTCAGACGAGAGCACCTTGACCACCACGCGCCGTTCGAGGGCGACGTGGTGGGCCAGGTAGACACGCGACATCCCCCCGCCACCGAGTTCTCGCTCGAGGACGTACTTCCCCGCGAGCGCATCGTGGAGCGCCTGCGAGGGTTGCGGGAAACCCTCTACGGACATTTACGGGGTTGGGGTGCCATGGCGGTTTGACACTCGTGGTGCGGCGAGGGATTGTTGCAGAACGCGGTCAGCCGGGAGTGCGTTTATCATATGTCGTGCGGCACAGTCCGGCCAAGCAGCTTCATCGTTCGCTGACAGAGCCGCCTAACGCCAACTCGTACACATCCCGCGAGGGGATTATGACGCGAGCCTCACGAATCGTGGTCAGCGCTCTGGTGCTGGCATTTCTCCCCGTTCAGCTCGCTGCGCAGCAGGATCGTCCGGCGACTGATACCCGCGCCGGCGCGAAGGTTCTCGATCCCGGCGATCTCGCGAACTGGAAGAGCATCCGTGCGACCGCGTCGTCGCTGGACGGAGGCGTCTTCGCGTATCAGCTCACGCCTAACGAGGGCGACGCAGAGGTCGTAATCAAGATTGTCGCCGACGTCAAGGAGATGCGCTTCCCGATCGGTGAGCTGCCCGGCTTTGGCGGCGGCGGGCCCGGCGGTCCTCAACTCGGGAGCGCGCTGGCTGTTTCGGGCGACGGCAAATGGGTGACGTTCCTCAAGTACCCGCTCGCGAAAGACGCCAAGCGTCTGCGCAAGGAACGGAAGCCGATTCAAGCCTCGGTTGTGATCATCGATCTTTCGACAGGCAAGACGCGCGAATTCGAACGCGTGCGACGCTTCGCGTTCGATGGCGAGAAGCCGACGATCGTCGCACTGCATCGTTATGCGGACACGCCCGCGCCCACTCCGCAGGCCGCTGGCGCGACACCCGCAGCCGCTGCGCCAGCTAGCTCGGCGGCCGACCTGCTCATCGTGCAGCTGCTCGGGACACAGGTCACACATGTCGGTGACGTGAACGAGTTCGCGTTCGATGACAAGGGCGACTACCTGGCGTACACCGTGGAAACGCGTGACCGCTTCGGCGCCGGCGTGCACCTGCGTCAGGCGAAGACCGAGGTGACGCGCGTCCTGGACAGCGAGCGCGCCGTGTACCGGCGCCTAACGTGGGCCGACAGCGGCGCCTCGCTCGCCGTGCTGCGTGGGATCCCCGATTCGGCCGCGGCCGATACGAACTATTCGATCGTCGCCTGGCGTGATCCGGCGCAGCCACCAGTGACGTACACGCCGAGCGAAGCGAGCGGATTGCCGGCCGGGATGCGCCTGTCCGGCGAACGTGCGCCACGCTGGGCGTGGGACCGGAGCGCTGTGTACGTCGGCATCGGGGAACGGCGCACGACGCCGCCGAATGAAAAGCCGAGTCCGGATGTAAAAGCGATCGCGGGAACGCCTGGGGCTATCGCCGGCGGCGGGGGTGCTCCAGGACGCGACGACGAGGCGCTGCCGACGCTCATCATCTGGCACGGCAACGATTCTCGGCTGCAGTCGCAGCAGCAAGTCGAGGAGTCGCGCGACAAGGCCTTCAACTATCTCGCCGCGTTCCGCGTCGACGAACGGAAGCTCGTTAGGCTCGGGAACGATTCGCTGCGCGACGTGTCGCTGACGGCGCGCGACCGGTACGCGTTTGCGTACGACGTGCGCGCGTACGAGCGCAGCGGCAACATCGACGGCCGGCGCTATCGCGATGTGTACGCCATCGATCCGCGCACCGGCGCGGCTCGCCTGCTCGCGAAAAAATCGTTGGGCGTCGGCTTCGGCGGCAGCGGTATGGTCAGCTCGCCCGACGGCAATCGCCTGCTCTACTGGAGTGACGGGAATTATCACGTCTACGACTTGGCGGCCGGGACGTCCAGGAATATCACAGGCGGTGCGCCTGTGTCGTTCATCAACAAGGAAGACGATCACAACATCGATCGTCCACCGACGCCGATCGTCGGTTGGGCAAAAGATGGTGCGTCGGTACTCATTTCAGACAACTGGGACGTCTGGAAGGTGCCAGTCGCCGGCGGCGCCGCTGTCAACCTAACGACGAATGGCCGGGCGCAGAAAACGCGCTATCAGCGCCGCATCCAGATCGACCCGAAGGAGCGCGGCATCGACCTGACGAAGCCGCTGCACTTCGCCGTCTACGGCGAGCGCACGAAGAAGTCGGGCGTGGCGCGCATCGACGCGAGGAAGCCGGGCGCGGTCACGCTGCTCTTCGAGGACGCGCAGTACTTCGTCTCACGCGCGCGCGACGCCGATGTCTGGTTCTTCACGCGCCAGACGTTCAACGAATACCCGGACTACTGGACCTCCGACGGGACGTTCAAGAATGCGCGTCGCCTCACGCAAGTGGGTGCGCAGCAGAAGGACGTCGCCTGGTCGTCCGGCGCGCGCCTCATCGACTATTTGAGCGACAAGGGCGATTCGCTGCAGGGGGCACTGTACCTGCCGGCGAATTACGAGGCCGGGAAGAAGTATCCCACGGTCGTGTACATCTATGAGAAGCTGTCGCAGGGCTTGCACGCGTACGCGGTGCCTAACGAGACGCGCGCGTTCAATCCGTCGATATACACGAGCCGCGGATATGCCGTGCTCATGCCGGACATCGTGTACCGAGTGAACGACCCGGGAATGTCCGCCGTGTGGTGCGTCGTGCCGGCGGTGAAGGCGGCGATCGCGACTGGAATCGTGGATCCTGCCAATGTCGGGTTGCACGGCCATTCTTGGGGTGGCTATCAAACGGCGTTCCTCGTCACGCAGACCAAGATCTTCAAGAGCGCGATCGCGGGGGCAGCGCTCACCGACATGGTGAGCATGTACAGCTCCGTGTACTGGAACACCGGGAGCGCCAATCAGCCGATCTTCGAGTCGAGTCAGGGGCGCTTCACGGGCAACTTCATCGACAACTACGACGCCTACATCCGCAACTCACCGGCATTCCACGCGAAGAACGTGCAGACGCCGCTCATGTTGCTGCATAACGAGCGTGACGGCGCCGTGGACTTCAACCAGGGAATCACGTACTACAACACGCTGCGCGGGTTAGGCAAGGATGTGCTGCTGCTGCAGTACGTCGGCGAGAATCACGGGCTGGCGCAGCCGGAGAATCAAAAGGACTACACGATCCGGATGAAGGAGTACTTCGACACTTACTTGTTAGGCAAACCAGCGCCGGAATGGTTGAAGAACGGGATACCAAGACTCAAGATGCAAGAGCATCTGAAGTCGAGGCAGAAAAAGGTCGCATCGTGACGTTCGCGGCGCTTTGCGAGCCACTCATGGAATCGACGGCGGCATGACTTAACCCATGTCGCGGTCGATGCCAGCAGCAACCATACGTGGGCGCGACTAATCGCCGAGCGACTAAAGGAAAGGCCCCCTCACGGGGGCCTCATAGCAGGGGAGGGACTCGAACCCTCGACCTTCGGGTTATGAATCCGATGCTCTAACCACCTGAGCTACCCTGCCGTGTGACGTTGCGGATGAAAAATGCCGGCCCCGAGAGGCCGGCGGAATGTATGGCGGGGGCGGGATTTGAACCCGCGACCTTCGGGTTATGAGCCCGACGAGCTACCAGGCTGCTCCACCCCGCGTCAGTGCCGTGAAAGGTAGGCCCTAGCAGGGGGGAGTCAAGCGCACGTTTCGGACGTGGATCGGTGCTTTCTCGCGCCGCGCCGCGGCGCATCCAAGGTCTTTCTGACCGATCGTACCGAGCTCACCTAACGAGAAGCGGCGGTCGGCTCGCGCGAGGCTCAGCTCGCTGAACAACGCGCCTGACGAGTGCGGCCGCGCTCGTTTGAATCGTGTGAGTGCATTCGCCATTCTTGCAGAACGCTGCTCCACGTCCCAGCTGGAGCGAACCGTACCACGTTGACGCGGACCGCAAATGACTCACCAACGAACGTGCGGCCAGGGACTCGCCGAAACATCGGCTCTGCAAGCGAAGCTCGGCGCGCTCGTGGCGTCCGTCGCCAACATTCTAGAGCTTCACATGACTGCGCTCGACTTGAGCGACGAAAACTCACAGCGGGAGCTCACTGCGTATCGGCGTCTCGCTCCACAGCATCGAGCGATCGCCTCGCAACTCGAGTCGACAGCGGCGCAAATGGCCGGGTATCGCGACCTGCCAATGGGCCGCCATGACATGTCCAAAATGTCGGACCCCAAGATGCGCGACGCGTTCACCAAGTTCGTGGCGGCGGAAGAAGAGCTGTGCGCTCTTCTGCAACATCGCGTTGAAGAAGATCGCGCGCTGCTGGAAACCATGAGCGCAACCGCAGCCACAGGATAAGCGCGCCATGGCGCGAGTGTCCTAGGGCCTGTGACGGCTTTCGGGTCACGCGGGCGGTGCCGCCCTCGCACTGACTTTGCTTAAGAGCCGCACAGGTCGCGGGTGACAACTATTTTGTCTTCTCGTCTAGGATGGCGACGGGTCACCCAGGCGCGCTCGTAAATTGTGTCCGCCGAACCCTTTGCGACCCAACCCGCATAGAGGAACTGGTCTAGCGTGAAGGTAGGAATCATTGGGGCAGGCCTCGTGACTTCAGGGTCACACCTGCCGGTGCTCGTCAACATGCCCGGCGTTTCGGTGGATTGGATCTGCGACAGGTCCGCCTCCGCGGCAGCCTCGGTCGCCCGTTCATACAAAATCGGCAAGACGTTCACAGACATCGCCGTGTGTCCGGATGTGGACGCTGTTTTGGTGGCAACGCCAGTCGGTGCGCGGCGCACAGTCATTCCGGCGGCTCTCGCGCGCGGCTGGCACGTGTTCTCCGAGAAACCATTCGCCCTCACACTCGAAGAGCACGAGAGCTACCTCGTCGACGCACGTCGCCACGGGGTCCAGCTGGGCGTTGGACAGGTGCGTCGTTATGCGAAGCCGACGGCGACCGCGCGCAAACTGCTCCAGCGACAGTTCCTCGGACCCATTCTGCGCGTTGGCGCATCCGAAGGGATGCGCGTGCGCGCAACGGGACGTGGCACTGGATGGCACATGACCGATCCTGCGGCCGGCGGCGGCGTGCTCATGGAGACTGGCTCGCACCTCGTCGATCAGGTCCTGTACGTGTTAGGCGCAACCGCGGCATCGCTGCGCGAATCATCGCAGGAACGCCACCTTGGTCTCGAGCTCGCGTCGTCGCTCGTTGCGGACGTGCGCTTGCCAGGCGGCCAGAGCGTCGCGTGCAGCATCGAACTGAGCATGCTCGACGATCTTTGCAACGGCGTCTTTGTCGAGTTCCCGAACTACGTCCTCAAGGTCGGCCTCTTCTTTGAGGAGTCGCTTGCGCTCGTGACTCGAGATGGGACGACGCTCTGCGACATCGCCACAACGGAAGGTGTCGACAATCCGACCAAGGGATTCGTCGCCGAATGGCGTGATTTCCTCGAGCAGTGTCGCACGGGCGAGCCGTCGGCAGTCGACGCCGCGAGCGTGAGGAACACCACTGCGCTCATCGAAGCGTGCTACAAGCAGGCCGCTGAGGCGCAGCTCGCCGTGAGCGCGGGCGGAGCCGGCCGATGACAAACCAGCGAGTCGCCGTGACAGGCGCGACCGGCCAAGTCGGCGCCACATTGGTCAAGAGGCTGCATGCGCAGGGATGGCACGTCGTGGCAGCCACGCGAAATGCGTTAGGCGCCGCTCTCGTCCACGCGAATGTGCCCGACTGCGATATCCGCATAGGTGGGCTGTCACGCGCTGACGGCAAACATCTGCTGGATGACTGCGAGATTGTGCTCAACTGCGCTATCGCTTCGTCGGGCGGGAATCCGCGCGCTGCATATTCGCGCAACCGCGCGCTGATCGACGGTCTCCTCGAAGCGAAGTCGCTGCGCTGGCTCGTTCACTTCAGCACTGTGGCGGTTTTCGGCGAGTTGATCCGCGAACACTCGGACGAGCGTGACGCGTTCGAGAATCCAAGGCCAGGCAGCGAGTACGGACGCTCCAAGCTGTACGTCGAGCGCTATGCGGCGCGGCAAGCCCAAGCGCGCGGAGTCACGGCGACTATGCTGCGGCTTGGGCACGTGTACGGTGCCGGCATCGGACGCTCGCGCGAGATCATCGAGTTGTCGCGCGATCCTTCGTTTCGGCTTCCGTACGACGGCCGCTTCCCTTCCAACGCGATCCAGGTCGATACGCTCGCCGAATCCATTCTCGCGCTGTTAGGCAGCGATGCGGCGAGGGACACGTATAGCTTCGCCGAGAGGGCAAGCACGTGGCGTAGGATCTTCGACTGGCACACGGAAGCACTTGGCCTCGCGCCCGTGCGTGGACTGCCGCAAGAGGAGTCCGACCGCATGCGCGACGTCTACGCGCGGGCATCCGTGCCGCGTGAAGTCGCCGCTTGGATGCGTGGTCTGCCGATCAAGCGTCTTGTCCGGTCGCCAGCGATGTTCGATATGGCTCTCCGTATTCTGGTGCGCACACCAACGGCGATCACCAGCCGCGTTACGAGCATCAATCGTCGTGTCGGCGCTCGCGGTGATGTCGGTAGCGCGTTAGGCGGTTTTCGTGCCCCGCTCCCTGCGTTGTACCTCTCGGCTGGAATGCCTGGACCATTCCTAGACCTCGGCTCCGCCCCCGCAACCGGCCCTGCGTCCGAAGCGGAGCGTCGCCGCGAGCTGCAGGAGTGGTATCACAAGTGGAGCACACCGCGCATCGCGGCGTCGCCGCGACTCGAACGCGCCGCTGCCGGTGCCAGGAGCTGATCTCCTAGCAGGCGCTCCAGCCGCGACGCGGCCGCCAACGAGAGTCCTCTTCATCATCTACGGCCTCGCGCCCGCGGGGCCGGAGCTGCGCTTGCTGGAGTTTGCGCGCCATTTCCCGGCAACGACCGAGGTGCATCTCTGCGTCATCGGGGACGACCTGACACTGCTCGAGGAGTTCCGGAAGACGCCCGCGCGCGTTGCGATCATCCCCGTGCGTCGCCCCTGGGTCGAGTGGGGCCAAGTGCGTCGGGTGCTGGCATATATCGGCACGCACGACATCGCAGTCATCAATTCGTTCGATCTCAAGACACTGCTCGTCGCCGCCGCCGCCAAGCTGCGCTATGGACGCCGCATCAAGCTCGTGCATCACCTCATCAGCCTGTGGGACGGCTTGCGTGATCATCACAAGCAGATGGTGTGGCGGTCGCTGCGCTTTGCGGACGTCGTGGTGTGCAATGGTTACGCGGTGCGCGACACGCTCATTGGACCCAAGAAGCTCAGGCCGCGCATCGTTGTGGTGCCTAACGGCGTGGATAGCGAGCACTTTCGCCCAATGCCTGCAGTGCGCGCGGCGGAGCGTACTCGCCTCGGATTTACGAACGAGCTCTTCGTGTTCGGCACAGTTGCAAACGTGCGTCCGGTCAAGAACTACTCGCTGCTGCTCAACACGATGCGCAGGGTCGCGGAACAGCATCCGCACGTTAGGCTCGTTTGCGTTGGCGGCGGCCCGCAGCTCGGGGCAATGCGAGCTCTCGCTGGCCAGCTCGGCCTAGGCGACAAAGTGGTGTGGACGGGCCAGACGACGGACATCAGACCGTCCGTCGCGACGTTCGATGCGTTCGCGCTCACGTCATTCCACGAGGGGTGCCCTAACGCGCTCATGCAGGCGATGGCGATGGGCGTGCCGTCGATGAGCTCGGCCGTCGGCGAAGTTCCGCACCTCACTGAAAGCGGCCAATGCGGACTGCTCTTCGACCCGAATGATGAAGAGACGTGCGTCGCTGCGGCGCTCAAGCTCGTGCAGGACGCATCGCTGCGCGCTACGTTAGGCGCGGCGGGTCGGCAACGGATGTTGAATCACTACTCGCCGACCACAATGATCGACAAGTATGTCACGTTATTTGAAGACACGGCCGCAGACATCGAAGTTCTTTGACTCGCGGCTGACTGCTCACCGCTTCAACGCGGAGCTCTCACCGCTTGACGATGGCGCGCAGTCGTTAGGCCTTTGACCCAGGTCGGCGCACGAAGGTGAATTCGTTGCAACCCATGCTGCCTGCTTGTGTGCGCAGATACACGAGTTCGAAGCCGTGCGCTTTGTAGAACTCGAAGATCTCTTCCGGCTTCGCAACTTCGCGTGGGTATCCGCCGACCCAGTCGACGAGATCATGCCACGCGGACATCCCGCGGTTCTTGTGGTACTCCCGCCAAGTCTTGAACGGCCTCAGTGACAAGAAGTCTTTGATCATCGGCCGCGCCCACAGGAGCGCCAGCGATGGCCACAGCACGATGAAGCGCAGCCCGCGCGGCAGCCGGTTGTAGAGACGCTGCACCGAAGTCCAGCGCCGGCTCGCACTCCCTTGATCGTTATAGATCGCCACGGCCAGCTGGCCGCCGTCGCGCACCAGCGGGACCATGTTTCCCAACGCCGGCCACATCGAGCCGGTGTGGTGCAGTACGCCCCACGAATACACGACGTCAAACACGCCGAGCGATTTCAGATAGGCCGGATCGAGCGCCGAGCCCTGCTCCACCTGCCAGTGCGGATCGCCGTTGAAGTACCGCCGACGCAACTCGCTCGTGCACGCGACAGACTGGGGGTCGTAGTCGAGCGAATGCACACTGGCGCCAAGCCGACGCGCCGCGAGACTGAACAGCCCGCTCCCCGACCCAACATCAAGAAACTTCTTCCCGCGCAAGTCCGTGGCGCCGAGGAGTCGGTTGAGCGAGTCTTCGGCCACTTGGATGCGCTGATCGTCGAGTTGCTCCAGGAATCGCTCCCAGTTCGCCCCGAACTCAAAGCGTTCTCCGGCTGAGACTTCCAGCTGATGCTCGTGGATGAGCGTGCTGTCGACCGTTTCAGCCATTTGTCCTGCTACGTCGCTCCCAGAAAGACAAGTTCACCGATCAATTGGCACCGAAATCGCCAGCTCGGGGCCTGCTCAACGAAACGGACAGTTTCGGGAGACAATAGACGACGAAGACGGGTCGTCGACAACACCCCTGAGCCGATTTGCTAAGCTTTGCCGCTTCTTAAACAAATGCCGCGTGTCGCAGGGCCGGGAATTCTGCGGTAACTTAGCCGATTCATTGTGCGAGCCCGCAAGGCGGCGAGCTCACGTCTTCCGTTCAAAAGCGCGCAGCGCTTTGGCGCGTTAGGCAGTCACCCACCTGTTTCACCGTACCAGCTGGCCGAGGAGACCGAGTATGACGATACGAATAGGCGACGTAGCCCCCGATTTCAGCGCCGAATCGACGCAAGGCACGATCAAGTTCCACGAGTGGATTGGTAACGGCTGGGCGATACTCTTTTCGCACCCGAAGAACTTCACGCCCGTCTGCACGACGGAGCTGGGCTACATGGCGCGACTCAAACCGGAGTTCGACGCGCGCGACACGAAGATTGTCGGCTTGAGCGCCGACCCCGTAGTCGACCATCAGCGCTGGTCAGCGGATATTGCCGAGACGCAGGGGCACGCGGTGAACTACCCGTTGATCGGAGACGAGGAGCTCAAGGTTGCCAAGCTCTATGACATGCTGCCGACGGATGCACAGCCTGGAAAGCGTACGGCCGTGGACAACCAGACCGTGCGATCTGTGTTCGTGATCGGGCCGGACAAGAAGGTTAAGGCGACGATTCAGTATCCGATGAGCACGGGCCGCAACTTCGATGAGGTCTTGCGGCTGCTCGACTCCGTTCAGCTCACGGCGAAGCACACGGTCGCTACGCCAGTGAACTGGAGGCCGGGACAGGAGGTCATCATCCCGACTTCAGTGTCGGACGAGGATGCGAAGAAGAAGTACCCGCAGGGTTTCAAGACGCACAAATCCTATCTGCGGACCGTAGAACAGCCACGTTAGGCATATCCCGCGCCGGATAGCAAGTAGAGGGCGGACGACAACGTCCGCCCTCTCGCTCATCCGGAAGTTAGCGGCCTTGACGCCACGCCTCGCGAAGCCTTGTGGCCTTGGCCGTAGCCCCTGCGATCTCTTCCAGGCGCACCAATGGCCGGATCTGCTGGGCGGCGACGACGTTCACCGTTAGGTGCTTCCCGGCTCGCTCGACTTCCATGCGCGTCGTGTCGCCGATGCGAATGCGCTGCAGAATGCCGCGCAACTCCAGCCATGTTCGTGCGGGGGCTCCGTTCACGGAGACGATTCTGTCGCCTGTGTGAAGGCCGGCGCGGGCCCAGGGGCTCTCGGGATGAGTGAGGACCAAGCGCGCAAGCTGGCCGGCCGGTACATCTGCGGCATAAAGGCGCAGATCCACGATCGCCTCGTTTGTGCTCTGACTGACCGCGGGGATCCATTCGACGCGTGCGCGCAAACCGAGGTTCGCAAGGTAGCGATCGAATGCTATCGCTGAGCCAGATCGAACATGCGCGTCGAAGAACCGGGTGACGTCGCAGCCGCAGACGTCTTCAACGGCACGTTCCACATCACGCCCCACGAATCCCTGCGTTCCGCCAAAGCGCTCGAGCATGAGGCGCATGACGTCGTCCATCGAGCGGCGACCGTCGGTCGCGTCACGGATGATCAGGTCGAGCATCGCGCCGATCAATTCGCCTTGCAGGTGTGTGCTCGCGCCGTAGTCGCCTAACGCGCCAGCTTCGGCGTTATACGCCACCTGGCTCACACGCTCAGCCGAGTATCGCGCGAGGCCGGGCATGGCGAGGTACCGCGCGATGAGGTTCGTGAGATGCTGCGTGCGCGTCGTATCTGACGGGGGCAGCCCGGCGCGCCGCATCGTGAGGTCGGCGTAGAAGATCGTGAGCCCCTCGCTGAACCAGAGGCTCGACGTCGGCGGCTGCACACGATAGTCCACCGTGCGGTACTCCGCGGGGCGAATGCGCATCAGGTTCCAGGCGTGAAAGAACTCGTGCGCCGCCTCAGGCAGGCTCGCGAGCGGATCGCGCGCCAGCGCGGCGCTGGATGCGCCTAACGTGACAGAGTTGGCGTGCTCCAGCCCACCCCAGGCGTTGTCCTGGAAGATGAATGTGTACTCGCGCCAGGGCGGTCGGCCGAACAGGGCGACGGCCTGCTCCGACATGCGACGGACGCCGTCAACGAAGCGAGTCGTATCAAACGGCGCGGCGTTAGGCGCAGGCCAATAGACTATCCGGTGTGGTACTGCATCGATCGCGAAGCGCCAACTCTTGAAGCGCCCCGCGAAGATTGGCCCTTCGACGAGAGCGTCGAATGTTGGCGCGAAGAACGTGCGTGGGTCTGACGTGGGCGTGAGACCCGTCGCGATCTCCCAGCTGCTTGGCAGTGTGAGCGTGACGTGCGCGGGCACAAGCGTTGCCCCGATGATGTACATGAACGAATGCGGCCCGCCGATGAGACCGCCCGTCGGGGAGAGGAACGGTCGCCACGCCGCACGCGCGCCTTCGTCAGATGTTGGGAGGCGGATGCGATACTGCAGCGTCGCTTCTCCTCCCGGGGCTCGTACCCGCCACAACGAACTATCAGTGCGCGTGATCGTCGCCGCGCCGCTGCGTCCTTCGATGCGCAGATCTTCGAGGTGGCGCCAATACTTGTCGTCGTACTCCGGATGCGCCGACATCGCGAGCCGGAACGTGTCCGCTGCGTTCCGGATGTTCATCTCGACAGCGAACGTCGACAGGTTGCTGCTGTCGACGCGAATGGCGTAGCGCACGATGGGTTGTGAGCGCGCAAAGCGCGCGTCGACGGCGTCGGCAGCATGGCGAATTGGATTCTGCGCGCCTGCCACAGTGGTGAGAGCGACAAGCAGACTGGCGAACAAATCAGCGCGACGGATGAGCATGTCTCCCTAAGGTAGAGTCGAATCCGCTGTTACTCCCCGTTAGGATGCCTGGAAAGATGCAAACGCTGCATCAGCGGGAGAGTTGCTGCAGCGCAGCTGCAACGCGCGTCGCGCGCTGCGCCATGCGATCCACCGCCGCGGCGACGCGACGCACCTGATCCTGCGCCGAGTCGAGCCGTTTTGCCTGCAGCATCTGCCTAACGCCTGGCATCGGGTCCGGGGCGAAGCCGGTGTAGATCCCCGTCGCGTACATCGTGCTCTTGAACCACTCGCGTCCAGGGAAGCCGTCGGGGTCCAGCAGTCGCGCTCCGATTGATACAGTTCGCGGTTGATCGCACGCACGGCGTCAGGTCTTCCACGAATGAACGCCGAGCCGCGTTGCATAGCGCCGTCGTACGCGCGATCGACATCGGCGCCAGCCTGCGCCAGGCGCTCGATCGCCTGCATAACGGGGCTCACATCCAGCTTTTCGCTGCCGAGGCTGGTCTGCGCGAGCGCGACGACGTCCTGAGCGTAGCCGCGATAGGCCGTCGCGGCATCGGAAAACGAGAACGGCAACAAGGGAGCGTCTGCCATGCGCAGCGCGAGCGTCGCGACAGTAGCGGCCTGCGCCTTTCCGTAGACGAAGCCGGGATCGATGAAGCGCCTGAAGTTGTCGTAACTGTCGTAGATCGAGTGGTACGTCCCCGCTGTCGGCCCCCCGGAGAATCCGTGGCTCACCGAGGCGATACCCAAGTGCTCGAGGAACGCTTGGAAGTCCGTTCCCGACCCCGGGGCGCCAAGCTCGAATCCACCGTTTCGCGCCTTTGCCGAGTCTGCGGCTGTTTTGGCCCTGGTTAGGCGCTCGCGCTGCGCTGCCTCGATCAGATTCCCGCCTGCTGGATCGATCATGTCGCGTGCTATTTCACGCACGAAAGTCGTGAGCGTGTGCGAGCCGTCGGCGTCGAAGACCCCTTTCGAGTAGCCATCGGTGTTGAGATAGACGACGGCGTTTTCTCGCAATTCCTGCGCGTGCTCCTCGGCCCACTCGGTAGAGCCCAGGAGTCCCCACTCTTCACCATCCCATAGCGTGAAGATTATTGTCCGCTGTGGTTGCCAGCCGCTTTTGGTGAGCTGCGAAAGCGCGCGCGCCGCCTCCATTAGCGCCGACGCGCCCGAGATTGGATCGGCGGCCCCATTGACCCAGCCATCGTGATGGTTGCCGAAGATCACCCACTCGTCAGGCGTGGAGACGCCACGGATGCGCCCGACAACATTGTACACCGGACCGATCTTCCAGTCCGATTTCATCTGCATGCGGCCGCAGGCGGCGCGACCCTTTCTTGGAACTCCAGCCGGGCGATAGCGGATCCCCGGCATACATCGCCGCGTAATCCGCCGCGGTGCCGCGCTGCACGGCATCCTCCGGACGCCACGGTCCCTTGGGGTACACGTCGCCGCGCGTGAAGCCATCTTCCTCGGGATCGGAGTAGATGAGGCAGCCGATCGCTCCGCGTTCGACAGCTTGCTTGATCTTGGCACTGCGAACGCCACGGCCGTACTTCACGATCACGATCTTGCCGCGCAGATCGGCGCCGATGCTGTCGAGATGCGCATAATCCTCGGCGTTGCCGAAGTTCGCGAAGACCAGCTCGCCTTGGACGTCGCCGTCGGCGCCGTAGGCATTGTACGTGGGGAGCTGCCCTTTGTCGCCCGAGTCTTTGTCTTCGGCGAGCACAGGCTCTTGCATCTTCGCGACGAAGCGCGTCGGGCCGACCAGCTCTACGCGTCGCAACGTTGGCGTTGGTAACAGTGCCGCGAACTCCTCGATCTCTGCGTCGAAGCCCCACTCGCGAAACTTTCCGAGGGCCCACTCGGCGACGGCGCGTGCTCCGGGTGAGCCGGCGTGATTCGGCTCCTCCGACATGATGCGCGAGTACTCGTTCACTCGCGCCGAATCTGGAGTATCTATGAGCACAGCCTCGCGCGCGCGTAGCGAGTCCAGCATGTCCGCGGGATAGCCGCGCACAGGCAGCGTCGTCGAGCGCTCACGACAGCCGAGCACGACGATCAAGCCTAACGCCATCCGACGGAAGCCGGCCGACATTTCTCTCATGACATGCTCCGACTGAATGGGTAGCTTTCGCGCGCTAATATGACCGACGAACGCAGGACGCGACCACCCGTGGCGACAATGTTCGCGCGTGCGTTGTCCTTGAGGTGCCCGCGTTGCGGTGGGCGCGGCATCCTGCGCCGATTCTGTTCTATCCCTTCTCGCGCACAGTGTGGCTCGTGTGGGACCTCAGCTTTCGCCCGAGCGCGCCCGGCGACTAGCGTTAGGCAGGTGCTCCCACTTTCACGTTAGCCAGCGACCTGTTTCAGCGCGTCCGCCACACGCTTCATGGCTTCGCTTGGGCCGACGGTGATGCGCACGGCATCACCGATGTTTGTGAGACCCGTAAACGGTCGCACGGCAATGCCTCGGGCAGCGAGCGCGCGTACCACCGCCTTCGCGTCTTGTACTGGCACGAGCAGGAAGTTCGCCGACGACGCGAACGGACTGAAACCGCGCTCGTGCAACAACGCAGTCAACTCCGCGCGTGCCGCGAGCGACGCCGCAACGCACTGCTGTACCCACGAGAGTCCCTTCGTGAGCACGGCCGTTGCAGCGCGCAACGCCACGTTCGAGACGGCGAACGGGCCGCGCGCTTTCTCTATCTCCTGCATGAGCGACGCTTCCCCGACAGCGTATCCAATGCGCAGGCCGGCGAGGCCTAACGCTTTGGAAAACGTGCGCACGATGATCGCGCGGCCGTGTTGTGCGATCTCGCGCGTTAGCGTCGCGCCGGCGAATTCGGCATAGGCCTCGTCGATCATGACGAAGCCGTTCGCTCGCTCCAGCACAAAGCGCAACTCGGCTTCCCTTGGTTGCAGCCCCGTTGGGTTGTTTGGTGCACACACATACACAGCCGCGGCGTCGGCGCTCGAGAGCGCCTCGATGTCAGTAGTGGCGTCGGAGCGCACGGGAACGGGAAGCGGGCGCAGACTATTGGTGGCCGCGAAGTAGCGCGCCATCACGAACGTAGGATCGGGGAACGCGATCGTCTCACCCGGCTCACAGAACGCGCGGAAGGCGCAGTCGATCACGCCGTCCCCTCCAGTGCCCAAAACGACTTCGTTAGGCTGCACGTGCAGGTACGCTGCGAGGGCCTCACGCAGCAGCGGACCGGACGAGGGCGGATACTGTGTCGCATCAGCGGCGCTGCTCTCGCGAATTGCCTCGAGTACGGCCGCTGCCGCGCCGAACAGGTTCGTGTTGTCGGCAAGATGCAGCGGCGCCATCGGCCCATCGTCGACAACAGGCACGACGTTCTCAAACGCCGGCCGAAACACGCTCTGGCGCGGCTCTGTGTGCATCATGCCGCGCTCGTCAAGGCCGTGGTCACGTTAGGCAGCAGACTCCGCGCGACTCCGGCGTACACGCGCGCGTTCCTGCAGCACCGCGACGACGCCCGGGATAATGGAAACGATGATGATTGCGATGATAACGACCGAGAAGTTATCGCGCACCCACGGCAAGTTGCCGAAGAAATACCCGGACCAAAGCATCGAGCCGACCCAGCTGACTCCGCCCACGACATCCCAGATCACGAACTGCCGATACGGCATCGCGCCGGCGCCGGCGACGAACGGCGCGAAGGTTCGCACGATGGGGACAAAGCGCGCGAGAAAGATCGTCTTCCCGCCATGGCGCACAAAGAAGTCGTGCGTGCGATCCAGGTGCTTTTTCTTTACGAGCGGCATTTTCCCCGCTGCCGCTCGCTCACCAAAAATCATCCCCATCTTGTAGTTCACTGTGTTCCCCAGGATCGCAGAGCCCGTGAGCAGTGGAAAGAGGATGCCGATCTTGAGCGTCGAAGCCGCGGCGATTGCACCGGTTGCAAAAAGAAGCGAATCGCCCGGCAGAAATGGCGTTATAACGAGTCCCGTTTCGCAGAAGATGATGAGGCCGAGAATGATGTACGTCCACGCACCCGCGCTATCCACAAGCGCGGCGAGGTGCGCATCGAGATGCAGGACGTAATCAATCAGCGTTTGCACGAGCTCCATTACGCCACCTTCCGTTCGGCAACAGGTGCGACGTTAGCCGGCGCGCTGGGAGCAGGGTGTGTGAAAGACGAAATCATACCTGTGAGAAAAGTGAGCGTCGTGCCGATCAGTACGTACCACGGCCAGGCAACGCGAGACAATGGTCCGAGCGTGTCCGCGAGTGGCGAATACGCGGCCGACAATTGCCGCGCAAAGACGACGAAGCTCATCGCCGCGATACCCACGATCAGCCCGGTGATCGCGTCACGTTGAATGGCGCGCGGCCAGAAGTTGCCGAGAAAGAACGTGCCGAGTAGTCCACCGTAGGTGAACGACGCAATGCCCAGAGCGACAACAACCACGGGCGTTCCCTGTTCTTTAAAGAGCAGAGCGCCGCCGGTGAGGCCCACTCCCCAGATCAGCGCGAAGATCTTCCCCACGCGCAACGTACGTGGATCGTTAGGCGTACGCTTGGTCAGCGGCAGATAGATATCGTGCGTCGTGGCGGCCGCTAGCGAGTTGATCGCTCCCGAGTGCGTGCTCATCGTCGCCGCCACGATCGCCGCGATCAGCAAGCCCACCAGCCCTGCCGGCATCTGCTCAATGATGAACGACGGAAAGATCGCGTCTGGCGCCGAGAACGTTCGGCCGCCGTAGAGCACGAACAAACCGATCCCGATGAAGAGGAACAGCGTGAACTGCGCGAAGACGACGATGCCGCTGCCGATGATCGCGCGTTGGGCGTCGCGCAGACTGCGAGACGAGAGGAGCCGCTGCACGATGAGCTGATCGGCGCCATGCGACGCCATCGCGAGAAAGGCTCCGCCGATGAGACCAGCGAAGATCGTGTGCGGCCGATCGAGTCCCGTATAGAAATCGAGCAGCTTGAGCTTCCCCTGCGCACTCGCCGAAGCGATGATGGCGCCCCAGCCGCCGTCGACGGCGCGACCGATCAGCACGATCGCGGAGAGACCGCCAAGGATGTAGACCGACGCCTGCAGAATCTCCGTCCATACCACGGCCTTCATTCCGCCGCGATACGTGTAAATGACTGTGAGAACTCCCAGAATGATGATAGCCGCGGGCATCACTGCCTGACGAGGAACCCCTTCGCCGAGGATCAGCGCGACGGGAATCGCCGTCGCGAAAACGCGCACGGCGTCGGCCATGGCGCGTGTAACCATGAACACGATCGACGTGAGGCGTCTCGTCGCGAGCCCGAAGCGTTGCTCGAGCAGCGCGTATGCCGTGACGATTTCGCCCTGGTAATAACGCGGCAGCAGCACGAACGCGACGACGATGCGCCCGAAGATGTAGCCCGCAGCCACCTGCAGGAATCCGAGGTTGCCGATGTACGCGAGACCCGGGATGGAGATGAACGTGAGGGCGCTCGTCTCCGTCGCGACGATCGAAAAGAGGACCGCCCACCACGGGATCGCGCGGTCAGCGACAAAATAGTCCTTGGCGTCCTTCTGGCGACGGCCGACCCAGATGCCTAACGCGGTGGTCCCGGCGAGGTACGCCAACAACACGGCGGCGTCGAGCAGCGTGAAGCGCGCGTTCACGCGCTGCCGCCGGCCGTATCGAACCTCGCGTCAGGCGCGCACAGCGCTGACAGCCCCCTCAATCGAGTCATGCGGATGAGACCTCCAGGCGGTAGAATAGCCTGGCGTGCACCGCGACGAGAACCATATTGTCGAAATCGCGGTATGTTCCCCCGTCAGGCAGAGGGAACGCAGTGGCGCCAATCACGCAGTGACTGACTGAGCCACCGGATGTGAGCCCGCGCGACGATGTCGCCGAGCGTGCGCTACGCGAGCGCATGCGCCATGATCGCCTGCTGCTTGACATCGCGCTCGATGCGATCGTCGACATGAACGAGAGCGGAACGATCACGGATTGGAACGCACAGGCTGTCACGCTTTTCGGTTGGTCGCACGACGAGGCCGTGGGCCGGCAATTGCATGAAACGATCGTCCCGCGGTCGCTCCGCGCCGCGCATCGCGCGGGACTGCAGCGCTTTCTATCTACAGGGACGACATCGATTCTCAATAAACGCATCGAGATCACCGCGATGCATCGCGACGGTCACGAGTTCCCGGTCGAGCTCGCGGTTGCGGCGCTGCACGAGAATGACGCATACACATTCCGCGCTTTCATTCGTGACCTCTCTGAGCGGCGTCAGGCGGAACAAGACCGTCGACAGATGGAGAGTCGCATGCAGCAGGCGCAAAAAATGGAGCAACTCGGCGTGCTCGCGGGTGGTGTCGCGCATGACTTCAACAACCTGCTCGCCGCGATGCTCGGCCACGCGGGCCTGGCGCGTCAGGAGCTGGCGCCGGATTCGCGCGCGCTGCCCATGCTCGATGAGATAGTGAACGCTGCTCAGCGAGCCGCCGAGATGACGCAGCAGCTGCTTGCGTACGCGGGGCGCGGTCACGTGCATGTGGAGTCGCTGGATCTCGCGCACGTCGTCGACGAAATGTCGCACCTCCTTCGGCCGGTCATGTCGAACAAAGCGAACGTGCATCTCGAGCTCGCGGCCGCGCCGATCGCTGCTGATGCATCGCAGATTCGCCAGGTCGTGATGAACATGCTCACGAACGCATCAGAGTCGCTCGAGGGAAATCCTGGAGACATCACGATTAGCACGGGTGTGCGGCGATCGGCGCGCGCTGACCTGGCCTCGCCGTATATGACTGACGATCTCCCCGAGGGGGACTACTCGTTCGTCTCAGTTCGCGACAGCGGAGTTGGTATGG